>Ga0210062_1000149_pt1 | contig 20969 bp, 17 predicted proteins | sample Muzzi_CordA_D2_FD_185528 | JGI IMG/M metagenome (GOLD analysis project Ga0210062, IMG submission 185528) | Wetland microbial communities from San Francisco Bay, California, USA, that impact long-term carbon sequestration - Muzzi_CordA_D2 (SPAdes) | ecosystem: Environmental > Aquatic > Marine >...
ACCCTTGCCCGGTCTCGGTCCGGTGCGGGAAATCAAGCGGCAGAACGGCCGCTGGGTGGTGGTAACACCGAAAGGGTTGATCGTTTCGCTGCGCGACCGCCGTTACTTCGAATAATGCCGTCTCTTCTCGCTTCGGCCTGCGGCGCTTTGGACCGCGCTAATGCCTGTACGGGCGCTGGCGGGCGCCCTTGAACCATGCCAGATTCAAGCCCGCCGGAGCGGTGCGCGAAGGGCATGGTGATGGCAATGAGCGGAATCCTGAAACCTCTTCTTGTATCTGTCGTGGCGGCCACCGTGCTCACCGCGCAGGCTTTGGCGCAAGGCGCCGCACCGCCCTCGGCGCCCGAGGCAAAGCCGCAAATGGTGCGGCCCTGTCCCGGCCTGGTGGCCGAACGCGCGCCACGCCTGCTGCCGGCGTCGTTGCGCCTCGCTGCGCTGCAGGCCGATCAGGTGCGGCTGACTTACATCGGCCATTCCACCTTCCTGATCGAGAGCCCGGAACTGGTGCGCATCGCCACCGACTACAACGACTACGTCAGGCCGCCGGTACTGCCCGACATCATCACCATGAATCACGCGCACAACACGCATTACACCGACACGCCCGACCTGGCGATCAAGCAGGTGCTGCGCGGCTGGGCCGGCGACGAACAACCGGCGCGCATCGACATCCAGGTCAAGGACGTGCGCGTGCGCAACGTGCCGACCAATATCCGCTCCTTTGGCGGCGGCACCGAGCGCCACGGCAATTCGATCTTCATTTTCGAGACCGCCAACCTTTGTATTGCCCATCTCGGCCATCTGCATCACACGTTGACACAAGCTCAGCTCGACGAGATCGGCCGCATCGACGTGGTGATGGTGCCGGTGGACGGCACCTACACGCTGGACACGGCCGGTATGATCGAAGTGCTGCATGCGCTGAAGGCGCCGCTGATCATTCCGATGCACTATTTCAGCCCCTATACGCTCGACCGTTTTCTCGCCCGGGTGCGCGAGGAGTGGGACGTAGAGGTCGCCGACGTGCCCTCGCTGGTGCTGTCGAAGGCGACGCTGCCGGTCAAACCGAAGGTGCTGGTCTTGCCGGGCCACTGAGCCGTCGCCAATAAGTCTCATAATTGCCATTCGGAAATTGACGCGCGTCAATCGACGCGGCTGCCGGCTTATCGACACTTAGTCGAACGTCGCGCTTGACCGCGCGGAACCAATAACTAGGTCTCGCGTTCCTGGAGGCGTTTGTTCAGACACTTTGAGGTTGGTGAAGATGGTGCAGACCTGGAGCAGCTGGAAACGGTTTCCCGACGCGCTGAGCGGCGGCAATATCGAGGCGCCGATCGGACCCGGCGTTTACGAGGTGCGTCACAGCCTGACCGGCCGCGTGGTCGCCTTCGGCTCGGCCCCCCATGTGGCAGAGGCCTTGTCCGAGTTGAAACGCAACGGCGGGGTTGGCCTTTTCGCCCGCCTGTTCCCGCGCCAGCCGCTGGGCTCGCGTTCCGTCGACCTGGAGTATCGCACCTGCGCGGCCGCAAGCCGCGCCGAGGCCAAGATCGCTGCCCACCGGCTCATGGGACTGCGGCAGAATGCCTGGCGCCGGCGCACGGATTTCGGCTGGGTCGGGTAACCCGATCTTTTGAGCGGATTGCGCAGAGAATGCGGCTGGCGGTTGCGCCGGCGTTTTCGTTTACAGCAGGATCAGCGTGATCTGCGGAAAGGCGATCAGCAGTGCCAGCACCAGCAACATCGTCACCGCGAAGGGGAACGCGCCGAAGAAAATGTCGTTCAGCGAAATGTCGGGCCGGTCCACCGCCGTCTTGATCACGAAGCAGGACAGCCCGAACGGCGGCGTCAGCAGCCCGATCTCGGCGCCCACCACGGTGATGAGCCCGAACCAGACCAGGCTCAGCCCCATGTTCTCGATCGCTTGCAGGAACAGCGGCACGCAGACCAGGATGATCGAGCCGGTGTCTATGATGGTGCCGAGAAACAGCATCAGCACGACGTAGAACGCCATCATGGCGCCGAAGCCGATATCGATTTGGTCAAGCCACTGGCTGAGCATGAAGGGCAGGCCCGCGATGCCGAGCATCTTGCTGTACATCGACGCCGCGATGATGAGGAACAGGATGTTGGCGGTGATGTGCCCGGTGTCGATCAGCACCTCGCGGAAAGTGCGCCAGCCGATGCGCTGGCGCAGCAGCGCCAGCAGATAGGCGAAGAAGGCGCCGATGGCGCCGGCCTCTGCGGCGTCGAAGAAGCCGGTGTAGATGCCGCCCAGCACGATCAAGATCAGCACTACGATCGGCATGATCTTGATCGCCATTTCGCCGATCGACATCAGGTCGTGGTCCTCCATCGGGGTGACGAAGGCGCCCTTGCCGATGAAATTCGGAGCGAACTTGGTCATTGCCATGATGGCAAGGATGTAGGCAGTGGACAGCAGCAGCCCGGGTACCACGCCGGCGAGAAACATGTCGCCGACCGACTGCTCGGCGATGAAGGCATAGATGATCATCATCACGCTTGGCGGGATGATCATGCCGAGCACCGAGGAACCGGCCACCACGCCGACGGCGAAGCGGCGCGAATAGTCGAAGCGGATCATCTCCGGCACCGACACCCGTGTGAACACCGAGGCCGCCGCGATCGAGGAACCGGTAACTGCGGCAAAGGCCGCATTGGCCGCCACGGTGGCGATGCCGAGACCGCCGCGCAGCCGGCGGAACAGCTGGTTGGCGACCTGGTAAATGTCGGAGCCGAAGCCGGTCTTGCCGACGATCAGCCCCATCATCACGAAGGTGGGAATGCTGGCGTAATCGTAGTGCCGCAATGTCGACGTCACCGCCAGCGTCATCATGCGCACGGCGATGGTGGCATCCTCCTTGATGACCCAGACGCCGAGAAAGGAGACCAGGCTGAGCGTGATGGCGACGTAGCAGCCGCCATAGATCATCACCACGATGAGAACGAGCGACAGCAAGCCGACGACGACGGGTTCCATAATGCCTTCCGTCAGACCGGGCCAGGATTGGAGCGACGCCAGTGGTTCACGGCACGGAGGGCGAAGCACAGCATGGTGGCGAAGCTGCCGAGCACCACCATGCCTTTGATCGGCCATTCGGGGAAGGTGAAGATGCCCTGCTCACCGATATAGTAGCCGCGCTCGACCGACTCGATCAGCAGCGGCGTGGTGCCGACAATGATGGCGATCATCACCCCCATGCCGAGCAGATCAAAGCCGCAAACGACAATGCGCGCGGCTGGCGCGCTGCTCGCCTGCAGGCGCGGCAGATAGGTGTCGGAGCGGGTCAGCTTGGCCAGGCGCACGGTGTCGGGCAACTGGCAGAACACGATGAAGGCCATCGACACCGCGACCAGCTCGTTGACCCCGTCGAGCGGCCTGTTGAAGAAACTGCGGCCGAAGGAATCCGAGCAGATCATGACGACGATGAACAGCACCCAGATCGAGCCGAAGGCATTGAGGATGAAGACCGCGCGGTCGAACCAGTTGAGCTCGGCAAACGCGGCCGCGGGGACATTTTCAGTTTCGCTCACGGAAATCGCCCCGGATTGCTGGTTGTCATCGCCGGGCCGGCGTGAATGCGCCGAGTCCCGGTGATCCCGAGTCATGAGAAACTGTGGCGCCGAAACGGCATGGCCGGGACGAGCCCGGCCATGACGGTTCGGCAATCCACCGCGTCTAGTTCTTGTCCCAGTCGCGTGCCGGCTTCTCGCCCGCCGCCCGCAGCGCTTCCATGTAGGCGGTGAGAATCGTCATGGCCGGATAGCCATTTTTCTTCTCAACGTCCTTGGCCAGGTTCTGCGCGATGTTGGGCATCTTCTGCGCCCATTTCTTCTGCTCTTCCTTCGACAGCGTCACGACGGTGCCGCCCATTGCCTTGAACTTCTTCATCGAGTCGCTGGCCTTGTCGAGCGCGGCCTGCGCGACCTTGTCGCGATAGTCGCGGGCGGTCGCTTTCAGCACCTTCTGCACCTGCGGCGGCAGCTCTTTCCAGACGTCCTTGTTGATGGTGAGCGACTTGTTCACGCCGGTGCCGAAGTCGGTCTCCATGTAGTGGGGGGCGACCTCGGCAATCTTGAAGGTGATGGTCGCCTCGGGCCAGATGATGCACCCGTCGGTCACGCCGGTCTTTATCTGGTTGGCGTAGGTGAGCAGACTGCCGAGCACGCCGACTGCGCCGAGCGCCCTGGCGTAAAGCGCGTTCGGTCCCGCGGCGTTGAGCTTCATGCCGTTGAGGTCATCCATGCTCTTGACCTCTTTTTTGGTGAACACGCCGTAATTGTCGATCGAGGAATAGCTGGTCAGCAGGATCTGATTCTGGTCGTCGAACTGTTTCTGGAACGCCGGAAACTTGTCGGTGAGCTCATCCATGACCTTGGAAACCAGGATCGGATTGCGGCTGGAGAACGGCGTGTAATAGGGCAGATTGTTGAGCGGCAGTTTGGAGGAGTGGAACACGGTGGTGACCACGCCGATGTCGCCGAGCCGGTTTTTCAGCGCATCCATCACGCCGCGCGGCTTGGCGATCTGGCCGCCGAACGCCTGCTGCCAGTCGATGTGATACTTGTTGCCGTCGGCGGCCAGCCGTTTGTTCACCTCCGGGATGAAGTAGTCGATCAGCACCTTCACCCACAACGCTTTCGTCGGATAGCCGTCGATGATGGTAAGCTTGATGTTCTCGGTGGCGCTGGCCGAAAACGGCACCGCCACCATGATGACGAGCGCCAGACAAAGGCGCCGAACGAATGCGCTGCACGTGAGCATGAGCTTCCTCCCTGAAGCGTGTTTTCGCATAAGGCCGCTGTTGTTTTGTTCGGCCTCGGCGCCAATGCCCCTCTTGGCCGGGGGCTATGACCGGACGGACATCTTTTGCTCGCCGAGTGCATTCGTCAACCTCGTTGGGGTGCCAACTTGTCTCAGGTGGCGGTGCGGCTTCCGGTGGCGCAGCGATGATCGTATAACCACGGGCAACGCAAGCGGGCGTGTGTCCGAGCCGGATTGCGCCGGTCGCGAAGAGAGGACTTTTCACGATGTTGAGTTCGGAGCAGAACGATCTCATCACCCGGACCGGGCCTGACACGCCGGCCGGCAGCCTGATGCGGCGCTATTGGCAGCCCGCCGCACTGGTGGACGAACTTGCCGGCAACCGTCCCGTGAAACCGGTGCGGCTGTTCGGCGAGGATCTGGTGATCTTCAAGGACGCGCAGGGACGCTACGGATTGATCGGCCGCCGATGTCCGCATCGCGGGACAGACCTGTCAAAGGGGCGGCTGGAAGGCGGCGGCTTGCGCTGTGCCTTCCACGGCTGGCTGTTCGACATCGACGGCAAATGTCTGGAGACTCCGGCCGAACCCGCCGACAGCAATCTCTGCGCCAATATCAAGCAGGTGTCCTACCCGGTGGTGGAGAAGAGCGGCATCCTGTTCGCCTATATGGGCCCGGACAAACCGCCGGCGCTGCCGAATTTCGACTGCTTCGTCGCGCCCGACAGCCACACCTTCGCCTTCAAGGGGATGATCGACTGCAACTGGCTGCAGTCATTGGAGGTGGGCGTCGATCCGGTGCACACCTCGTTCCTGCACCGTTTCTTCCACGACGACGATCCCTCGCAAAGCTATGGCAAGGTGTTCCGCGACATCACGCGCGACTCCGACATGCCAATGTCGCGCATCATGCGCGAATTTCCCGTGCCGCGCATCGAGGTGGAGCCGACCGATTTCGGCTTCCGGCTGGTGACGCTGCGGCAGATCAGCGGCCAGAGCACGCACGTACGCGTGACTAATCTCTTGTTCCCCAACGCCTTCGTCATCCCGATGAGCCGCGACATGACGATCACGCAGTGGCACGTGCCGGTCGATGATGACAAGCACTACTGGTACGCGATCTTCACCAGCTTCGGCGATCCGGTGAACAAGGACGAGATGCGGCGCCAGCGGCTGCAACTGTATCAGCTGCCCGACTACATCCCCAACCGGAACCGGAGTAACGACTGGGGTTACGATCCGCACGAGCAGGAGAGCGAGACCTATACCGGCATGGGCGCCGACATCAACGTGCACGACCAGTGGGCCTGCGAATCGATGGGCGCGATCCAGGATCGTACGGAGGAGCATCTCGGGACGTCGGACAAGGCGATTATCGCCTATCGCCGGCTGTTGCGGCAGGCGATCGAGCAGGCCGGCAAGGGCGAAACGCCGATCATGGTGCTCGATGAGGCCGCCGCCGCCTCGATTACCGGGCCGGCGGCGATCGATGGAATCGGCCCCGCCGACGACTGGCAGGGTTATTGGCAGAAGACCGACGCCAGCAAGCGCCAGGCCGCGAGCTGGGCGAATGGACACTGACGTCTTTACCGCCCCTGAACGGGGGAGGTGAGAGACCGCCATGGCCCCGCGCAAAAGCATCGCCAAGAGCTTCGTCGTGCGTCACGGCCTTTGGAGCGCCGAACAGGAGCGCGCGGCGACGCAGGTCGAGCGCGCGATCAGGCAGCACAAGCTCGAGGTGGTGCGCTTTTCCTTCGCCGACCAGCATGGCGTTCTGCGCGGCAAGACTCTGCTCGCCTCGGAAGTGGCGAGCGCCATGCGCAACGGCGTCACCATGACGACGACGCTGCTGGCCAAGGATACCGCGCACAAGACCGTCTATCCGGTGTTTACGCCCGGCGGCGGTTTCGCCATGCAGGAGATGCAGGGCGGCGGCGACTTCGTCATGATCGCCGATCCCGCCACGTTCCGCGTGCTGCCCTGGGCCAGCAACACCGGCTGGCTGCTCTGCGACATTGTTTTCACCAACGGCAAGCCGGTGCCGTTCTCCACCCGCGCGGTCTGTCGCGACGCGCTCGACAGGCTCGCCCGGGCCGGCTTCGATTATTGCGCCGGGCTGGAGGTCGAATTCCACCTGTTCCGGATCGACAATCCGCGCCTTGCGCCTGCCGATGCCACCTGGCCGCCGCAGGCGCCGGAGGTGAGCCTCATCAATCAGGGCTATCAGTATCTCACCGAGTCGCGTTTCGACATGCTCGACCCGGCGGTGGAAATCCTCCGCCGCCAGGTGACCCGACTGGGTCTGCCGCTGCGCTCGGTTGAGGTGGAACTCGGCCCCAGCCAGGTGGAATTCACCTTCCGTCCTCAAGCGGGCCTGGCCGCCGCCGATTCGATGGTGCTGTTCCGTTCAGCGGCAAAGCAGATCGCCCGCCGCCACGGGCTGCTGGCGAGCTTCATGTGCCGCCCGGCGCTGCCCAACGTGATGTCGAGCGGCTGGCACCTGCACCAGTCGCTGACCGACCGCAAGACCAGGCGCAATGCCTTCGTCAGCGAAGCCGCGGCAGGGCTTTCCACCACCGGCCGCCATTTCCTCGCCGGCTTGCTGGAGCACGCGCGCGCCGGCGCCGTGTTCACCACACCGACGATCAACGGCTACAAGCGCTACAAGGCCTATTCGCTGGCGCCCGACCGGGCCAACTGGGCGCGCGACAATCGCGGCGTGATGATGCGCGTGCTGGGCCAGCCGGGCGACGCGGCGACCCATCTGGAAAATCGCATCGGCGAGCCCGCCGCCAACCCTTACCTCTACATGGCCTCGCAGATTTACGCCGGGCTTGACGGGCTGGCGCAAGAACGCGATCCGGGGCCTTCTGCCGACACACCCTATGAGGCCGACGCCGCGCCGCTGCCGAAAGATTTGGGCGAGGCGCTTGGCGCGCTGTGCGCGGATGACGTGTTTCGCGCCGGTTTCGGCGCAGCCTTCATCGACTACTATGCGCACATCAAGGACGCCGAGCTCGCCCGTTTCCGCAAGGAGCAGGGCGAGCAGTCCGACGTCACGCCATGGGAACAGAACGAATATTTGGACCTCTTCTGATGCCGTACGCTGTCACAGCCGACAAGGTGAAGCTCTATTACGAGGAAGCGGGGCAGGGCACACCGATCCTGTTCGTGCACGAGTTCGCCTCCGATCACCGCGGCTGGGAGCCGCAGATGCGCGAATTCGGCAAGCGCTACCGCTGCATCGCCTATTCCGCGCGCGGCTATACGCCGTCCGACGTGCCCGATGACGAGCGCGCCTACAGCTATCTGCATGTAATGCGCGACGCTGTCGCCGTGCTCGATCACCTGCAGATCGAGCAGGCGCACTTCATCGGGCTGTCGATGGGCGGCTACACCACGCTGCAGGCCGCGCTCAATCACCCGGGCCGCGTGCGCTCCATGGTGCTGGCCGGCACCGGCGCGGGGTCGGAGCGCTGGTATACGGCCGACTTCCACAAGCACGCGCGCCAACTGGGTGACACTTTCATCCGCGACGGCGCGGGTGCGGTCGCCAAGACCTACGGCATGGGGCCGAGCCGGTTGCCCTTCCTGCTCAAAGATCCGCGCGGCTTCGCCGAATTCACCGCCCGGCTGGCCGAGCACGACGCCGGGGGCTCCGCCTTCACCTCGCGCGGCTTTCAAGGCGCGCGGCCCTCGCTCTACGATTTCGAGGAGGCGATCCGGCAACTCGGCATGCCGGCGTTGATCGTGGTCGGTGACGAGGACGATCGCTGCCTCGAGCCGAGCCTGTTCCTCAAAGGCGCCATCCCTGCTTCCGGCCTGGTGATGCTGCCGAAGACCGGGCATGTGGTGAACTTGGAGGAACCCGACCTGTTCAACCAAGTGGTCGGCGATTTCCTTACCCGCGTTGACGCCGGCTGCTGGGGCCCGCGCGACCCGCGCACGCGCGGGGTTAGGCCGTTGACGCCGGTCGCGAAGTGAGGCGCAACGCCACGTTGGAACCGAACCGCGCCAGGTTCATTATCCGGACCGGGCCCCGCGCCGAGGATGACCCGATGCTGAAATGGGCTTTCATCTTCCTGATCATTGCCATCATCGCCGGGCTGTTCGGCTTCACCGACGTGGAGGCCGCCTCCGCCACCATTGCGCAATGGCTGTTCGGAATTTTCCTGGTGCTGTTCGTCGGCGCGCTGGTGATCGGGCTGGCGATCGGCTCGAAGCTAACGTCGTGAGCTGAAGAACAGCGCGGATGGCCGGACAAGCCCGGCCGTGACAACGATCTAGACGTCCACGCTCGCTGCCAGCGCATTCTCCTGGATGAACAGCCGGCGCGGCTCGACCAGTTCGCCCATCAGCTCGGCGAACACGTTGTCGACCTCCTCGCCTTCCTTGATCTTCACTTGCAGCAATGAGCGCACGTTGACGTCGAGCGTGGTTTCCCAAAGCTGCCCGGGGTTCATCTCGCCCAGGCCCTTGTAGCGCTGCATCGTGATGCCCTTGCGCCCGGCATCGGTCAGCGCCTCGAACAGGCCGACCGGCCCATGAATCGAGATTTCCTCGTCCTTGCGCCGCAGGACCGCCGGCGGCGTCGGGCGCGGGAAGGTCTGTTGCAGCGCTGGCGCGAACTCGTCGAGCTTGCGGGCATCGGCGGACGCCAGCAGCGCCTGGTCGATGACCGCGACCTCCTTGACGCCGCGTACCGTGCGCTCGAAGTGGAATCCGTTATCGTCGAATTTTCCGCTCCAGCCGCGTTCGGTCTCTTCCGCCAGCGCGTCCATGCGCTTGGCGATGTAATCGGCGGCCGCCGCCGCGGATTTTGGGTCGCCGGTCACTTCCGGCCGCAGCACGCCGGCGATCGAGGCCTGCTCGATTACCGTGCGGTTGTAGCGGCTGTGCAGTCCGCCCAGCAGCCCGCGGATGGTGCGGGAATCCTCGACCAGCTTGTGCAGGTCTGCGCCGGCGATTTCTTCTCCGCTGGACAGCCGCAGCACCGCTTCCTCGATCCCGGCGGCGATCAGATAGTCCTCCAGCGCGCGCTCGTCCTTCAGGTACTGTTCCGACCTGCCGCGCGAGATCTTGTAGAGCGGCGGTTGCGCGATATACAGGTGGCCGCGCTCGATCAGCGCCGGCATCTGCCGAAAGAAGAAGGTAAGCAGCAGCGTGCGGATGTGGCTGCCGTCGACGTCGGCGTCGGTCATGATGATGATCTTGTGATAGCGCAGCTTGTCGATGTTGAATTCGTCGCGCCCGATGCCGGTGCCGAGCGCGGTGATCAGCGTGCCGATCTCCTGGCTTGAGAGCATCTTGTCGAAGCGCGCGCGCTCGACGTTGAGGATCTTGCCGCGCAGCGGCAGCACCGCCTGGAATTCGCGGTTGCGCCCCTGTTTGGCCGAGCCGCCGGCCGAGTCGCCCTCGACGATGAACAGTTCGGACTTGGCCGGGTCGCGTTCCTGGCAGTCAGCGAGCTTGCCGGGCAATGACGAGACATCGAGTGCGCCCTTGCGCCGCGTCAGATCGCGCGCCTTGCGCGCGGCCTCGCGGGCGGCGGCGGCTTCCACCACCTTGCCGACGATGACGCGGGCTTCCTGCGGGTGAATCTCGAACCAGTCCTGCAAAGCCTGGTTGACCACGTTCTCGACCACCGGCCGGACTTCCGAGGACACCAGCTTGTCCTTGGTCTGCGAGGAGAACTTGGGATCCGGCACCTTCACCGACAGCACCGCGGTCAAGCCCTCGCGGCAGTCGTCGCCGGTCAGCGCCACCTTCTCCTTGCGCGTGGTGCCGAGGGTCTCGGCATATTGCGTGATCTGGCGGGTGAGTGCGCCGCGGAAGCCGGCGAGATGAGTGCCGCCGTCGCGCTGCGGGATGTTGTTGGTGAAGCAGAGCACCGACTCATGATAGCCGTCGTTCCACCACAGCGCGCATTCAACCGTGATGCCTTCGCGCTCGGCCTTGATCATGATCGGGTTGGGAATGAGTGGGGTCTTGTTGCGGTCGAGGAATTTCACGAAGGCCTCGACGCCGCCCTCATATTTCAGTTCCTCGCGCTTCTCTACCGCGTGCCGCATGTCGGAGAGCACGATGAGGACGCCGGAATTCAGGAAGGCCAGCTCACGCAGTCGGTGTTCCAGCGTGGCGAAGTCGAACTCGACCATGGTGAAAGTAGCGGTCGAGGGCAGGAAGGTGATCTCGGTGCCGCGCTTGCCTTCGGCGTCGCCGGTGACGGCGAGCGGGGCGACCGGTACGCCGTCGTGGAATTCGATGACGTGCTCCTTGCCGTCCCGCCAGACGGTGAGCTTGAGCCAGCTCGACAGTGCGTTGACCACCGAGATGCCGACGCCGTGCAGGCCGCCCGACACCTTGTAGGAATTCTGGTCGAATTTTCCGCCGGCGTGCAGTTGGGTCATGATGACCTCGGCCGCCGAAATGCCCTCGCCCTTGTGAATGTCGGTGGGAATGCCGCGACCGTTGTCGCGCACCGTGCAGGAGCCGTCCGGGTTGAGGGTGACCGTCACCTCGGTGGCGTAGCCGGCCAGCGTCTCGTCGATGGCGTTGTCGACCGCCTCGTAGACCATGTGGTGCAGACCGGAGCCGTCGTCGGTATCGCCGATATACATGCCGGGGCGCTTGCGCACGGCATCGAGGCCCTTGAGGACCTTGATCGACTCGGCGCCATACTCGGCATCGGATTGAATATTGCGGGCCGGTTCAGCCATAGGCAGCACCCTCGCAAAGGGCGGAAAAATGAATCGGATAGGCGTATTTGTGTGACACGAAAAACGGGCCTCGTACAGCGCAAACTGTCTGCTGTTAATATGTTGATTCAAAAGCCATTTTTAAAGGCCAGCCGGGTGCAAAAACGGGCCATTTTGGGGCCCGCAAAAAGGCCGAATCGAGGACCGCTTACGCGCCCCTGCGCCGGCCGTCGAAACGTCTTTTGCGCGCTGCGCTTCCGCCGTCCCTGACCGGCATCGCCGCTTGACCTGCAAGCGCGCCGCGCCGGTCGCGCGCACAGTTTGAGTATCGGCAGTAATGCTACCGATCGTTACGCTGGCGCAATTCGTGATTGCTCAGATCCCGCGCACCGAAGTGGTGGAAGCGGGGTTCGTAATCGGGAACCGGGCGGCTGAAGCCGGCGAGCGCCGCCGTCAATAGCTCGACGCGCGCGAGGTCGCTGCCCGTGTTGTCGAGAACGCGCCGCAATTCGTTCAACAGCCGTTGTTCCGTTTTCTGCGCCATGCCGGTTCCAAGGCTCGGCAGCCTTGCCTCCTTGCCAGGGTTAAGACGAAGGCTTGGCGATGGTTCCTGCTTTCGACGAGTTCAAGCGGCCGTGTTTGATGGAACCTGACCGACCTCAAGCATGCGGGGTGACGGTTGCATTGGCGACGTCGAACAGTCGCGCGCGCGCGGCAATGTCGCCGAAGGCGGCGGCATCGGCGCCGGTCATCCACACTTGCGTACCGAGCGTGGCCAGCGCGTCGTAGAGCGCCGCGCGGCGCTTGGGGTCGAGATGGGCGACGATCTCATCCAGCAGCAGCACCGGGGCAAAGCCGGTCATGTCTTTGATCAGGCCGGCGTGCGCGAGCACCAGGCGGATCAGGAGCGCCTTCTGCTCGCCAGTCGAGGCATCCGCCGCCGCGACGCCCTTGCTACCGTGCCAGACCTTGAGATCGGTGAGATGCGGGCCGTCGAGCGTGCGCCCGGCGGCGGCGTCGCGCGCGCGGTTGTCCTGCAGCAGCGCACGGTAGCGATCCTCGATGTCGGTCGCGCTGTGATCCGGCAACAGCTTTTCCATCCAGCCGTCGAGTGCGATCTCGGGCAGCGGAAACTCGCGCGCGAAACCGCGCGTACCGGCCAGCGCCGCGGCCAGCCGAGTCACCGTCTCGTTGCGGGCCGCCGCCACCGCCACCGCTACCTCGGCGGTTTCGTGCTCGATCGCGTCGAGCCAGTGCGCGTCGCCGCGCGCCTCTTCCAGCAGGCGGTTGCGTGACCGCAAGGCGCGCTCGAGTGCGTTGACCCGGCCGGAGTGCTGGGCGTCGACGGCGAGGACCAGGCGGTCGAGGAAGCGGCGGCGCTCCGACGCCGGCCCGTTGAACAGCGGGTCCATCGCCGGCGTCAGCCAGACCACGCGCAGGTGATCGGCGAAGGCGGCGGCCGAGCCCACCGGTTCGCGGTCGACGCGGCAGCGGCGCCCCGAGACGGCGGCCTCCTCGTGTGGGGGATCAATGCCGGTGCCGAGCGTTGCCAGGCCCAGCATGCCCTCGATTTCCGCGTTGACCGCCCAGGCGCCGTCGCCTTCGGCAAAGGCGAGCTCCTCGTTGATGGCGCGGCGCAGACCGCGCCCGGGCGCCAAGAGCGAGATCGCCTCGATCAGGTTGGTCTTGCCGGCGCCGTTGGCGCCCGTGAGCACCACCGGGCCTGCGCCGGCGAGCTCTACCTCGGCGGCGTGATAGTTGCGGAAATTGCTGAGCGCCAGGCGGCGGATTACGGCAGCGGACATGAGTGCGTTTCGTCGTCATGGCCCGGCTGTTCCCGGCCATCGACGTCTTACTTCATAGGGATAAAGACGGGGATGCCCGGCACAAGGCCGGGCATGACCAAAACCAGAGTTCGCGCGCTGCCCCTTTGGGGTGCAACATCACACCCGCATCGGCATCAGCACGTAGAGTGCGCCCTTGGAATCCTTGTCCTGAATCAGCGTGGGCGAACCGGGATCGGCGAGCTTCAACACCGCCACCTCGCCTTCGATCTGGGCGGCGATGTCGAGCAGGTAGCGCGAATTGAATCCGATATCGAGCGGTTCGGATTCGTATTCGACCTCGATCTCTTCGGTGGCGCTGCCGGAATCCGGATTGGTCACCGACAGCACGAGCCGCCCGCCGGTGAGCGAAAGCTTGACCGCGCGGCCGCGCTCACTTGCCACGGTGGAGACACGGTCGACGGCGGCCTCGAAATCCTTCTTGTCGACGACGAGGTCCTTGTCGTTGTTGAGCGGAATCACCCGCGCGTAGTCGGGGAAGGTACCGTCGATCAACTTGCTTGTGAGCACGACGTCGCCGATCGTGAGGCGTATCTTGCCGGCGGACAGCTCGATTGCCACCTCGCCTTCGCCGTTCTCGACCAGCCGCTGCACCTCGTTGACGGTCTTGCGCGGCACGATTACGCCCGGCATGCCGGCGGCGCCATCGGGCAGCGGCAGGTCGCATTGCGCCAAGCGATGCCCGTCGGTCGCCACCGCGCGCAGCGTTGCCGTCTTGCCGCTGCCGGCGGTGTGCAGGTAGATGCCGTTGAGGTAGTAGCGCGTCTCTTCCGTCGAGATGGCAAACTGGGTCTTGTCGATCAGTCGCTTGAGATCGGCAGCCGGCAGTTTGAAAGTATGGGTCATCTCGCCGGCGGCGAGATCGGGGAAGTCGCTTTCGGGCAGGGTCTGCAAGGTGAAGCGGGAACGGCCGGCGCGGATCGACAGCACGGCGCGATCGCCTGACCCCTCGAGCACGATCTGCGCGCCATCCGGCAGCTTGCGCACGATATCGTAGAGCATGTGGGCGGGCACCGTGGTGGCGCCGCCGGGGGCGACATCGGCGGCGATCGTGTCGGTGACTTCCAGATCGAGGTCGGTGGCCTTCAGGCTGAGCTTGCCGCCGTCGGCCTTGATCAGCACGTTGGCGAGGATCGGGATCGTGTTGCGCCGTTCGACCACGCGGTGGACGTGGCCCAGCGATTTGAGGAGCTCTGACCGCTCGACGGTAATCTTCATCAGGGGATCCGCTTCGGCGCCTCGGCAGAGCCCGGGAGCCCGGGCGACAACGGCAAGCCGGCGGCTCGCGATTGCGAGGCCGGGGAGCAAAAGTGACGCGACGGCGCGAAAATCGCAAGTGTATTGGGGCTTAGGCGGCCCATATATCCAACCGGTCCACAACCAAGGCCGGCCCTGGTCCTGTCGGCGCCAGGGCCTGCCGCAGCCGTCGGACGTGGATGCCCGGCGCAAGTCCGGGCATGACGGGAAGGTCCACGTGGCAGGGCAGCTTATTCCTGCAGCTGCCGCTTGAGGATTTCGATCTCCTCGGCCAGAGCCATGTCGTTGCCGACCAAGCCCTCGATCTTGCGCACCGCGTGCAGCACGGTGGTGTGGTCGCGGCCGCCAAACCTGCGGCCGATCTCCGGCAGCGAGCGCAAGGTGAGCGTCTTGGCCAGATACATGGCCACCTGGCGCGGGCGCACCACATTGGCCGTGCGCCGCGAGGACAACAGGTCGGAGCGGCTGACATTGTATTGCCGCGCCACCACCCGCTGGATGTCCTCGATCTTCACCCGCTTGGGCTCCTGCGGGCGGATCAGGTCGCGCACCTCGCGCTCGGCCATTTCCAGCGTCACCGGGTGACCGGTCAACTTGTTGTGGGCGAGCAGCCGGTTGAGCGCACCTTCGAGATCGCGGCCGTTATGGGTGATGGTCTTGGCGATGTAGGACAGCACGGGTTCCGGCACGTCGAAGCTCGGGTGATGGCCGCGTGCCGCGAGCACGCGGGCCTTGAGGATTTCGAGGCGCAGTTCCTCGCCGAGCGGAGCCATCTCCACCACCAGGCCGCCAGCCAGCCGCGAGCGCACGCGGTCGTCGAGGCTTTCCAGGTCAGACGGTGGTCGGTCGGAAGCGATCACGACCTGCCGCCCGGCGTCGATCAGTGCGTTGAGCGTGTGGCAGAACTCGGCATGGGTGGACTTGCCCTGCAGGAACTGCAGGTCATCGATCAGCAGCACGCCGATGCCGCGCAGGGCGTCCTTGAAGGCGAGCGTGGTCTGCGTGCGCAGTGAGGAGACGAAGCCGTACATGAACTTCTCGGCGGTGAGATAAAGCATCTTGCGCTCGCCGGCGCCGTTGCCGGTCCAGGTGATCGCCTGCAGCAGATGCGTCTTGCCTAGCCCCACGCCGGCATGGATGTAGAGTGGATTGAACATCACCGGGTCGCCGCGCCGGGCGGCGGCGACCTGCTTTGCCGCCGCGTGCGCCAGTGTATTGGAGCGGCCGACCACGAAGGTATCGAAGGTGAGCCTGGGATCGAGCGGCGAACCGCCGAGCGCCTCATGCACCTGCGCGTCGCCGGCCATCATCGGCCGGCCGGCGCCGCTGTTGCCGTTGGCGTAGCGGGCGCGCTCGGCGGTCTCGGCCTCTGCTTTGGGCTTGGCCACCGCCGAACGCAGCACCGCCGAGCGCACGATCAGCTCGATGCGGCCGACCTTGGCTTCTTCCGCCTGCCAGCAGGCGAGCACCCGCTCGGCGTAATGCGACTGGATCCAGCTCTTGAGGAAGCGGGTCGGCACCGACAGCCGGACGGCGCCGTCCTCGATCGCCTCCAGGTCCATGCGCGCAAACCAGCTCGAATAAATGTCGTCGCCGACCTCTGCGCGTAGGCGATTGCGCACCTTCAACCAGCTCTCCTGATCTGCGTTGGGCATTTTCTTATTCGATCCGACTAGATGGGTTGAAACGGACTCGGGTTGCTCGGCTGGCGGCGTTAGCCACCTACGCGCCGGACAAGACACAACATCACTCAAAGGCAAGGACAGCGTCGTTGGACGTTTTGGTGGACGGAGGCGGGATACCGCCCCCCATGCAGCGTCGACACGTGGCCGGGGTCGTTGCGCCTCAGCCGCCGAACGGTCGTGGGGCGCCACGACAGCCGCTTGGAAACGCGGATGCGTTACGCAACATCGGATAATCGGAAATCACAGTACTGAAAGGCGAAATGACGGCGGAGGAATAGAAATCTGCGAGCGCCCGCCCTCCAATAGATCTTCCCCCTGATCGTATCATGACGTCCCCCCTCGTAATCTGCGGGCTGTTGCCCTGCCGTTCACGTGTGCGACTTTCCAGCCGGCGCCGGAACACGACATCACTGTCGGTACCCGGCGGTTCGGCGTTAGCGAAAGGCTGAATTCGATGCGTCGAGGCAAAGAACAGCCGTTCTCATCCGCCGATGAGCTTGACGTGAAACCTTTTACTGGTGTCGCCCGGTGAATTCCGCGCGCAAATCAAAAATACACAGACGGTTTAAACCGGCAATCAGATTCGCACTGATGGTGTTGCCGGAAAGCGCAAAAGCCCGCGTACTGTGGCAGTTTTGTCGTACCATCGCGGATTTAACGTGTTGATGATGCGCGTGGAATTAGTCGGCTCAATAGCGCCGGGCTATGGCGCGCCGCTGGCAAAATATTTTGCTCACCACCAATCGCAGAAGCGCCTCTGGCTCAGTGATTTCCGGGTCCCTCGGTATTGTCAGACGTAAGTTGTTATCCGGTCGGAAAATTTTTTGCCCAAAATATCAGGTAGCCCGTCGCCGCGAACGCTTTATGGAATGGGAACTGGCGCACCATGCCGTCGGAGTTCATGCGATGAAACCTTGCGGCGCAGAATTCGGTGACGGCGTCGTGAAAGATTTGCGAACGACGCGTGACCCGGCTGCACCTGCGAAGCCGGACGGGTGAGTGCGGAAGGTTAGTGCATATCGGCGGCAAAACAGAATTTTTTGCAGCAAAAAAGCCCGGCGCGAGCCGGGCCGGGGCGAAAACCTGCGCTCATGACTATTGCGCCAGCTTGGCGATGCGATGCGCCAGCCGCGAAACCTTGCGGCTCGCATTGTTCTTGTGCACCACGCCGCGTTGCGCGGCGCGCATGATCACCGGCTCGGCGTCCTTGAGAGCGGCGGCGGCGGCAGCGCGGTCACCGCTGGTGATCGCCTCTTCGACCTTGCGCACGGACGAACGCATGGTGGTGCGGCGCCCCTTGTTGATCGCAGTGCGCTTGGCGATCTGGCGCGTGGCTTTGCGGGCGGACTTGGTATTGGCCATGAGCTACTCGTTGGCGGCGGATACCGGCGGAAAGTACCGCCATGGCACCCGGATTTTGTCAGAAAAAGCGGCGGCGAGCGGCCTCGCTGCCATTCGGCGAGGCTTATAGTGACGCCCTGCCCTTGCGTCAACGGCCGCGAAAAGCCCTGTCAGGCCACGCGCTTGGTCCGCACGGCGTCGTAGCCGGCGATGACCGCGGCGCGGTCGGCGGCGGAGAAGGCGGCGAGTGGCGGCTTCACCCGTGCCAGGTCTGCGTCGCCGTGGATATGGGCGAGCAATGCCTTCACGCCGGAAACTAGCGGCTTGCCGTCGAACAGCTTGCGGATTGTCACCGCCGCCTCGAGCGCGCCCGCATCGCCGTCGTGCCAGGCGCGTGCGCACAGATCCGCGTTGCAATTGGCCGTGGCCGAGATGCAGCCGGCGAATTCGCCGCGTCGCGCATCGAGGAGGGCGGCTTCGGTCGAAGGGAACACCGCGAAGTCGGGAGAGATCGCCGCCGCCGAACGGGCATAGGCCATGTCGCCGGAGGAGTCCTTCAAGCCCACGATGCGGGACGGGAACGCGGCCAGCAGCCGCTTGATCAGCGCCACCTGCCAGGGCAGCCCCGACATCGCCGGGAAGTGATAGAGATAGAGCGGAATCGGGCGTTCGGCCGTCGCGCCGACGATCGCCTCGATATAGGCGAACAGCCCGTCGTCGGGCACGCCCTTGTAGTAGAACGGCGGCAGCAGCAGCGCACCGGCAAAGCCCAGTTCCGCCGCGTGACGGGTGAGCGCGATGGCGTCGCTGACGGCCGCGGCGCCGGTGCCGACCATCAACCGGTCGAGCGGCAGACTCTCAGTCTTGTATCCGCTCATGACCGCCATGCGTTCCTCGCGCGAGAACGAGGTGGCTTCGCCGGTGGTGCCGAGCACATTGAGCCCGTCGCAGCCGTTGCCGAGCAGATGGCGCGCCAGCTTGAGCGCGTGCGGCAGGTCGGGCGCACCGGCCCCGGTGACCGGCGTGGCGATGGCGGCGATCACGCCGGACAAGGTCTTGCTCAAGGCGTCCCTCCGTTATTTCCGATGCTGCGGTCTCAGCCGCTCACATTATAGGCGGCCAGCGCTGCCATATTGACGAGCTGGTTGTCCTTGGCGCCCAGCTGCACGATCTGCACCGGCCGGTCGAGTCCGACCAGCAGCGGCCCGATCACCGTGGCGCCGCCCAGTTCCTGCAGCATCTTGGTCGAGATCGAGGCCGAGTGGAACGCGGGCATCACCAGCACATTGGCTGGCCCGGACAGGCGGCAGAACGGATAGGCCGCCGTCAGTTCCGGATTGAGCGCCACGTCGGCGGCCATTTCGCCGTCATATTCGAAATCGACCCGCTTGCCGTCGAGAATGCGCACCGCCTCGATCACCCGCGCCGAGCGCTCGCCCTGCGGATGGCCGAAGGTCGAGAAGGCGAGCATCGCCAGCCGCGGTTCGTAGCCGAGCCGGCGCGCCACACCGGCCGCCTCGATGGCGATCTCCGCCAGTTCCTCGGCGTCCGGCATTTCGGTGACCGCGGTGTCGGCGACCAGCACCGTGCGCCCGCGCGTCACCACCAGCGAGACGCCGATGACGCGATGGCCCGGCTTGGGGTCGATCACCCGGCGCACGTCTTCGAGCGCCACCGAGAAATTACGGGTGACGCCGGTGACCATGGCGTCGGCGTCGCCGAGCGCCACCATGCAGGCGGCGAAATGGTTGCGGTCGGTGTTGACCAGGCGCTGGCAGTCGCGCACCAGATAGCCGCGCCGTTGCAGTCGCTCGTACAGATAGTTGGTGTAGCTGGCGTTGCGGGTCGACATGGCGGCATTGATGATCTCGATGCCTTCGCCGAGTTCGATGCCGACATCCTGCGCGGTCGCACGCACGCGATCCTCGCGGCCGACCAGCAACGCGGTGCCCAGGCCCTGGTGCACGAAGCTTGCCGCCGCACGGATCACCTGTTCTTCCTCGCCTTCGGCAAAAACGACGCGTTTGGGCTGCCGGCGCAGCCGCGCATACACCTGCACCAGAGTCCCGGCGATCGGATCACGCCGCGCATTCAGTTGCTGGCGATAGCCATCCATGTCGACAATCGGCTTGCGCGCGACGCCGGTGTCCATGGCGGCCTTCGCCACCGCCGGCGGCACGAACGAGATCAACCGCGGATCGAACGGTACCGGGATGATGTAATCGGGGCCGTATTTCGGCCGTGCGCCATAGGCCGCCGCCACGTCGTCGGGCACGTCCTCGCGCGCCAGTGCCGCCAGCGCGCGGGCGGCGGCGATCTTCATTTCCATGTTGATGGCGGAAGCGCGCACGTCGAGCGCGCCGCGGAAGATGTAGGGGAAGCCGAGGACGTTGTTGATCTGGTTGGGATAGTCCGAGCGCCCCGTCGCCATGATGGCGTCGTCGCGCACCTGCGCCACTTCCTCGGGCGTGATCTCGGCGTCCGGATTGGCCATGGCGAAGATGATCGGATTGGGCGCCATCGACTTGATCATCTCGGACGTGAACGCGCCCTTCACCGACAGGCCGAAGGCGACGTCGGCGCCCTTGAAGGCGTCGGCCAGCGTGCGCGCCTTGGTCTTGATCGCATTGGCCGACTTCCACTGGTTCATGCCCTCGGTACGGCCTTGGTAGATCACGCCCTTGGTATCGCACAGGATGAGATTCTCCGGCCTGAAGCCGATCGCGCGCAGCAACTCGAGGCAGGCGATGCCGGCGGCGCCGGCGCCGTTGCAGACGAGCTTGGTGTCCGCGATCTCGCGCCCGGTAAGATCGAGCGCGTTGAGCAGGCCGGCGGCGGCGATGATGGCGGTCCCGTGCTGGTCGTCGTGGAAGACCGGAATGTCCATCAGTTCGCGCAGGCGCTGCTCGATGATGAAGCACTCCGGCGCCTTGATGTCTTCGAGATTGATGCCGCCCCAGCCTTTGCCGAGCAGCTTCACGCAATTGATGATTTCGTCGGGATCTTCGGAGTTGACCTCGAGATCGATGGAATCGATGTCGGCGAAGCGCTTGAACAGCACCGCCTTGCCTTCCATCACCGGCTTGGCCGCCAGCGCGCCGCGGTTGCCGAGGCCCAGAATGGCGGTGCCATTGGTGATGACGGCGACGAAGTTGCCCTTGGTGGTGTAGTCGTATGCGCGGCCTTCATCCTCCGCGATGGCAAGCACCGGTACCGCCACGCCCGGCGAATAGGCGAGCGACAGGTCGCGCTGGGTTGCCATCGGCTTGGTGGCGACGACTTCCAGCTTGCCGGGGCGGCCGCTGCTGTGAAACTGCAGCGCTTCCTGGTCGGTAAATGTCGGACGACTGCGGCCGGCGGGG
>Ga0210062_1000152_pt1 | contig 20814 bp, 19 predicted proteins | sample Muzzi_CordA_D2_FD_185528 | JGI IMG/M metagenome (GOLD analysis project Ga0210062, IMG submission 185528) | Wetland microbial communities from San Francisco Bay, California, USA, that impact long-term carbon sequestration - Muzzi_CordA_D2 (SPAdes) | ecosystem: Environmental > Aquatic > Marine >...
CCTGTTGCCGCGCCCGCCGGTGGCGGCGCGCCGGTCGCCGCAGCCATGTCCGATCAGCAGGTCCTCTCGCTCTACGAGGAGGGCTCCTACGAGCTGGTGCCGCATGACGGCATGCGCCGCACCATCGCGCAACGGCTCACCGCCTCGACGCAATCGGTGCCGCATTTTTACCTGACCATGGACTGCGACATCGGCAAGCTCGCCGCCGCCCGCGAAGAGATCAATGCCGCCGCGCCCAGGGACAAGGACGGCAAACCGGCCTACAAGCTGTCGGTCAACGATTTCGTCATCAAGGCTTTGGCGCTCGCCCTGCAGCGGATTCCCGACGCCAATGTGAGCTGGACGGAAGCAAATCTCATCAAGCACAGGCATTCCGATATCGGCGTCGCCGTCGCGCTGCCGGCCGGCCTCATCACTCCGATCGTGCGCCAGGCCGAGAGCAAGTCGCTGTCGGCCATCTCCAACGAGATGCGCGATCTGGCGTCACGCGCCCGCGCCCGCAAGCTCAAGCCGCACGAATACCAGGGCGGCACCTCGTCGGTGTCGAACCTCGGCATGTACGGCATCAAGGACTTCACCGCGGTGATCAACCCGCCGCAATCCACGATCCTCGCGGTCGGTGCGGGTGAGGAGCGCGCGGTGGTGCGGGGCGGCCAGATCGTGCCGGCGCAGATCATGAGCGTGACGCTGTCCTGCGATCACCGCGCGGTCGACGGCGCGCTCGGTGCCGAGCTGATCGGCGCGTTCAAGATGCTGATTGAAAACCCCGTGATGATGATCGTGTGAGTGGCAGGTCGATGGCCAGGCTCGAACATACCCTTCGCCCCGCCCGCAAATCCGACGCCGCCGCCCTGGCGATCCTCGTGGACATCGCTGGCGAAGGCATGCCGAGCTACATGTGGTCGCGCATGCGCCAGCCGGGCCAGTCGGTACTCGAGGTCGGCCGCGCACGGGCGGCGCGAGAGGAGGGCGGCTTCTCCTATCGCAACGCGCAGGTGGCCGAAGTCGGCGGCGAGGTGGCCGCCATGCTGATCGATTACCGCCTCGATGACCCCTACGACACCGGCGATCTGAGCAAGCTGCCTGACGTCGTGCGGCCGCTGGTCGAATTGGAGGCGAAGGCGCCCGGCTCCTGGTACGTCAACGTGCTCGCCGCTTTTCCCGAATTCCGCAGCCAGGGCCTCGGTGCGCGCCTGCTGGCGCTGGCCGAGGAGCGCGGCCGCGCGCAGGGCGCGAAATCGGCCAGCATCATCGTCGCCAGCGAGAACGACGGCGCCGTGCGGCTTTACGCCCGCATCGGCTATGTCGAAATCGCGCGCGCCGCGGTGGTTGAATTTCCCGGCTGTGCCCATGGCGGTGACTGGGTGCTGATGGTCAAATCCATCTGATATGACTACCTATCGGGCTGGCCCCGCGCGGTGGCCGGCAGCAAGCGAGATTTCATGGCCGACACTTCCTTCGACGTTCTCATTATCGGCTCCGGGCCTGGCGGTTACGTCACCGCCATCCGCGCGGCGCAGCTCGGTTTCAAAACCGCGATCGTCGAGCGCGACTATCTCGGCGGCATCTGCCTCAACTGGGGCTGTATCCCGACCAAGGCGCTGCTGCGTTCCGCCGAGATTTTCCATTACATGCAGCACGCCAAGGACTACGGGCTGAAGGCCGACAATGTCGGCTTTGACGCGGCAGCCATCGTCAAGCGCTCGCGCGCCGTCTCCAAGCGGCTCAATGACGGCGTCGGCTTCCTGATGAAGAAGAACAAGGTGTCGGTGATCTGGGGCGAGGCGTCGATCGAGGCGCCCGGCAAAGTCGCTGTCAAACCGTCCAGGTCCGAGGCGCCCAAGGGCGCGTTGGGCGCTGGCAGCTACCAGGCCAGGCACGTCATCATCGCCACCGGTGCGCGCCCGCGCGTGCTGCCCGGGCTCGAGCCGGACAAGAAGCTGGTCTGGACCTATTTCGAGGCCATGGTGCCGCCCGCAATTCCGAAGTCGTTGCTGGTGGTCGGCTCCGGCGCCATCGGCATCGAGTTCGCCTCGTTCTTCCGCACGCTCGGGTCGGAGGTGACCGTGGTCGAGGTGCTGCCGCAGATTCTCCCGGTCGAGGACGCCGAGATCGCGGCGTTCGCGCGCAAGCAGCTCGAGAAACAGGGAATCAAGATCCTCTCCGACGCCAAGGTGAGCAAGCTCGACAAGAAGGTCGACAGCGTCACCGCCACCGTCGAAGCCGGCGGCAAGTCGCAGACCATCACCGTCGAGCGCGTGATTTCGGCTGTTGGCGTCGTCGGCAATATCGAGAATCTTGGACTGGAAAAGGTCGGCGTGAAGACCGAGCGCGGCATCGTCAAGGTCGATGACTACAGCAAGACAAATGTGCCCGGCATCTATGCCATCGGCGACGTCGCCGGCCCGCCCATGCTGGCGCACAAGGCCGAGCACGAGGGCGTCGTCTGCATCGAGGCGATCAAGGGCCTCAAGCCGCATCCGATGAACAAGCTGATGATTCCCGGCTGCACCTATTGCTCGCCGCAGGTCGCCTCCGTCGGACTCACCGAGCAGGCGGCGAAAGACAGGAAGCTGGACATTCGCGTTGGCCGTTTCCCCTTCATCGGCAACGGCAAGGCCATTGCGCTGGGCGAGGACCAGGGCCTGGTCAAGGTCATCTTTGACAAGAAGACCGGGCAGCTGCTCGGCGCCCACATGGTCGGCGCCGAGGTCACCGAACTGATCCAGGGCTATGTCGTCGCCATGAACCTGGAGACAACGGAGGAAGAACTGATGCATACCGTCTTCCCGCATCCGACGCTATCGGAGATGATGAAGGAGGCGGTACTCGACGCCTACGGGCGGGTGCTGAATATGTGAGGCGCAACGAAAACGCGAGAGGGGAAGAAGACAATGGCCAAATTCAACGACATTCTCGGCACCGTGGGCCGTACGCCTGTGGTCAAGATCGCCAAGCTGGCGCCAAATGGTGTCAACCTCTACGTCAAGATCGAAGCCTTCAATCCGCTCGGCTCGGTCAAAGACCGTCTGGCGCTCGGCATCATCGAGGCGGCGGAAAAATCGGGCGAGTTGAAGCCCGGCCAGACCGTGATCGAAGCCACCAGCGGCAACACCGGCATTGGCCTCGCCATGGTGTGCGCGGCCAAGGGTTATCCGCTGGTCGTCACCATGGCCGAGACCTTCAGCGTCGAGCGGCGCAAGCTGATGCGCTTCCTCGGCGCCAAGGTGGTGCTGACGCCGGCCGCCGGCCGTGGCTTCGGCATGGTTGTCAAGGCGCAGGAACTGGCCAAGGCGCATGGCTGGTTCCTCACCCGCCAGTTCGAGAACGAGGCCAACCCCGACATGCATTCGCGCACCACCGCGCGCGAAATCGTCGACGACTTCAAGGGCGAGAAGCTCGATTACTGGGTCACCGGCTTTGGCACCGGCGGCACCCTGAAGGGCGTGGCCCGTGTGCTCGCCAAGGAGATGCCCGACACCAAGATCGTGGTGTGCGAGCCGGCCGAAGCGCCGCTGCTGACCAGCGGCACGAAGCAGGAGCGTAATCCCGACGGCTCGCCGGCCGCACCGCATCCGGCGTTCAAGCCGCATCCGATGCAGGGCTGGAGCCCGGACTTCATCCCGAAGATTACCGGCGATGCCGTCGACATGAAGGTGATCGACCGCGTGCTGACCATCCCCAATGCCGACGCGATGAAATGGAGCCAGGAGCTTGCGCAGAAGGAAGGCATCTTTGTCGGCATCACCGCCGGCGGCACCTTCGCCGGCGCGCTGGAAGTCTGCAAGAGCGCCAAGCCCGGTTCGACCGTGCTCGCCATGCTGCCCGACACCGGCGAGCGCTATCTGTCGACGCCGCTGTTCGGCGACGTTGCTACGGACATGACCGAGGACGAAGTAAAGATTTCCATGTCGACCCCGAGCAACCAGATGCCGCCGAAGGCAGGCTGACCAACGGCAAGCGGACGGACACCATGGGCGTCATCGCCTGGATCGTCATTGGCCTGATCGCCGGCTGGCTCGCCAATCAACTGCTCGGCGGCCGCGGCGGCGGGCTCCTGTACAATCTCGCCGTCGGCCTGGTCGGCGCCATCGTCGGCGGCATCATTTTCGGCGCCTTGCACATCGTGCCGGAGCCCGGATTCGTCGGCAATCTGATCAGTGCCACCATTGGCGCCGTCGTTTTCCTGCTGATCTGGCGGGCGATCCGGCGGGGCTGATCCGCGCTGCGCGCGGATTGGCCGTCTTGCGGCGCCCCCTTGCCGGCCGTAAGTAGGGGGCATGGCCGTCGTTCTCGACCTCGTCAACAATCCGCGCCCGCGCCACCCGGAAAAGGCGCGCCGGCCGGATTCGGTCGTGCCGAAAAAACCCGACTGGATTCGCGTCAAGGCGCCGGTCTCGGCCGGCTTTCTCGAGACGCAGGCGATCATGCGCACCAACGGTCTGCACACCGTGTGCGAGGAGGCGGGCTGTCCCAATATCGGCGAGTGCTGGGAGAAGAAGCACGCCACCTTCATGATCATGGGCGACACCTGCACGCGCGCCTGCGCTTTCTGCAACGTGAAGACCGGCTTGCCGGAGGCGCTGGATGCGAACGAACCCGAGCAGGTGGGCGAGGCGACCGCCAGGCTTGGGCTGGCTCATATCGTCGTTACATCGGTTGACCGCGACGACCTTGCCGACGGCGGCGCCCGGCATTTCGCCGACACCATCCGCGCTATCCGCAAGGCTTGCCCGCAGACCACCATCGAGGTGCTCACGCCGGATTTCCTGCGCAAGGACGGCGCGCTTGAGATCGTGGTGGAAGCGAGGCCGGACGTGTTCAACCACAATCTGGAAACGGTGCCATCGCTTTATCTCACCGTGCGGCCGGGCGCGCGCTACTTCCATTCGCTGCGCCTGTTGCAACGGGTGAAGGAACTCGATCCGGCCATGTTCACCAAGTCGGGCATCATGGTGGGCCTGGGCGAGGAGCGGAACGAGATCTTGCAGGTGATGGACGATCTGCGCTCGGCGGAGGTCGATTTCCTCACGGTCGGCCAGTATCTTCAGCCCACGCGCAAGCACCATGAAGTCAAGCGCTTCGTGCCGCCCGCCGAGTTCAAGGCGCTGGAAACCGTCGCTTACGCCAAGGGCTTTCTCATGGTTTCGGCGTCGCCGCTGACGCGCTCCTCGCACCACGCCGGCGAGGACTTCGCCCGGCTGAAGGCGGCGCGGGGCGCGGTCAAATAGGCATGCCGCGGTTTTCGACGAAGCGCCGCGTACGCCACAGCGCGTCGGACATGTTCGAGCTCGTTGCCGACGTGGAGAATTATCCAAAATTTGTGCCCATGTGCTCGGACATGCGCGTGCGCAGCGTGACCGATAAAGGCGAGGGCGTTACGGTGATGGTCGCCACCATGACCGTCGCCTACAAGATGATCCGGCAGACCTACACCAGCCGAGCCACCCTTGATAAGCCCGATCTGAAAATTCTCGTCGAATATCTTGATGGCCCGTTTCGCCGCATGCAGAACCGCTGGGCGTTTCGCCCGACCGGCGACAAGACCTGCGAGGTCGAGTTCTTCATCGACTACGAATTCAGGAGCCGGGCGCTCGCCATCCTGATGGGCGCTGTGTTCGACACCGTTTTCCGCCGCATGGCCGCCGCCTTCGAAAAGCGCGCGAACGCGGTCTACGGGCGCGCGTGATCGTGGTCAGCCATTCAGCCGCCAGAGCGCAAGGTTGAGCACACCGGCATAGGCGACCCACAGTGCCAGCGGCATCAGGCAGCAACCCGCGAGCCGGTCGAGCCGGTAAAATGCAACCACGGTTGCCACGATGACCAGCCATTGCGGGACGATGTTGATCAGCCCGAGCAGCGGGCTGTGCGCGGCAAAGAACATCCATGACCAGGCCGCGTTGAGCACGAGCTGAATGACAAACAGGAGGACGGCGTGGCTGCGCGCGGGCGAGGGCGGCAGCCGCAGCAGCCGCCACAGCGCGAACGCCATCAGCGCATAGAGCGCCGTCCACGCCGGCGCGAACACCCAGTTGGGCGGATTGAACCAGGGCTTGGCGAGCCCGGCGTACCAGGGAACGAGATTGGGATAGGTTGCGATCTGGCCGAGCGCGGAGGTCGCCACCACGGCGGCCAGCGCCAGCGCGCCGAAGCCCAAGTCGCGGCGCCAGAAGAATGATCCGCTCATGTGATTCAATCCTTCGCGCATTTCATGCAGGGATTTGTGCCAAAGCCGTTTGCGCGAACGCTCGGGAGGCTACCGTGACGGCATTTCGGAATTGGCCGTCGGTGGCGGCGGCGATGCTGCGGCCGAGTCGAATTGTTCGGCCTGTATCTTCAAGGTGCCCAGCAAGGTCGGCATGGCAACGCGTAACGGGGCCAGGACCGCGGTGCCGTCAATCGGCGCGAACCACAATTCCATGTCGCTCCGGCCGGCCACGTATTTCACCAGCTTGCTGTCGGGGCGATAACCGGCCACCGGCTTGAGGATCACACGGCAGACCAGCACCGGCCCGGCGTAGCTGCCCGCGAGTTTCACCCGGTCGACGCGGATGAACGACAGGGCAAGGTCATAGCGTCGGCGTCCGTCGAAGATTTTCAACACGCGCGCGCAATTTTCCGGCGCCAGCGTATCGACGCCGGTCATTCCCGGAATGAGCACCGCGCTGAGCGGGTCCATAACGCCATGGCGGTCCTTCTCCGTGATCGGCACCCGGTTCTCGCTCGGTTCGACCTCACGCGAGGTGCGCATGCGGGCCACGCCGTCCGCAAAGCTGACAAGAAACTCGGACTTGCCGTCTTCGTCATTTATGCGGAAGGCGAAGCTGGACGGCGACAGGTGCCCGTTTGCGACCGCGCCCTCGGTCTTCACCGCACCTTCGCCGCTGAACAGGACGCTGAAGATGCCGCCGGCCTTGCCGCTCGCGGTCGTGGCGTAGGCAGAATCGCCGATCTCGACCGACCAGCGCACATAGCCGATCGTCACCCCGATCATCGAGATGCGGTAATGCGCCTTGAGGTGGCCCTGCGCGTGTGCCGAAACCCCGCCCGCCAGGACCAGATAGACGGCCGCGGCCAGAAACCGGGCGGCTGTGCGATCATGGCTTGCGACAGGCGGAATCATGTGATTCGTCTTTGATCGCCAGTATCGTCAATTTTCAATGCGATGACGACGGCTGTTCAGCAATCTCCTGCAAGATCGCCAGCGCCAGCAGCACCGACTTCTCCCGCACCTCTGCGCGCCCGATGTCGCCGTAGCGCATCTCCTGATGGGTGAGAGCGCCGCCGCGCGAGGCCGCTGCGAAATACACGAGACCCACGGGCTTTTCGACGCTGCCACCACCGGGCCCTGCCACGCCGGTAATGGCCACCGTCACGTCGGCGCGCGAATGAGCGACGGCGCCGCGCGCCATTTCCTCCGCCGTCTGCCGGCTCACCGCGCCATGATCGCGCAGCGTTGCCGACGACACGCCCAGCATCTCCTGCTTGGCCTGGTTCGAATAGGTGACGAAGCCACGGTCGACCACCTCCGACGAGCCGGCGATCTCGGTGAGCGCAGCGGAAACCAGCCCGCCGGTGCAGGATTCGGCCGTCGCCACCTTGAGCCCACGCGCGCGGCAGGCATCGAGGACCGCGGCGGCCGCCTTTCGGATCTTGTCGTTCACGGGGAATTCCAGGGCAGGCGCACGGTCGCCGTCGCCGTCGCCGCGATGCCTTCGCCGCGACCGGTGAAGCCGAGCCGCTCGCTGGTCGTCGCCTTCACCGCCACGCGCTCGACCGCGATGCCGGCGATTTCTGCGATCCTGCTGCGCATGGCGTCGCGGTGCGGGCCGATTTTCGGCGCCTCGCAGACCACCGTGACGTCGAGATGGGCGATGCGGCCGCCACGCGCCTTCACCCGCTCCACCGCAAAGTGCAGGAAACGGTCGGAGGTGGCGCCGCGCCATTGCGGATCACTGGGCGGGAAATGCGCGCCGATGTCGCCCTCGGCCAGCGCGCCGAGCACCGCATCGGTGAGCGCATGCAGCACCACGTCGGCGTCGGAATGGCCGCTCAGCGCCTGGCTGTGCGGTATGCGCATGCCCCCCAGCATGACATGGTCGCCGGGGCCGAAGGCGTGCACGTCGAGGCCGCTGCCGGTGCGCACGTCACCGAGGGTCGCGAAATCCATCGCTTCGGCGCGAGCAAAGTCCTCCGCGTTGGTGATCTTGACGTTGCCCGGCTCGCCCTCGAATACGCTCACCGTCATGCCGGCCCATTCGGCCAGGGCGGCGTCGTCGGTGAAGTCGTGGCGGTCTTGCGCCGCCGCGCGCAGATGGGCCTCGAGCAGCGGCGCGTAGGCGAAGGCTTGCGGCGTCTGGATCAGGCGCAACGTGCTGCGGTCGATCGTCTCCGCAACGTGGCCCTGCGTGTCGACGCGCTTGACCGTGTCACTGACCGGCAGCGCCGGCACCGCCGCGCCGCTGGCGCGTGCGGTTTCAATGGCGCGGCTGACCAGCGCCGGCGTGGCGAAGGGGCGGGCGGCGTCGTGGACCAGCACGATCTCCGGCTTGCACTCTTTGAGCGCCTGCAACCCGGCGCGCACCGAGTCCTGCCGGGTGGCGCCGCCAAAGGCTGGGGGCAAGGTCTCGATGTTCGAGGCCGCGTCCCGGAAGAGTCTGCCGTCCTCGGGATGAATAACCGGCTGGACGAACCCGACCATCGGGTGGCCCGCGAGCATGCCCAGCGTCCGCCGCAGCATGGGATGGCCCCCGATTGGCCGGAATTGCTTGGGCCGCTCCCCGCCGGCCCGGGTGCCGCGCCCGGCGGCCACTACCACCACTGCCACGTCCGTCATGCCGTGCCTGCCCTCCGGGTTTGCGCCAGCCTTTAGCGCGTTCCCCGTAATGAGGGAAATCATGAATGAATCCAGCCCATTCCGGGGTATGACCAGCCTTTTGCAGTGCAGCACTTGCGTCGGTCAGGGATTTGTCTAAACTCTGAGCATGAAAATATGGACGCCTAAATGTTAGGCAGGAAATTCGGCGCTAGCGAAGGGGGGGCTGATCGGGCTGGTCCCCTGCAAATCGGCCCGGTGACCGTGCCGAACCGGGTAATTTTGGCGCCGATGTCGGGGATCACGGACGCGCCTTTCCGCCGTCTCGCCGAGCGCCTTGGCGCTGGCCTTGTGGTCTCCGAGATGACGGCCGGTGCCGGCCTGGTGCGCGGCGATCGCGAGGCGCAGGTGCGCAGTGAAAGCAGCGGTGTTGCCATTCGCGTCGTGCAGCTCGCCGGCTGCGAGGCCTATTGGATGGCCGAGGGCGCACGCATTGCCGAAGCCCAGGGCGCCAACATCATCGACATCAATATGGGTTGCCCCTCCAGGCAGGTGACCAACGGCGCGGCCGGCTCCGCGCTGATGCGGGATCTAGACCAGGCTTTGAGCCTGATCGAGGCCACGGTCGGTGCGGTGAAGGTGCCGGTGACTCTGAAAATGCGGCTTGGCTGGGATCACGGCTCGATCAGCGCGCCCGCATTGGCGCACAGGGCACAGGGCGCGGGGGTAAGTCTGATCACGGTGCACGGCCGCACCCGCTGCCAGTTCTACGACGGCATTGCAGACTGGGCCGCCATCCGCGCGGTGAAACAGGCGGTGTCGATCCCGGTGGTGGTCAACGGGGATATCTCGTCGTTCGACGATGCGGCGCAGGCCCTGAACGCGTCCGGTGCCGATGCCGTCATGCTCGGGCGAGGGGCGCAGGGACGCCCCTGGTTTCCCGGCCAGGTGGCGCGATATCTCGCCACCGGCAACTGCGAAACCCCGCCGCCGCTCACCGCCCAGCTGGCGCTGGCCGAAGCCCTTTACGACGACATGCTCACGCACCACGGTCATCGCATTGGCCGGCGCCATGCCCGCAAACATCTCGGCTGGGCGCTCGACCATGCCGCCGCGACAGCCGGCGTGCCGGTTGCCCTGCTGCGAGATCATCGCGCCCGCGTGCTCACCGCCGAGGAGCCGGCGCGGGCACGCCGCCTGCTCGCCGACGCTTATGACGCCTTTGCATGGAAGGCCGCCGCATGAGCCGCGCCCAGGTCGCGCCCAACACCATGTCCGGCGTCGGCGGCTCGCTGGCGGACGCGATCCTGCACGCGCTGCCGCACCCGGTGATCATGGTTGCGCCGGACGGCAAGATCGCCGACGCCAATGTGGCGGCCGAAGCATTCTTTGAGGCCTCGATCCCGATGTTGCGCCGGCACCTGCTCAGCGAGCTGGTCCCCTTCGGCTCGCCGCTGCTGGCCCTGATCGAGCAGGTGCGCGCGCGCGGCGCCGCCGTCAATGAATACAAGGTCGACCTTGCCACCCCGCGCAATCCGGGGGAGCGTCTGGTCGACCTGCACGTGGCGCCGCTGCCCGAATATCCCGACCACGTGGTGGTCATGCTGCAGGAGCGCACCATCGCCGACAAGATGGACCGCCAGCTCACGCATCGCGGTGCCGCCCGCTCGGTGATCGCGCTCGCCTCCATGCTTGCGCACGAAATCAAGAATCCGTTGTCCGGCATTCGTGGCGCCGCCCAGCTTCTCGAGCAGTCCGCCGGCGACGAGGACCGTCCGCTCACCCGGCTGATCTGCGATGAAACCGACCGCATCGTGAAGCTGGTCGACCGCATGGAAGTGTTCGGCGACAAACGCCCGATTGAGCGTGAGCCGGTGAACATCCACGTCCTGCTCGACCACGTGAAACGGCTCGCGCATTCAGGATTTGCCCGCCATATCAAGTTTGTCGAGGACTATGACCCGTCGCTGCCGCCGATCCTCGCCAACCGCGACCAGTTGATCCAGGTGCTTCTCAATCTGGTGAAGAACGCGACCGAAGCGGTGGGCGAGGCGAGCGATGGCGAAATCCAGCTCACGACGGCGTTCCGCCCCGGCGTGCGTCTGTCGGTCCCGGGCAGCAACACCCGCGTCTCGCTGCCGCTCGAGTTCTGCGTCAAGGACAACGGTCCCGGCGTGCCGGAGGACCTCATGCCGCACTTGTTCGACCCGTTCGTCACCTCGAAGCCGAGCGGCAGCGGTCTCGGCCTCGCGCTGGCGGCCAAGATCGTCGGCGACCACGGCGGCATCATCGAATGTGAATCGCAACCCCGGCGCACCACGTTCCGCGTGCTGATGCCGATCTTCGTCGGCGACGGGGCGGTCACCGACGACGCGCCACCCGTTCAAAGCCCGTGAGGATGAGCATGCCGACGGGAAGCATTTTGATTGCCGATGACGATGCCGCGATCCGCACCGTCCTCAATCAGGCGCTTTCGCGCGCCGGCTACGAGGTACGCTCCACCGGCACTGCCGCGACCCTCTGGCGCTGGATCAGCCAGGGCGATGGCGATCTGGTCATCACCGATGTCGTCATGCCGGACGAGAACGCCTTCGACATGATCCCGCGCATCCGCAAGGCGCGGCCCGATCTGCCGATCATTGTCATGAGCGCGCAGAACACCTTCATGACCGCGATCCGCGCCTCCGAGCGCGGCGCCTACGAATACCTGCCCAAACCGTTCGACCTGAAGGAGCTCACGGCGATCGTCGGACGCGCGCTGACGGAACCGAAGGGGCCGCGGCAGGCGGCCGCCAAGCCGGACGATTTGGAGAACATTCCGCTGGTCGGCCGCTCGCCGGCAATGCAGGAAATCTATCGCGTGCTGGCGCGGCTCATGCAAACCGACCTGACCGTGATGATTTCGGGCGAATCCGGCACCGGCAAGGAGCTGGTGGCGCGCGCGCTGCATGACTATGGCAAGCGCCGCGCCGGCACCTTCGTCGCCATCAACATGGCCGCCATTCCGCGCGACCTGATTGAGTCGGAATTGTTCGGCCACGAGAAGGGTGCTTTCACCGGCGCCAATACGCGCAGCGTCGGTCGCTTCGAGCAGGCCGAGGGCGGCACGCTGTTCCTCGACGAGATCGGCGACATGCCGATGGAGGCGCAGACACGCCTCCTGCGCGTGCTGCAGCAGGGCGAGTACACGACCGTCGGCGGACGCACGCCGATCAAGAGCGACGTGCGCATCATTGCCGCCACCAACAAGGATCTGCGCCAGCTGATCCAGCAGGGCCTGTTCCGCGAGGACCTGTTTTTCCGGCTCAACGTCGTGCCGCTGCGCTTGCCGCCGCTCAGGGAACGCACCGAGGATATTCCCGACCTGATCGGCCATTTTTTCACCCTGGCGCAACGCGAGGGGCTGCCGCCGAAACAGCTCGACAGCATCGCGCTCGACCGCCTCAAGCGCTACCGCTGGCCGGGCAACGTGCGCGAACTGGAAAATCTTGCGCGGCGACTCGCGGCGCTCTATCCGCAGGAGGCCATCACGGGCGCCGTGATCGAAGCCGAGCTGGCGCAGCCGGTGCTGCCGGCCATCGGCGAGGAACCTCGCCCCGAGGAAAGCCTCAGCGCCGCGGTCGAGCGGCATCTGGCGGCGTATTTCGCGGAATTCGATGACGACCTGCCGCCGGCCGGCCTCTATCACCGCATCCTGCGCGAGATCGAGCACCCGTTGCTGACGGCCGCCTTGACCGCGACCCGCGGCAACCAGATCCGCGCCGCCGATCTGCTCGGGGTCAATCGCAATACCCTCCGCAAGAAGATCCGCGACTTGGACATTCAGGTCTATCGGGGGCAATAGACCGTCAGATCGACCGGCGCCAAATGCACTCCCGGATTGTCGGGGGCCAATACACATGACCGGCCCGGCACGGACACGCGACGCCGCGGATTCGTCGCAATTCGGCAACAATGTTGTATAAAGGCATCAGTGCTGGAGACGGGACTAACACCCGTCGCCACTGCCAAGTCATTGGGGGCGCTCATTGAACCCCCAAAGCATCGCCGGGGTTCATGACCGTCGACCAGGTTGCCAGCGCCGAAACTGCGCTTGCCGGCCCCCCCGCCAAGCGAGGGGGAACCCGGTTGCTCGGCACCGTGACGGTTTGCCTCGCGCTGCTGTCGGCCTTCATCACCTTCATCGTTCTCGCCGATCTGACGCCGGTGCCACCGACCCATTACGTGGTCGTCACGCTGCTGCTTGCCAACGCAGCCACGGTGGCGCTGCTGCTCGCCATCATCGTGCGCGAGGTGTGGCAGGTAGTGCAGGCGCGCCGCAGCGGACGCGCCGGCGCCCGGCTGCACGTGCGCATCGTCGGACTGTTTTCCATTATCGCGGCGGCGCCTGCCATCCTGGTGGCCATCGTCGCCAGCGTCACCCTCGATCGCGGACTTGACCGGCTTTTTTCCACCCGCACGCGGGCGGCCATTGAAAATTCGTTGATCGTGGCCGAAGCCTATCTGCGCGATCATGCACAGATCGTGCGCTCCGACATCATGGTCATAGCCATCGACCTTGCGCGGGCACAGCCCGTGTTCAAGGACGACCCGCAGAAGTTGCGCCAGTTCCTGACCTTCCAGGCGTCGGTACGCGGACTGGCCGCAGCGATCATCCTCGACAAAGACCTTAACGTAATTGCACGCGCCGATCTCAAGACCAACGAGACCTTCGCCATCCCGCCGCGCGAAGCGTTACCGCGCATCACCACCAAGGATCCGCAAGTCGTCCTGCTGCCGGACACCAACTACGTCGCCGCGGTCGTCAAACTGCAGAAATATGACGACTACTTTCTTTACGTAACCCGGCTTCTTGATGCGCGCGTGGTGCCGCAGTTGCGGGCGACGCGAGCGAGCGTGAGCGAATACGCCGCAATCGAGCAGCGCCGCATCGGAGTGCAGGTCGCTTTCGCACTCATGTATACAGTTATTGCGCTGATCGTGTTGCTGTCGGCGGTGTGGATCGGACTGAATTTCGCCAACCGCCTGGTCGCCCCGATCCGGCGCCTGATCGGCGCCGCCAATCTTGTTTCCACCGGCAATCTCTTCGTGCGTGTGCCGGTGCGCGAGTCCGAAGGTGACCTGGCCAACCTCGGCGAGACCTTTAATCGCATGACCCACGAGTTGCGCACCCAGCGCGACGACATCATGCGCGCGCGCGATGTCATCGACAGCCGCCGCCGTTTCACGGAGGCAGTGCTCGCCGGTGCCAGCGCCGGGGTGGTCGGGGTCGACGGCCGAGGCTGCGTGAGCATTCTCAATCGTTCGGCGGAAAAGCTGGTCGGTCGCACCGAGGCGGACGTACTCGATCGCCCGCTGAACGAGGTGTTTCCGGAACTGGCCGACATCATGGCAGCGGCGCGCGCGGGCAATCGTAGCCAGGATCAGGTGACCATCACGCGCAACGGGCGCGAGCGCAATCTGTCGGTGCGGGTGACCAGCGAACAGTCGGCCGAGGCCGACCACGGTTACGTCATCACGCTCGACGACATCACCGACTTGGTTGCAGCACAGCGTACCTCGGCCTGGGCCGACGTTGCCCGCCGCATCGCCCACGAGATCAAGAATCCGCTCACCCCCATCCAATTGTCGGCCGAGCGCCTGCGTCGCAAGTACGGCAAGGTCATCGGCAATGACGACCGCGCTGTGTTCGACCAATGCACCGAGACCATCGTGCGGCAGGTCGACGACATCAAGGGCATGGTGGACGAGTTCTCGCGTTTCGCGCGCATGCCCAAGCCGGTGATCACCGCGGAGGACGTCGTCGATACCGTACGCCAGGCCGTCTTCTTGATGCGCGTCGGCCATGCCGATATCGATATCGATGTGGAGATAGCCGAAGAACCGATGCCGGCGCGGTTCGATCGACGACTGATCTCGCAGGCGTTGACCAATGTCATCAAGAACGCCAGCGAAGCGATCGCCGCCGTACCGCCGGACGAATCAAGCAAGGGCATCATCCGCGTCTTCGCGGCGCGCGAGGGCGACGACATTGTCATCGACGTCGTCGACAACGGCATCGGCTTGCCCACGGAAAAACGCAGCCAGTTGCTCGAGCCCTACGTCACGACGCGCGAAAAGGGGACCGGCCTTGGCCTCGCAATTGTCGGGCGCATCATAGAGGAGCATGGCGGTGTCATCGAATTGCACGATGCCGCCGACCGGTTCCCCGGCCAGCGCGGCGCCTGGGTGCGCATCCGCTTTGGCGCTGCCGGCAAGACGGAGCCGACAGAACACGAACTGCAGAATACCGGAAACGAGTAAACGCATGAGCTCCGCCGAAATACTGATTGTCGATGATGAGGCCGATATTCGCGATCTGGTCGCCGGCATCCTGGACGACGAAGGCTATCAGGCGCGCACCGCGCGCAACAGCGACGAGGCGCTGGCGTCAATCGTGTCGCGCCGGCCAAGCCTCTTGTTCCTCGATATCTGGCTGCAGGGCAGCAAGATGGACGGGCTGCAGCTGCTCGATGCCGTCAAGCAGGAACATCCCGAGTTGCCCGTTGTGATGATTTCCGGCCACGGCAATATCGAAACCGCGGTCGCCGCCATCAAGCACGGCGCCTACGACTTTATCGAGAAGCCGTTCAAGGCCGACCGCCTGGTGCTGGTGGCCGAGCGCGCGTTGGAAACTTTTCGGCTCAAGCGGGAGGTCAAGCAGCTCAAGCAGATGGCGCCGCTACCCTCCGTGCTGATCGGCCAGTCGGTGGCGATGTCGCAACTGCGCCAGACCATCGAGCGGGTGGCACCAACCAACAGCCGTATCCTCATTGTCGGGCCCTCGGGCGCCGGCAAGGAACTGGCGGCGAGCACAATACACCAGACGTCGGCGCGCGCGAGTGGACCGTTCATCGTTATCAATGCCGCCGCCATCACGCCTGAGCGCATGGAAATCGAATTGTTCGGTGTTGACCACGGCAATGGCGGGGAAGGGCGCAAGCCGGGCGCGCTGGAAGAGGCGCATGGCGGCACGCTGTTCATCGACGACGTCGCTGACCTGCCGCGCGAGACGCAGAACAAGATCCTGCGCGTGCTGGTCGAGCAAACCTTCCAGCGCGTAGGCGGCAGCACCAAGGTGGCGGTCGACGTCCGCATCGTGTCGTCGACGACGCGCAATCTGGAAGCGGAGATTGCCGAAGGCCGGTTCCGTCACGATCTCTATCACCGGCTGTCAGTGGTGCCGATCCGCATCCCGCCGCTTTCGGAGCGGCGTGAGGACATCCCGGCGCTGGTCGACTACTTCATGGACCAGATTTCGCATGCAACCGGACTGCCCAAACGGCGCATCGGCGACGACGCCATGGCGGTGCTTCAATCGCACGACTGGCCGGGCAACGTCCGCCAGCTGCGCAACAATGTGGAGCGCCTGATGATCCTGGCCGGGGGCGACCCCGAGGCCGTGCTCGATGCCAGCATGCTGCCGCCGGACGTCGGTTCGATGGTACCGAACATGCCTAACGGCAATGGCGGCGAGCACCTGATGGGCCTGCCGCTGCGTGAAGCCCGCGAAGTGTTCGAGCGCGAATATCTGGTGGCGCAGATCAGCCGGTTTGGCGGAAACATCTCGCGCACCGCCGAATTCGTCGGCATGGAACGCTCAGCGCTGCATCGCAAGCTGAAGGCGCTGGGAATCGGATAACCCGATCATGTCGCGCATCGCTTACGTCAATGGCCGTTATCTGCCGCGTGTCCGTGCGTGCGTGTCGGTGGAGGACCGCGGCTACCAGTTCGCCGACGGCGTCTACGAAGTCTGCGAGGTGAGGGCGGGGCGGGTCATCGACGAGCAGCGCCACATGGTGCGGCTGGAGCGGTCGTTGCGCGAGCTCGGCATCGCGCAGCCGATGTCGGTCGCCGCTCTCTCCATCGTGCTGCACGAGGTGGTGCAACGTAACCGGGTGCGGGACGGCATTGTTTACGTGCAGATCACCCGCGGGGTGGCGCGGCGGGATTTCCCGTTTCCATCGCCGTCGCCGCGACCTTCGGTGGTGGTGTTGGCCCGCAGTAACGACATGACACGACTCGAGCAGTTGGCGGCTGAGGGCGTGGCAGTCATTACCGTGCCGGACATCCGCTGGGGACGGGTTGACATCAAATCGGTGGCGTTGCTGCCCAATGTGCTGGCCAAACAGGCCGCCCGCGAGCAGGGTGCGCGCGAGGCCTGGCTGGTCGACGGGCGAGGCCGTGTCACCGAGGGGGCCTCGTCGAATGCCTGGATTATCGATTGCGATGGAACGGTGGTTACCCATCCCCTCGGTCACGACATCCTGCCAGGGATTACGCGCGCGGTGGTGATTGATGTGCTCAGGGCGCAAGGCCTGCGCTTCGAAGAGCGCCCGTTCACCGTCGAGGAGGCGTATGCAGCGCGCGAGGCCTTTATTACCTCCGCCAGCCAGATCGTGCTGCCGGTCGTGCGGATTGATGGACGCCCGGTGGGCAATGGCGCTCCGGGGCTGATCGCCACCCGGCTGCGCCGGGACTATCACCGCCACGCCGAGGCCTCCTAGGACCTGCGCTGGACGAGTCGCCGCCGGCGTCGATGGGTGAGCGGGACCGCATGAGCGGCATAAGAAAGGTATTAAAATCAATGACGTAGTACAGCTGACGCGAACCCATGCTTGCGCCCGGGGGGCGCGTGCAATCTAATAGTGGTTCCTGGCCCTTGACCGCTTCTCGCGTGGGGTGAAGCGGTGCATGCACGGCAACGCATGCGGGGGATAAGGGACAACGAAGGTCTCGCGCCCAGACGCGAGCAAAAAAATGGAACACGGCCATGGCAGCCGATCGTGCGCAGAACCTGCAAGATACTTTTCTCAATCACGTTCGCAAAAATAAAATCCCGCTCACCATTTTTCTGGTCAACGGGGTGAAATTACAGGGGGTGGTGACGTGGTTTGATAACTTTTGCGTGCTGTTGCGGCGAGATGGACACTCCCAGCTCGTCTACAAGCACGCAATTTCAACCATCATGCCCGGCCATCCCATCCAGCTGTTCGAGGGCGGCGACGAACCGCCGGCGGCGGGAGACAAGGCCTAGCGCATGAACCCGAAAAACATGTCCCCGGCTCGATCGGAGAGGGGATCCGGTTGTCGGATAAGATCTTGCGCAAGGAAAGTGCTAGGCTTGCACGGCAATGCGATCTAACCGGGTCACCCTGTAGTTGGAACCGCGGCGACGTGACAAGCGCGCTGAATCTCTAAGCCGGCCGCAAACGGCCGCTGAGACCGGCCGCGCTATCGTCATCGAGCCTTGGCTGCGGCAGACAGCGCAAGGCCGTGCGGCCCGCGCGGCGCCGGACACACGCACTCCCGAGGCGCGCCTGGCGGAAGCCGCCGGGCTTGCACGCGCCATCGACCTCAACGTGGTCGAGCAGGGGCTGGTCACGCTTACCGGCATTCGCCCAGCCACCTATATCGGCAAGGGCAAGGTCGACGAGATTGCCGGGCTGGTGAAGACGCATGAAGCCGACATCGTGGTGATGGATTGCCCGGTGACGCCGGTGCAGCAGCGCAATCTGGAAAAGGCCTGGAATGCCAAGGTGCTTGATCGCACCGGGCTGATCCTGGAAATCTTCGGCCGTCGGGCACGGACCCGCGAAGGCTCGTTGCAGGTCGAGCTCGCGCATCTCAACTACCAGAAGACCCGCCTGGTGCGCGCATGGACCCATCTCGAGCGCCAGCGTGGCGGTTATGGTTTCCTCGGCGGGCCGGGCGAGACACAGTTGGAAGCCGATCGCCGCGTGATCGAGGAGCGCATCGCCCGTATCGAGGAAGATCTCGACAAGGTCAAGCGCACCCGCAAGCTGCATCGCGACAGCCGCAAGCGCGTGCCTTATCCGATCGTCGCACTGGTTGGCTATACCAATGCCGGCAAGTCGACGCTGTTCAACCGCATGACAGCCGCGACAGTCCTGTCGGCCGATATGCTGTTCGCGACGCTCGATCCGACGCTGCGCGCGGTCAGCTTGCCGCATGGCGCGCGCGTCATCCTCTCCGACACGGTCGGTTTTATTTCCGATCTGCCGACCATGCTGGTGGCGGCGTTCCGCGCCACGCTGGAGGAGGTGATCGAGGCTGACGTGATCCTGCATGTGCGCGACATGTCGCATGCCGATGCAGGGGCGCAATCGTCTGATGTCGAGAGGGTACTGGGCGAACTCGGCATCAAACCGACTGATCGGCGCCTGATAGAGGTCTGGAACAAGGTCGACCAGCTCGACGGCGAAGCACGCGAACGGCTTGCCAATCTGGCCGAACGCCAGCCGGCGGAGCGACGGCCGGTGCTGGTCTCGGCAGTCACGGGTGAGGGATTCGGCCGGCTCAATGAAGCCATTGAGGCGCGGCTGAGTGAGACCAAGCAGACGTTTCGGGTTTCGGTCGACGCGTCCGACGGCGCCCGCTTGAGCTGGCTCTACCGCCATGCCGAGGTGCTGTCCAAGGTCCTGGACCAGGATGGCCGAATGACGGTGACGGTGCGCGCTGACGCCGACAAGGCGGCGCGGGTGCGGGCGAAATTCGGCGTCTAGCGCCTTTCGGCCATCTTTGCTTCGTCCCAGAGCGCGTCCATTTCCGCGAGCGTCGCATCCTTGGGGGTCTTGCCGCGTGCCGCCAGGGCCCGTTCGATGGCGGCAAAGCGTCGCTCGAACTTCACATTGGTGGCCCGCAACACGCCCTCCGGGTCGGCATCAAGATGGCGGGCAAGGTTGACTACGGCAAACAGCAGGTCACCGACTTCGGCCGCTGCCTCGGCACTTTCGCTGTTCTCGAGCGCGGCCTCGATCTCACCGGCTTCCTCGCGGATCTTGGCCAGCACAGCACGCGGATCGTTCCAGTCGAAGCCGACCTGGCCGGCCTTGTTCTGCAGCTTGAGCGCCCGGGTCAGCGCGGGCAGGGCGACCGGCACCCCGGCCAGCGCGCCTGCAGGCGCCGCCTCGCCGCGCTCGGCCTTTTCTTCCGCCTTGATGCGTTCCCAGAGGCCTTTGACAGCCTCGGCGGTGCGGCCATGCTCGTCAGCGAAGACGTGCGGGTGGCGACGGATGAGCTTGGTGGTGATGCTCGCAACCACGTCGCCGAAATCAAAGCGGCCTTGCTCCTCGGCCATGCGGGCGTGGAAAATGACCTGGAGCAGGAGATCGCCCAGCTCATCCCTGAGGTGCTCCGGATCGCCGCGCGTGATGGCGTCGGCGACCTCGTAGGCTTCCTCCACCGTATACGGCGCGATGGTCTCGAAGCTCTGTTCAAGATCCCACGGGCAGCCGGAGCCGGGCGTGCGCAGGGCCGCCATGATCTCGATCAGACCGGCAATGTCGCGTGAAGGCTTCAAGAGGCTGGGCTCGCGTCACGGGCTCGAGATTGCGACCGTAGCAAAGCCCGCCCGGCACGGCGAACCAGGGTTCGGACTTTCGCATAAGACATATTATGGAATATTTGTACCTGATCCTGATGAGCAGGTGCAACGAAACATCAGAAAGCCGACTTAATTCATTGAAATGTTGAGGTCATTATTCCCTGGGTTCAGGTTAGCTGCCTGAAAAGCTCAGCCCGTCAAAGCCCGGCTCCACGTGGGGCGGCAGCGTTTCGCGCAGCGCCCCGTAATCAAGATCGCTGTGCAGATTGGTCAGGATCGCCCGCCTTGGCTTGATCCGCTCGATCCAGGCCAGCGCCTCGTCGAGGTTGAAATGGCTCGGGTGCGGCGTCCTGCGCAGCGCGTCGACGATCCAGACGTCAAGGTCCGCCATGGCCCCGACGCTCTCGGGCGGCAGGCTCTTGATGTCAGCTGAATAAGCGACGTTGCCGAAGCGAAAGCCCAGCGAGGGAATGTCGCCATGCTCCTGCAGCACGGGCAGTGCCTCGACGGGGCCGCCCTGTCCCTCGATGGTTACGGCATGGCCCGGTGCCAGGCGGCGTTCTGTTGCGATGGGCGGATATTCGCTTCCCGGCGGCGTCATGAAGCAATAGCC
>Ga0210062_1000154_pt1 | contig 20691 bp, 18 predicted proteins | sample Muzzi_CordA_D2_FD_185528 | JGI IMG/M metagenome (GOLD analysis project Ga0210062, IMG submission 185528) | Wetland microbial communities from San Francisco Bay, California, USA, that impact long-term carbon sequestration - Muzzi_CordA_D2 (SPAdes) | ecosystem: Environmental > Aquatic > Marine >...
CACCATCGCCGCCGGCAGCCAGCGGTGAAGAGGCATCACGGCTGCCTTGCCGATCCCGAACACATAGAGGCCGAGCAGCACCGCCAGCAGCGTACCGCCGGTGCCGGCCAGAATGCCTCCCGGCTCGAACCTCACCGTACCGGCGAGCATGAAGGTAATGATGATAGCCGGCAGGAATAGGAGCAGCGAGGAGCCCAGCAGCAACAGCAGGTACAGGCGGCCGGACCGCATGGCTTCGGCGTCACGGTGATGCGTGACCAAGGGGAAGGTCGAGAGCGTGAGCGCCTCGTAGAACAGAAACATCGTGAACAGGTTCGCCGAGAAAGCGATCCCGATCGTGCTGCCGAGCGCCAGCGCGAAGCAGACGTAATAGCCGGTCTGCCGCGGCTCATCGTTGGCGCGCATATAGCCGATCGAATAGATCGAATTGACGATCCAGAGCGCCGAGGCGACCAGCGCAAACAGCATGCCGAGCGGCTCGACCTGGAACGCGATTGCCACGCCCGGCAGCACCTGGATGCCGGCCCATTGCGGCCGGGCGTCGCCCATGACCGGGCCGGCGATGGCGAGGACGAGCGCGAACAGCACGGCCGCTGCGATCAGGGTGACGGCCTCGCGCAGGTTCGGCCGGCGGCGGAACAGCGGAATGACGGCGCTGGCCGCGAACGGTACCGCGAGGGCCAGCAGGATCAGGCCGGCCGGGCTGGCGATGGTGCTCATGGAAGGCCCCCGAGCAGCAGCGCGGCGGCCCGCTCGGCGATGCCGGCGGTGAGGGAGGTCTCAACGCCGAAATAGACGACGGCGGCCATCAGCAGCAAGATCGGCGCCAGCATGCTGGGCGGCGGGTCGGTCGCCCGGGCGGCGGCGGGCCCGGTATCGCGAAACCAGATCACCTCGACGGCGCGGCCGACATAGACGAGCGCCAGCAGCGAACTGCCGACGATGAGGAAGACCAGAACCCACTGGCCGGCAGCGAACGCGCCGGCCACCAGATACCATTTGCTGATGAACCCGACGGTGCCAGGCGTGCCGATCAGGCCGAAGCCGGCGATGGTGAAGGCGGTCATGGTCCACGGCATGCGGCGGCCGATGCCGGCGAGGTCACTTAATCTGGCCGAACCGATCCGGTACACGACCGCGCCCAGCGCCAGGAACAGCGCCCCCTTCATCATGGCGTGGTTGACGAGGTGCACGATCGAGCCGGTGAGGCCCGGCTTGTTGGCAATGCCGATGCCGAGCGTGATGTAACCGATCTGGCTGACCGACGAATACGCCAGCATGCGCTTGAGGTCGGTCTCGGAGATCGCGACGAAAGCGGCAACGAACATAGCGGCGACCGAGAGCACCAGGATGATGTCGGCAACCGGCAGCGTGCGGAAATCGAACGCCTGGCCGAATACCCCGAAGGCAAAGCGCGCCAGCAGATAGATCGCCACCTTGGTTGCCGTTGCCGCCATGAATGCGGTGACGACCGACGGGGCGTAGGTATAGGCATTGGGCAGCCATACATGCAGGGGAAACAGCGCCAGCTTGAGCCCCAGCCCGACCGTGATGAAGGCAAGGGCCGCAATGACCGCATGGGGGTAAACCGCGGCGGCTCCGGCGATCCGTGAGCCGATATCGACGATGTTGAGGCTGCCGGTGACGACGTAGAGCAGGCCGATGCCGATGACGTAGAAGGTGGCGCCGATCGTGCCCATGATCAGATAGCGGAAGGCGGCGAGCAGCGCGCGCCGGTCGCGACCGAGTGCGATCAGGACATAGGCCGATAGCGAGGAGATCTCGAGAAAGACAAAGGCATTGAAGGCGTCGCCGGTGGCCGCGATGCCGAGCAGGCCGGTCAGACACAGCAGGTACATGCAGTAGAACCAGGCCTGCTTGTCCTCGTCGATTTCGTCGGCCACGCTGCGCCAGGCAAACGGCATGACAAGCGCGCCGACCGCCGACACCATCATCAGCACCAGACCGTTGAAGACGTCGATGTGGTATTCGATGCCCCAGGGCGGCTGCCAGCCACCGAGATGGTACGAGATCGGCCCCGCGATGATCGCCTGCCAGAGCAGCAGCCCCGATACGACCGGCATCAGCAGGCTGACGAGCAGCGACACGAAGTAGGCCGTCCGGCCCCCGCGGCAGAAAGCGACCAGCACCGCGCCGAGCAGCGGCACCACGACTTGCAGAGCCGGCAACTGTGCGATCAGCTGGCTCAAGGCTCAGGGTCCTTCTCGAGGACCTCGTCTTCGTCGATGGTGCCGTAGGCTTCGTTGATGCGGACGGTGAGGGCAAGACCGAGCGCGATCGTCGCCACGCCGACGACGATGGCGGTGAGGATCAGCACGTGCGGAAGCGGATTGGAATAGACGCTGTAGGCGGGGTCGAGGATGGGCGCGGTGCCGCCGAGAATTTTTGCCGGGGAAATGAACAGCAGATAGACCGAGGTCTGGAAGATCGACAGCCCGACCAGCTTTTTCACCATGTTGCCGCGGGCGATCACGATGTAGAGGCCACCCACCATCAGGAAGATGGTGATGACGTAATTGTAATGATTGATCAGCGTGTGGACCGCTTCCATCAACGCCCCCGCTCGACGAAGGCGTAGTAGAGCGAACACATGGTGCCGGCCACGGTGACGAGCACGCCGGCTTCGACCAGAAAGATCCCGAGCTCGCGCGCGTGCGCGCCATGGCCGAGCACCGAATAATCGAGGAAATTCCGGCCCATCAGCAGGCCGGCGACACCGGTGCCGGCGTAGATCAGCACTCCGAGGGGCACCATGCGCTCGACCATGGCCCTCGGTGCAACGCGTTGGGCGGTGTTGATGCCGAAGGTGAGCGACATCAGGATCACCATCGCGGCGGCGATGACCCCGGCCTGAAAGCCGCCGCCCGGTCCGTAGTCACCGTGAAACTGGACATATAGTGCAAATAACAGGATGAACGGCAGGATCAGCTTGGTGCCGATGCGCAAAATGAGGTCAAACTTCATTTCGCTCCCCGCTTCCGACGGCCGCGCAGCAGCAGCATGACGCCGATGCCCGCGGTGAAGATCACCGTGGTCTCGCCCAGCGTGTCGAAGCTGCGGTAGTCGGCGAGTACCGACGTGACAACATTGGGCACGCCGGTTTCCTCGATGGACTTCTGCAGATAACGCGGTCCCACGTGCTTGTGAATCGGCGCATCCGGGCTGCCGAAGGGCGGCAGCGACAATGTCGCCCACACGACCGCGGCGCCGACCACGAAGGCCGTGGCAAGCGGCAGCAGATTGCTGCGCCAGGGTTTGATCTCGCTTGTTTTTACCAGGTGCAAGGTGGATAGCAGCAGCACCAGCGACATGCCGGCGCCGACCGACGCTTCGGTAAGCGCCACATCGACCGCATCGAGCGCGATCAGCACGCTGGCGATGAGAAAACTGTAGATGCCGCTGAGGATGACAACGCCGAACAGGCTGCGTTGACGCAGGATCGCTATGACCACCACCGCCAGCATGGTGAGCAGCGTCATGTTGATGAGGGAGACTATGACGGCCTCCCCTTTGTCGCACCGGGGATGGGGTCGGCGCTCGCATCGCGTCGCTGGCCGCCCAAGGCGAGCTGCGGTTCGATTTTCTCGTGCAGCGCCGCCTGCGCCAGTGCGTGGACGACCACCGGACCGGCAAAGAAAAACAGCACGAGAATGAAAAACAGTTTCAACGTCACCAGGCCGAGTCCGGCCTGCAGCATCATGCCGAGCACGAGAAAGCCGACACCGGTTGTGTCAATCACGCTGGCCGCATGCATGCGCGTGAACAGATCGGGCATGCGCACCAGTCCGGCCGCGCCGACGACGGTGAAGAAGGAGCCGAGCAGGATCAGCGCCCACGAGAGGATGTCGACGGCGAGCGCCATCAGGCGTCATCCTCCTCATGGTCGTAGGCGAGGTCGCCGTGGCGGAAGAACTTGAGCACCGCCAGCGTGCCGATCATATTGAGCAGGCCGTAGGTGAGGCCGATATCAAGGAATTCGGGCCGTCCGGTGAGAAAGCCGACCACCGCGAGCAGCATGATGGCCAGTGAGCCCACAGCGTTGGCGGCCAGCGCCCGGTCGAACACCGTCGGTCCCAGAATGCCGCGTGTAATGGCGAGCGCGAGCGCCACCAGGATGGCGATGGCGGCGACCGTGAACATCATCGACCGCCCTCGAATTGCGCGACCCGTCTGTTCATATCGCCGGATTCGAGTTCGCGCGCGCCGTCCTTGAAGAGCGCATGCACCGTCAGTTCGTTGCCGGCAACGCCGACGGTGACGGTGCCCGGCGTCAGCGTGATCGAATTGCCGTAGGTGGCGATGCCCGCGGGGGTTTTCTGGCTGGCGGTCACCACTGTCATGGTCGGCGAGATCGGCAGGCCCGGCCGCAGGATCGCCCTGGTGACCGACCAGGCCGACTTGACGATCTCGACGATCAGCCAGGGATAATAGGTCAGCGTGCCGGGTATGAGCTCGACCGGATGGCCTTCGCTGTCGACAATGCGGACCCGGGCAGCGGCGTAGACGCACAGCACGGCACTGGCCACGCCGGCCGACACCAGCCATGTCGTATAATGACCGGAAAGCGCAAGCCAGAAGGCGAACAGAAAGCCGCCCAGACTGATATAACGCAAGTCAGCCCTCCCAACCCCCGTTCGGTCCCTCGCACGCGTCAGCGTCCGGCGACGCGCGCCCTCCGCCGGGCGCGCCTTTTGCCAAGTTCGCCTGTTTCGTGGGATGACCGCAAGTGCGTGCTGTTGAAATGTCTCTTGCACGGTGCCGACCGCCAATGCGACGCGCCGTCGCGCCGTGGTACGGTCACCGTGGATAGATCAAGGAGGAGACGATGGCAGGGCCTGTTCGCTTCAGCAATCCGGTGACGCTGGAAAAACCGCCGGGCTATTCGCAGGTGGTCGAAATCGCGGGTCCGGCCCGCATTATCTACATTGCCGGCCAGCTTGGCGTCGATCAAAACGGCAAATTCGTGGGCGGGCCGGGCGATTTCGAAGCGCAATGCAGGCAGGCCTTCGAGAATCTGAATGCGGCCCTAGCCTCGATCGGCGCCGGTTTTGCCGACGTGGTCAAGATCACCAATTTTCTGGTCGGCATGGACAACATGGCCGCCTTCCGCAGCGTCCGCGACAGCTATCTCAATACCGCCGCGCCGCCGGCCAGCACCACCATCGGGGTGCCGGCGCTGGCGCGTCCCGGCGGTCTGTTCGAGGTCGAGGCGGTGGCGGTGCTGCCGGCCAAAGCTGGGTCCAAGCCGCGTGCCAAGCCGCGTGCCAGGCCAGCGGCGCGGAAGGCCGGGCGGAAGGTCAAGGCCGCCAAACGGAGACGTAGGTGATGATGCCGAGCACCGGCAGTAACGCCGCGCTCGACCACAGCATGAAGCCGAAGAAGCTTGGCATCTTCACGCCGCGTTCCACTGCGATGGCATAGACCATGAAGTTGGGCGCGTTGCCGATATAGGTGAGCGCGCCCATGTAAACCGCGCCCATGGAGATGGCGGCGAGCGTGGGCGCCAGCGTGGTCATCAGCTCGTTTGCATTGCCGCCGGCAAGCTCGAAGAAAACGAGATAGGTCGGCGCGTTGTCGAGGAAGGCCGACAGGATGCCGGTGAGCCAGAAGAAGGCCACCTCGTGGTGCCCGCCGTCGTGACTGGTGACGGCGGTGAGCAGCCACGAGAACGGGCCGTCGTGACCGGCGGCGAGCATGGCCAGCACCGGGATGATGCAGACAAAGATGCCGGCGAACAGCTTGGCGACTTCGCGGATCGGCTCCCAGGTGAAGTCGTTGGCCTCGCGGTGCTCGTCGGGGGTCAGCCGCAGCGAGATCAGTGCGATCAGCACCAGCGCACCGTCGCGCACCAGCCCGGGCAGGCCGACCGCGGTGCCGAAGACGTCGAACGTGATGCCGGGCTTCCACGCCGCCGAGAGCAGGATCAGGCCGATGATGGCGGCGATCAGCGGCAGGTTGATCAGGCCGGAGAGGCGAGGCTGGCCCAGCCGCGCCAGCGGAATACCTTCGCGGCGCGCGTACCAGACATCGAGCGCAACGAACATGGCAAGCACCAGCGCCGCCGCCAGCGCGGTCTCGGCGTAGATATGCGTGGTGGTCCAGAAGAAATCGACGCCTCGCAGAAAGCCGACGAACAGCGGCGGATCACCGAGCGGCGACAAGGCGCCGCCGATATTGGCGACCAGGAAGATGAAAAAGACCACGACGTGGACGTTATGGCGGCGGTCCGCGTTGGATTGGATCAGCGGGCGCACCAGGATCATGGCGGCGCCGGTGGTGCCGACCACGCTGGCCATGGCGGCGCCGAAGGCCAGTATCAGCGCGTTACTTAACGGCCGGCCGCCGAAATTGCCGGTAATGTGGATCCCGCCTGCCACCGTGTAGAGCGCGAAGAGCAGTACGATGAAGCTCAGATATTCGGCCAGCATGGCGTGCACAAAGGCGGCGAGCGAAGTGGCGATGCCGAAACGTGCGCCGATGGCGACGAGCGTGAGCAGCGCCCAGCCGGCGGCGATCTTGCCGTAGTGATCGTGCCAAATTTTCGGAAACAGCAGCGGTCCGGTGGCAATCGACAGCAGGATGCCGGCGAATGGCAGTGCCCAGCCGAACCCCATCTGTGCGCCGTCGAGCGCGGGCGCGGCCTGCGCCGCCTGCGGCAACAGCGCGATAGTCAGCCCGGCGGTGAGACGGCGGATCATCGATCGTGCAAACGCAATTATGGTTAATTGTCCGACGATGGCTGCCTAGCAGCCGCAGATTGCGGCGGCAAGGTCGCGGATGACAGTACAGGCACCCCCGGTAGGATAATGATGATAGTATGGGCACCTCCCGGCAGGATCATTATGGGCGGTGTAACCGGAATATTGACGGCCGCGGAAGGCAAACGGGTTTTTCGGAGCGGGGAGTTTGCGTGTATGCGTCACGTGTTTTTGATGACGTTGGTCGCGCCTGGGCTTGGTCTTTCACTCGGTGCCTGCGCCAGCGTTCACAACCTGCCGCTCAACGAACCGTCCGCCAATCCGTTCACCGTATCGGCTGCGCGCGCCGCCACGCTCGCCGCGCGCGACCAGCAGCTGCAAGGCAATAACGATGGCGCTGTGATTGCGCTGGCATTTTCGGGCGGCGGCACGCGGGCCGCGGCCTTTGGTTATGGCGTACTCGAGCAATTGAAACGGACGTCACATCCGCGCCGCGGCCGGAGTAAGGACCTGCTCAATCACGTCGGCCTCGTGTCCGGAGTCTCCGGCGGCTCGGTGATCACCGCCTATTATGGCTTGAGGGGACGCGCGGCGATGGAGGACTTTCGCCAGCGTTTCCTAGTGCAGGACCTGATGGCGGAACTGAACACGAGCGTCAACCTGATCAACCTCAACAAGGCGTTGGGTGGCGGCGTCAATACCGATGTAACATTGCGTGACTGGTTCAATACCCATCTGTTCGACAACGCCACCGTCGGCACCGTGCTCGCGCGCGGGCGGCCGATCATGTTGATCAATGCCACTGACGTCTACAACCGCACGCCGTTCGTGTTTTCGCCGGAGGCATTTGCGGCGATCTGCAGCGACATAAGGAAGTACCCGCTGGCGGCAGCGGTGGCTGCTTCGGCAGCTGTGCCTGCGGCATTTGCGCCGGTGGTGCTCGAAACCTATCCTGGCAAGTGCGAAACGCCGCTCCCGCCCTGGGTTGAGCGTTTGACGAAAGATACAACCGGTTCACCGCTGCTGCGCGCCTATGCAAAGTCGCTGCAACTGGCCCGCACCGGCAAAGTGAAATACATCAAGCTGTTCGACGGCGGCGTGGTCGACAATTACGGGCTGAGCGGGCTCACCATCGCCCGCGCCTCGTCCGGCACGCCCTATGGACCGCTGGGACCGAAAGAGGCGGTCAATCTGCGCCGTCTGCTTTTTGTAATTGTCGACGCGGGCCAGGGACCGTCGGGCAACTGGGACCAGACGTTGCAAGGTCCGTCCGGCAAGGAGCTGGTTGGCGCGTTGCTCGGCGCCATGATCGATGCCAACAGCCGCTCGAGCTACGAGGCCTTCCAGGCGACCATGCAGAACTGGCGCAACGATATCGTACGCTGGCGCTGTGGCCTGAAGGCCTCGGAGGTGGCGCGGCTGCGCGGCCGGCGCGGACGCTGGAACTGCCGCGACCTGAAGATCACCGTTACCCGCATCGGCTTCGACCAGCTGGATCCCGCACGTGCCAAGCGCCTTGGTGAAGTGAAGACGTCGTGGACCCTGCCGGTGAACGAGGTCGATGATCTCATCGGCGCCGGCGGTGACGCGCTGAAGGCCAATCCGGCGTTCCAGAAGTTTCTGAAAGAGATGTGAGGCAGCATGTTTTCGGGGGCTCATGGTTCGGGACGCGCGGCTTTGCCACGTTCCTCACTATGAAGAGCGGGGATCAGTACGCCTCGTCCCAATTATCGGCGGTACGAGCGTCGATGCGCGCGTCAACCACGACCGAACAGCCGTGAGAAAAAATCGCTCACGGGCTTGAGTATGTTGCCGCTGCTGCTGACGACGACCCTGTCGTCGGGCTCGACTGTGCCCAGCAAACCGGCAGCCTTCCACTTACGAATGGTCTGTTCCGCGACCTCAAAATGCATGGCGTCGTTGAAGCTGATGCCGGAGTACCAGCCGGCCTTATTGAAGAACGGGACCAGGATCGCAACCCAGCGGGGCACCACGCTGCCAGTATCGCCCGGCGCATGCTGGCCGATCAGTTTAAAATCAATCGCCGTTCCCCACGAGTGATTGCTGATGCGGATGGACGGACGGCCACTAGTCGGTTTGCGGTGGCGCACACATAGCATTCCATCGGTGGTAAGTCGGTCGATCAAATCCGGATGCTGGGCCTTCACGTCGGCGAGAACTTCTTGAACGCTATCGAGAGCTGGTCTGATACCTGTTAGCCGAAAGTGCTCGGTCATCCGCCGCGTTTCCGTTAGGCGCGTTACGGTGGAACTGGCGCCATCATGCTTGCAGTGTGTAGTGAGAGGCCCACGTGGCGCGCCAAGCAACTCGATCATGGTGGGTTCGTGCGCCGAATCCAGATCCTTGTTGAGATTGGAAATCGACGAAACGGGCACAGGATCGGATAGGTCACCCATTGTCGCCCCTCTGGTTGCGGTTACTCAATCAAGAGTAGCAATAGGGGTGAAAACATCAATAGCGCGCAGGGGGGGTCAAGCTAGGGCAGCCGGTGGCCGGAACCGGTGTCGTTAGTGCGCCTCATCCCAGTTGTCGGCGGCTCGGGCGTCGACCTGCAAGGGCACGCGTAGCGTCAGCGCCGGATGCGGTGCATCTTCCATCACGCTTTTGACAACCGGCAGCGTACCTGCGACTTCGCCTTCCGGCACTTCGAAGATCAGTTCGTCGTGTACCTGCAGCAGCATCCGGGCGTCGAGCTTGGCCTTTTTCAGCTCGGGCTCGATGCGGATCATGGCGCGGCGGATGATGTCGGCCGCCGTCCCCTGCAGGCGGGCATTGATGGCGGCGCGCTCGTTGAAGGCCCGGATCGACGGGTTTGAGTTCTTGATTTCCGGATAGTGGCACTTGCGGCCGAACAACGTCACGACATAGCCGTGCTTGCGGCAGAACTCGCGGGTCTCGTCCATGTAGGCGCGGATGCCGGGGAAGCGCTCGAAATATTTCTTGATATAGGCGCCGGCTTCCTCGCGCTCGATGCCGAGCTGGTTGGCGAGCCCGAATGCCGAGATGCCGTAGATGATGCCGAAATTGATTGCCTTGGCGCGGCGGCGAACTTCGCCGGGCATATCCTTCACCGGCACCCCGAACATTTCCGACGCCGTGAGGGCATGGATGTCGATGCCGTCCTGGAACGCCTGGCGCAGGGTCGGCACCTCGGCGACTTCCGACAGCAGCCGCAATTCGATTTGCGAGTAGTCCGCCGACACCAGCTTCATGCCGGGCGAGGCGACGAAAGCCTTGCGGATCTTGCGGCCGTCCTCGGTGCGCACCGGGATGTTCTGCAAATTCGGTTCCGACGACGACAGCCGGCCAGTCGAGGTGGCGGCGAGCGCGTAGGAGGTGTGCACCCGGTGCGTGATCGGATTGACGTAGTTTGGCAGCGCCTCGGTATAGGTTGAGCGCAGCTTCGAGACTTGCCGCCAGTCGAGAATCTTGCGCGGCAGCGCGTGGCCCTGCTCTGCCAGTTCTTCCAACTCGCGCGCGCCGGTCGACCATTGCCCGGTCTTGGTCTTGCTGCCACCGGGCAGCGCCATCTTGCCGAAGAGAATGTCGCCGATCTGCTTGGGCGAGCCGGGATTGAGCGGCTCGCCGGCGAGCTTCTGAATCTCGTCCTCGAGTCCGGCCTGCTCCTGCGCGAATTCGCCCGACAGGCGCGAGAGCACCTGGCGGTCGATGGAGATGCCGCGCCGCTCCATGCGCGCCAGCACCGCCGGCATCGGCCGCTCCAGCGTCTCGTAGACGGTGGTGACGTGCTCGGCGGCGAGCCGCGCCTTCAGCACGTACCAAAGCCGCAACGTGACGTCGGCGTCCTCAGCGGCATATTCGGTGGCCTTGTCGATGGCGACGCAATCGAAGGTCACCTGCGACTTGCCCTGACCGGCGACGTGATGGAAATGGATGGTGTCGTGGTTGAGCCAGCGCTTGGCCAGATCGTCCATGCCGTGGCCGCCTTTGCCGGCGTCGAGCACGTAGGAGATCAGCATGGTGTCGTCATAGCCGGCCATTTCGATGCCGCGCTGGGCGAGCACCAGCCAGTCGTATTTCAGATTCTGCCCGATCTTGAGGACCGCCTTGTCCTCCAGCAGCGCCTTCAATGCCGCCAGCGCTTGCGTCTCCGGAATTTGGTCCGCGCAGAGCTTGGCCTCCGGCGCGAACAGATCGGTGCCGCCTTCGCCGCCGCCCTCGCGATGGCCGACCGGCACGTAGCAGGCTTCGTTGGGCGCCACGGCAAGCGAGAATCCGCACAGGCCCGCCTGCATGGCGTCAAGGCTGGTGGTTTCGGTGTCGATGGCAACCACGCCGGCCTCGTGCGCGCGGGCGATCCATTCGTTGAGGCGAGCAAGCGTGCGCACGCATTCGTACTTCGAGCGATCGAACCTGGCTTGGCGCGCGGCGTCGCTGCGCGCGGCGGCGAGCGCGATGGGGGTGAGGGCACCGGGCGCCACGGCGGACTTTTTATCACTGCCCGCGGCCCGGGCGGCGGGTGCTTCTGCGGAGGCTGGTGGCCGCGCCGCTGTGTCGGGTGAGGGCAGCGCGCCCGCGGCCAGCGACGCATCCGCTTCGATCTGCGAGGCATCGATGCCGCTTTTCTCGGCGATGCGGCGGGTGACCGAGGTGAACTCCATCGCCTTCAGGAAAGCGATCAGGTGCTTGTAGTCCGGCTCGTGCACGGCGAGTTCGTCGACCGCGACGTCCAAGGGCACGTTGTTGTCGAGCGTGACCAGCCGCTTGGAGACGCGCGCGATCTCGGCATTGTCGATCAGCGACTGCCGGCGCTTTTCCTGCTTGATCTCGCTGGCGCGCCTGAGCAGCGTTTCCAGGTCGCCGTATTCGGCGATCAACTGCGCCGCCGTCTTCACGCCGATGCCCGGCACGCCCGGAACGTTGTCGGTGGAGTCGCCGATCAGCGCCTGCACCTCGATGACCTTCTCCGGGCCGACGCCGAACTTCTCGATTACCTCGTCGCGGCCGATGCGGCGGTCCTTCATGGTGTCGTACATGGTGACGCCGTTGCCGACGAGTTGCATCAGGTCCTTGTCGGAGGAGACGATGGTGGTGGTCGCCTTGGCTTGGCAGGCGAGCCGGGCATAGGTGGCGATCAGATCGTCGGCCTCGTAGCCGGCCTGCTCCAGGCAGGGGATCTCGAAGGCGCGTACCGCTGCGCGGATGAGTGGAAACTGCGGGATCAGGTCGTCTGGCGCTTCCGGCCGGTGCGCCTTGTAGTCGGGATAGAAATCGGTGCGGAAGGTCTTTTCCGACTTGTCGAAGATGACGGCGAGATGGGTCGGCTTGTCGTCCGGCCTCATCTCGGCGAGCAGCTTCCACAGCATGTTGCAGAAGCCAAGCACGGCGTTGACCTGTAAGCCGTCCGACTTGCGGGTAAGTGGCGGCAGCGCGTGATAGGCGCGGAAGATGTACGAGGAGCCGTCGACCAGGAACAGGTGATCGCCCGTCTTCAGCGGACGCGCGGCCGGGTTGGTCGGGACGGCCGTGGAGTTCGCCGCAGCTTGCGGCCTGGATTCGGGCTTCGTCGCGGGTTCGGGCGTGGCTTTCGCCTTGGCCGTGGGCCTGGCTTTGGTCGTGGTTTTGGCGCTGGCGGGCATGGTCTGAATGTGGGCCCGCAGACGGCGTTAATCAATCTTCAGCATCGCGCGGCCACAGGAAATGCGCGCGGGGCTGCGGCACTCGCCACTTCCGGCGGTCTCTGCTATCAAATCGCCGCCGGCAGGGGCCGGCCGCGATCGACAATCCTCAAGACGGACACCCCATGCGCGTTGCCATGATCGGCACCGGCTATGTCGGCCTCGTTTCCGGGGTCTGCTTTGCCGATTTCGGCCACGAGGTGACCTGCGTTGACAAGGACGGCGCCAAGATCGCCGCGCTCGATCGCGGCGAAATGCCCATCTACGAACCCGGACTTGACGACCTGGTCGAGACCAATGTGCGGGCCGGGCGCCTGAATTTCACCACCGCGCTCAAGCCAGCGGTGAAGGCGGCTGACGCTGTGTTCATCGCCGTCGGCACGCCGTCGCGGCGCGGCGACGGCCATGCCGACCTGACCTTCGTTCATGACGCCGCCCGCGAGATCGCCAGGGCCATCGACGGCTTTACCGTGGTGATCACCAAGTCCACCGTGCCGGTCGGCACCGGCGACGAGGTCGAGCGCATCATCCGCGAGACCCGGCCCGACTGCGACTGCGCGGTGGTGTCCAATCCGGAATTCCTGCGCGAGGGTGCCGCCATCCGCGACTTCAAGCATCCCGACCGCATCGTGGTCGGCTGCGCGGACGCGCGCGCGCGCGAGGTGATGAGCGAGATTTACCGGCCGCTCTATCTCAACCGCGCGCCGCTCATGTTCACCGATCGGCGCACGGCCGAGTTGATCAAATACGCCGCAAACGCCTTCCTCGCCACCAAGATCACCTTCATCAACGAAATCGCCGATCTGGCCGAGAAGGTCGGCGCCGACGTGCAGGAGATCGCGCGCGGCATCGGGCTCGACAACCGCATTGGCGGCAAGTTCCTGCATGCCGGCCCCGGTTTCGGCGGGTCCTGCTTTCCCAAGGACACGGTGGCGCTGCTCAAGACCGGCCAGGACAACGAGGCGCCGCTACGCGTCGTCGAGGCGGTGGTGGCGGTCAACGACGCGCGCAAGCGGGCAATGGCGCGCAAGGTGGCTGCCGCGCTCGGCGGCGCGGTGCGCGGCAAGACTGTTGCCGTGCTCGGCCTTACCTTCAAGCCAAACACCGACGACATGCGGGAAGCGCCGTCGATCCCGCTGATCACCGCGTTGCAGGACATGGGCGCAGCGGTGCGCGCCTACGACCCCGCCGGCATGGAGCAGGCGAAGAAGGAGCTTGGCAAGGTGACGTTCTGCCACGACGCCTATTCCTGCGCCGAGGGCGCCTCGGCGCTGGTCATCGTCACCGAATGGGAGCAGTTCCGCGCGCTTGATTTCGCCCGGCTCAAGGACCTGATGGCCAAGCCGGTGCTGGTCGACCTGCGCAACATCTACAGCCCGGAGGAAGTCGCCCGCCACGGTTTCGCCTATACGAGCGTAGGGCGGCGGGGAAATAATGTTTGAAATCGTCTTTCATCGAAGCTGTCGTCCCCCGCGCAGGCGGGGGACCCGGTAGACATCGATATCTATTATCTCTGACGCCTGCGTTTCCTGGATTGTCCGCCTCCGCGGACGATGACGCCGAAGGTTATGCGAAGCTTCGACACACCGCTGCCCATCGACGCCGCGCTTGACGGACTCACCGCCGCGCTGGCCGGCAACCCATGCGCCGTGCTGGTGGCACCGCCGGGCGCCGGCAAGACCACACGCGTGCCGTTGGTGCTGCTCGACGAGCCGTGGGCGCGGGACCGGAGGATTCTCGTGCTGGAGCCGCGACGGCTGTCAGCGCGTGCCGCTGCCGCGCGGATGGCCGCGACATTGGGTGAGCAGGTCGGCGATACCGTGGGCCTGCGCGTGCGCTTTGGCTCGAAAATATCCAGGCGCACCCGTATCGAGGTGGTGACCGAGGGCGTATTCACACGCCTCGCGCTCGACGACCCGTCACTCGACGGCGTCGCCGCCGTGCTGTTCGACGAATTTCACGAGCGGTCTCTGGACGCCGATCTCGGGCTCGCGCTGGCGCGCGACCTGCAGCAAGGCCTGCGCGAGGACCTGAAGCTGCTGGTCATGTCGGCGACGCTCGATGGCGCGCGGGTGGCGGCGCTGTTGGGCGACGCGCCGGCGGTCGAGAGCCAGGGGCGCAGCTTCGAGGTGGCAACCCGATATCTCGGCCGTGATTCGCGGGCACGCATCGAGAACCAGGTGGTCGATGCGGTTGAGCGCGCGCTAGGCGCCGAACAAGGCTCGCTGCTTGTTTTTCTTCCGGGCGCGGGTGAAATCCGCCGCACCGAGACCCTGCTGAAGGAGCGCGTGCGCGAACCCAACGTCGACATCGTCGCCCTTTATGGCGCATTGGATGCGCGCGAGCAGGACCGCGCCATATCGCCGTCGCCGCCGGGCCGGCGCAAGGTTGTGCTGGCGACGTCCATTGCCGAGACCTCGCTCACCATCGAAGGGGTGCGCGTCGTCATCGACAGCGGACTTTCGCGCGTGCCGCGCTACGAGCCGGACGTGGGCTTGACGCGGCTGGAGACAGTGCGTGTGTCGCGGGCCGCCGCCGACCAGCGCCGGGGGCGCGCCGGCCGCACCGAGCCGGGCGTGTGTTACCGGCTGTGGGACGAGCCGCAGACTGGCTCGCTCGAGCCTTATACGCGGCCGGAGATTCTCTCCGCCGATCTCTCGTCCTTTGTGCTCGACCTGGCGCAGTGGGGCGTGAGCGATCCTGCAAAGCTCGCTCTTCTCGATGCGCCGCCGGCGGCGGCACTCAAAGAGGCGCGCGGCCTTCTCCGCGAACTCGGCGCCATCGATGCGCAGGGCCGCATCACCGAGCAAGGCCGGCAATTGCGCAAATTGCCGCTGCCGCCGCGGCTGGCACGTATGGTGGTCGATGCAGCGCGCGAAGGCGCGGGCGAACTGGCGGCTTCCATCGCTGCTTTGCTGACCGAGCGCGGCCTCGGCGGCGACGATGTCGACCTGCGCCATCGCCTCGATCGGTTCCGCCACGACCGCTCACGCCGCGCCGAGGACGCGCGCGCCATGGTGAAGCGGTGGAGCGAAACGGTTGGCGGCAGGTCGCGCGGCGGAGGATATTCGCCCGGCGCGCTGCTCGCGCTGGCCTATCCCGACCGTGTTGCCAGGAATCGCGGCGCTGGCGGCAGCTTCCTGCTGGCCAATGGCCGCGGCGGTGCCGTCGATCTCGCGTCACCGCTGGCGCGCGAGCCGTTCCTCGTGGTGGCGGAATTGACCGGCGCCGCGGCGGCGAGCCGTATCGTGCTGGCCGCGCCGATCAAGCTGGAGGAGATCGAGGCGCGCTTTGCCGCCTCGGTCGAGGACCGCGACGCCATCGTTTTCGACGCCGCTTCCGCATCGCTGCGCGCGCGGCGCACGCGTCGGCTGGGCGCGCTGGTCCTGGCCGAGCAGACGAAGCCTGTCACCCCCGATGCGGAGACCGCGCATGTCCTGGCAGAAGGCATCGCCGGCCTCGGCCTCGGCCGTCTGCCATGGAGCAAGGCGGCGCTCCAGTTCCGCAACCGCGTTCAATTCCTCCGCCGTGCTGAAGGCGACGCATGGCCCGATCTTTCCGATGAAGAGCTCGCGCGCAGCGGGGCGGAGTGGCTTGAACCGATATTGATGGACAAGAGCGCGCGCAGCCAGGTGTCCACTGACGAATTGTCCGACGCGGTAATGGCGATGCTGCCCTGGCCACTGCGCCGCCGCCTCGAGGCCGAAGCGCCGACCCATTTCACCGCACCGTCCGGCTCGTCGGTGCCGATCGACTACGAGGCCGAGCAGGGGCCGACGGTTTCGATCCGGGTGCAGGAGATGTTCGGGCTGGCGGCGCATCCGACCATCGCCGGCGGCCGCGTGCCGCTCACCATCGAGCTGTTGTCGCCGGCGCACCGACCGGTGCAAGTGACGCGCGATCTGCCGGGCTTCTGGCGCGGCAGCTACGCCGAAGTGAAGACCGAGATGCGCGGGCGCTACCCCAAACACCCCTGGCCGGACGATCCCCTGGCCGCGCCCGCCACCCGCCGCGCCAAGCGGCGCGGTAAATAATCCGGTGCCCTTCGTTTCCACGGCGCCGGGCCGCTGCTAAGGGAACACGATGCACGCCGCGGTGAAAAAGCTGACCGACAGCGCCAGCGGCCTCATCCTGCGCTATCCCTGGGCCGGCTGGGCGGGATGGGTCGTGTTCTGCGCGATCGCGCTGGCGCGCGTGCATCCGCGCCGTTTCGCGTCCACCTTCACCTATTACCTGGAAGCGGCCGAGCGTCTGGCGGCCCACGCCCAGATCTACGATCCCCACAAGCTCGGCGAATTTCTTTATTTGCCGATTTCGCTCCTGGTCTATGTGCCGTTCATGTCGATCAACCGCAGCCTTGCCGCCGGCTTCTGGCTGCTGGTCTTCGCTGCAGTGTTCACCTGGGGCTGCTACGCGCTGGTGTCGCGCCTGCTGGCGCAGGCGGCAAGGCCGCTCAAGCCGGTGTGGGTCGCGGGGCTGGTGCTGCTGATCAACGTGCCGGCCGCCTGGTTCAACTTCAAGGGCGTGCAGTCGCAGATCATTATGACCGGAGGCATGTTGCTGGCCGCCGCCGCGGTGATGCGCGCGCAGTGGCTGTGGGCGTCGTTCTGGCTGTTCATCGCGTTTCTGTTCAAACCGCTCGCGCTGGTCATGATCCTGCTTTGCGGCGCGCTGTGCCCGCGCATGCGGCTTCCGCTTGTCGTTGCGCTGATTGTGACGGTGGCGCTGCCGTTCGCGTTTTACGACGGCGGCTATCTGATCGAGCAGTATCGTGGATTTTCCGCCAAGCTCTGGCTGATTGCCACTGCGCCGGCTCAGGAATGGCCCTACCGCGCCGACCTGTCCACGTTGCTCCAGGCATGCGGCATCGCCTTGCCGAGCACAATCTCGCTGGCGTTGCGCCTGCTGGCGGCACTCGGCACGCTCTATCTCGCCTGGCGGGTGCGCAACAGCGGGGCATTGCGCAGTTTGGGGCTGGCGCTGGTAATCCTGTCGGGCTGCTACATCAACCTGTTTTCACCGCGCAACGAGTTCCTCTCGTTCCTGGTGCTCACGCCGTCGCTGGCCGTGCTGGCCTTTTTGGTGTTCGCGCGCGATGCCGGCGACTGGCGCGGCTGGGCGCTGATCGCCGCCGCGCTTGTCCTCGGCATGTGGTGGAGCCTGGCCTTCGACGCGGTCGTGAAGCCGGCCATCGTGGTCGTCGTCTATGGCTGGCTGGCCTGGCTGATGGCCAAGCCGGAGCGCTGGCGCCAACTGACCGAAATCGCCGATGCGAGAGCCCGCACCTAAAGTTCGAGCGACCCGGTTAAGACCGCGCACACCATTTCCAACTTCAGACCGCCGACTGCGTATCCGCATTAATCCCGTCTTGGCTCAACCCATGTCAACGTGCCGGCGCAACATCCGGGCTTCGTCATGCGTCAGATCATGCTTCTTGCCGCGGCCATTCTGGTCGCGGGCGGTTATGCCGCCCGTTTCGCCGATCGCACCGTGGATGCGCAGCCGCAGGCCGCGGCCGTCCAGCCGGCCCGGCACGCGGCCGTGCAGCCGCGCGCGCCTGCCACCTCGCGCAGCCTGACCGTCGCCGGCGACCGCCGCGGACATTTCAAGGTCGAGGCCCGCATCGGCGGGCGGCATATCGACTTCATGGTCGATACCGGTGCCTCGCTCGTCACCCTGCGCGAAACCGACGCCGCCCGGGTCGGTATCCGTCCGATGCCGCGCGATTACACTGCCTCGGTTTCCACCGCCAACGGCAAGATCAAGGCCGCGCGCGCCAAGCTTGACCGCGTCGAGGTCGGCGGCATCACGGTCTACGACGTGCCGGCGCTGGTGCTGCCGGACGAAGCGCTGGGGCAGAACCTGCTCGGCGTGTCGTTTCTGTCCCGCCTCAGGCGCTACGAGGTCGCCGACGGGCGGCTGGTGCTGGAGCAGTAGCCCGCAGCCCGCGGCGTCAGGCTTATTTCCGCAATCTGCCGAATCGAACGCTTTGCGGCTTCTTCGCGTTGGGGTATTTGAATCCCCGCCGCGCTGAACGCCCATTTGAGGACGTGCATGTTTCCGAAGCCGAAATCCGATCTGAAGCCAAACACCTATGCCTATGAATCCTCGCCGCTGGTGAAGCCTACCGGCTTCCGTGAATACGATGCCCGCTGGCTGCTGGAGAAGGAAATCAACCTGATGGGCGTGCAGGCGCTCGGCATGGGCCTGGGCACGCTGATCCGCGACATGGGAGTGAAGCCGGAGATCGTCACCGGGCACGATTTCCGCAGCTATTCGGCGGCGGTGAAGATGGCGCTGATCTCCGGCCTGATGGCGGCCGGTTGCAGGGTGCACGATATCGGCCTCGCCATCACGCCGATGGCCTATTTCGCCCAGTTCGATCTCGACGTGCCGTGCGTGGCCATGGTCACCGCCTCGCACAACGACAACGGCTGGACCGGCGTCAAGATGGGCGCCAACCGGCCGCTTACCTTCGGCCCCAACGAGATGAAACGGCTGAAGGAGATCGTGCTGGAGGGCAGGTTCGATCTCAAGGGCGGCGGGTCTTACGTGTTCGTGGAGAATTTTCCCGAGCGCTACATCGCTGATCTCACCAGGCGCCCGAAGATCAAGCGCAAGCTGAAGGTCGTGGCGGCCTGTGGCAACGGCACCGCCGGCGCTTTTGCGCCCCGCGTGCTGGAAGCGATCGGCTGCCAGGTGGTGCCGCTCGACTGCGAGCTCGACCACAGCTTTCCGCGCTACAATCCCAACACCGAAGACATGAAGATGCTGCACGCCATGCGCGACGCGGTCTTGCTTAACAAGGCCGACGTGGCGCTCGGTTTCGACGGCGACGGCGACCGTTGCGGCGTGGTCGACAACGAGGGCGAGGAGATCTTCGCCGACAAGGTCGGCGTCATGCTGGCGCGCGACATGTCGGCGCTGCACAAGAACGCGACCTTCGTGGTCGACGTCAAATCGACCGGGCTGTTCGCCACCGATCCGGTGCTCAAGGCCAACGGCGCCAAGGCCGATTACTGGAAGACCGGCCATTCCTACATCAAGCGGCGGGTCAACGAGCTCGGCGCCATCGCCGGCTTCGAGAAGTCGGGACACTTTTTCTTCAACAAACCGTTCGGCCGCGGTTATGACGACGGCATGATTTTCGCACTGGCGGTGTGCGACATGCTCGATCGCAATCCGGACAAGAGCATGGCCGATCTGCGCAAGGCGCTGCCGATGACCTGGGGCTCGCCGACCATGTCGCCGCATTGCGATGACGAAAAGAAATACGGCGTGGTCGACGCGGTCGTAAAACATTTCGAGAATATGAAGAAGAAGGGCGGCAAGGTGGCGAGCCAGGCGATCCGCGATCTGGTCACCGTCAACGGCGTGCGCGTGACGGTCGAGGACGGCACCTGGGGTCTGGTGCGCGCCTCCTCGAACAAGCCGGAGCTGGTGGTGGTGGTGGAAAGCCCGGTGTCGGAAGCGCGCATGCGCGAGATGTTCGCTGCCGTCGACGGCGTGCTGCGCACGCACCCGGAAGTCGGCGAGTATAATCAGAAAATCTAGTCGATTGTCCTCATGCTGAGGAACGCTCCGCGGGAGTGCGTCTCCAAGCATGCGGCCGCCCCATCACTCGAGACTCCGCGCTTTGCGCGGCTCCTCAGGATGAGGGCGGTTCGAGTTACCACTCCCAATACCGGCCGGTGCCGCCGATCAGCACCACAATCAGGCCGAGCGGCATGTTGATCGCGATGATCACGCGAATGCGATCGAGCTGGTCGCGGGCCGCCGGCCAGTCCTGCGCGTCGACCGCGCGTCTGAACTTGCGCCACGGCCCGTGGAACAGCAGGACGAACAGCAGCACCATTAGCCAGCCCAGCGCCTGCATGATGTTGACGTAGGGCGGCGCATTGGCGAAGCCGCCGAAATGCGTCACCAGCATCCAATAGCCGGTGACCAGCAGCAGTACGACCGACATCCACACCCAGGGGAAGAACTTCTGGAAGAAGCCGCGCCAGAGCGTGAGCCGCTGCGGCGGCTCCAGCGCGCCGGCAGCCGGACGCAGGCACATATAGGCGGCGAACATGCCGCCGACCCAGACCGTGGCGGCGAGAATGTGCAAGGCGAGGGCGAGGGTAATCATGGTGGGCTCGCGTCATGGCGATGAATAAGCGTGGACCCTAGCACGATTCGGCGGAACGATAATTCCGCCGCTACCAGCGGCCGCGCGCTTCCGCGCGACGCGACACTCTGCAAGACTGGCGCCATGCGTATTGCCATTCTCGGCGCCGGGCCGGCCGGCCTCTATCTCGGCTACCTGATCA
>Ga0210062_1000155_pt1 | contig 20647 bp, 18 predicted proteins | sample Muzzi_CordA_D2_FD_185528 | JGI IMG/M metagenome (GOLD analysis project Ga0210062, IMG submission 185528) | Wetland microbial communities from San Francisco Bay, California, USA, that impact long-term carbon sequestration - Muzzi_CordA_D2 (SPAdes) | ecosystem: Environmental > Aquatic > Marine >...
AAAACTTCTCAGATGTGCGTGCATCTTTTCTGCCGGGCTTCCAAATTGTGCGAAGATATCCGAGCAAGGAAACAACGGCATCCCGGAGAGCCAAATAAACAAAAAGGCAGGGTCTTTCATGGTCCTGCCTTTTTGTTTATTTCTGTCGGATTTCCCTCTCACTGATTCCCATCAGGTACAACAACCCATCCAGTCCGACATTGGAGATTGATTTTTCGGCGTTTGCCTTTACCATGGGTTTCGCGTGGTAGGCGATACCCAGGCCGGCGATGCTGATCATGGGAAGATCGTTGGCCCCGTCTCCCAAAGCAATGGTCTGTTGCAGACTAATATTTTCCACCGTGGCAATGGTTTTGAGAATCTCAGCTTTCTTGGGTCCGTCGATGATGTCGCCCGTGATGTTGCCGGTGACTTTGCCGTCTTTAATTTCAAGCACATTGGCGAATACGTAGTCCAATCCCAGGCTGTTTTGCAGATACTCACCAAAATAATCAAAGCCGCCGGATATGATCCCAATTTTGTAGCCAAGTCTCTTCAGCGTGCTTACGACGCGTTCGGCGCCTTCGGTGAGCGTCAGATTCCGGGCAGTTTCAGCCAGCACCTTTTCATCAAGACCCTTGAGCAATGCCACTCTACGGGTAAAGCTTTCTTTGAAATCCATTTCACCATTCATGGCCGCAGCGGTGATTTCAGCCACCTGGTTCCCGGCACCGACATGCTGCGCCAGGATGTTGATCACTTCACCCTGAATCAACGTGGAATCCATATCAAACACCACCAGGCGGCGGGCGTGCCGATAAATATCGTCCATATGAAAGGAGATATCGATTCCGGTTTCTTCAGATATTTTAAATAGTTGGCTGCGTAATTGACCCGGCTCCTCCAGTGAGCCGGAGACGGTGATTTGGATGCAGGCTTTGGGTAATGACTCGGGATCATCCAAAGATACCCGTCCGGAAAGCCGGGTAATCACATCGATGTTCAAATCGCTTTCCGCCAGCGCGGTGGCGACTTTTGCCAGTTGAACAGCCGGCAGCCTGCGGCCCAGAAGCGTTATAATACGGCGTTGCTGACCGTACTGCGCTGCCCAGCCCTCATAGCTTTCGGCATCAATGGCTGAAAATCGAATCTGAATGCCAAGCTTATGGGCTCGAAACAGAAGATCTTTAAGAATCGATGAGGATGAGTGCTCGGCCGGTATTTCCACCAGGATGCCCAATGACAGGTAGTCGTGGATAACCGCCTGGCCGATATCCAGAATCGTCACTTCATACTGTGCCAGGATATTGGTCAAGCTGGATGTCAGTCCCGGCTTATCTTTGCCGGTAATATTAATCAGAATGATTTCGCGCATTAATTCTTCCTAACCTGGATCCATCCCAGTGCGGATAAAAAATTACCAACAAGGCACAGGACAATTGAAGATTGAAAATTGAATATTTGTGGTATTCTATCCATTTTTCTTCCGTCTTTGCGGATCTGACCTCTGTCCTCCGTCTTCTGTCTTCTGGGATTCTATGCGTCTGAACCGAGAAATTCAAGCACCAATTTTTTAAAAATTTCCGGGGCTTCTGCCGGGATACTGTGGCCGATGCCGTCAAGGCGTTCGTGGGTTGCCCGGCAGCGGTGTGCAAGCTGTTGAACATCATCCGGCTCGACTAACGGGTCTTCCGAGCCCGAGAGAACGAGGGACGGTATGTTGAAATCAAGCGGAATATTATCAGGCGATGGATAGTTTAAGACGGCCTCCAACTGAGCGATCAGGGCTTTCCTGCTGTTGCGAATCTCGACGGCGTAGACGATCTTACCGATAATTTTTTGGTGGTCCTTTAAAAATTTGTTGCCGAATACAGTCGGCAACGCAGCCCAGGCCATGGCCTTCAAATCCGAGAGTTTTAGAATTTCCAGCCAGGAGCGGACAATCGTTCTGCAGCGGGCACTTGTCTGCGCACCTGCGCTGCACAACACCAGCCGATTGACCATTGCTGGAAATTCCAGGGTAAACTCCAGCGCCAGCCGGGCGCCATGACTTAAGCCTACCAGGTGCGCCCTGGCAACAGCCAGATGGTCCAATAAGCCTTTAAGATCTGAAACATGCAGTTTCAGCGAGATCGGCGCGGTTCCCAGGTCGCTTTGTCCCTGCCCTCTGGCATCATATAAAAGCAGGCCATATCGCTTTGAAAAGGCTGGGACCTGATTGCCCCAGTACATGGTGGTCTGAGTGGTGCCGTTCAGGAAAATAACGACCGGATTTGACATGTCAATGCCGTAAGTCGTGTAGAATATTTTGCAGCGGTCGATGGTTGTGAAGTAGGGCATTGCTGATTCCCGGTTGGGCAACTATTTGACGTTCAATATGTTCACTGTTCGCGCCAGTTGAAGTTTCATACAAGTTATTTCGTCGTCGATCAAACTGGCCGTCCTCCCGCGGCGGGTAAACTGCGAAGGAATAAATTTCAAATTCCAAGCACCAAATAACAAATAAATTCCAAATCACAATAATCAATGACCGAAATTTGCAAATTCAAGAAAATCCAGCCATTTATGTTTTTTGTGGTTTAGAACCTTCATGCTTTTGTGATAAAGGAGCGGCTATTTAATTAAAGCGATGGCCAAAAGATGTGGCGTCCCTTTTGGAATTTTGTTTTTTGGTCATTGAAATTTATCTGAGATTTGTGATTTGGAATTTGTGATTTTATTTGGCGCCGGCATCGAAGAATTCGAATATCTACCCTATGTAAATCCTCGGCACCCTGGCGCTGATTGAGGTGACAATTTCGTAATTAATGGTGTTCAGGATTGCGGCCAGTTCATCAGCCGTAACCGATCCGTCACCCTGCTGCCCGAAAACGACTACTTCGTCTTCAATTTTTACATCTTTCAACCCGCCCACATCCAGCATGGTCAGATCCATACATACCCGGCCGACAATGGGCACCCTATGCCCGTGGAGCAACATGTGACCGCGGGAGGAGAGCAGGCGATTGTAGCCATCGGCATATCCGACAGGCACGGTGGCGATGGTGGTGGGCTTTTTAGTCCGGTAGGTAATGCCGTAGCTGATGTGAAAACCGGCCGCTACTTTTTTTAGATGAATGATCCTGCTTTTTAACGTCATAACCGGCTGCAGTGCAACATGGTCTTTTTTGACTTCATCGGATGGATACAGACCATAGGTGGCAATGCCCGGTCTGACCATATCCAGATGGGCGTCCGGCATGTCGATCACCGCCCCGCTGTTGGCGGCATGTCTGACGGGAGGCCTCAAACCCGCTCGATCAAGCAGGTCAAGAAAACCCATGAATCGTTTCAGCTGACTGTTGGCATAAGATTTGTCGGCACTGTCGGAGGTGGCAAAGTGGGTAAAAATACCTTCAACTTCAAGATTAGCCAAACGGCTGATGGTTTCGACCTCTCTGACGGTTTTGACGGCCGGGATGTTATAGGAGTTTCCGCCGGCCGCCTGATCCAGCAGCAGGCCGAGTCTGCCCATGCCGCTGTCGATTTTGATGTGAATTTTAATTTTTTTTCCCTGGCGCACGGCTTGCCCGGATAATGCTGCGGCGGTCGTGGGAGAGTAAACGGTTTGAGATAGGTCGCAGTCAATTAAGGTCGGGGCTGAACCGGGCGGGCTGTAGCCGAAAATCAGAATCGGTGCGTCAAGACCGGCCTTTCTAAGTTCAACCGCTTCATGCAGCCGGGCCACTCCTAAACAATCAGCGCCGTTTCGCAGCGCAGTGCGGGCCACCTCAGCGGCCCCGTGACCATAGCCGTTGGCTTTAACCACTGCCATCAGGCGGGCAGCAGGTTGCGTGACGCGTCTTAATTCTCTGATGTTGTGGGCGTAAGCGTTCAGGTCAATTTCAGCCCAAGTCAGATGTCTCTCCAAGGCGTTACCTCATCTTTTCTCCTATTTTATGTTTACTAGTTTACTCTGTAGTGAAAAAAATTACAAATCTCAAATCGCAAATAACAAACAAATCCCAATAACCAAAATTTAAAATACCAAACTTTATACAGATCTTTAGGAATGAATATCCTTTCAATGCCCCGGGTCCAGTACCGTAAGGTTCTTCCTTATCAATTCAACAGGCCTATGAATTCGGTCTAGATTAACTCATCAATTTTACAAGAAAAGAATTAACTTAGAGATTTAAGGAGAAAGTTTTGGTCATTAACTATTGGGATTTGAGATTTATTTGTAATTTGATGCTTGTGATTTGAAATTTAGTATTTGTTCTACATGGATGTTTGCAGCGTCGCATAAATGCTTAAACTTCAAGCTGACTCAATCCGCAACTCGTCACCCGCAACCAATTACACTTTGATTTCTTGATACAATTCCTTGGCGTGGTACGAACTGCGTACGAAGGGCCCGCTGGCGACCTCCGCGAAACCGATTTTAACGGCCTTTTTTTGCCAGGTTTCGAATTCTTCCGGGGAGATAAAACGCTCGACAGGCAGATGATCTTTTGAGGGCTGCAAATATTGGCCCAGGGTCAGGATGCGGCAACCTGCTTTTTGAAGATCCTGGAGTGTATGCTCGACCTCAGTTTCTTCTTCTCCCAGACCAAGCATCAGTCCGGACTTGGTCGGCAGCGCTGAATCAAATTCGTGCGCCCATTGAAGGATATCCAGCGAGCGCTGATATTCTGCCTGGGGACGGACCCGCGGGTAGAGGCGCGGCACGGTTTCGATATTGTGATTTAACACATCCGGGCGGGCCCTTAAAACAGTGTGAAGTGCAGCTTTGCTCCCCTGAAAATCCGGGATTAACACTTCCACGCAGGCATCCGCCATCCTGCGGCGGATTTCCTTGATCGTTCGCGCAAAAAGGGACGCCCCGCCGTCGGGTATGTCGTCTCGGGTAACCGATGTGACCACCACGTATTTTAAACCCATCTGGTGCGCCATATCGGCAACCCGGTCGGGTTCACCAGGGTCCGGCGGTTCCAGGGGCCCCGGGAGCACCGAGCAGAATCGGCAATTGCGGGTGCAGCGCGAGCCCATGATCAGAAAGGTTGCCGTCTTTTGCGAGAAACACTCCCACATATTGGGACACTTGGCCTCCTGGCAGACGGTGTGCAGCCGGTCCTCACTGATCATCCCTTTGACTTTTTGATAGGCGGAACCGGTGGGCAACCGGCGCCGCAGCCATTTGGGTTTTTGAACGAGTACTGAGGAGGTTGATTTTTTAATCACTATGATCGACTCTATTTACTCAACGGTAAGCGTTTATAATATTGAAAAAAGCCACGAATTAGCACGAATTTTCACGAAATAAAGAAGTCTTGCAATTGTTTACAACTTGTCAGCATTCCAATTCTTTCTTACCAGCGGTTCTGCTTTTGATCACTAAAGTTATTCGTGTGTATTCGTGTCAATTCGTGGCCAACTAAATATTAAAAAGATAAAATCAAAACTTCAACCGACTTTTGAGCGCTGATATCTCGTAATTTTCAAAAGATATCCCCAGCGCTGCCGCAAGCTGATCTTTTAAGACACTCATGACCTCATCCATAGGCAGTTTTTGGCCCGATTCCTTTTGCATGGATGTCATGCCGACGCCTTGCAAGCCACAGGGCTGGATCCAGGAAAACGGTGTCAGGTCAAGGTTGACATTGAGAGCCAGTCCATGAAAACTGACGCCTTTGCGCAGGGCGATCCCGATGCTGCCCATTTTCCGGCCGCCGGCCCAGATACCGCTATTCATGGAATTGCGCTCGGCTGTGATATCCCAGTTGCCGGCTGTTTGAAGCATGGCTTCTTCCATGGCCGCCACAAAATCTTTTACGCCGATTCTTCTGGCGTGCAGATTCATGATCGGATAGACCACGATCTGGCCCGGACCATGGTATGTGATGAATCCCCCTCGTTCGACCTGAAGGACCGGCACGCCGGCGTCTTGCAGAAAAGCCTCTGAGACCAGAAGATTGTCCAGCCCCCCCCTGCGACCGAGGGTGAACACTGCCGGATGCTGCAGAAAAAGCATGATATCATGGTTGATCGTTTTTGCGACCCGGGCGGCGACAAGGTTTTGCTGCAGGGCCCAGGCCTCCTGGTAGTCAATCAGGCCCAGGTCTAACAAGTAACAAAGCTTGTTGTCAGTTGTCAGTTGTATGTTGTTAGTTGTCTTTAGCACGCATATTATATTTCTGTATATTTGTTGGCAGCAATCATGGCTTTTAGCTGTGGATTTCTCTACCCTGGAAATTAATGCTTCCAACTCGGGATTGCAACAGACAACACACCACAGACAACTGACTTGGTTATCCCGTCAAACAGGGTTTGCGTGCCGCCGTTGTTTCATCAAGCCTCCTTCTGCGGCAGTTTGTGGGTGCCTGGTGCAATAGATCCGGGTTTTCCTCAGCTTCCCTGGCAATGGCTTTGAGGGAATCGATGAAAAGATCGATATCTTCCTTGGATTCCGTCTCCGTGGGCTCGATCATGATGGCGCCGGGCACCACCAGCGGAAAGTAAATGGTGGGCGGATGAAACCCATAGTCCATCAGCCGTTTAACTATGTCCAGGGTGGTTACTTTATGCGCCTGCTGCAATTGATCGGAGAAGACACATTCGTGCATGCAAGGGCGGTCGTAGGCCAGATGAAACGTTCCCTTTAACTTCTCCTTGATGTAGTTGGCATTTAATACGGCCAACTGGCTGGCTTTTTTCAGGTATTCCCCACCCATGCTCAATATGTAGCTATAGGCCCGTATCAGAACGCCGACGTTGCCGTTAAAGCCGTGCAGGCGGCCGATGGTGTCCGGGAAATCTTCATTCAGCAGATACTGCCCGTTTTTTTCAGTGACTCTGGGTACCGGCAGAAAAGGTGCCAGATGTTTCAGCACGCACACCGGTCCGGAACCCGGTCCGCCGCCGCCGTGGGGCGTTGAAAACGTTTTGTGCAGGTTTAAATGCAAGACATCAATGCCGATTCCACCCATATCTACAATTCCCATAACCGCATTCATATTGGCCCCGTCACCGTACACCAGGCCGCCTTTGGCATGAACGATATCAGCGATCGCTTTGATGTTTTCTTCAAACAGTCCCAGGGTGTTGGGGTTGGTTACCATGATGCCGGCGGTTTCTGCGTCCATTAACCTGGCGACATCTTCCGGGGCCAGGATTCCGTCTGTGTTGGATTTTACGGGTACCGGTTTGTAACCGCACAGGGCGGCACTGGCCGGATTGGTGCCGTGGGCCGTGTCCGGGACGATAATTTTCGATCGCGGCGCGCCTTTGCTCCGGTGGTAGGCATAAAAGAGAAGCATGCCGGTAAGTTCGCCATGGGCTCCGGCTGCCGGCTGGAGAGAAGCGGCATCCATGCCGGTAATTTCCACCAGGAATTGTTCAAGATCATACATCAATTTGAGGATGCCCTGGGAAAGATTCGGCGGCAGCATGGGGTGCGCCGCGGCAAAACCCGGCCGGGCAGCCTGTCTTTCATTGGTTTTGGGATTATACTTCATGGTGCATGAGCCCAGCGGGTACATGCCGCTGTCCACTGAAAAATTCCACTGGGAAAGGCGGGTATAGTGACGGATGACATCCACCTCACTGAGATCCGGAAAATCAGGTCCATCACCACGAAACTCTTCGGCCAGATCCGACGATGCAACATCCCTGGGAGGGGCGGAAAACCCCAACCGCCCTTTTTTGCCCTTTTCCCAGAGCAGCGGTTCATTAAATATCAGGCCTGTGGTTCCTGGATATTCTTTCATGGTTAATTCTCCCTCTACCGGTATAGACCGGAAATTCTAAGCACTAAATGCGAAACTCGAAACAATATCAAAATTCCAATTTTCAAATGTTTTAAACGGCCCTACCTGATTTTTCCCTGATTATGCGGATCAGGCTCTTAGTATTTTGAATTTCGGTCATTTGATTTTAAGAGTTATTTCGGATTTCGATATTCGGGTTTCGAATTTTTGGTCAACATAACAAACGTCTCGCAATTAGCAGAGCAAATAAAATAACCGGCTAATCAGCATTTCTGCTTAATTGAGTTGACCAACTCATCCATATCCTGCTTGCTGATTATTTCGGTTACGCACAGCAGGTAGTGGTTTTTCAGTTCCCGGTAGTGACATTCCAGCGGCAGACCCGGGATGATTTTTTCTTTAACCAGGCGGTCGTAAGTGTTGACAAAACCCTCCGGGAATTCAACCACGAATTCATTGAAGGTCGGTTGCTCAAACGGTATACCGAATCCGGCCCTGCGCAACTCACCCTTCAGGTATTCGCATTTGTCATAATTTAACCGGGCAAGTGCCTGAATACCGGTAGCGCCCAGGGTTGCCATGTACATGGCGGATGCCAGGGCACACAGGCTGTGATTGGTGCAAATGTTGGAGGTGGCTTTTTCCCGGCGGATGTGTTGTTCGCGCGTGGCCAGGGTTAACACGAATCCCCGCCGTCCGTCCACATCCGTGGTCTGCCCCACCAGCCGTCCCGGCATGTTGCGGACATATTTCATTTTGGTGGCAAACATTCCCAGGGCCGGCCCGCCAAAGGATCGCGGAATCCCCAGGCTCTGGCCTTCGCCGCAGGCGATATCCGCACCCTGGCTGCCGGGATTCTTCAGCAGCCCGTAAGCCAGCGGCTCCGTAAAACAGGCAATGACCAGTGTGTTTTGATCCCGGACCTTAGCGCTGATGGCCTGGAGGTTTTCAATGCAGCCGAAAAAATTGGGTGACTGGACGGCAACCGCGGCCAGGTCCTCGGCCCCTTCCAGTTGAGTCGGATCAGTGGTTCCGTCCGGCAGATAGGGTAATTCTACAATTTCATAATCGGTGGGCCTCAGATAAGTTTCCAGGACCTTGCGGTAGTGGGGATGGATCAGGCGCGATACCGCCACCTTCTTTTTGCGGGTAATTCGCACCGCCATGAGCGCGGCCTCGGCCAGCGCGGAGGCACCGTCATATTGCGAGGCATTGGCGACTTCCATCCCGAGCAGCCGGGCGGTAAGCGTCTGGTATTCAAAAATTGCCTGCAGCGTTCCCTGGCTTATCTCAGGTTGATAGGGCGTGTAGGAGGTAACAAACTCCGAGCGGCTCAGCAGATGGGAGACAGCCGCCGGAATGTGATGCTCGTAACTGCCGGCGCCCATAAAAACCCTGTACTCCGGCGACACCGCCATGGTGCCGGCGAGGGTGTCGATGTGGCTGTTTAACTCCCATTCGCTCAGGCGCCGGGGCACGTTTAAGTCCCCTTTGCGGCGACAATCATCCGGAACCGTTGAAAACAGGTCCTCAAGGGAACCGGCCCCGGCCGCCGACAGCATCTCAGAAATATCTTCCGGTGTGTGTGGTAAATATCGCATGGGCAACTATCCTTGCAACGATTTAAGATAAGCGTCTTTGGTCAGCAGGCTGTCCAGTTGTGCCGGATCATCCGGTTTAACTTCGATCATCCACCCATCGGTATATGGTGTATTGTTGACCATTTCGGGTGAGTCATCCAGAGAGGTGTTGACGGCCACAACTTCACCACCGACCGGCATATATAACTCTGAGACCGCCTTGACCGATTCCACCGTTCCGAATTCGGCACCTTTTTCAAAAGTTTCACCGGCTTCGGGCATTTCCACAAAAACAATGTCTCCCAGCTGATCCTGGGCATAGTCGCTGATCCCCACCTTGACGGTATCGCCCTGCGGTCTGGCCCACTCATGACTTTCGGCATACCGGACATCATCGGGAAAATTGAGCTCGTTGATCTCCTTCATTATCTCTCCTCCTTTTGCTATTGTAAGTTGCTTGTTTATGCAGAATGATTATTGTTATTCCAAAATATAGGGCACTTTCAGATTGTAGCTTTTGTAGACCACAAAGGTTTCTACAGATTGGACTTCTGATAATTTGGATACTTCTTTGGTGTAAAATTCAAGCAGGCCGAATCCCGGCTTTAACAGAACGACCAGTATCAGATCGAAGCGACCGGTGACGACATTGACGTTGATAACACCTTTAAGCAGGCTGAATTCTTCACCTTTTTTAACGAGTTCCATGGTCGCCAGTTTGACGCCCACGATGACGACACGATGCTCGGAAACGGCTTCGGCATCGACAAGCCCGGTGATCTCCAGAACACCATCGTCAATCAGTTTCTTGACCCGGGAACGTACCGTGTTTTCGGAAAGAGACAGCTCGTCCGCGATTTTTTTATAGGGTTTGCGACCATTGCGCAGATGCTTGATAATGGAGAGATTTATTTTGTCTATATTCATAAGCCAACAAAGCTTCAAGCCCAATGAATCTTAAACTGAACGGGACTGGGTTCCAGGTTAATCTAATATGATTGAGCTCTAAAAAATATTGGTGATTCTGTCAATAATTAAATTAATTTCTTATGATATCATCAAAAAAACTACAAAGAATTTTTGTTTAGCCAAGTTTCAAAAAAGATCAATCACGAAAGCACGAAATGACGAAAGCACGAAATAAGGCTAAGAAGATTTTCGTGATTTCCAACTTTCGTGCTTTCGTGATAAAAAAATCTTTACATAACATGCAAAAAAATCACGATTAATACTCTAAATTCAAAATTCCAAACAACAATGATATGTATAATTTTCTACCCCTAATAATATTGCCGACAGAGCTTGTGTCTCGAGGCCATGCGAAAAAAAGCGGGCAATAGTGTTTAGGTCATTCAATATTGAGATTTGAGATTTATTTGGAGTTTGGTGCTTGAAATTTGGAGATTTATTATCTTATTCGTTTTTTCCAGGTGCGATTGACCAGGTGCGATTGACATAGAAGCCGTAAAGACGTCAACTGCTGGCCTGGGACTATGACCTTGAAAATCTTTCATTCATGTGATATGCACCCTATCACTTTTACGGATTCTCTGCCGTTGGTGAATGAGTCCGAAACACTCTAATGTGAGGTTTTAAAAAGGAGGCTTATTATGAAAAGCAAAGCATTGGTGGTAGCAATCATTTCTTTTTTCGTGGCAGGCCTGGGGGTTTGTTTTGCTGCGCCTGAATCCATCCGAATCGGCATCAACGCGCCGTTGACCGGTGACATCCCGAAGGTGGGGGAGGGCACCAAATATGCGGCCCAGATGTGGTTGGAAGACGTTAATGCGGCCGGCGGTATTGACGTCGGTGGCAAAAAGTACAAGGTTGAGCTGATAATTGAAGACAATGAGTCCAAAGCCGAATCGGCCGTGAAGGCTGTTACCAAGCTGATTACCGAGGAAGATGTTCTGGCCATTATCGGCCCCCAGTCCTCGAAGCAGGCGATTCCCGCCGGCGGCAAGGCCAATGAATTGGGTACGCCCATGATCAGCCCCTGGTCCACCAACCCCGACACCACCAAAGACCGTCCTTTTGTCTTTCGCGGCTGTTTCCTGGATCCGTTTCAGGGGCCGGTGGTTGCCAATTTTATGAAAGACGAGTTCGGCTTTAAAAAAGCCGCCGTTCTCTACGACGTCGCCAGCGACTATCCCAAGGGGCTGGCTGAATTCTTCAAGGAAGCCTGGGAAAAGGTCAATGGTCCCGGTTCCGTGGTGGCCTTTGAAAGTTTTACCACCAAAGACACCGATTTCAGTTCACAGTTGACAAAAATTATCAACTCCGGAGCTGATGTGCTATTCACCCCGCAGTACTATAATGAGGTAGCCTTAATTGTGCAGCAGGCCCATCAGCTGGGTTGGAATAAACCGATTGTGGGCAGCGACAGCTGGGGATCGGCCGAAACCGTCAAGCTCTGCGGCAAGGACTGCTACGGTCTGTTTTTCAGCACCCATTATGCGGCGGCGGGCGCCAAAGGCGCGACCAAGGAATTTATTGATCGCTATCAGAAAAAGTACGGCTATGTGCCGGATGACGTGGCGGCACTGACCTGGGATTCCATACGCCTCGTTCAAGCAGCCATTGAAGGGACCGGTAAGTTGACCGGCGATTTAGAAGCGGATCGCCAGGCGGTGCGCGACGCCCTGGCCAAGATCAAAAACTTTGACGGAATCACCGGTAAGATGACTTTTACCGAGGATGGCGATCCGATTAAGTGTGCCGTTATCGTTCGCATCAGCGATGCCGGTGAGTTTGAATTTTATAAATCCGTCTGTCCCTAAGATGGACACCAACCGCTAATCGGTTCAACGGCTGCGGGGTTCAGAGCTTAAAGGTTTGCGTATTCCTTCTCGCTTTGAACTCCCGCACATAATACGCTTGAACCGTTAACCGGTTAACCCCACCTGAAGATTAGAATGAACCATACTGAAGACGGGCCAGGGCCTTTCGCCCTGAGCCCGCTTCTTTAAATCAAAATTGAGCGATCAAAAATCGGACAATACCGAAATTTGCGCGTTTAATCCGCCAGGAGCGAGATTTAAGAACCAATCCGGCTAAATTAAAATTTCCGGTTTCAGGATACCCTAAAGCTAATTTTGCAGTTATCACGTGCAGGGCTGGAAGGTATTTGGCACGTTTTGTTGTTGATACCTGAAACCTGATCCGCCTTCGGCGGAAAACCTTCAGTTTCAGACATGATGTCGTTAAAAAGATCCGATAAGCGATAATACCCGAGAAGGCCGAAGGAGAATCCTGATGGTATTTTTACAAAACCTGGTCAATGCATTGCAGTGGGGAAGTTTCTACGCACTCATCGCGCTGGGGTATTCCATGGTGTACAGCATTTTGATGCTCTTTAACTTTGCGCATGGGGATATTTTTATGGTCGGCGCTTATATCGGTTTCGGTGTTGCCACGGCCCTGGTGGCGCTGACCTCCATGGGGGCATTTGCCCTGCCCGGCTGGTTGATTCTGGTTTTAACCATTTTAATCTCCATGTTCCTGACATCCTTTGTGGGTATGTTTGTCGAACGTGTCGGTTACCGCCCCCTGCGCGATGCGCCCAGAGCATCAGCCGCCATCACCGGCCTGATGATCGGTATCATTTTAGAAACCGGTAATCTGATTTTGCTCGGAGCTCAAAGAGTCAGCTTTCCTTCGTTGATCGAAACCTCCACCTATCACCTGGGCGGGGTGGTGGTGACCAATAAAAAGATTATGATCGTGATGGTATCCATAACATTATCGATTTTGCTGCACCAGTTCATCCGGCACACCCGCTGGGGGATGGCGATGCGGGCCATGGCGTTTGACTATGTGGTCGTTCCGTTAATGGGCGTACCGCTAAACAGAATTGCTGCGCTGACCTTTGCCATCGGATCAGGATTGGCGGCAGCGGCCGGTATCCTGTTTGGCGTCGCCTATCCGGTTTTGGATCCCTACATGGGGATCCTGATCGGCTGGAAGGCATTTGTGGCCGCGATTTTAGGCGGCCGGGGCTCGGTGGTCGGCGCCACCCTGGCGGGATTTTTACTGGGTTTTATTGAAATGTTTGTACCCATGATTTTCCCATCAACATTTCGGGATCTGATCGCCTACTCGATCATTTTACTGATCCTGGTTTTTCGGCCCCACGGTTTTTTCGGCGAACCATACAGCGCGAAGCTTAGGCTCTAGGGAATGTCGATTGTCGATTGTCGATTGACGAATGACGAATGTTTGGAATGAATAATGACAAATAACAATTTGAGGTTGCCGGACAATTTCCGGCTTCCACTTTCCGACTCCAAAATTCAGTTCTCTGTCATCTGTCGTCTGTTTTCTGACATCTGTTTTCTGACTACTGTCATCTGAGTTTTAGGTGCACCACTATCGGATAATAACATAGATAAATGATCTACTGGGATGAAACATGGAAGCTACAAGTGAGGGGTTGTTAGCAATCAGCAAATCGAAATTGAGTCGTGTGCGGGAGTTCGTTGCGCCGATCCCCCTGCTCAGCTGGCTGCTGGGGGCGCTGGCCGCGGTGGCGCTGGAACATTTTATCGGAACGCCCTTTGCCCGCACGCTGGGCTTGCGCAAGGCGCCGATGCTTTTCGGCTTTGTTATCATGCTCAAAAAGCCGGCCTTGATGCACAGTGCCGTAATTTATTTAGTCTTGATATATCTATTGCCAATCACGGTGATTGCCCGTTTGAGTGCAGCGCGCGTGAACCGGATAGCGGCCAAACTTCTCGATTATCCTTTAGTACTCTCGGCTCTCATTCATCTTGGCCTGCTGTACACAATTTTACACTGGTGGTCGAACATGACCCTTTATCGAGCCGAAGTTCTCAGGTATACGTTGATCGCTGTGTTGCTGACCTTGAGCCTGAACCTGATCAACGGCTACATGGGCGAATTTTCATGTTCGCACCCGGGGTTTATGGCCCTGGGGGCTTATGGTTCGTCGGTTTTTACCGTCGGCCTGTTTGCCGATGATAAACTTTTCGGAGCTGCCCTGCTTCCTCACTGGCTCGGTCCATTCTTTTTTCCAATTGCTTTAATTTTCGGCGGGATAGTTGCTGCAATAGGCGCCTTGGCGGTCGCCATACCTTCGTTCAGAACACGGGGAGATTACCTGGCTATTATTTCACTGGCCTTTATGTTTATCGTGAAAAGCCTGATCGAGAATTTGGAGTTTGTAGGCGGGCCCCGCGGATTGGGCAGCCAGCCCGGCTGGGCCAATCTTCCAGTGGTCTTTGCAACCGTTGTACTCGGCATCTGGATCATTAATAACTTTGTGCGGTCAACCCTGGGCAAGGCTTTAAATGCCGTGCGCGACAACGAAATGGCTGCCGATGCCATGACCGTCAACACTCGCCAAACCAAAATTACGGCGTTTTTGTTTGCGGCCTTCTGGGCCGGTGTGGCCGGCGGCTTATTTGCCCATGTCCTGCGTTACGTGAACCCGGGGACCTTCGGCATTCAGAAGCTGGCCGAGGTTCTGGCAATGGTATATTTCGGCGGTCTAAACTCCGTCTACGGGTCCATCGTCGGTGCCTGCAGCATCAGTTTGCTCGGTGAAATGCTGCGGCCGCTGGAGCAATGGAAATGGATTATTATTCCCCTGCTCCTGATCCTGGTAATGATTTTCCGTCCGACCGGCCTGATCGCGTTCAAGGAATTTGACGTCAGAAAATTGGTCCAACCGAAGAGGAGCGATTAAGTTGATTGGTAGATAAGTTAATTGAGTTGAAAAGGATAAAGGAAAAAGGATAAAGGTAAAAGGGAAGGGCTTGAAGGTGGACCATAAATAGCGGAGGTGAGTTGGTAGATGGTGGAAAGTAGATGGTCGAAGGTAAAAGACTCACGGTGTCCATTTGTCTTTGCGGAGCACGATTGTTGGTAAATCGATAATTATACGTGGAAAACCTTCTTGTTAATTAAAGTAGATCAACATCCTTAATTTTAGGCATTTTAGGCAATTTAGACATTTTAGGCATTTCTTATATAACTCGGGATCCTACTTAAAAGCAGAATACTGGTTATAAACTACTTAGTTTCCCTCTGAGGTAAAAAAGCATGGCGTTGCTGCAGATTGACAAAATGTCCCACTACTTCGGCGGGCTGAGGGCCGTTTACAACTATGACCTTGAGATCGACCCCGGCCAGATCCGGGGTCTGATAGGGCCCAACGGCGCCGGCAAGACAACCATTTTTAATCTTATCACCGGCATTTACAATCCCACCGAAGGCAATATATCGTTAGAGGACCGCAAAATAAACGGGCGTTCGCCCCATGAGATCGCTTCTTTGGGAATCGGCCGCACATTTCAAAACATGCTTCTGTGGCGGCATATGACGGTGCTGGAGCATGTCAAAATGGCCAGATACTCCAAACTGACCTATGGACTGGTGGGGGCGTTCTTCGGCACCGCCAAACGGCACCGGGAAGAAGCCGCAAGCGAAGCCAAAGCCCATCAACTTCTCAAAATGATGAAGGTTGAGCAGTTTGCCGATCAAGTTGTCTTAAATCTTCCTTACGGAGCCCAGCGCAGAGTGGAGATGGCCCGGGCGCTGGCCATGGAACCCAAAGTTTTGTTTCTAGACGAACCCACGGCCGGCATGAATCCCGAGGAGCTGGTGCAGATGATGGATATTATTCGCAAGGTGCACCAGGAATTCGGATTTGCCATATTTCTGATCGAGCATCGCATGCGGGTGGTCATGGAACTTTGCCAGCGAATTCAGACCCTGGTATTCGGCGAGGTAATCGCCGAAGGCACCCCGGAGGAAATTCAGAAGAACCCCAAGGTAATCGATGCCTATCTGGGCAAGGAGATCGTCGAATAATGCTACTATCGGTAAAAGATTTACGGGTATCCTACGGTAACATCAAGGCCTTGCACGGGCTGAACTTTCAGATCGACGACGGGGAAATCGTCTGCATCATCGGGGCCAACGGCGCCGGCAAGAGCACCACGCTAAAAGCCATATCGCGGTTGGTGCCGGTTGAAGACGGTTCCGAAATGATATTTGCGGACAATAACCTGCTGGACTATTCGCCCGATAAAGTTGTCAGCCAGCTGGGCATCTCCCATGTCCCGGAGGGCCGGCGCCTGTTCGAGAATCTAACCGTTACCGAAAATCTCAAGCTGGCCACCTTCGCCCGCAAGGACAAAGAACAGATCCACCAGGATGTCGATCGGGTGTTTGCCATATTTCCGCGTCTGGAAGAGCGTCAGAGCCAGAAATCCGGCACCTTGAGCGGCGGCGAGCAGCAGATGCTGGCGGTGGGCCGGGCTTATATGAGCGGACGCAAGGTCATGCTGCTGGATGAACCTTCCATGGGATTGGCCCCATTGCTGATGATGAGCATGTTTGACGCTTTAAAGGAAATCAATCAGGAGGGCACCACCATTTTGCTGGTGGAGCAAAATGCCCGTCTGGCCCTGCAGTTTGCCCAGCGCGGCTACGTGCTGGAAAACGGCCGGCTGGTGCTGGAAGGCCCATCGCATGATCTGCTCGAAGATCCCGAAGTTAAAAAAGCGTATCTGGGGGGCTAATCCGCGGAAGTGCACTAAATGGTTCTTTAAAAGCTGAATAATTAGTTATTTGGCAGGGAGGGGGGATGAGCATGCGAATATTGGTATTAGGCGGATGTGGAATTCAGGGCCGCGCCGCCATATCCGACCTGGCTCAAAGCGAAGATGTCAAAGAAGTTATCTGTGCCGATGCAAATCCAGCTGGGTTGGATCTTATCAAGGATTCTCCCGGAATGTCCAAAGTCCAACCGGAAATTCTCGATGCCGCTGACCCTCAAAACCTGACCGGCCTGTTTAGCCGTGTGGATGCGGCGATTGATCTGCTGCCCCGCCAATACACACCGCAGGTTTGTCGGGCCGCCATCCAAACCGGTGTCGACGTGGTCAATACCAATTACGGCTATTCGATCAGCGACCTGGCAGAACCAGCCCGCCAAGCCGCAATATCCATTATGCCCGAATGCGGTCTGGATCCCGGCATCGATTTGATAATATACGGCGAAGCCGGCCGGCGCTTTGACGAACTGCATGTCATCAATTCTTACTGCGGCGGCTTCCCGGAAAAGTCGGCCTGCGACAACCCGATCAATTACAAGATATCCTGGACCTGGGAGGGGGTGTTGAGCTCCACCAACCGGGATGCCCGGCTCATCATCGACGGCCGGGTGGTGGACATCCCCGGGGCCGGCCAGCACGACCGTCGGCATACCCATACCATCGATTTTCCCGGCCTGGGGCAGCTTGAGGCCATCCCCAACGGCGATGCCGTCTTATTTACGGATTTGTTGGGCGTAACGGCAACCATCAAAGAGACCGGGCGCTATTCTTTGCGCTGGCCCGGCTGGAGTGACTTCTGGCATCCCCTGAAGCAATTGGGATTTCTGGATGATAAACCGGTTGCCGGCCTGCCTTGCGAGGTGACTCCGATTCAGTTCCTGGATAAATTAATGGGTCCCCGGCTGCAATACGGGAAGAACGAAAAAGATCTGGTGGTCATGCTAAACGTATTTGAAGGGCTGCTGGAAGGTAAAGCGCAGCGCCTGACCTCGCGCTTGTTGATCGAACGCGATCTTGAGACCGGTTTGATGGCCATGAGCAAGGGCGTTGGATATACGGCCAGTATCGTGGCCCAGATGATCGCCGGGGGTGAAATAATTGAAAAGGGTATCCTGGCGCCGGCAATCCATATACCCTATCAGCCGTTTATGGATCGACTGGCCGAACGGGGAATTGTGGTCGAAGAAGAGCAGGAGATTTTATTTTAATCCAAAACTTGAAAGGGGGAAAGCATGAAAATCAAAGGATTAGTTGTTGTTTTTTTGGCTTTGGCTTTGACAGTCGGGATAGTGGTGACGGCTTCTGCGGGGACACTGGCTGACATTGTCCAAAGGGGAGAATTAAGGGTCGCCGTGCAATCCGGTGCCGATCCATATGCGTTTGTCGACAAAAACGGCAAACATGCCGGTTCGATGGTTGATTTTGCGCAGGAAATGGCCAAGCGTATGGGGGTGGAGCTGAAGATTTTGGATTTTGACTGGGACGGCCTGATTCCGGCCCTGCTCTCGGGCAAGGCCGACATTCTGGCCGCCGACATGACCCCGACCCTTAAACGGGCGCTAAAGATCACCTTCTGCGATCCCTGGTATTATGTCCAGGCCTGCGTGTTTACCAAGGCCGGTGCAGCCTTCCAGGTACCGGAAGATGTCAACAACCCTGAAATCACCGTGGGGGTACTACTGGGCTCCACGGGCGAGAATCTCGCCAAGCAGTATCTGCCCAAGGCCAAGATTAAAACCTTCAAAGGCAGCGGACGTATGATCATTCAAGCTCTGATGGCCGGACACGTGGATGCCGGTGTGAATGACGATTTAGCCGTATTGACCGCGCTGCCTGACTTCCCACCCAACTCGGTCCGTTTGCTGGATCAACGGCTGGGCAAAGGCAAAGACCCCCTGGCTTTCGCTGTCCGTCAGGAATCGGTAAACCTGTGGCAGTGGGTCAATCTGTTCTTTGCCCGCATTCGCGCCGACGGAACCTACGACGCGAATATCAAGTACTGGATGGAGTCCACCGACTGGAAAAAGGATCGCTAATAAATCCGTCCTGAATTTCAGCGTATTCGGATTTGTAACTTTTTTGTGGACAATGAAGATCGTTGGTAATTCGAAGCCCTGACGGATTAATTACTTAAAGCGGCGATTTGTTTTTAAAGCCTCTTATTTTTCAGGGCAGATTATCAGATGGGAATAGGGGACCGCCTGGTCCTCTATTCCCCATAATTATCGAATTAAACAGCCAACCTGGTGCAAGATGATCCAGGTTCCTTCTTGGGAACATCCTGCAGCCATCCGTTCTGCTTTTGGCGAATCAATCAGGAGGAGATGATTTTATAATGCTGGAAGGATTCAACTTCAGAATCATCTGGGAATACATGCCCTTCTTTCTTGAAGGGCTGAGAAACACCTTCCTGATTTCGATCGTTTCCATATTTCTGGCGCTGATTGTCGGAACGATTGCCTGTGCCTGCCGTCTTTCACGCTGGAAGTTGTTGCGCGGCGTGTCCATTGTCTATATTGAATCCATCCGTTCCACTCCGCTTTTGGTTCAAATATACTTTTTTTATTTCGGTTTACCGACCCTGGGGTTTCGGGTACCCGAACTGCAAACCGGTATCCTGGCGTTGATGCTCAACAGCGGGGCCTACATTGCTGAGATCGTCCGGGCCGGCATTACTTCTGTTTCCACCGGTCAGATCGAAGCGGGGATCTCCTCCGGGTTGAGCTATTTTCAAAGAATGCGTTTTATCGTGCTGCCCCAGGCGTTAGGCGTGACGGTTCCACCCCTTCTGGGTCAGTCCATTGTGCTGGTTAAAGATTCGGCCCTGCTGTCACTTATTTCTGTCCTGGAGTTGACCCGCTGCGGCCAAGTGATGACTTCGGAGCGTTTTATGCCAAGCGAAGCCTTTTTCACAGTGGCCTTCTTTTATTTGTGCATTTTCTTCTGCCTGAAGACTCTGGCTGACTGGTCTCAGAAGAAGCTGATATTTCGCGAGGCGTATTAACTCATGATGGCCTTTTATTTCCAGCGACTGTTAGAAAGTTTTCCATTTTTTCTCAAGGGATTGTGGATGACCGTCGCCATATCCGCGCTGGGTTTGACTTTCGCCACTATCCTTGGTTTTATACTGGGTATGATGCGGGCCAGCAACAAAAAGCTGCTGACCTGGCCGATCGGGGCCTATGTATTTGTAGTTCGCGGCACCCCTTTTGTGGTTCAAATATTTATCATTTTCTTCATTTTGCCGGAGTGGGGTATCCAGCTGGATGCCTTTCCGGCGGCCGTGCTGGCCCTGACCATATTGGGCACGGCTTTTATTTGCGAGATTGTGGCCGGAGGTATTAAAGCCGTGGACAAAGGCCAGTGGGAGGCAGGCACCGCTTCGGGCCTGTCCGTCTTTCAACAACTGCGCTTCGTGATCGTACCGCAGGCCATGCAGACGATTTTACCGCCGCTGGTCGGTCAGTATGTCCTGTTGATTAAAGACTCTTCAGTGGTTTCGGTTATCGGGGTGGTTGAGCTGACGCGGGTGGGCTGGATGACAGTGGTCAGAGTCCCGGAAGGCCTGATGGTTTTCAGCCTGGTCGGTATTCTGTATTTCGTTATCTCCTATCCGTTAATTCGTGTATCCAACAGCCTGGAGCGCAGAATGGCTGTGCGGGAGGTCAAGTTATAGCCATGATCCAATTTGAAGATGTCAACAAATGGTTCGGCAAGCTGCATGTGTTAAAAGACATTTGCCTGCAGGTTGAATCCG
>Ga0210062_1000156_pt1 | contig 20594 bp, 13 predicted proteins | sample Muzzi_CordA_D2_FD_185528 | JGI IMG/M metagenome (GOLD analysis project Ga0210062, IMG submission 185528) | Wetland microbial communities from San Francisco Bay, California, USA, that impact long-term carbon sequestration - Muzzi_CordA_D2 (SPAdes) | ecosystem: Environmental > Aquatic > Marine >...
CGCTCCGATCGCGATGGAGAAGGGCGTACGGTTCGCGATCCGCGAGGGTGGCCGCACCGTCGGTGCCGGCACCGTCACGGACGTCATCGAGTGAGGTCGTAGCGCCCAAAGCGCTCGACGGGCAGCCGCCCTCGATGGCCCTCGTGGGAAGGTTCGAGGAGATTGAGCCGTTTCAGGGAATTGTCCGCCGCGGTCGGTCCGGTGCCGACCGCGACGGTGTGTTGATAGGAACCGACGTAGGGCAGTAGCTCTAACGGTAGAGCAACGGTCTCCAAAACCGTGGGTTGGGGGTTCGAATCCCTCCTGCCCTGCCAGATTTTTCGACACGCGCGGCCGAGAGTGACCGAGTGAGAGGGCGAAGAGGGTCGGAACGAGTCCGGCCTTCGTCGAACGGCCGAGTGGAGCCAGCGGGCCGACGTGGGGTCGGCCGAGGAGAGTCAGGGCCATGAAGTGGTGGAACAAGACCAAGACGTTCCTTCAAGAGGTCCGGGTCGAGATCGGGAAGTGCTACTTCCCGGGCCAGAAGGAGGTAATAAACACCACGGTGGTGGTGCTGATCACCAGCGTCATCTTCGCTGTCTTCCTCTACATCGCGGACTACGTAATCACCTTGGCCACGACCGGAATCTTCAACCTGGCGTCATGACCGATACCGCGGAGAACAGCGCCGACCACACGCACGAGCGCAAGTGGTACATCGTCCACACCTACTCCGGGTTCGAGGAGCGGGTGAAGGAGACCTTGCGCCAGCGGGCGGAAGCGATGGGGATGGGGGAAGCGTTCGGCGACATCCGCATCCCCACCGAGACGGTGGTGGAGTACAAGGGAGGCAAGAAGCGCGAGATCCAGCGCAAGTTCTTCCCGGGCTACATTCTCGTCGAGATGGAGATGACCGACGCGGCGTGGCACGTGGTCAAGAACACGCCCAAGGTGACCGGGTTCGTGGGGACCGGCAAGAAGCCGACCCCGTTGAGCCAGATCGAGGTCGACCAGATCCTCGAGCAGGTCACGACGGCGCAGGAGAAGCCGAAGCCGAAGTACGTCTTCGACAGGGGCGAGCCGGTGAAGATCATCGACGGGCCCTTCAACAACTTCACCGGCGTCGTCGAGGAGGTCAACCTCGACCGCAACACGCTGAAGGTGATGGTCACCATCTTCGGCCGGGCGACGCCAGTAGAGCTGGACTTCTCGCAGGTCCAGAAGATGTGACACCGCGCTCCGCTCAGGCCGCGCGAGGAGCACGGACCGGGCGGAGGGCTTCGGCAGGACGGCGAAACGGGCGAGGGAACCGGCGAGAACGTCCCCGGGCGCGCTGAGCGACGGGGCCTTGAAGCGAGAGCGAGTAAGAGACCATGGCGAAGAAGGTCATCAACCAGATCAAGCTGCAGATTCCGGCGGGGCAGGCCACGCCGGCGCCCCCGGTGGGGCCGGCGCTGGGTCAAGCCGGCGTCAACATCATGGATTTCTGCAAGGCGTTCAACGCCCGGACCCAGCAAGAGGCGGGCATGATCATCCCGGTGGTGATCACGGTCTACGCCGATCGCAGCTACTCCTTCATCACCAAGACTCCGCCGGCGGCCATCCTGCTCAAGAAGGCAGCGGGCGTAGACAAGGGGTCGGGTGAGCCGAACCGGGAGAAGGTCGGAAAGGTGACCGACGCCCAGGTGGAAGAGATTGCCAAGACCAAGATGCCGGACCTCAACGCCGGCAGCATGGACGCGGCGAAGCGGATCGTGGCCGGTACCGCGCGATCGATGGGGATCGAGGTCATCCCGTAGCCTCCGCGCTACGGGGATTGCCTCAGAGAGTTCGGCGAGCGACGCAGACCATCTCAGCGGGAGCTCGAGGAGAAGGACACCGGAGAATCGAAGCCCAATCCCCCGCCCAGTCCCCCGCGCGACCGCGCTCGGTGGGACGACGCAGAGGCGGTGGCGGACGGTACGGCCGACGGAGAGAGTTGTCGAGATGCCCAAGCACGGAAAGAATTACCGCAACGCGGTGGAGAAGTTCGATCGGGCGAATGCCTACCCGCTCCAGGACGCCCTGGAGACGGTCAAGGCCGTCGCCTCCGCCAAGTTCGACGAGACCGTCGAGATCGCCATGCGCCTAGGCGTCGATCCGAAGCACGCGGATCAGATGGTGCGCGGGACGGTCGTGCTGCCCCACGGCACCGGCCGGACGCTGCGGGTGGCGGTCTTCGCCAGCGGCGAGAAGATCAAGGAAGCCGAGGACGCCGGCGCCGACGTGGTCGGTGGCGACGAGCTCGCCGAGAAGGTCGCAGGCGGCTGGCTCGACTTCGACGCGGTGGTCGCCACCCCGGACATGATGCGGGTGGTGGGCCGCCTGGGGCGCGTGTTGGGTCCCCGCGGCATGATGCCCAACCCGAAGACCGGGACGGTGACCTTCGACGTCGCCAAGGCGGTCGAGGACATCAAGGCCGGTAAGGTGGAGTTCCGGGTCGACAAGACCGGCATCATCCACGCGCCTCTGGGCAAGGTGTCCTTCGAGCTCGATCAGCTCAGGAGCAACGCCGACGCGCTGATCACCGCAGTTCTCAAGTCGAAGCCGGCGGCCGCCAAGGGCAAGTACGTCCTGTCCGCGACCGTGTCAGCCACCATGAGCCCTGGCGTGTCGGTGGACACCGGCTCGATGACGATCGCCGAGAAGTAGGGAGGCAACGATGCCACTGAGCCGGAATCAAAAAGAGCGCCTGGTCGCCGACTACGAACAGGGGGTCGCCACGGCCCCCAACGCGTTCGTGCTCGGCTATCAGGGGATCAGTGTTCCCAAGGTCACCGAGCTGCGCCAGAAGGTTCGCGAGTCGGGCGGCGGCTACGTGGTGGTCAAGAACAGGCTGCTCCTTCGCGCCATCGAGGGGACCGCTCTCGAGGGGCTGAAGGAGCAGTTCCAGGGGCCGACCGCCGTCGCCTACAGCGAGGACGCGCCGGTAGCCCTGGCGAAGGTCCTGACCGACTTCCAGAAGGACGTGCCGGTCATCGAGTTTCGAGGCGGGCTCCTCAACGGGCAGCCGGTGGATGCCGCCCAGATCAAGGAGATCGCGAACCTGCCGAGCCGCGAAGAGCTGATCGCCAAGCTGCTCTTCCTGCTGCTGTCGCCGATCACCCGCTTCGTGCGTGGCCTGTCGGCGATCCCGCAGCAGTTCGTCATCGTGCTCGAGCAGATCAGGCTACAGAAGGAGAAGCAGGGCTGACCCGCCGGGTCCCCCGTCTAAGTAGACCAGAGAGTCCACCGACCCGGTAGGGTCTCGAGAGAGGGTTCAAGGAGAAGCAGATGGTCGCTACTGAAGAGTTCATCAAGCAGATCGACGAGATGACGGTGCTCGAGCTCAATGAGCTCGTGAAGGCGCTCGAGGAGCACTACGATGTGTCGGCCGCCGCCGCCATCGCCGCTCCGGTCGCCGCCGCCGGTGGTGGCGCTGCCGCCGCCGAGGAGGAGAAGACCGAGTTCGACGTGGTCCTCACCGCGATCGGCGACAAGAAGATCAACGTCATCAAGGCGGTTCGCGAAGTCACGAGCCTGGGTCTCAAGGAGGCCAAGGAGCTCGTGGAGTCGGCACCCACCAACGTCAAGGAAGGGGTGTCCAAGGACGAGGCCGAGGAGATCAAGAAGAAGTTCGAAGAGGCCGGGGCTCAGATCGAGCTCAAGTAAGTGGCCTCCTGCGAGCGACGGCCCGCCCGGCGAGGCGGAACCGACCCCGGGGGAGCGGCGAGGCGGTCTCGGGAGGAGCGCCCATCGAGCGCCCCTTGAGCCGATCTCACGTTCCACCGGGGAATCACCATGCCCGGATGCCCGCGGCGCTTTTGCGCGGCGGTCCGGGCGTGGTGTCGTTACTGGATTCAGTGAATCCCAGGACCTGCCGCGGGGTGAGAAACCCCGTGACGCCGAGCCCTTCCTTCTGACCTGGAGTAGCTGAGAGACATTCTATGAGGAAAGAGATCGAGACGCAAAGCACCACCGGCAACGGCCAGCGCAGGGACTTCTCTCGGATCGCCACCACGCTTCCGATCCCGAATCTCATCGACGTCCAGCGCCGGTCGTACGAACGCTTCCTGCAGATGAACCTGCTGCCGGAAGAGCGCGCCAACCACGGCCTGCAGCAGGTCTTCACGTCTATCTTTCCGTTCTCGGACTTCCGGGAGACCTGCTCGCTCGACTTCGTGAAGTACTCGATCGGCGACTGGCAGTGCAAGTGCGGTGACCTCCGGGGGCTCGACTACCTGCGGATGACCTGCTCGAACTGCGGCGCCAAGATCATGACCGATCATCCCCACGAGGAGACGGTCGGCTGCCCCGAGTGCGGCTACACGAACAAGAACCGGGTCACCAAGTGCGACATCTGCGGCAACCCGGTCGACCTCCAGCTCAAGTACTCCATCTCCGACTGCCAGGAGCGGGGGATGACCTTCGCGGTGCCACTGAAGGTCACGTTCCGGCTGTTCGTCTACGACAAGGACCCGGAGACCGGCGCGCGCATGATGCGCGACGCCAAGGAGGAGGAGGTCTATTTCGGTGACATCCCGTTGATGACCGACAACGGGACGTTCATCATCAACGGTACCGAGCGGGTGATCGTCAGCCAGCTCCACCGGAGCCCGGGTGTGTTCTTCACCAAGGAGGGACAGCGCTCCTTCCTGGCCAAGATCATTCCCTACCGCGGCTCGTGGGTGGAGTTCGAGTACGACCAGAAGGACGTCCTGAGCGTCCGCATCGACAGGAAGCGGAAGTTCCACGGCACCGTCTTCCTGCGCGCCCTGGGCCTCGAGTCCGACGAGCAGATCCTCCGCCAGTTCTACGTCCCGGTCGGCCTCAAGAAGGGCAAGAAGAAGAACAACTGGACGCTGTCGCTGCCGCCCCAGATTCTCGAGCAGGAGCGCCGCCGCGACCGCCAGAGCCGCGGCCGTCGCGATAGCTACGCGATCTTCGCGGGCATCTCGCTCGGCAAGGACGAGATCGCCAAGCTCGACACCGGCGAGCACCACGAGGTGACGGTGGGCAGGGACGCCCTGGAGCGGGCCCTGTTCATCGCCGACGTCGTCGACCTGGACACCGGCGAGGTTCTGTTCGAAGCCAACCAGCCGGTACCGGACGACTTGGCCGAGCAGGTCGAGGGCAAGAGCCTGACCGACCTCGAGGTCTTCTTCCCGGACTGGGAGCTGACCGGCTCGACGCTGGCCAACACGCTCGAGAAGGACAACACCCGCAACGCCAAAGAGGCGCTGATCGAGATCTACCGCCGGATGCGCCCGGGCGACCCGCCGACCCTGGAGAGCGCCCGCTCGCTCTTCTACGGCATGTTCTTCGACGCCAAGCGCTACGACTTCTCGCGTGTCGGCCGGTTCAAGTTCAACATCAAGCTGGACACCGAGGTCCCGGTCGAGCAGAAGACCCTCTCCGCCGACGACTTCTACCGCGTGATCGGCTACCTGCTCGCGCTCCAGAAGGACGTGGGCCGGGTCGATGACATCGACAACCTCGGCAACCGGCGCGTGCGTGCGGTGGGCGAGCTGCTCGAGAACCAGTTCCGCGTCGGTCTGGTGCGGATGGAGCGGGCGATCAAGGAGAAGATGTCCGTCCATCAGGACATCGACTCGGCGATGCCTCACGACCTCATCAACTCCAAGCCGGTGATCGCGGCGATCAAGGAGTTCTTCGGGTCGTCCCAGCTCTCCCAGTTCATGGACCAGACGAACCCGCTGTCGGAGGTCACCCACAAGCGGCGCCTGTCGGCCCTCGGCCCGGGCGGTCTGTCCCGGGAGCGGGCCGGCTTCGAGGTGCGCGACGTCCACGCCACTCACTACGGCCGGATCTGCCCGATCGAGACGCCGGAAGGTCCGAACATCGGTCTCATCTCGTCGCTCGCCACCTACGCCCGGATCAACGACTACGGCTTCATCGAGAGCCCGTACAAGAAGGTCGAGGGCGGCCGGGTGATCGACCACCACCGGGTGGTCAAGATCGGAGACGGACCGTTCAAGCTGGGCCAGATCGTCACCCGCGACGAGATCGCGGCGGCCAACGCCAAGCTGGGCAAGGGCAAGGCGAAGGTGGTGGGCGAGCCCCATGCGTTCTACCTGTCCGCCTGGGAGGAGGAGAAGTACATCATCGCCCAGGCGAACGCGCGCGTCGACGAAAAGGGCAACCTGGTCGACGATCGGGTGATCGCGCGGGCCGGCGGCGACTTCATCACCGTCGAGCGCGACCGCGTCGACTACATGGACATCAGCCCGAAGCAGCTCGTGTCGGTGGCCGCGGCGTTGATCCCGTTCCTCGAGAACGACGACGCCAACCGGGCGCTCATGGGCTCGAACATGCAGCGCCAGGCGGTGCCGCTCTTGAAGAGCGACTCGCCGATCGTCGGCACCGGCCTCGAGGGCATCGTGGCGCGCGACTCGGGCGCCGTCGTGACCTGCAAGCGGGGCGGCATCGTCGACCTGGTCGACTCGGAGCGGATCATCGTCCGCGTCGAGGGCGAGGACGTCGACACCGGCGAGGCGAAGGAGTTCGGCGCCGACATCTACCAGCTCATCAAGTTCCGCCGCTCGAACCAGAACACATGCATCAGTCAGAAGCCGGTGGTCGACGAGGGGCAGCGGGTCAAGAAGGGCGACGTGCTGGCCGACGGACCGTGCACCGAGCTGGGTGAGCTCGCCCTCGGCAGGAACGTGCTGGTGGCGTTCATGCCCTGGCGCGGCTACAACTTCGAGGACGCCATCCTGATCTCCGAGAAGCTGGTGAGGGAGGACTACTACACCTCCATCCACATCGAGGAGTTCGAGATCGAGGCCCGGGACACCAAGCTGGGCCCCGAGGAGATCACCCGGGACATCCCGAACGTCTCCGAGTCGGCCTTGAAGGACCTGGACGAGTCCGGCATCGTGCGCATTGGCGCCAACGTCGCCTCGAGCGACATTCTGGTCGGCAAGGTCACGCCCAAAGGCGAGACCCAGCTCACGCCGGAGGAGAAGCTGCTCCGCGCCATCTTCGGCGAGAAGGCCGGTGACGTGCGCGACGCGTCGCTCAAGGTGCCGCCGGGCATCGACGGCACGGTGGTCGACGTCAAGATCTTCTCGCGGAAGGGCGTCGAGAAGGATCTCCGGGCCAAGGAGATCGAGGAGTCGGAGATCGCCCGTCTCGAGAAGAACATCAAGGACGAGACGCGGATTCTCAACGAGGAGCGCAACAAGAAGATCCGCGAGACCCTGATGGGCGAGAAGGTCACCGACACGGTCAAGGCCCGTGACGGCGAGTCCCTCTTGAAGAAGGGGCAGAAGATCACCGAGCAGGCCCTCGAGCGCCTCACCCGGGCCGAGATCCTCAAGCTGCCGCTCGAGGACGGGAAGCTCCTGGACGAGGTGGAGGAGGTCTATCGCCGGACCGACTCCCACATCGAGGTGCTGCACCAGGTGAATCAGGAGCGGATCGCCCTGTTGCAGAAGGGCGACGAGCTGCCCCCCGGCGTCATCAAGCTGGTCAAGGTCTACGTCGCCATGAAGCGCAAGCTCCAGGTGGGCGACAAGATGGCCGGCCGGCACGGCAACAAGGGTGTCATTTCGCGGGTGCTCCCCGAGGAAGACATGCCCTACCTGCCGGACGGCCAGCCGGTCGAGATCGTCCTCAACCCGCTGGGCGTTCCGTCCCGGATGAACGTCGGCCAGATCCTGGAGACCCATCTCGGCTGGGCCGGCAAGGCCCTCGGCATCAAGTTCGCAACGCCGGTCTTCGACGGCGCGAACGAGCACGCGATCTGGGATCTGTTGAAGGAGGCAAAGCTGCCCGACTCGGGCAAGTCCGCCCTCTTCGACGGTGTCACCGGCGAGGAGTTCGAGCAGAAGGTCACCGTGGGCTACATCTACATGCTCAAGCTCTCGCACCTGGTCGACGACAAGATCCACGCCCGCTCGATCGGCCCGTACTCGCTGATCACCCAGCAGCCGCTGGGCGGCAAGGCCCAGTTCGGTGGCCAGCGGTTCGGCGAGATGGAGGTCTGGGCTCTCGAGGCCTACGGCGCCGCCTACACCTTGCAGGAGCTCCTCACCGTCAAGAGCGACGACGTGGAGGGCCGCTCCAAGGTCTACGAGGCCATCGTCAAGGGTGACATTCCGGAAGACCCGGGTCTGCCAGAGTCCTTCAACGTCCTCGTGCGCGAGCTCCAGAGCCTGTGCCTCGACGTCGAGCTCCTCAAGGTATAAGGAGGAAGTCCATTGCAGCCACTCAGTAGTTTTCAGCAGCCAGAGTCTCTGAAGGACTTCAACGCGATCAAGATCTCGATCGCGAGCCCGGAAAAGATCCGTTCGTGGAGCTACGGCGAGGTCACCAAGCCCGAGACGATCAACTACCGGACCTTCAAGCCGGAGCGCGACGGCCTGTTCTGCGCCAAGATCTTCGGTCCGATCACGGACTGGGAGTGCTTGTGCGGCAAGTACAAGCGCATGAAGCACCGCGGCGTGATCTGTGACAAGTGCGGCGTCGAGGTGACCCGCTCCAGGGTGCGCCGGGAGCGCATGGGCCATATCGAGCTCGCGTGCCCGGTGTCGCACGTCTGGTTCTTCAAGGGTCTGCCGAGCCGCATCGGCCATCTGCTCGACATCAGCCTGCGCGACCTCGAGCGGATCCTCTACTTCGAGAGCTACGTCACCATCGACCCGGGCGAAACCGACCTGAAGGAGAAGGAGCTGCTCTCCGAGGAGCGGTTCCGCGAGGTGCGGGAGAAGTACGGCGAGGACTCCTTCTACGCCCAGATGGGCGCCGAGGCGATCAAGGAGCTCCTGTCGCGGATCGACGTCGACGAGCTCGCCGAAGAGCTCCGCATCGTGATGAAGACCGAGACCAGCCAGATCCGGCGCCTCAAGGCGGCCAAGCGGCTGAAGGTGGTCGATGCGTTCCGCCGGTCGGGTCACCGGCCGGAGTGGATGATCCTGGACGTCATTCCGGTCATCCCGCCGGAGCTGCGCCCGCTCGTGCCGCTCGACGGCGGTCGCTTCGCCACGTCGGACTTGAACGACCTCTACCGGCGCGTCATCAACCGGAACAACCGGTTGAAGAAGCTCCTCGAGCTGCGCGCTCCCGAGGTCATCGTCCGCAACGAGAAGCGCATGCTCCAGGAGGCGGTCGACGCGCTCTTCGACAACGGCCGGCGCGGCCGGGTGCTCAAGGGCTCGAACAACCGCCCGCTCAAGTCCCTGTCGGACACTCTCAAGGGCAAGCAGGGCCGCTTCCGCCAGAACCTCCTCGGCAAGCGCGTCGACTACTCGGGCCGCTCGGTCATCGTGGTCGGCCCGGAGCTCCGGCTCCACGAGTGCGGTCTGCCGAAGAAGATGGCGCTCGAGCTGTTCAAGCCGTTCATCTACAACCGGCTCGAGGAGAAGGGCCTGGTCGGCACGATCAAGGCGGCCAAGGAGCTGGTGGAGCAGGAGATCGACGAGGTCTGGGACGCGCTCGAGGAGGTCATCAAGGACCACCCGGTCCTCCTCAACCGCGCGCCGACCCTCCACCGCCTCGGCATCCAGGCGTTCCAGCCGGTGCTCATCGAAGGCAAGGCGATCAAGATCCATCCGCTGGTCTGTGCGGCGTTCAACGCCGACTTCGACGGCGACCAGATGGCGGTCCACGTGCCGCTGTCGCCCAAGGCGCAGATCGAGAGCCGCGTGCTCATGCTCTCGGCCCACAACATCCTGTCGCCGGCCCACGGCCGGCCGCTGGCGGTGCCTTCCCAGGACCTGGTCTTGGGTGGCTACTACCTGACGCTGCCGAAGGCGGGGGCCAAGGGCGAGGGGCGGATCTTCCCCGACTTCGAGTCGGTCATCCTGGCGCTCGACGGCGGCCAGGTGGAGACCCTGTCGCCGATCCGGGTGCGCTACTCCGGGCCGTACATCAACCTGGACACCCAGTACGACAAGCAGGACGTGGTCCACGCCGAGCTCGAGCACCTCGACGGCGAGCTGATCGAGACCACCGTCGGCCGAGTGATCTTCAACTCGAACCTGCCGGACGAGATCCCGTACGTCAACGGTCTGCTCAAGAAGAAAGGCCTCCAGGACCTGGTGGGCTACTGCTTCATCAAGCTGGGCAACGCGGCCACCGTCAAGATGCTCGACGAGCTCAAGGAGATCACCTTCTACTACGCCACCAAGGCGGGGATCTCGATCGGCATCGACGACATGGTGATCCCGCGCACCAAGGCCGCGATCATCGACAAGGCGCGCTCCGAGGTGATCGAGATCGAGAACCAGCGCTCCGCGGGCGTGATCACCGCCGGTGAGCGCCACAACAAGGTCATCGACATCTGGCACCGCGTGACGGAGACCGTCTCCGAGGAGATGTTCCGCGACATGCGGCGGATCGAGGAAGAGCGGGGCGAGTTCAACCCGATCTCCATGATGGCCGACTCGGGCGCCCGAGGCTCCCGCGAGCAGGTGCGCCAGCTCGCCGGCATGCGCGGCCTGATGTCGAAGCCGTCGGGCGAGATCATCGAGACGCCGATCACCGCGAACTTCCGCGAGGGGCTCTCGGTGCTCCAGTACTTCATCTCGACCCACGGCGCGCGCAAGGGCCTCGCCGACACGGCGCTCAAGACCGCCGACTCCGGCTACCTCACCCGCCGCCTGGTCGACGTCGCCCAGGACGTGATCGTCAACGAGCCGGACTGCGGCACGATCGACGGCATCACCGTCTCCGCCATCATGGAGGGTGGCGAGATCCTGGAGCCGCTGCGCGACCGCATCGTCGGCCGTGTGGCGCAGGAGGACGTCTTCGACCACATGACCGGCGAGCAGATCATCGAGGTCGGCCAGGAGATCACCGAGGAGCTGGCCAACGCCGCCCAGGCGGCCGGCATCGAGAAGGTGAAGATCCGCTCGGTGCTGACCTGCGAGGCGCGGCGCGGTGTGTGCGCCGCCTGCTACGGCCGCAACCTCGCCACCGGCAAGATGGTCGAGCTCGGCGAGGCGGTGGGAGTCATCGCCGCCCAGTCGATCGGCGAGCCGGGCACCCAGCTCACGATGCGGACGTTCCACTACGGCGGCACCGCCTCCCGGGTCTCCGAGCAGTCGAAGCACAGCGCCACGAACCCGGGTACGGTGAAGTTCCTGAACGTCAATACCGTCGAGTCGAAGGAGGGCGAGCTGGTCGTCATCAACCGTGCCGGCAAGCTCCTGATCGTCGACGACAAGGGCCGGGAGAAGGAGCGCTACGCGCTCGCCTACGGCTCGCACCTGAAAATCCACGAGGGTGCCAAGGTGGAGCCGGGGGCCGACCTGGTCGAGTGGGACCCCTTCACCTCCGCGATCCTCTCGGAGATCGGCGGCACCGTCGAGTTCCAGGACATCGTCGAGGGCGAGAACGTCCGCGAGGAGACCGACAAGGTCACGGGCCTGTCGCAGAAGATCATCGTCGAGGCGTCGGCGGCCGAGAAGCGGGTGCCGGCCATCGTCGTCCACGGCAAGGGCGACACCGAGCGCCGCTACCTGCTGCCGGCTGGCTCCCACCTCGTGGCCCAGGACAAGAGCAAGGTCAGCCCCGGCGAGACTCTGGTCAAGATCCCGCGCGAGACCACCAAGACGAAGGACATCACCGGCGGTCTGCCCCGTGTCGTCGAGCTGTTCGAGGCCCGGAACCCGAAGGAGCCGGCGATCATCACCGAGATCTCCGGCACCGTGCGCCTGGGCGAGATCGTCAAGGGCATGCGGCGGGTCTACGTCGAGTCCGACACCGGCGAGAGCCGCGAGTACAGCGTGCCCCGGTCGATCCACGTCAACGTCCAGGAGGGCGAGCGCGTGGAGGCCGGCGATCCGCTGATCGACGGGCCCATCAACCCCCACGACATCCTTCAGGTGCTCGGCGAGAAGGAGCTCCAGCGCTACCTCGTGGACAAGATCCAGGAGGTCTACCGCTCCCAGAGCGTCCAGATCAACGATAAGCACATCGAGGTCATCGTGCGCCAGATGATGCGCTCGGTGAAGATCGAGGAGGTGGGCGACACGGAGTTCCTGGTCGACGAGCAGGTCGACAAGTGGCGCTTCCAGGAGGAGAACGACCGGGTCATCGCGGCCGGCGGCCAGCCGGCGATCGGTCGTCCGATGCTCTTGGGCATCACCAAGGCGTCGCTCTCCACCGACAGCTTCATCTCGGCGGCGAGCTTCCAGGAGACCACCCGGGTGCTCACCGAGGCGTCGATCAGCGGCAAGGTCGACTACCTCCGGGGTCTGAAGGAGAACGTCATCGTGGGTCGGCTCATCCCCGCCGGAACCGGCATGGAGCACTACCACGAGTTCCACATGGAGGAAGAGGAGTACGAGCTGGAGCAGGAGGTCGAGGAGGATCTGTTCTTCGACTTCTCGGACGAAGACATCCGCTCCCTTCCCACCGAGGCCGTGGAGAGCTCCGAGTAGCCCTCGGCCGAGAACGGTTTCTTCAGACGGCGGCCCCCGACACCTGGTCGGGGGCCGCCGTTTCTCTTTGCGGCGCGACGTCCGCTCCGGTGAGCGTCGGGCGCCGGGCGGGCGCCGCGGGAAAGCTCACGGCCCGCTGGATGCTGCTATCCTCGGCCGAGCTCGGCTGCTCCCCACTTCATGCGCCTGCCCAAGCTCTACCGCGCCCGGACCCCGTCGGAGGGGGCAGCCCCGGCGGCGAAGCCGGGGGGGCTCTCCACGTTCGGTGGCGTCTTCACGCCCTCGATCCTGACCATCCTCGGCGTCATCATGTACCTGCGCCTCGGGTGGGTGGTGGGGAGCGTGGGACTGGGCGCGACCCTGGTGATCGTCACCCTTTCCTCGACGATCACCTTGTTGACCAGCTTCTCGGTCGCCGAGATCGCCACCGACCGTGTAGTCCGCACGGGGGGCGCCTACTACATGATCAGCCGCTCGCTCGGAATCGAGGCGGGCGGCGCCGTCGGCATCCCCCTGTACTTCGCCCAGGCGCTCTCGGTCGCCCTCTACACCATCGGCTTCGCGGAGGCGCTCGCGTCGAGCGTGCCCGGTCTCGACCAGCGGCTGACCGCCATCGTCACCACCGTGGCGATCGGTCTGATCGCCATGAAGTCGGCTCGCATCGCGATCCGTGCCCAGTACCTCATCCTGGCCGCGATCGGGCTCTCCCTGGTGTCGTTCCTGGCGGGTAGCTCGGTTTCTCCGGAACCGATCGGCTTCACCGGCGCTCCCGTGCCCTCGGGCAAGAGCTTCTGGGAGGTCTTCGCGGTCTTCTTCCCGGCGGTGACCGGCATCATGGCCGGCGTCAACATGTCCGGCGACCTCGAAGACTCGTCTCGCGCGATCCCCCGCGGCACGCTGGCCGCGGTGGGCGTGGGCTACCTGGTCTACGTGGGGCTCCCGATCCTCTTCGCGCTGAGGGCCGGCGCCGAGGTGCTGATCGAGGACCCGCTGGTGATGCGGCGGATCGCGCGCTGGGACTGGGCGATCCTGATCGGCGTGTGGGGGGCGACCCTGTCGAGCGCGGTGGGGAGCATTCTGGGCGCGCCACGGGTGCTCCAGGCCCTGGCCCGCGACGGCGTGCTCCCCCGGTGGCTCCGCTTCCTCTCGGCCGGAGCCGGTGAGCAGGACGAGCCGCGGGTCGGAACCGCCGTGACCCTGGGCGTGGCGCTCGCCGCGGTGGCCCTGGGAACGCTCGACCTGATCGCGCCGATACTCACCATGTTCTTCCTCGCCACCTACCTGGTGCTCAACCTGGTCGCCGGGGTGGAGAGGTTCCTCGGGACGCCCTCCTTCCGCCCTTCGTTCCGTGTGCACTGGGGCATCTCGCTGCTAGGGGCGGTGGGCTGCCTGGTGGTCATGTTCCTGATCAACCCGGTGGCGACCGTGGTCGCAGGCCTCTTCATCCTTGGGATCTACGTCTGGCTGGAGCGGCGCGAGCTCCAGGCCACCTGGGGCGACGTGCGCAACGGCATCTGGATGGAGCTGGTACGTGCCGGCCTGATGCGGGCCGAGCCCAAGCCGAGCCTCAAGAGCTGGCGGCCCCACATCCTGGCGCTCTCCGGAGCGCCGACCCGGCGCTGGAACCTGGTGCGGCTGGGAGCCGACCTGCTCCACGACCACGGTCTCTTCACCCTGGCGACGGTGTTGCCGTCCGGCTCCCGCGACGCCCCCCAGCGCGCGGCGCTCGAGGGCACCGTCCGCGACTACCTGGCCAAGCGGGGGGTGCAAGCCCTCGTCCGGGTGATCACCGCTCCCGACCCGTACCGGGGCGCCCTGGCTCTGGTCGAGTCTTACGGTCTGGGGCCCCTGGTCCCCAACACCGTGCTCCTGGGCGCGAGCGAAGAGCAGGAGCATCGTCACGAGTACATCGAGATGGTCGCGGCATTCCACCACGCGCGCCGCAACGTGCTCATCCTCAAGGAGTGCATGGAGGGCGGGTTCGGCCAGCGCCGCCGCATCGACGTCTGGTGGGGCGGCCTCCAGGAGAACGGCGGCCTGATGCTGACCCTCGCGTACCTACTTCGAACCAGCGTCGGCTGGCGCGAAGCCGAGGTCCGGCTCAAGCTGGTGGTGCCGGACGACTCGGCCGCCGAGGCCGCCCGGAGTAACCTCGGGGAGATGGTGGAGCGCCTCCGGGTGGGTGGGCGGGCCGAGGTGCTGGTCGCCGACGGGCGCCCGTTCAGCGAGACCCTGCGGCATTCGTCGGCCGAGGCCGACCTGATCTTCCTGGGGATCGCCAAGCCCGGGGCCGGCTTCCGTCGCTCCTACGGTGCCCTCCACGAATGGAGTGCCGGGATGCCGACGACCGTGTTCGTCCTGGCCGGGGAGGGCCTGGAGTTCTCGAAGCTCCTGCTCGAGGGAGCGGGCGAGAGCTGACGTCGTCCCGCCCCTCTCGACACCAGCCCGGATAGTCCACGATTGCTCGTCGCGAACCGGCGTAGATGCCCGCGGATGCAAGGCGCGCGACGTCGAGGACGACGTAGGCGTACTTGTAGTCCGTTGAGGAGGCCGAGCGAGCGCAACGCAGCAGACGTGGGCAGATCCGCCGGTGCAGCAGAGCAATCGTGAACTATCCGGGCCAGGCTCATCACTCGAGCAGCGAATCCAGCAGGAGGCGAGCGCGGGCACAGTCAGGGTCCTGCCGGAGCTTCCGGCGCACCTCGGCGATGGCCCGCCTCCGGTAGGCGGGGTCCGCCTGCGCCTGCCTCAGTGTCCACGCCAGATCCTCCGGGTCGACGGAACGGGTCTCCACCGCTCGGAGAGCTTCCGCTCTCTCGGGTGTTCGGCGAATCAAGAGCATGCCGATGTCATCCCAGTAGACGAGGGCGAAGCGGTCCCTGGGGAAGAACAGAGCGTTGGGCGTGCGCCGGACCTCCCGCGGGGGATCTGTCGGGTCCGGGGATGCTTCGATCACGTGCAGGGTCCGCTGCTCGTAGCGCACGATGGCGCCGTCGATCCCGTAGCGGTCGAGGAGGCCGTCCCATTCCCTGTTCGATTGTCGGGCGCTGGCGAGCTCGCGCAGGAGTAAGGGGTTCACCTCGTGCCGTCCGTCGATGAACACCTTGCGAGACGGGAAGAGGCGCCACAGCAGGTAGCCGCCCCAGGCGACGTTGTTGTACAGCGGGCCGACCCGACCGGCATCCCCCGTGTCGCGTAGGGCTTTGCTGGTCTTGGTCCATTCGTTCAGGGCGTTCACCTCGTCTTCCGGGAAGCGGTCTGTCTCGAGGCCGAGACCGAGGTGGTACCAGCCACGCCTGGGTTGGAGCGGCCCTCGGCTCGGAGGGTACACGACCCACGCCAGGGCCAGGAGGCACAGGGTGGTTGCCAGGGCTCCGAGGCGTTGATCGCGACGGGCTCCCATGACATCCCCGCCGGTGCCCGCGGCGCTGGAGCTCCGGAGCTCCGCCAGGCACTCTCCCGCGAAGAACACGGCTCCCATGTAGAAGAGCGTTTGGTGGCGGATCGAGGTTACCGCGAGGGCGAGGAGCACCATCGCCGTGAGCCCCGTGGCGCCGTCGAGCGACCGCAGCCGTGCGAGCCAGACCGAGCGTGCCGGGCCTCCGTCCAGTGGGGGAGCGTGGCGGGCGGTGACGAAGACCAGGGCCCCGAGCGTGATCACCGCCGCGAAGAAAAAGGTGGAGTCCCGGGCGACCGAGCCCTCCCACAAGGGCAGCCACTCCGGGTTGAAGGCGCCCAGGCCCTCGAGCGCGGACCTGATCTCGAGGGGGATCTCGAAGATCTGGTAGCCGTAGGGGTTGATGGTCAGGAGAGCGAGGAGCAGCGTGGGCAAGCCGAGCACCAGGAGCCAGCTCGGGCTCCTGGTGCCGCGCCGGGGTCCACCGAGCTTCCAGCCGAGGAGATAGGAGCCGGTCACCGGAGGCACGACCAGGGCACCCGGGTGGACGTTGGCCCAGGGGACGACCAGAAGGGCTGCGGCGAGGAGCCAGCCGCCAGGCCGGTCGGCCCGCCGGGCCTCTTGCAGGAGAGAGATCAAGAGCGCGAGCATGAACATCGTCACCAGGCTCGGACGAAGCAACATGCGTGGCCGCACTCCCAGAATCGCCACGAGCACGACGAGGACCGCACCCTCCGTGCGCGCCCCGCTACGCCGCAACCCGACCAACAGCAGGGTTGCCAGGGCCAGGGCCATGGCGACACGGAAGAAGATCAGGCCGTTCAGGCCGGCAACCCGTTCGAGGACGCCGACGAGCGCCTGGAACAGCCACTCATGATCGACCCAAGGGGTCGTCTCCGCGGTGAACCGAAACGGGTCGAACCTCGGGATTCGCCCATGCTCGAGGAGCCAGCGCCCGGCGGCCAGGTGCCAGAACAGGCCGTACTCCTTGATCCTGAACAGCGCCGCGGCCGTGGTGAATGCGAACAGGGAGACGAGCGGTGCAAGCCGGGAGGTCCGGTCCGCCGGTCCGGTTGTCTTGATCGACTGCTTCATCGGATGCTCCACGCTGGGCGGTTCTTCGAGGTCGACCCGGTGGCCTCGCGGGTACGCTCGGGTGGGCGGATGGGCCTCGGAGTGTGATGAATATGTTACCCGACGGCTCCGCGTGGCCAGCGTGGTGGGGAAAGCTCTCCGTGAGGGGGGTTGACAGCTCCGAGGTCGGGAGATACGATCCGTTTCCGTCGCGGCGGACACAGGTCTGCTGCGGCTCTCTCTCGGGGGCCTGATCGGGACGCCCCGATGAATTGACCTGTCGACATGCTCTTGGTATGATCGGCGGGTTTCGCGCCGAGGGTCCTCCCCGGACCGTGGCGTCACAAGAGAAGATTCGCTGAACTCGACGAATCGTGGTGGGCCGAAGATCGGGCCAGAGGTCCGGTGTCGGCTGTCGTCTGTAGGTCTGCGCGGCCGCAGGGGCTAGCGCGGGTTTCGTTTGTTGAGCGCAGATTAAGGGTCGAGGAGATCGGAAGGATGCCGACGATTCATCAGTTGGTCCGCAAGGGGCGAAAGCGCCAGAAGGACAAGACGAAGAGCCCTGCTCTCCAGAGCTCTCCCCAGAAGCGGGGAGTCTGCGTGCGCGTGTACACCCAGACGCCGAAGAAGCCGAACTCGGCTCTGCGGAAGGTGGCTCGTGTGCGCCTGACCAACGGCATCGAGGTCACGACCTACATTCCGGGTGTCGGCCACAACCTTCAGGAGCACTCGATCGTGCTGATTCGCGGGGGTCGTGTGAAGGACCTCCCGGGTGTTCGCTATCACGTGGTGCGGGGCACCCTGGACGCCGTCGGCGTCGAGGGTCGTCGCCAGGCTCGCTCGAAGTACGGGGCCAAGCGGCCCAAGTAACGGCTAGGAGAGTTCGACAATGCCCAGGCGTCGCGAGGTACCCAAGCGCGAGATCCTTCCGGATCCGATCTACAACTCCCAACTCGTCACGAAGTTCATCAATGTCCTCATGGAGGACGGGAAGAAGACGGTCGCGGAGCGGACCTTCTATCAGGCTCTGGAGATGATTGCGGAGCGCAGCGAAGACAACGACCCCATGAAGGTCTTCAAGAAGGCGGTCGAGACCGTCAAGCCTTCGGTGGAGGTCAAGTCCCGTCGCGTCGGTGGCTCCACCTACCAGGTGCCGATCGAGGTTCCCCCGAGCCGCCGTCTGGCTCTGGCGATGCGCTGGGTCATCACGAGCGCCAAGGGTCGGGGCGAGAAGACGATGCGCCAGCGCCTCGCCGGCGAGTTCATGGAAGCGGCGGAAGGGCGCGGCGGCGCGGTGAAGAAGAAGGAAGACACCCACCGGATGGCCGAGGCCAACAGAGCCTTCGCCCATTATCGCTGGTAGGGCTTCAGGCGAAACGAGCAAGCGACAGTCCGACGAACCGGCCGCCGGTGCAGACCGCCGGCGGACGCGGCGCAAGGACGTAGCAGATATGGCACGCAAGGTAGAGCTCCAGAAGAACCGCAATATCGGCATCATGGCCCACATTGATGCCGGTAAGACGACGACCACCGAGCGGATCCTGTTCTATACAGGGGTCAGCTACAAGATCGGTGAGGTCCACGACGGCGCCGCCGTGATGGACTGGATGGTTCAGGAGCAGGAGCGCGGCATCACCATCACCTCCGCCGCCACGACCTGCTTCTGGAAGGATTATCGGATCAACATCATCGATACTCCCGGTCACGTCGACTTCACGGCCGAGGTGGAGCGCTCGTTGCGCGTGCTCGACGGTGCGGTCGCCGTGTTCGACGCCGTCGGCGGCGTCGAGCCGCAGTCCGAGACGGTCTGGCGCCAGGCCGACCGCTACAAGGTTCCGCGGATCGCCTTCGTCAACAAGATGGATCGCGTCGGCGCCGATTTCGAGCGCTGCATCGCGATGATGCGCTCCAGGCTCTCGGCGTCTCCGGTTGCGGTGCAGCTTCCCTGGGGCAAGGAGTCCGAGTTCGAGGGCGTGATCGACCTGATCTCGATGAAGGGCGTGCGCTACAAGGACGAGACCCTCGGCGCCCAGTTCGAGGAGACCGACGTCCCCCAGGAGTACGCCGACGCGGCCATGAAGGCCCGCGAGCAGATGGTCGAGGCGGTTGCCGAGACCGACGACGAGCTGCTCGAGAAGTACCTCTCCGGGGACGAGATCACCGACGAGGAGCTTCGCGCCGCCCTGCGCCGCGCCACCGTCAACAACCGGCTGCAGCCGGTTCTGTGCGGCAGCGCGTTCAAGAACAAGGGTGTCCAGCCGCTGCTCGACGCGGTGATCGACTACCTCCCTTCGCCGTTCGACCTGCCGCCGGTCGAAGGTCAGAGCGTCGACGGCGCCGAGGTCATCCAGCGCCGGCCGTCGGACGACGAACCGTTCTCGGCCCTCGTGTTCAAGATCATGACCGATCCGTTCGTCGGTCAGCTCGCCTTCCTGCGGGTCTACTCGGGGCACGTCAGCACCGGCGACTCGGTGCTCAACGCGCGCCAGAGCCGCTCGGAACGGTTCGGCCGGATCCTCAAGATGCACGCCAACAAGCGTGAGGAGATCTCCGAGATCTGGGCAGGCGACATCGCCGCCGCCGTGGGTTTGAAGGACGTCACCACCGGCGACACGCTCTGCACGCCCGGCCATCCGGTCGTGCTCGAGTCGATGAGCTTCCCGGAGCCGGTCATCGCCGTCGCCATCGAGCCCAAGACCAAGGCCGACCAGGAGAAGCTGGGGCAGGCCCTCGCCAAGCTGATGCGAGAGGACCCCACCTTCCGCGTCCACACGGACGAAGAGACCGGCCAGACCCTGATCTCCGGCATGGGCGAGCTCCATTTGGAGATCATCACCGACCGGCTGCTCCGGGAGTTCAAGGTGGCGGCCAACGTCGGCCGGCCGCAGGTGGCCTACCGCGAAGCGATCACCATCGAGGCGCAGGCCGAGGGCCGGTTCGTACGGCAGTCCGGTGGGCGGGGCCAGTTCGGCCACTGCAAGATCCGTATGCGGCCCACCGACGAGGCCGAGTTCGTCTTCAACGATCAGATCAAGGGCGGGGTCATCCCGCGCGAGTTCATCAAGCCCGTGGAGCAGGGCATCCGAGAGGCGATGGAGACCGGGCCGCTCGCCGGTTACCCGGTCACCGGCATCGAAGTCGACCTCTACGACGGCAGCTTCCACGAGGTCGACTCGTCCGAGGTCGCCTTCAAGATCGCCGGGTCGATGGCGTACCAGGCGGCCGCGAAGAAGGCCCGGCCCGTGATCATGGAGCCGGTGATGGAGGTCGAGATCGTCACCCCCGAGGAGTACATGGGGGACGTCATCGGAGACGTCAACTCGCGGCGTGGGAGGGTGCTCCACATGGAAGCCCACGCCAACAACCAGATCATCAAGTGCGTGGTGCCGCTGTCCGAGATGTTCGGCTACGCCACCGATCTGCGTTCGCTCACCCAGGGCCGCGCCAACTACAGCATGCAGTTCGCGGCATATGAGCAGGCGCCGAAGAACGTCAGCGAAGAGATCGTCGCCAAGGCGGCTGGATGAGCGAGGCCGTGCGCGGGCCCTGGGGCCCGGCACGGAGCGCAAGGACCTGAAGGAGGAGGGACCATGGCCAAACAAAAGTTCGAGCGGACCAAGCCGCACGTCAACATCGGGACGATCGGCCACGTGGACCACGGCAAGACGACCCTGACGGCGGCGATCACGAAGGTGTTGGCGTCGAAGGGTCTGGGC
>Ga0210062_1000160_pt1 | contig 20199 bp, 20 predicted proteins | sample Muzzi_CordA_D2_FD_185528 | JGI IMG/M metagenome (GOLD analysis project Ga0210062, IMG submission 185528) | Wetland microbial communities from San Francisco Bay, California, USA, that impact long-term carbon sequestration - Muzzi_CordA_D2 (SPAdes) | ecosystem: Environmental > Aquatic > Marine >...
ATGGGCGCCGCCGGCATCATGCTGTCGGCGGCCGGCGCCCATGGCAAACCAGGCGTCGGGCTCGACAGTGCCGGCTATCTGCTGCTGATCCATGCCGTTGCGGTGGTCGCCGGCACGGTGGCTGCGCGCCAGGGCATCATTCTGCGCCCGCTCGGGCTCATCGTGATCTGGGGTTTCGTCGCCGGCGCCGGCCTGTTCGCCGCCGACGTCGCCGCACGGGCCTATCTCGGCAGCCGCCTTTTTCCCTTCGCGGCGCCGGCCGGCGGCACCATCCTCATCATCGCCTGGCTTACCCTGATCGTGGCAGCACTCGCCGCGCCCGGTAGCCGCTGACGCCCCTTGTCGCGTGCCGCCGCCTCCCGCTAAAAGAGCGCGACCGACGCGGCCAGCCTTGAGACCCAGCATGACCATCACCGCCCAGGATAAGGCGCGCATCCTCTCCGAGGCGCTGCCGCACATGCAGCGCTATGACGAGGAAACCGTGGTGGTCAAATACGGCGGCCACGCCATGGGCGACCAGGAGACCGCACGCGCCTTCGCGCAGGATGTTGTGCTGCTGGAGCAGACCGCGATCAATCCCGTGGTCGTGCACGGCGGCGGGCCGCAGATCGAGGCCATGCTCAAGCAGCTCGGCATCAAGTCGGAATTTGCTGCCGGCCTGCGCATCACCGATGCCAAGACCGTCGAAATCGTCGAGATGGTGCTGGCCGGCTCCATCAACAAGCAGATCGTCGGCCACATCAACGCCGCCGGCGGCCGGGCGATCGGCCTGTGCGGCAAGGACGGCAACATGGTGCAGGCACGCAAGGTAACCCGCACCGTGGTCGATCCGGATTCCAACATCGAGAAGGTGGTCGATCTCGGCTTCGTCGGCGACCCCGAAAAGGTCGACCCCACCATCCTCAACGAAGTGATCGGCCGCGAACTGATCCCGGTACTGGCGCCGGTGGCCACCGCGGCGGGCGGCGGCACCTTCAACGTCAACGCCGACACCTTTGCCGGCGCCGTTGCCGGCGCGCTCAAGGCCAAGCGGCTGCTACTGCTCACCGACGTTCCCGGCGTGCTCGACAAATCGAAGAAGCTGATCGAGGAGCTGTCGATCGCCGACGCCCGCAAACTGATCGCCGACGGCACCATTGCCGGCGGCATGATCCCCAAGGTGGAAACCTGCATCTACGCCCTCGACCAGGGCGTCGAGGGCGTGGTCATCATGGACGGCAAGGTGCCGCACGCGGTGCTGCTCGAACTGCTGACTGACCACGGCGTCGGAACACTGATGCATCGCTGACCCGAAAGCCGGGACAGCGCCTAGAGCCGCCGTAAATACCGTGAAAATTCCGGCGGCGAGTTGCCACTCCGTCCGTTTCAACGGCTATCGATATACACCTTTTTCTGTTTCCGGCACGTGAGACCGTGTATCTTTGCCGGAAGAATTTCCAATCCAAAAGTCCAGGGAGGAACGAATGACGACAGTGCGCTCGGGAATTCTGGCTGCAGGTGCCATCGCCGCCGCGATCGCGATGGCGTCTCCGGCTTCCGCGCAGATTTACAGCCTTGGCACCGGCAAGCAGGGCTTTTTCACCTACTCGGCCGGCGCAGCAATCGCCAAAGTAGCCGCCGACGGCGGACTGAACATGCGCGTCAAGCCGTTCGGCGGCAGCAGCGCCTATGTCCCGGGCGTCAATGCCGGTGAACAGCAGTTCGGTCTCGCCAACGAACTGGAGACACATTACGCCGTCACCGGTCAGGTAATTTACAAAGGCAAGCCGCAGCCAAATCTGCGCGTGGTCGCGATCCTCACGCCGCTCTATCCGGAATTCTACGTAAAAAAAGATTCACCGATAAAGAGCATCGCCGATCTGAAGGGAAAACGCGTTCCTACCGATTACGTCAGCCAGCGCGTAGTCAATCTACTTACGCAAGGCGAACTCGCAAACGGAAACTTGAGCTATAATGATATCCAAAAGGTGCCGGTCCCGAACGTGATCGGCGGAGCCAGTGCCTTTGCCCAAGGCAAGGCAGATGTTTTTCAGTTCGCGCTGGGCGCGGGGAAGGTCTCCGAGGTTGATGCTCAGGTGGGCGGCATTCGTATGCTGCCGATCGATCCCTCGCGGGAGGCGATGACGCGTATGCGCAAGTTCGTACCCGTTGCCTATGCCACCAAGATCAATCCAGGCAAGGGTCGCGTCGGCGTGGCAGAGCCCACCTGGGGCTACGCATTCGATTATCTCGTCTTGACCAACGCCAAGGTCTCGGACGACGTGGTCTACAAGCTCACCAAGCTCATGCATGACCACAAGAAGGAACTGGCGGCCAACTTCGGCGCGCTCAACGGCTTTAACCCAGACCGGATGGCCAAAGATCTCGGCACCACACAATTCCATTCTGGCGCCATCAAGTACTACAAGGAAATCGGCCAGTGGCCACCGAAGGGCGACGATAAATAGGCCGCGCCTTCAAGGCGTAGCCATCCGTGTCGGGTGAAACGCAACCAACGCCGGCGGGCCCCCAATCGGTGATCGCCCGCCGGCTGACTTTTGTCGGCGCGAGCCTGCTCACACTGGCGTCGATTGGATTCGCTCTTGAGTTTTACCGCGGCGTGCTCGGCGTACTGCTCTTCAACGAGCAGTTTCTCGCCGGCATGGTCGCCATCGCGATGGCGCTGGTCTATCTCACCCAGCCGGCGCGCGTTGGCCAACCGCGTCCGGTGATCCCCTGGTACGACTGGGTGCTCGCCGCCACGAGTCTGATCCTCGGATTCTACATTGCGGTACGGTTCCCGTTCTTGTCGGAGAACATGACGTCGCGGCCGATCGACGGCCTGCTCGTCGCCTTCATCACAATTCCGCTGGTGGTCGAGGGGCTGCGCCGCACGGTCGGCTGGGCGCTGACCATCGTCGTGCTGGTTTTCCTCATCTATGCGCCGCTTGGCCAGTACGTGCCGGGCGCACTCGCCGGGCTGCCGGTCAAGGTGGAACAGCTCGCCTTCTATCTGGTCTGGGACCCGGGCAGCATGCTCGGGCTGCCCGTAATGGTCGCCGCCACCATCGTCATCGCCTTCGTGTTTTTTGGCAGCCTGCTGTTTGCTTCCGGCGGTTCGGCCTTCTTCACGGACATCGCGCTGACGCTGATGGGTCGTTTCCGCGGTGGCTCAGCCAAGATTGCAGTCACCGCCTCCTGCCTCTTCGGCATGATCTCCGGCAGCGCGGTGAGCAATGTCGCCTCGGTGGGCGTGCTCACCATTCCGCTGATGCGGCGGGGCGGCTACCCCGCTCACGCCGCCGGGGCGATTGAAGCGGTAGCCTCGACCGGCGGACAACTGATGCCACCGGTGATGGGGGCAGCGGCCTTTCTGATGGCCGAGTTCCTGCAAGTGCCCTACCGTGACGTCGCCATTGCCGCGGCGCTGCCGTCACTGCTCTACTATTATGCGCTTTTCGTCCAGGCCGACCTGATGGCCGCGCACGTCGGCGCCGCCGGCATTGACATGTCGGATGTGCCGCCCGTCGGTCAGGTGCTCAAACAGGGCTGGCATTTCGTGCTGCCCTTCGCCGTGCTGATCTACGGCCTGTTCTGGCTGAACTGGTCACCGGAACTGGCGGCGCTGGCTGCTTCTGGCGTGCTCATCATCACCGGCACGACCCTTGGCTACTGCGGCAAGAAGCTGAACCTCGGCGATATCTTCCGTGCCTTGCAGAACACGGGCCTGATCTCGCTCGATCTTCTGATGATCACCGCGGCCGCGGGCTTTATCATCGGCGTGCTCAACATCACGGGGCTCAGCTTCGCGCTGACGCTGCTGCTGGTGCAGGTAGGCTCCAACAACCTGTGGCTTTTGCTCATCCTGGCGGCGCTCGTTTCCATCGTGCTTGGCATGGGCATGCCGACCGTGGGCGTCTACGTGCTGTTGGCCGCCCTGGTGGCACCGGCCATGGTCAATGTCGGCCTGTCGCCGATGGCGTCGCACATGTTCGTTCTCTACTTCGGCATGATGTCGATGATCACACCGCCGGTTGCGCTCGCCGCCTTCGCCGCCGCTTCGCTGGCGCAGTCGGATCCGATGAAGACAGGCTGGACCGCGGTGCGCTTCGGCTGGATTGCCTACATCATTCCCTTCCTCTTCGTGCGAGCGCCGTCGTTGCTGTTCGAGGGCACGGTGACTGACGTGCTCATCGCACTCGTCACTGCGCTGGTCGGTGTCTGGCTCGTGTGCGCAGCGTTCGCCGGCCATGCGATGCGCCCGCTGACGATGCCGATGCGGGTGGCGTTCCTGCTTGCCGGGCTGCTGCTGTTCGTCCCCGCTGACGCGATGAAATACGGGCTATGGACCGACATCGCCGGACTGGCATTGGCGGCAGTGCTGTTCGTGCGCGAAGTCGTCGCCGTGCGCGTGCGGCGACAGGCGGCCTAGCTGGAAAGCCTTTCGGTCCGAAACCGGTTGCCCCTTTTTCGGAATCGCGTAATGAGGCCGGCGCACGGCATAATTACACAATGATTCGCGCAAATCACGCTGCCATCGGCCTTTACGTCGCGCTGCTCCTGCTCCCCGCGGGACGAGCTCAGGCAGCACTTACATTGTGCAACCGTACCAGCTATCTGATGGACCTAGCCGTCGGGTTGGAGAAGCGCCCGATGGTGTCGACGCGCGGCTGGTTCCGCGTCGAGCCGGGAACATGCCACGCGGTCATGAACGAAACGCCCGACGCCGATCTCGTCTATGTGCACGCGCGCACGCCGACGCTCTACGGCACCGCGCCGCTGCCGCAGCGCGGCGAGGCCGAGTTCTGCATCCGCCCCACCGATTTCCGCTTCGCCAATGCGCGCAACTGCCCGGTCAGCGAGCAGGCGCGCTTTGCCGCGACCCGGCCGGCCGACAGCGACAACGGCCCGGTCGTCAATCTCGCCGAACAGGCCGACTATGACGACGACCAGGCGCGGCTCGCCGCCATCCAGCGCCTCCTGGTCATCGCCGGCTATGACGCCAGCCCGATTGACGGCGTCGACGGCGCGAAGACGCAGAGTGCGCTCGCCGCCTTCCTGAAGGACCGCGGGCTGCCGGCCGATGCGGCGTCACAGCCGGATTTCCTTGCCACGCTGCTTGCGGCCGCGCGCGATCCGCAAGGGCACGGCTTCACCTGGTGCAACGATACCAGCTACACGGTGATGGCCTCGCTCGGCCTCGTCGAGATGGGCGCCATCATCACCCGCGGCTGGTATCGCGTGGCGGCCGGGCAATGCGTGCGGCCCGATTTGCGCGGCAAGCCGCTCAAGATCTACAGCTACGCCGAGGCGGTCGACGGCAAGGGCCGCACCGTCAGGCGCGGGGACGAACCGCTGGCCTGGGGCGGCAAGATCGTCCTGTGCACGCGCGACGGCAAGTTCGAGCTGGCCGATCACAAGGATTGCGCGGCGCGCGGTCTGAATTCCGCCGGCTTTGCCGTCATCGATCTCGGCGCCAAGCCGTCGGCCGCTGTGCGTTTCAGGGAACCGTAAGTCGCGTGCCAAATCAGCCCCGTCAGGAACAGCGCAGCTTTCGCCAGGTCGAGACCTGGGTGTTCGACCTCGACAACACGCTCTATCCGCATCACCTCAATCTCTGGCGGCAGGTGGACGTGCGCATCCGCGATTTCATCGCGGAGTTTCTGAAAGTGTCGCACGAGCAGGCCTTTCGCATCCAGAAGGACTATTACAAGCGCTACGGTACCACCATGCGCGGACTGATGGCCGAGCACGGGCTGAACCCGGACGACTATCTCGAATTCGTCCACCAGATCGACCATTCGCCGCTGACACCGAACCCGGCGCTCGGCGCCGCGCTGGAGAAACTGCCGGGGCGCAAGCTCATTCTCACCAACGGCACGCGCAAGCACGCCGACGCGGTGATGAAGCGGCTGGAGGTGCACGGGCATTTCGAGGACGTGTTCGACATCATCGCCGCCGAGCTCGAGCCCAAGCCGCTGGCCAAGACCTATGACCGTTTCCTCGCGCGGCACGACGTCGATCCGACGCGCGCGGCCATGTTCGAGGACCTGGCACGCAACCTGGAGGCGCCGCACGCGCTCGGCATGACCACGGTGCTGGTGGTGCCGGAGGGCCAGCGCGAGGTGTTCCGCGAGGACTGGGAGCTGGAGGGGCGCGACGCGCCCCATGTCGATCACCTGACCGACGATCTCACCGGCTTCCTTGAGCGCATCGCCGCCGCGGCCTGAGCGTTCAGACGGCGGGGATGACCTGCTGCATCAGCACCGCGAGGCCGACGCCGGCGACGCCGGCACCGATGAGCCGCACGAACGCCGGTTCGGCGTCACGCCGCACGACCATGCGTGTGGCCGTCATGGCCGCGAGCGCAACCGCGCTCTGGATTGCCGCCAGCCCGATGAGATAGGCGATGAGCGGCGTCGGCTCGGCGCCGTAGATCGACTCGCCCAAGGCATAGCCGTGGATCAGCCCCGCCGCAGCGAACAGCGCCAAAGCAGCGCCGGCCGAAATCTGCCGCCGGCGCAGCATGACCGCGCCGAGCACGACCACCGTGAGCGCGACCAGCAGTTCGGCGCCGGCCACGCCCGCGCCCTGCACGTGCAAAGCGACACCGATCATCATCGCCAGCACGAAACCGACGGCGAGCGCCGACCCGGCGCGATGGGCCGCGGCAAGACAGCCGACCGCCACCACCGCCGCGAAGTGATCGAGCCCGATGATCGGGTGGCCGAGCCCGGACAACAGCCCGTCGCCGAAGGTTGCGGGCAGCTGCCCGCCCATCACGTGATGGGCGAAGGCCGGGCCGCTGCCGAGCATGAGCGCGACGAGCGCGAGACCCGGTCGTTTTGCGTGTGGCGTCATGATGTTCTCCCAGCCGGCAAGTTTAGCTCAGTCTGCGCGTTTGGCCAGCCCCGGCCTCAGGCCACGGCGCGCTCGATGGTGCCGTCCGGCGCATCCTTGATGTGCAGGTCGCGCTGCGGGAACGGGATCGACAGCCCGGCCGCTTCCAGTGCCGCCTTGCCGCGCTCGGTCAGCGCGCGGCGCAGCGCCCAGTAATCGTCCGTCGCCGCCCACACACGCAACCGCAGCACCACCGCGCTGTCGCCGAGTTCATCGACGAACACCCCGGGCTCCGGCTCCTTGAGCGTTCGCTCATCCTCGCCCGCCAGCTTGAGCAGAACCTCCAGACCCCTGGCGATGTCGTCCTCATAGGCGACGCCGAACTTGAGATCGACCAGCCGCGTGCCCAGCCGCGAGTAATTGATGATGCGTTTGTTCCACAATTCCGAATTGGGCACGAACTGATAGATGCCGTCCCAGGAGTGCAGCTCGCTGGCGAACAGGCCGACTTCTATCACGGTGCCGGCCACGGACCCGGTATCGATGTAATCGCCGACGCGGAAGGGCCGCAGCCACAGCAGCATCATGCCGGCGGCGATATTCGACAGCGTGCCCTGCAAGGCAAGACCGACGGCGAGACCGACGGCGCCCAGCGCGGCCAGGATGCTGGTGGTCTGGATGCCGAGCTGGCCAAGCACCGCTACCAGCACGAAGACCAGAATGCTGTAGCGCACCAGCGACGAGATCACCGTGCGTAAGGTGGCATCGATCCGGGTCTGCGAGTCGAGCAGCCGGGCGACCGCTTTCCTGGCGCGGCCGGCGATCCACCAGCCGACGATCAGCAGCAACAGCGCTCCGATCAGGCGCGGCAAGACCGCCGTGGCCCAGGCGATCGCCGCCGAGGCAACTACACCGATTTCTCCGCTCCACCGGCTTGCGTCCATCAATTGTGTTGCGTCCATCAACCGCTCCCTTTGAAATGCACTCCCTCACCGTTTTCCCCCGGCCGGTCTTAGCGCATCGATGCCGGCGGTGCACCCTGACGCACTGCCCCGGGCAGGCGTGCCGGCGCCGGCCAACCGCTTGACAGCGCACAGGGTACCCCCGACAACCTTGGCGAGTTCGACCCTTCAGGAATTCCGTTCCATGCGAGAGAAACTTGCCGAGACCATCGACGACGCCTTCGAGCAGCGCGAAAAAATCAGCCCCAAGACCAGGGGTGCGGTGCGCAAGGCGGTGAACGACGCGCTCGACCTGCTCGACAACGGCAAGGCGCGCGTAGCCGAACGCGGCGCCGGCGGGCGATGGCAGGTCAACCAGTGGCTGAAGAAGGCGGTGCTGCTCTCCTTCCGCCTCAACGACATGACGGTGATCCCGGGCGGGCCGGGCCGCGCGGTGTGGTGGGACAAGGTGGATTCCAAATTCAAGGGCTGGACGCCGGCCCGCTTCCGCAAGGCCGGCTTCCGCGCCGTGCCCAACTGCGTGGTGCGCCGCTCGGCCTATATCGCACCCGGCGTGGTGCTGATGCCCAGCTTCGTCAATCTCGGCGCCTATGTCGATTCCGGCACCATGATCGACACCTGGGCCACCGTCGGCAGCTGCGCGCAGATCGGCAAGAACTGCCACATCTCCGGCGGCGCCGGCATCGGCGGCGTGCTGGAGCCGCTGCAGGCCGGTCCTGTGATCATCGAGGATAATTGCTTCATCGGTGCACGCTCCGAAGTCGCGGAAGGCGTGATCGTACGCGAGGGTTCGGTGCTGTCGATGGGCGTCTATCTCGGCGCTTCCACGCGTATCGTCGACCGCGCCAGCGGCCAGGTCACGCAGGGCGAAGTGCCGCCCTACTCCGTGGTGGTGCCCGGTACGCTGCCGGGCAGCGCCGGCGGTCCCGGGCTTTATTGCGCCGTCATCGTCAAGCGCGTCGACGAGCGCACGCGCTCGAAGACCAGCATCAACGAGCTGTTGCGGGATTGAGCTGTGGCCGACGCCCCGACCAATGTGCCGCACCCTGCCACCGGCAACAACGCGGTCCATTTGCTGTTCGGCTACCGCGGACGCATCGGACGCTCGAAATACTGGATCGGATTGGCGGTCGCGTTGATCTCGCTCTTGCTTGCGCTGGTTCTCGCCGGACAGGCCATGAGTACGACCGGCGGCAGAAGCGGAGTGCTGCTCGCCTTTCCATTTCTTCTCCTGTTCGTCTGGATTCAAGCGGCGGTGACAACCAAGCGGTTACGCGATGCCGGCTTGCGCGGATTGTCCTACCTGGCCTTTGTCGCCTTGCCCTTTATCGCGATCGCTGTCGCCATTGAATTCATCGCGTACGCCTGGCAGTTGATTCCCGTTATGGCGATCGCCGTCCTGGCGATCCCCGGCCTGCTGGCCACGAAGACGCCATGAGCACCGATCCCGTCGCCATCGCCCGCGAGCTGCTGCGCTGCCGATCGGTCACGCCTGCCGAAGGCGGCGCCCTCGCCTTTCTGGAGACGACGCTCAAGGCCGCCGGCTTCACGCTGCACCGCATGACCTTCAGCGCGCCGGGCACCGACGACGTCGAAAACCTTTACGCGCGCATCGGCAGCGAGGCGCCCAATCTCGTCTTCGCCGGCCACACCGACGTGGTGCCGCCAGGCGACGAGACGGCCTGGACGCATCCGCCCTTCGCCGGCGAGACCGACGGTGCCGAGTTGTACGGCCGCGGCGCGGTCGACATGAAGGGCGGCATCGCTTGCGCGCTGGCCGCCGTCCTCGATCATCTCGACAGGCACAGGCTGCCGAAAGGCTCGATCTCGTTTCTCATCACCGGCGACGAGGAAGGCATCGCGGTCAACGGCACGCCGAAGCTGCTGCAATGGGCCGCCGGGCAGGGCGAAAAATTCGACCACTGCATTCTCGGCGAACCGAGCAACCGGCAGGCGCTCGGCGATACCATCAAGATCGGGCGGCGCGGCTCGCTCAACGGCCATCTGATCGTGCACGGGCGGCAGGGCCACGTCGCCTATCCCGAACGGGCCGAGAACCCGATCCGCGGGCTGGTCAGGCTGGTGTCGGCGCTGCAGGCCGAGCCGCTCGACGCCGGCAGCGACCATTTTCCGCCTTCCCATCTCGAGTTCACCTCGCTCGACGTCGGCAACAGGACGGTCAACCTCATTCCCGGCGAGGCGCGCGCGCGCTTCAATATCCGCTTCAACGACCGGCACACGCTCGACTCGCTGAAGGCGCTGATCGCGCGGCGCGCGGAAAAGGCTGCCGATGGAAAGATCAAATTCGCTTTCGAGTGGGAGCCCTCGAACGCCGGCGTGTTCGTCACCAAGCCGGGCCCGTTTACCGACCTGGTCGCCGAGGCGGTCGCCGAGGTGACCGGTCGCAAGCCGGCGTTGTCGACCAGCGGCGGCACGTCGGACGCACGCTTCATCACACACTATTGCCCGGTGGTGGAATTCGGTCTCGTCGGCCAGACCATGCACCAGATCGACGAGCACGTGCCGATCGCCGACCTGCGCGCGCTGACGGCGATCTACCACAAGATCATCGACCGGTATTTCGGCTAGCGCGAAGCGCGCGCCATCACCCCTGTTGTTTGACGGCCCGGGGGAGCCTGCTGCCCTTTTCCGCTTCCCCGAAAGGGGAATGGAGCGCACCCGATCTCGGGCTTGCCCGAGATGATCTCCTACGACGCATTCAAGGCCGTATCGATTACCCTGTCGATGCCGGGAACGACCGCGTCGTAGCCTGTCGAATGTTCGCCCGGCGGCGATGGGGAGATGGCGTCACGGCCCGGCACTGGCCGGAGTTCGGCGCGACATTCTCCGTCCTTTTGCCATACAAAGTAGTTGCCCAAGTAATTCGCGTCATCGCGGTTTGGAAAATCGACACGGAAATGGCCACCCCGGGTTTCCTTGCGCGCAAGGGCGGCGGTGCCCAGCATGCGCGCGACATCGATCAGGTTGCGGGTTTCATAGGTCAGGCGCAGGTTCTCGAACCGCTGACGCACTGTGTTTGCGCTGTTGTTTACTTTGTCGAACTCACCTTCCATCATCACCAATCCGGCAAGGCCTCTGGTCAGCCGTTCTTCGTCGCGCACCTGACCGATATATTTCACAACGAGATCCTGCAGCTGCTTGCGCCATGCCGTTGCGGTCGGCCCCTTGCCGGTACGGGAGGCGCGTGCGGCCAGGTCTTCGATGCCTTCGCGCCAATTACCGCTGTCGGGGTCCGGGGCCGCACGCGTCTTTGCTTCCAGGGCCGCAGCGATGCCGGAGCGCAGGCCGAACACGTAACTGTCGATCAGAGCCAGGCCGCCGAGCCGATTGGCGCCATGAATGCCGCCGGCCGCTTCGCCTCCCGCATAGAGACCGTCCAGGGTCGTACGGCCCCATTCGTCGATGCGAATACCGCCCAGGTAGGTGTGCGGCGCACTGCCGACTTCCAGAAAATCTTTCCTGAGGTCGACGCCATGACTGGCCATGGTCTTGCAAATCTGCGCACCCGGCCCTTCATTGATGGCATCGAAGGCATGGCGGATATCGATCAGGATGGTGCCGTGCTCGGAGCCCCGCCCTTCGGCCAGTTCGATTGCCATGCAGCGGTTGATGATGGCGCGCGAGCACTTTTCCATTTTGTCCGGTTGGTATCGCTCCATGAATCGTTCGCCCAGGCCGTTGCGCAGATAACCGCCGCCGCCAAGCAGGCCGGTTGAGAATGGCGGATAGCCGGCCAGTTTCTCGGGCCACGCGGTGACGATCTGATAGTCAATAAACTCCATGTCGATCAGTTCGGCGCCGGCCCGATAAGCCATCGCATAGCCGTCACCACTGACAATCGGCGGTGAATCGTTGAGCTCGTGCAGCTGCGGCGCGCCGCCGGTGGCCAGGATCGTCGACTTCGCATGCACCACGACCGGGATGCCTTCCCGATAGAGAAAGCCCCAGGCCCCGACTACCGTATCGCCGTCCTTCAGCAGATCGACGAACATGACGTGCGTCGTCGGCTCGATGCCCCAGCTTTCCGTCTTTCTGGACATAGCCGCCATCAGCGGTTTGCCCATCAGGCGATCGCAATGCACCATGCGCGGGTAACGGTGCGGGAAACCGCCGGGCCTCTGGTCGTAGCGGCCGTCGTCCAATTTCACCAGGCCCAGTCCCCATTCGTCCAGTTCCGCGGAACGGTCGATGGACTCGGTAGCGACGATGTCGATCAGGCGCTGATTGCACAGGTCCTCACCGCCAGCCTGGATATCTTCGAAAAACAATTCCGGGTTGTCCGACGGGTCCGAATGGCCCAGGGCCAGGGAATGGCCGCCGCGCGCCATTGACGAGCTTCCCGAAGCATACGTGCTCTTGGTGGCGATCATCGGCTTGATACCGGAACGGATAGCGCCCACCACCGCCATCATGCCGGCAATGCCGGACCCGATGATCAGTACATCTGTTTCAATATGACGAACTTCCGGAAACGAGTTCAAGAAAGAGTTCATATTAGCATGCGCCCTTTTTGATCAGCATTCACCAGATGGCTTCCAAGCTGACGCGAATATTTGCGCTTTTCCGAAATTCCCGCAAGACGAACGCACGTTTCGAACGACGACCGGCGCGTCGCGCAGTTGTACGGCAGTCGAGAGGGGAGCAGCATCGAGACGAAATGGTTCGCATGGTGAAAGTTCGGCTCCTGGCCCAAAGCGGACATCCTGAACGCGCCGACGAAAGTCTGCTTTCGGGGGCATGGCGGACATTGACTAACCACCGCTCACCAATCTCGATTCATGAGTACACGCCCTGGTAATCCACCCGCATCAGATAAAGCCCGTCCGGCGGCGCCACCGGGCCGCAGGCGGTGCGGTCGCGCGCGGCCAGCGCCTGCGCCAGATCGTCAGCGCTCCATTTGCCTTCGCCGACCTGCACCAATGATCCGACCATGGAGCGAACCTGGTTGTGCAGGAACGAACGCGCCGCAGTCCGCACATGCACCGCGTCGCCGTCGCGCGTGACATCAAGCTGATCGAGGGTCTTCACCGGCGATTTGGCCTGGCACTCGGTGGAGCGGAAGGTGGTGAAATCGTGTCTGCCGACGAGGCGCTGGGCGGCGGCGTGCATCGCGTCCGTGTCGAGCAGACGCGGCACGCGCCAGGCGTGGCCAAGATCGAGGGTGAGATCGGGACGGCGGTTGACGATACGGTAGAGATAGTGGCGCTTCACCGCCGAGGTACGGGCGTGAAAATCGTCCGCGACGCGCTCGGCCGAAAGAATCGCGATGGGGTGCGGCCGCAAATGCGCGTTGAGCGCGTCGCGCACGGTGTCGGTATCCCGCTCCCTGGCAAGATCGATATGCGCCACCTGGCCGCGGGCATGCACGCCGGCATCGGTGCGTCCGGCGCCCTGCACCAGCACTCTCTCGCCCGACAGCGCCTCCACCGCCGCAGTCAGCGCCCCCTGCACGGTGAGTTCCCGCGCCTGAATCTGCCAGCCGGCAAAGGGCGCACCGTCATATTCGATGGTGAGCTTGTAGCGGGGCATGATTGATCCACCTCAAATCCGTCCGGGCGGCGGCTTTCTATATTTGCCCCAAAAGGGGGCTTGTCCATGAAGCGCGAGTTCAAGCAGCGAATTGTCGACCTGCTCGACCAGCACCGTATCATGACCGTTGCCACCAACCGCCCCGATGGCTGGCCGCAGGCGACGGTGGTATCCTATGCCAATGACGGGCTGATCATTTATTGCAGCGTGGTGCGTGACGGCCAGAAATTCGCCAATATCAAGCGCGATCCGCGCGTGGCGCTGGCGATCGCCCAGGACTATCCGCAGCCCCTCCAGATCAAGGGCCTGTCGATCGCTGCGCGGGCGCTGGAAGTGACCGACCAGGGCGAGCGCGATCATGCGATGGGAATCCTGCTGCAGCGCTATCCGGAATACAAGATCATGCCGCGCGCCAATCCTGCCGCCGTGCCGACGCTGCGGCTGACGCCGGAAATCGTCTCGATCCTCGACTATTCCAGGGGCTTCGGACATGCCGATCTGGTCAGGGTGACCGACGCCGATCTCGCCGAATTCGTCGAAGCGCGCCGGCACCATTGGGCCGGATTCCACGCGGCGCAATAACAATCTGTCGTCGTCACGCCAGCCGCGCGCCGAACTTCACCGGCGTCCCGCGCAGGAATTCGGCGGCGCTCATCGGCTGTCTGCCGGCACGCTGGACCTGAACGAGGCGAACGGCGCCGTCCCCGCAGGCGACGGTGAGGTGATCGTCGAGCACGGTCCCCGGCGGTCCGCGGCCCTCACCTTTGGTCGAGCGCAGCGCCTTGATGCGCACGCCGCCGAACTCGAACCAGGCGCCGGGAAACGGCGACAGACCGCGGATGTGGTTGTGCGCCTCGTGCCACGGCTTGCTCCAGTCAATTCGGGTCTCGTGCTTGCCGATCTTGGCGGCGTAGGTGACGCCGGTTTCCGGCTGCGGCGTGAACGCGAGCGAGCTGCGTTCCAGAGCCGCAAGCACGCGCGCCATCAGGTCGGCGCCGAGGCGGGCCAGCACGTCGTGCAGCTCGCCCGCGGTCATGTCGGGGGCGATCGCCACGCGCTCGGCCATGGCCATGGCGCCGGTGTCGAGGCCTTCGTCCATCCGCATGATGGTGACGCCCGACTCGCGATCGCCGGCCATGATGGCGCGGTTGATCGGCGCGGCGCCACGCCAGCGCGGCAGCAGCGACGCGTGCACGTTGAAACAACCGAGCGCCGGTGCTTCCAGAATCGGCCTGGGCAGGATCAGGCCATAGGCGACGACCACGGCGGCATCGGCCTCATGGGCGCGGAATTCCGCCTGTGCGTCATCGCCACGCAACGACGTCGGCGTCAGGACCGGCAAGCCGAGCCGGCGCGCCTCGCGCTCGACTGGCGTCGGCTGTACGTCCATGCCGCGGCCGGCCGGCCTGGCCGCGCGGGTATAGACGGCGGCGACCTCATGGCCTTGCGCCACGATCTCGAGCAGCGTTGGCACCGCAAAATCGGGCGTGCCCATGAAGATCAGGCGCAGCGGCATTGTCGGTCCGGCAGCTTTAGCACTTGTCATGGCCGGGCCTGTCCCGGCCATCCGCGGCTTGAGTTACTCTACCTCAGCAACAACGTGGATGCCCGGCACCAGACCGGTCATGACGGCGGAGAAAGACCTAACCGATGTGATGCTCGGGGACGTCATCCTTGAAGGATGGCTTGTTGCCGTCACCGCGCCTGGCCGCCTTCCTGAATTTCTTCATCACCATGTCGCGTTTGAGCTTGGAGATGTGGTCGATGAACAAGACGCCGTTGATGTGGTCGATCTCGTGCTGCAGGCAGGTGGCGAGCAGGCCGTCGGCCGCGATCTCCTGCTCCTTGCCGTCAATGTCGAGATACCTGACCTTCACCGATTTCGGCCGCGCCACCTCCTCGTAATATTCCGGGATCGACAGGCATCCTTCCTCGTAGGCCGAGGTCTCGTCCGAGGCCCAGGTCACTTCCGGATTGATGAAGACTTGGGGCGACTTTGGCTCGTCCTTCTTGGCCAGATCGAGGGTGATGACGCGCTGCGGCACGCCGATCTGGATGGCGGCGAGCCCGATGCCGGGCGCCGCGTACATGGTCTCGAGCATGTCGTCGACCAGCGCGCGCACCGGCTTGTCGATCGCCTTGACCGGCTGCGAATTCAGCCGCAGGCGCGTGTCGGGAATGATGAGAATGTCGCGGATCGCCATGGCGGCGATGTAAGGCCTGGGAACAACGGGGTCAATGCGGCCTTTCCCCTTGAGACATGGGCCTTATCGCCCTACCGTTCGCCGTTCGTTCGCGTCACCGCCCGAATCGGGCTAGAAGCGCCGGATGCCAGACTCGTTCGCTCAATTCGCCGAATACCTTCACCTCGACCCGGACCTCGCCCTGGCGCTCGGGCTCGGCGCCGCCCTGGTCACGGCGCTCTGTGTCGTCGTCATGCTCGTGCTGATGCTGCGTCCGCGCAAGCCGGTCACCGATCCGGTCGCCGAGCAGCGGCTGACCGAGCTGCATGCGCGGCTCGACGCCATGGGAAGCTGGCTGCAAAACTCGCACACGAATTTGCAGCAGACGGTGAATGCGCGGCTCGACAGCGTTGCGCAGAACCTCGGTGAATCGATGAAGTCGACCACCAAACACACCGGCGAGCATCTGCAGGCGCTGCACGCGCGGCTGGCAGTGATCGACAGCGCGCAGAAGAATATCACCGAGCTCGCGACCCAGGTGAGCTCGTTGCAGAACGTCCTGTCCAACAAGCAATCGCGCGGCGCCTTCGGCCAGGCACAGCTCGAAGCGATCGTCACCGACGTGCTGCCGAAGGGCGCCTATGAATTCCAGTACACGCTGTCCAATCGCACCCGGCCGGACTGCGTCATCTTCCTGCCGGAATCCGGCCCGCTCGTGATCGACGCCAAGTTTCCACTCGAGGCGATGACGGCCTGGCGCGACGCCCGGACCGACGAGGAGCGCAAGCAGGCGGTCGCGCGGGTCAGGCAGGATATCGGCAGACATATTACGGACATCGGCGAGAAGTATCTGATCCCGGGCGAGACGCAGGACGTCGCGCTGATGTTCATTCCCTCTGAATCGCTGTACGCCGATCTGTACGAGGGCTTCGACGATCTGGTGCAACGCGCCCGCCGCGCGCGCGTGATGGTCGTGTCTCCCAATATGGCGTTCCTGGCGATCCAGCTCGTGCGTCAGATCCGCAAGGATGCCGAAATGCAGGAGGCCGCACTGACGATACGCAACGAAGTGGGCCTCATGGCAAAGGACGTCGCATTGCTTGGCGAACGCACACGCAAGCTGCAAAGTCACTTCGGCCAGGCAAGCAGGGACATCGACGATATTCTCGTCTCGGCCGGAAAAATCGAGAAGCGCGCGGCAAAGATAGAGGCGCTGGAATTCGACGGCGACGAAATGCCGAGCGCCGAGGTGATCCCGGCGCCGATCCGCAAGCTCGAGGCAGGCGGGTAACGCATGGCCGTTTCGCCCGACCGCGCGCCAGCGCGCGCCGGCGCCTTCGAGGCGCTGGCGGTCTATTTCAAGCCGCGCGTGCTGATCGTGCTGCTGCTCGGCTTCGCGTCCGGCCTGCCGCTGGCGCTGTCCACCTCAACGCTCGCCGTATGGCTGACCGAGAGCAACGTCGATATCGCCACCATCGGCCTGTTCTCGCTGGTCGGGCTGCCCTACACGTTCAAGTTCTTCTGGGCGCCGCTGGTCGACGCGCTCGACGTGCCGGTGCTCTCCCGCCTGCTCGGCCGCCGCCGCGGCTGGCTGATCTTCACCCAGCTGCTGCTGATCGCGGCGATCGTCATCCTCGGCTTCACCGACCCGACGGAGTCGCTGCCGCTGGTCATCTTCGGCGCCGTGCTGGTGGCGACCAGCTCGGCCACCCAGGACATCGTGATCGACGCCTTCCGCGTCGAAAGTCTGGAGACCAGCGAGCAGGGCGCCGGCATGGCCGGCTACGTCGCCGCCTACCGCATCGGCATGCTGGCGTCCGGCGCCGGCGTGCTGTTTCTGGTGGCCTGGCTGGAAAGCGCCGGCATCGCGCGCGGCCAAGTGTGGACGTGGGGCTACGCGGCCGCCGCCGGCTGCATGATCGTCGGCCTGGTGGCGAGCCTGCTCGCCACCGAGCCGGACGCGCCGGGCGTGGCTGCCCACCATGCCGCCGACGGTCCGCTCAAGCGGCTGACCGAAACGGCGGTCGGCGCGTTCGGTGAATTCCTGTCACGCAACGGCGCCGTGCTCATCCTCGTCTTCGTGGTGCTGTACAAGTTCTGCGACGCTTTCGCCGGCGCGCTCACCGCCGCCTTCGTCATCAAGATCGGCTTCGACAAGGCGACCTATGCCGCGGTGGTGAAGGGCGTCGGCCTCATCGCCGCGCTGATCGGCGGGTTTGCCGGCGGCTCCATGGCGCGCGCGCTGCCGCTGTCGACGAGCCTGTGGATCGGCGGCTTCCTGCAGATGCTGTCGAACTTCACCTTTTCCTGGCTGGCGGTGGTCGGCGTCAGCGTGCCCGCGCTCACCGTCACCATCATCGTGGAGAATTTCACCGGCGCCATCGGTACCGTGATTTTCGTGGCCTACCTCTCGGCGCTGTGCGGCGACCGCGCCCATACCGCCACGCAATATGCGCTGCTCACCGCGCTGGCCGCGGTCGGGCGCACCACGCTCGCTTCCGGCGGCGGCTTCATTGCCGAGTCGACCGGCTGGGTGTGGTTTTTCGCCATCACCGCGCTGTCGGCGATTCCCAGCCTGCTGCTGCTCGCCTGGCTGCAGCGCATCGGGCATTTCAGGGCGCTGGGAACGAAAACGGCCTAGATCCCGCCCGTGTCGGGCGGCAGAAAGGCCGGATACGTTGACGGCCCGCCAGCCGGCGCCAACTCACCTCACCCTTTAAACGTCGGCTGGCGGGGATGAACGACCGGCGCGAAATCGGGAAAGGTCTTCCATTCCGGCTCCGGAAACGGGACCCCGGCCCGCGGTGCGAACCTCGACGGCTCGACGAATTGCATGGCGGGAATGTAGCGCGGGCAGTTCGGAAAGATGGCGCGCGCCTTCACCCGCACCATCAGCTGCGCACCGACGGTGCGGGCCAGCAACGGATCCTCGCGGGAAAAGCTCGCCGTGCCGTTGACGCGCAGACGCCGCGGCTTTTCGAAATTTATGAAGAGCAGGCCCACATCGGGGTTGGCCGCGATATTGCCGAGGCTCTTGAACATTCCGTTGCCGTCGTAGTCGGGAAACGCGATTTCATCCGGCGCCGACACCTGCACGAATCCCGGCAGTCCGCCCTTGTGCGAGCAATCGGGCCGGCCTTCGGCATCTGCGGTGGCGAGGAAGAAGAACGGGCAGGACCGGATAAAGGCCCTGTCGTCCTCGGTGAATTCCGTTCGGGCCAGTTGGTCGAGGCGATCGGCGATCGCGCGGCTTTGAAACTCGTCCTGCAGCCGCCGGTGCCCGTCGTGATATCCGATGGTCATGGACGCGTTCCTCCATGAGGCTTGTTCTGGACGTGCGAGCCGGTCTCACCCCCGCAACCGGGGGCGAGACTCGTCAGGCGCGAGCGCTATTGCGCTTTGGCGGTTTCTTTCCTTTCGCCGGCCAGGCGAAGGACGGTGTCAACCTCCTGCCTGAATCCGGCAAGATCGACCTGCATGCCGTTGAGCACGGTGCTCCAGTGGCGCACGATGGCGGCCATGGCGACCGTCTCGCGGATTTCCTCGTCGGTCGCGCCGTTAGCCTTGGCCGCCGCGGTATGGAAGTAGACGCAATATTGGCAGGGAATTTGCGCCGCGACCGCAAGCCCGATCAGTTCCTTCATCTTGCCGGTCAGTTTGGTGTCGGGGTTGAGTTGAACCGTCTTGAACTCACCCCACGCCGCGGCAATTCCGTTTTGCGGGAATTGCCTGAAAAACCCGGGAACGATGCCGAGTGTCTGTTTGATGTCCTGGTAGGTAGCCTCGGCGGGTGTCTTGCTGTCCCCGGCGAAAGCCGGAACGAACGTCATCGTTGCCATCAAGGCGAGCGTTGCGGAGATTGCAGCAATGCGCAGCGATTGTCGTGACATGGCGGTTTCCTCCCTGGTTCACCGACAACTTCGCATTACCTTGCATTTTTACCAACTAGTAGGTAACTTGTCAACTAGTAGGTAATTTGCTAATCGGTTGCGTCGGGGGCGACGTTCATCAAGCTGTTGCGCCAGCAGGCAAAACGCACTTTGAAACTGGAAAGCGGTATGCCCCGGCCATCTGCCAACGCCGATACCTCACGACGGATTCTCGACACCGCTGAACGCCTGCTGCAGACGCGCGGCTACAACGCGTTCAGTTATGCGGATATTGCCCAGTCCCTGCGTGTGACCAAGGCAAGTCTGCACTATCATTTCCGGACCAAGGCCGAACTTGGTCAGCACCTGATCGAACGCTACCAGCAATCCTTTGCCGAGGCCCTCGCGGATATCGACAGGACCAGTTCCGACAGCCGGCAGCGGTTGCGTCGTTACATTGATCTCTACCTCGGCGTACTGCGTGATGGCCGCATGTGCCTCTGCGGCATGCTTGCCGCGGAATACGCGACACTGCCCAAGTCGATGAAGACGGAGCTCAAGAAGTTTTTTGATGAAAACGAGCGGTGGCTAATAGAAGTACTGGAGAAGGGACGCGCGGCAAGGGAACTTCGTTTCAGTGGCCCCGCCAGGGAAACGGCGATGCTGCTGATTTCGTCGCTCGAGGGCGCGATGTTGCTGGCGCGTTCGTATGATGACGTTGCCCGTTTTGACGCGACGGCTCACGGGCTGCTTGCCGCCCTGACCGTCGACAGCTGACGCCGTCACGGTCGCGGCCGCCGACGGCAAGCAGCGGCG
>Ga0210062_1000162_pt1 | contig 20007 bp, 15 predicted proteins | sample Muzzi_CordA_D2_FD_185528 | JGI IMG/M metagenome (GOLD analysis project Ga0210062, IMG submission 185528) | Wetland microbial communities from San Francisco Bay, California, USA, that impact long-term carbon sequestration - Muzzi_CordA_D2 (SPAdes) | ecosystem: Environmental > Aquatic > Marine >...
ACGTCGACCGCCGGGATGGCCTCCGGGACCTCCTCGGCCGCCTCCGGCACCTCGACGCCTTCGGCCGTGCCCAGCTCGTCCGCTTCTCCGGCCGGCTCGCCCTCCGGAGCGAGCAGCTCCGCGAACGGAGCCGCCGCGGCGTCGACGGGAGGGGCGAGGTCGAACGGCCCCGCGCCGTCTCCAGGGCCGCCACGGGCAGGCTCGCCCCCCACCGGTGCTCCGAGGTCGAGCCCGGGAGGCTCCATCTCGAACGGCTCGGCGCTCGGCGCCTCGGCTACCGGCTCGGAAGCCTCTGGCGGAGCCGGCCCGCCGTCCAGCGCTTCGGCCGGAGTCTCCTCGGTCTCGGGCGGAGCTGCCCCCTCCTCGGGAACCACGCCGAGCGGAGCTCGGGGCTCCGCTCCGCCCCCGAGCAGGTCGGGCTCGACCGATGTCAGGTAGCGCCGCTCGTCCTCGGGAAGGCCGAGCGCCGGAAACGGATCGAGAGAGGGCCCGCCGGCGCCCGCCGCGGCCGGGGGCTCCGGCGCTCCGACATCGGGAAACGGGTCCTCCGCCGCGGCGGCCACGGGCGCCTCGGGCGGCAGGAGATCGCCCTGGTCGTGGGGAGCGGTCCGTTCGGGCGACACCGGCGCCTCGCTGACCGGCGACGGCATACGGAGCGGGGGAAGCTCGGCCGGGAGGACCTCCTCGAACGCCTTCTCCACTGTCTCGACCTGTTGAAGGGGCGAAGGCGGCCGTGGGGGCGGAGCCGGCTCGGAAGGCTCGGCAGGCTCGGACTCCGGTGCCGGCTGAACAACCTCCTCGGGTGCACCGGCCTCCGCCGCGGGCTGCGGAGGCACCGGAGGCGGGGCCTCTGGGCGAGGCGGCGTGGGCGGAGGCGCCTCACCGGTCCCGGCGGCGGTGCCACCGGAGCGCAGGGCCTCGATCCGTGCCGAGAGCTCCTCGATCTCCGGGTCCGCGTCGTTGAGCAGGGAGTAGACCCGGAGCCGCTCGCCGGCCGTCTTGCCGTCTCCGGTCTGGATGTAGGCCTGCACCAGGAGCCGGTAGGCGACCATCTGGGTCGGGTCCGCCTGGATCACCTTCTCCAGGTCGGTGACCGCCTCCTGCGCGCGTCCGAGGTCGATCAGGCAGCGGCCGCGGGCGACCCGGGCCCCCAGGTGGCCTGGAGAGGCCTGGAGCCCTTCCTCGAGCACCTTGGCCGCGTCCTCCAGCCGCCCCAACCGGCGATACTCGTCGGCGAGCTGCAAGAAGATGCGGGAGCCCTTGTCGGACTCCCACCGGGCCTCGAGAGATTCGAGACGGCTGCTAGTGGGTTGATCTGGCGTCATCGAGCGACAGTCGCGGTGACCTCATCGAGACGAGCGAGTCCTCCCTCGAAGCGGGCACCTGAGCCTCGGCGGAGTATACCAACCTACACACCCGGCATCGTCGCGCGGATCACCTGAATACGCGGTCCCCTGCCTCACTGGACAGTGATGACCAGATCGTCGCTCAGCGTCGTGCCATCGAGCCCGGCCGTCGACGCCGTCACCATGATTTCGTCCCCGGACTTGATGTCACCCGCCTCCACAGTGAGCGTGACGCTGGCAATACCATTCGTATCCGTGAAGTCGGTCGACGAGCTCAGGGCGCCGGTGCTGGCGGAGAAGCTGACCAGAACCTGCTGGATTCCCAAGCCCTGGGCATTGCTGACAACGGCTGTCAGCGTGATCATGCTGTCCTCGTCCGCGATCGTCTCGGGATTGGCCACGAGGCTGATGCTGCTCGCGATGTCCCGGATCGTCACCTCTGTTGTCACAGGCTCGCTAGACCCCAAGACCCCCGTGATCGTCGCGGTCCCTGCCTGCGTCCCAGCCGAAAGAGTCGTGGTTGCGGTGCCGTCGGCACCGGTCTGGGGTCTGCTTGGCGAGAGGGACCCAAGAGATGTGGTGAGGATCACCGTCTGCCCCGCCGCGACCGGTGAGCCGTCCGGGTTGCGCGCGATGACCGTGATCTCGGACGTCTGGCCGACGAAGATGGTGTCCGGAGTCGCGCTGATGATCAGGCTCGGCTCCGTTTCGATGGTCACCTCGGTCGTCGCCGGATCGCTCGCGCCAAGGATCGCGGTGATGGTCGCCGTCCCCGCCTGTGTACCGGACGACAGCGTGGCGACCGCGGTGCCGTCGCTCCCGGTGACCGGCCGTTCCGGCGAGAGGGACCCCAGAGTCGTGGTGAGGATGACCTCCTGCCCCGCCGGAACCGGAGAGCCGTCGGGCAGGCGCGCTACGACGGTGATCTGAGACGTCTGCCCGACGAACAGAGTGTTCGGGCTTGCGCTAACTGTCAGGCTCGGCTTTGTCTCGTCCGAGCTACCGATCTGCACGTCGATGGTTGCCGAAACGGCGCCGGAGGTGGTGCCCCCTTCGCCGTCGCCTCCGCCCGAGCTCGTCCCGCTCCCGGTGCTCGCGGTCACCGTGGCGGTACCGGACCGGCCGTCACCGCGCAACGTCGCCACCGCGACACCGTTCCCGTCGACCCCGACGATCCCTTCGATCGTCCCGAGGTTCGTGGAGAACCGGATCTCGGTTCCCCTCGCCAGGGGATCGCCGTTCGGGCGCCGGCCGGTCACGGTGATCGTCGACGTATCGTTCAGGCCGATCTGCGTCGGCGAGGCCGAGATGATCAGGATGGTCCCCGAGGGCGCCACGGGGTTGGCGCTGTCGCAGGCGAGACCTGCGACGACGAGGACGGCGGCGAGCAGCGGAAGCGTGAGGTATCTCTTCATCTCTGGGCCAGTATACGGAGCGAGCCGGCCGAGCGTCTAGTGGCCTCCAACTCGTCGACCGGCAAGCGTTCCGGTGGACGGCGGCGTCCCCTTCCCCCCGGAGGGTGGGAAGGGGATCGAGGGGATGGGGGGTGATCGAAAAGAGCGGCGGAGCCGGCACCCACCGGCTCCGCTTCCACGACGTTTGTGGGAGGTCAGGCCGCCTCGTTGTCGTCACCGTCGCTCGAGCACTCGGGATCGCCCGGCGGGGTGACGCCTCCGTTGTAGTCGGTGAGGCCGTCGCCGTCGTTGTCGAGGCCGTCGCTGCACTGCGGAGCGGGAGGCTCCGGCGGCGTCTGGTCACGGCAACTGGTGTCGCTCGGATTGAAGATGTACCCGTTCGAGAACGTGTCGTTGCAGCCGGTGACCAGGTTCTCCACCTGGATGTCGACGGCGGTAGGCACGAACCGCATGCCACCGTCTCCGCACGGCTCCTCCTGCAGATCGCCCGCGAACGTGGGGCTGTTGACCAGGATCTGGCTGCCGTTGGCCGCCACGCTGTTGACGGACGCGGCCTGGTCGCCGAAGAGCACCCGGATCGGCTGGCTGAAGTCGAGACCGTTGATGGTTACCAGCGTCCCGCCGCTCTGCGTGCCACTGCCCGGGTTGACCGTCGTGATGACCGGCACCGGGACGATGTAGCTGAACGTGACGTCCGCCTCCGCCGAGTCTCCTGTCTCGACGTTGGTGACCTGGAAGCCGTTCTCCTCGATCCGGCCGTCAGCCGGACAGCTACCGACGCTGACACCGACCGTGCGAATCACGATCTCCGTACCGGTGACCGAAAGGACCGTCTGGCCGATACCGTTGATGGAGACGGTGACCGGCTCGTCGAACCCTTGGCCGTGGATCGTCACCCTCGTCCCACCGGTGAACGGCCCGGCCGTCGGGCCGACCGCCGTGATCAGGACCTTCGTCCCGTAGGTGAACGCGCTGGTGGCGACCGTCGCGAAGCCGTTGCCGACGTTGCGCACCAGCAGGTCGACCGTCTGATTCAGGTTGTTCTGTCCGAACCCGCTGGCCGGCGGCGTCGTGACCACGATCCGGTTGGCGCTCACGGACTGCACGGTCGCTTCGACACCGTTGAAGCTGTTCGGCGTGGCTCCAAGGCCGAAGAAGACCTGCACCGGCGCCTGGAAGCCCTCGCCGTTGATGGTCACGGAGGTACCGCCCTCGTTGGGGCCACCGCTCGGCGTCACCGAGAACACCGCGGGCTGGGCGACCGAGCCGCCCCGCGCATAGGTGAAACCGCTGGAGAGGGTGTCCGACGTCTGGCCTTCCTGATTCAGGTTGATGGTGACCACGACGTCGACCGGTAGGGTGCTACCCGCCGGGACGCTGGTCGTCGCAGGGGGCGTCTCGACCACGATCTGGCTCGCGCCGGCCGAGATCACCTGCGCCGGCACACCGGCGAAGGTCACCCGCACCGGCGGCTCGAACCCGCCGCCTCGAATGGTCACCCGCTCGCCACCCGCCGGGGTTCCGGTGTTGGGCTGGACCGAGGCGATGTAGAACGTCGCCGGCTCGAGGATGTTGAGCAGCGCCTGTCCCACGTCGCCTTCGAGCCGTGCCTGGATCGTGACCGAGCCGCTGCCCTGGGTGACCGGAGGAACGTACTGAACCTGGGCGCGGCCGTTGATGATCTGCCCCACGTTGCTGGCGAAGGTGCCGGCACTGGAGCTGAACACGATCGTCGTGCCGTTGGCGGGTGCCTGACCGTTGTCGCGACGCCGGATCGTCGCCGTGACCGTCACCTGGTCATTGCTGCCAGCCGGGATCTGCGGCGGATCGACGGTGACCGTGATCGCCCACACCGACGGCTGCGAGCCCGGAGGCGTTCCCCCCGGCTGACCGGGCTCGCTCGGGGAGCCTGCGCTGCAGGCGCTCATGCCGACGGCGAGGGCCCCCAGGGCGCAGAGGAGGAGCAGAACGGAACCGCCGAGCACGGTTCCAGGCGTGGCTTGGATTTTTCGCGTTCCGAACATGGTCCCGCTCCCTACAGAGTCTGCCGGAATTCTACGGTGAAGCGCTGGGGCTCCGAGGCGATATTTCGTCCACCGACGGTCTCCCCGAAGAAGCGGAGCCTCAGGTTCAGCTTGATCGTGTTGCCGCCGGTTTCGCGGTCGAACCCGCCGTTGACGAACAGGAGATCCGAAAGGGGCGGGTTCTCGATCTGCTCGCTCCGGAGGATGGGCAGGTTGTTGAGGACCGTGTTGCCGCCGACGGGCACCGTACCGATCAGGCCCTCGACCAGCGGCGTCGGTACCGTGGTTCCGGAGTCCGCCCGAGTGAACACCACCTCGTAGGACGAGAGCCGGATGGTCTGGAGATCGCTGGTCCCGAGGCTGGGGTTCTGCACGAGGGACGTGAGCGTCAGCGAGTCGATGGTCACCAGATCGATGGCCGCCGCCTGCTCCATTCCGACCACCGTCGGCAGACCATTGAAGTCGGAGATGACCAGCGAAACCCCTCCGCTGTCCACGTCCCCGGCATCTTCCGAGCATCCCGCCAGGCCGAGGCTGGCGATCAGGAGTAGCAGTGTCGCGTAGGTGAGCTGTCTCATTCGTGCGTCTCCAGAGTGCCTTACAGGCGAACCACCCGCGGCGTGATGAAGATCAAGAGCTCCTCGTTCTCGTCCGTCCGGTCCCGATTGCGGAACAGGTGCCCGAGGATCGGAATGTTGGAGAGGCCCGGTACACGGTTCTCGCCCTGGTCGGTGGAGACCTGGTAGATCCCGCCGATGACCGCGGTGCCGCCGTCACGCACCAGGACCTGTGTCTCGGCCTCCCGCGTGGCGATCGGCGCGTTCGTGGCCCCCGGAAGCACGAACGCGGTCTGCACCTCGCGCTTCTGGATTCGCAGGTCCATGACCACCGTCCCGTCGGCCGTGATCTGCGGCGTCACCTCGAGCCGCAGCGTCGCGTTGACGTACTGGACGGTCACCGTGTTGTTGGCGACCGTCTGAATCGGCACCTGGATGCCGCTCTGGATCACCGCCTGGTGATTGTTGAGGGTGGTCACCTTCGGCGTCGACAGGATGTTCACCAGACCGTCCTGCTCGGCGGCGTTCAGCACCGCGTCGAGCTGGAACGTATTGAGGATGTTCCCCAGACGCAGACTCAACAGGCCGTTGTCTCCCGCGGTGCCGAGGTTCACCGACCCGGTGGCGTCCAGGTTGTTGGGAAACACGAGGCCCGTCGAGTTGCCGGTCGCCGGACCGGACGCCAGGTCGAAGCCCCAGGCGACGCCGAGGCTCCGGCTGAACCGCTTCGTGGTCTCGATGATCCTGGCTTCGATCACGACCTGCGGCTCCGGCTCGTCCAGGTTCTCGACGATGGCGAGCACCGTGTCCATGAACTCCGGCAGCTCGGAGATGATCAGCGTGTTCGTCCGTTCGTCGACGATGACGCTACCGCGGGGCGAGAGAATGTTCCCCCCTCCTCTGCCCTGGAGGATCCCCGCCACGCTCGAGGCGTTGGTGTAGGACAACCGCTTCATCACCGTGTCGAGCGGCCTCGAGAGCGCGTTCGCCTGTTCGAGCGCCTGCTTCTGTACGGCTTCGTCACTCAGCGTCTTCAAGGTGGCGATCCGCATGATGTTGCCTTCGACCTCGTACCCGAGGCCGTTGATCTTGAGGATCTGCTCCAGGGCCTGGTCCCACGGCACCTCGTGGAGCTCGACCGTCACCCGACCGGAGACGTCCGGCTGGATAACGATGTTCAAGCCGCTGATCTTGGCGAAGGAGCGGAGTGTCTCGACGACGTCCGCGTCCTTGAGCGTCATGTCGATGGGCTCTCCGAAGTACCGCTTCTCGGCGCTCACGGTGCGCGCGCCGAAGACCGGCCCTTCGATCGTGCTCTCGGAGCCGCTCCTCCCACCAGGCGTCAGGTCTTCGGCGGCGAACAGCCCCGCGTCGCTGGTGGCGGCCGGTGGCTTCGGACGGGGTGCCGACTCCACCATGCGCGTCTCCATGGCCTCCCCCCGATCGGCCATCGCGGGCGCGGGCTCCGTGCGGGCCATGGGCTCGGCCATCGGCATCGCCGCGGGCTCGGCCATGGGCTCGGGCTCCGGCATCGCCATCGGTTCGGGCTCCGGCTCGCGCATCGCCATCGGTTCGGGCTCGGGCTCCGGCTCGCGCATCATCGGCGCCGGCTCCGCCGCGGCGGTCTCCATGGCGGCACCGGCACCACGGAAGCGGACGATCAACGAGTCCGAGGTGCGCTCGATGCTCGGCCGCGGCTCGTCGTTGAGATCGAATACCACCCGGGAGACGGGGTTCGGGAAGGGTTTGAACTGGCCGAGCCGCACCCGGTCGACGGTGTCCGAGCCGACCGGCACCTCCTTGTTGCTCCCCTGGCCGATCACGACGCCGACCAGATCGACGACGAAGCGCTCCGGCTGTCCGAGATGGAAGGTCGAGTACTCGAACTCACCGTCGCCGCTGATCTCGACGACAGTCACGTCGTCAGCGCGCTGGACGTCGACATGCCGCAACGTGCTCGCTCGGACACCACGGGCCGGCGGGCCGGCGACCGGCCGCTCCGGGGTCCCCAGGTCTCCGGAAGCCTCGGGCTCCGCCATCGCCATCTGCTGTTGCGCCATCCGCTCCTGGGCGGGAGCGGGCTCGAAGACCGGAGCGGGCTCGTCGGCCGGCTCCGGCTCCTCCTCGGCGATCGGCTCGAAGGCCAGGCTCGGCGCGGGCTCCCCGTCGACCGGAACGATCTCGAGAATCAGTCGGTTGCCCTCGGCGCGCAGGTTACGGTCGGCATCGGCGAGCAGGCCCACCACCACTCTCGTCAGCGGGCGCCGTCCCGAGCGATCCTCTTCGACCTGGACCGTCGACACCAGCCCATCCTCGGCCACCACGTCTCCCACTCCCGGTGCGATGGTGTTGGGGAGCTCGACGACGACGTTGCCGTCCGCGTCGCGGTAGCTCGTCCAGACGAGAGGCTCGTTCGAGGTGATCTCGATGATCGAGCCGGGAGCCCCTTCGTGGGCCGCCACGCCCGTCACTTCGATCAGCCCTTGCTCGACGGGAGATTCGGCGGGCTGCTCCGCGACCTCACCTTGGGCCGGTGGCTCCGCGCCAGGGGTCTCGGCCGACCGGCCGGCCGAGCCCGATCGGCACGCTGTCAGAGCCAGAAGAACGGCGAGGGCCACTCCGACGACCAGCGCCGCTCCGAGCTCGGAGCCGACACCTCGGCCGCCAGCGTCTCGAGACGCCTCGGCCGGTCGGGCGGGACGGTCCCGATGACACTTCTTGCCTGGTGCACCCGTGATCACGACATCTCCCATGGCGCTCACCTCATCCGTTCGGGCGGCGTACTGCACGCCGCCTCTTCGAACCTCACTCATCTCATCCCCGCTCGGGGTTCAAGGTCTTCACCACCTCACGGAACGGCTTCAGGGCCGTGGGGTCCTGAACGATCTGCTTGAAGATCACCTCGTTGTCCGTGATCCGAACGACGTCGCCGTCGTAGAGCTGGTCGCCGCCTTTGAGGAGGTAGCTTTTCTCGTTCTCCGCGGACTGGACCTGCGCGACGAATCCGTCCTGGGTCTTGAAGATCCCGGTCAGGATCACCTCGTCGATGAGCAGCCCCGGAATCCCTTCCGGCCTCGGGCCCCGAAGCTCTGGGAGCTCCGTGGCCGCGAGCAGCGACTTGAAGGGGTCCCGCCGGTCTCCCGGATCGTAGGAGTACCCTTCTCCCGCGAGGATCTCTTCCTCTCCCTCGAGCAGTACGTCGATGCCCTCGAGCCGTTCGTCGGCGCCCTCCTGAGCCTCCGGCGAGCCACTGCCCGCCGCGGCCCCCGCCTCCGGCTCCTGAGACGCGTTACCGGCCGTTTTTGAAACGACCGGTGCCGCCAGAAGCGCCGCCAGCAGGGCTGGCACGAACAGGCCCCACAGCAGCGGTCCGAAGCGCGCCATCATCTCGGTTGCGAACCGTGGCCGGGTCATGGGCCTCCCTCCTCCGGCGCACCCTCGACGACGGGCACCTCGGCCGAGTAGACGAACGTCTTGGCAATGAAGCTGGTCGACAACGTATGGGGCCCGCCCGCCCGGACCCTGGTCGCGTCGAGCCTCAAGTTCTCGATGTTGAAGATCCGCGGGTACCGGCGGATCTTGTCGAAGAACACGGCCAAGTTGTGGTACTGACCGTCCAGGTCGATCTGGATCGGCCACTCCTTGTAGAACTCCCGGTCCACCAGCTCGCCCGGCTGGAACTTCTTGAGGTCGAAGTCACCCTGCTCGGCGAGCGTCCGCACGTTGCGCAGGATCTCCTGCGTGTTGAGACGCGCAGGGAGGATCCTGAGCAGCTTGTCGAGCTCGAGCTCCAGGCGGCGTACCTGCTCCCGGAACTGAGGCAGGCGCGCCTGCGCCGAGCGCCCCTCCTGGATCTGGGTCTGGAGATCGTCCAACCGCCTCTGGAGACCGGAGATATCCGCCTTCATCGGACTAAAGAAAAGATAGTGCGCACCCCAGAACAGACCCGCGCCGATCAGCAGGCCGGCGAGCAAGCCGAAGTACCAGGGCCTTCCCTCCAGTCCGGTTTCGATAGCCACCGTTCGCCTCCCCTCGTGATCCGCCTCAGGCGGACACGTCCTCCGGCGTCTCGTCCTCCGCCTCGTCCTTCTTCGGAGTCAACGAGTACGCCACGTTGAGGGTGAACTCGTACACGTCGCGCCGCTCCTCGGTCTTGACCAAGTGAGGCTCCCTGAACTCCGGCACCTTGTCCAGGTTCTCGATGAAGTTCGAGACGGCGTTGACGTTGAACGCCCGTCCGGTGATCCGGATCTCGTTGCCGGTCACGTCCATCCGGTCGAGCCACAGGAGCTCGGGCAACGCCCGGGAGACGGCGTCCATCACTCGGACCGGCCCGGTCTGCTGGTTCTTCAGGTTGGTGATGACCTCGATCTTGCGCTCCAGGTCGGCCTTCTTGCGCTTGAACTCCTCGACCTCCGCGAGGATCGGCTTCAGGCGCCGGACCTCGTCCTCCGCGACCCTCACCTCTTCCCGGATCGCTTCGCGCTGCCGGTCGAGGTTGAACCAGTAGCCGCCGACCGCCAGGAGGGCGACGACGATGCCGGCCAGCAGAGCCAGGTTGGTCCACTCCCGCTCAGACGTCGACGGACCCTTGGTGCGACGAACCGCCGTGGGCCGACGGCCCTCGGAGAGCAAGTTGATTCGAATCACGGCTCAGTCCCCCACCTGGCGGATGGCCAGCCCGACCGCCACGGCGAGCATGGGCGAGATCGAATCGAGCCAGGCCGAGTCGAAATCGCTCTCCTTGAAGTGGATGCTCCGTAGCGGGTTCATGATCTGCACGGGAACGCCGAAACGCTCGCGCAACACCTCGACCAGATTCGGCGTCAGCGCACAGCCGCCGGAGAGCGTCAGCTCCTCGACCGCGCCCTCGGAGGCGGTAGCGGAGAAGAAGTCGAACGTCTTGAACAGCTCCTCGGACATCTCCTCGGAGACCGCGTCGAGGACCGGCCGGGCGTCGGCCGCGCTCGCGCCCTCGGCCCCGTGCCCTCGCTTGAGGTTCTCCGCCGCCTCGAAGGAGAGGTTGAACTCCCGTTGCAACGCCTCGGTGAACTGGTTTCCGCCGAAGGAGATGTCGCGCCAGAAGACCGACTGCCCGCGCGCCAGGACGTTGATGTTGGTCACCGCCGCGCCCATGTTCACCAGGGCGACGACCTTGACCGGGTCGAGGTCGTAGTTGGCCTCGTAGGCGTTCTGGACCGCGAAGGCGTCGACGTCGACCAGGGCCGGCGTCTTGCCTGCCTGGCTGATCACCGAGACGTAGTCGTTGACCTTGTCCCGCTTGACCGCCACCAGCAGGACCTCCATCGAGTCGTGACTCTCCTCGCCCTCGGAGAGCACGACGTAGTCCAGCCGCACGTCGTTGATGTCGAACGGGATGTACTGCTCCGCCTCCCACTGGATCGACTCCGCCAGCTCGTCGGCCGGCGCGTGCGGGAGCTGGATCTTCTTGATGATCACGGAGTGCCCGGACAGCGAGGTGGCGAACGCCGGGTTCTTGACCCGCGTCTCGTTGGCGAGCTGATGGATGGCATCGACGACGAGCGACGAGTCCATGATGGTCCCGTCGACGATCGCTTCGGGGGACAGGGGTTGCACACCCAGGCGAACCAGGGAGAACTCCCCGCCCTTGCGAGGCTTCAGCTCGACGAGCTTGAGCGTCGAGCTACCGATGTCGAGGCCGACGACTCCTTTTGTTCGCGAGAAGAGCAAGGCCCTGGATACTCCCCCAAAATCCTAGGTTTCTAGCGTACTTAGGGCTGATTCCTTAAAGCTTCGCTGGAGGCTAGCACCAAAAAATAGAGGTGTCAAGCTGCAAATACGCCTATAGCTATACCCGCCGATGGAGTCCGGGCGCAAGTCTTGTCGGGGAAAATCGCGACCGGAGCAGGACCTTTCGTCGGCCCGTCCGCCGACCGTGACGGAGACCGCGCCACGCGCTGAGCGCCGAGACCTCCTTGCACCCGTTCGGGGCATCTGCTAGCCTCTGCCGTTCGGACTGAACCGTAAGGAGTACACCATGCCGAGGCAGTGCCACATCTGCGGAAAGTCGACGGTCTCCGGATCGAGCATCAGCCATGCCCACAACGTGACCAAGCGCACGTTCAAGCCCAATCTGCAACGGGTCCGCGCCCTCGTGGACGGCGGCGTCAAGCGCATCCTGATCTGCACGCGCTGCCTGCGCAGCGGCAAGGTCGCCAAAGCGCCGGTCCGCGACTGGGCACCCGAAGAGACCGCTCGCCCCTGAAGCCTGGAGCCCGATGGGTGGCGCCCTGCGCCACCCGGGCTCTCGGCAGACCCCGAAACACCGATCGACCGGAGGCCGTGACCACGGCCTCCGGTAGGAATTCGTGTGCCCGAATTGCCCCGGCGCGGGAAGCGCAGGGGCTCAGCGCGCTTCCGAGAGCTTCCGTGCCGGGCTCGTCGACGCCATCTGGCGCGTGACCCTCAGCACCCCGGACGTCTTGCGCAAGCCCTGGAGGATCTTCACCAAGTGCTTGCGGTCCCGGACCTCCAGCTTCATCTCGATCAAGCCGTGCCCGGTCTCCGTGGTGCGCGCCCCGATGTTGGTGATGTTGGACTTGAACTCGGCCACCACCTGGGTGAGCTTGGCCAACATCCCCTTCTGATCCTCGGTCTCGATGAAGAGCGTCGCGGCGAACACGTCGTCGAGCTCTTTGGCCCAGCGAACCTCGATCTCCCTCTCCGGGTTGTACATGAGGTTCTTGACGTTCGGGCAGTCGACCGAGTGCACCGAGACACCCCGCCCGCGGGTGATATAGCCGATGATCCTCTCGCCCGGGAGCGGGTTGCAGCACTTGGCCATGTAGGCCAGCAGGTCCCCGTGCCCCTTCACCATGATCGGGCCCTCGCCCCGACCGCCCGGTAGCAGCCGCGTAACCGCCTGGCGCAAGCGCCCCGGCTCCTCCGCCGGCTCGGCACCGACCTCCTCGGGCGCCAGCCGCTCGACCACCTGACGCGGCTGAAGCTTGCCGAACCCGAGCCGCGACAGAAGCTCGTCGAGATTCGACATGCCCTCGTCCTTGAGGAAGCGTTCGAAGACCTCGCCCTCGAACACCTTCTTCGGGCTGAGCCGGTACTTGCGGAGCTCCTTTTCCACCAGGCGCCGCCCGATCTCCACCGCCCGCCGCTTCTGCTGCGTGTTGAGCCAGTGGCGGATCTTGCTCTTGGCCCGCGTCGTCGCGACGAAGTTCAGCCAGTCGCGGCTCGGGTGGCGGTTCGGGTTGGTGAGGATCTCCACCATGTCGCCGTTGTGGAGCTCGGTGCGCAACGGCACCAGCTTGCCGTTGACGCGGGCGCCCGAGCACTGGTGCCCGAGGTCGGTGTGGATCTTGTAGGCGAAGTCGATCGGCGTCACTCCGCGCGGGAAGGAGAGGACCTCCCCTTTGGGAGTGAACACGTAGACCTCCTCCGGGTAGAGGTCGATCTTCAGGCTGGTGAGGAAGGTGCGCGGGTCCTGAACCTCCTTCTGCCACTCGAGGAGCTGCCGGAGCCAGAGGATGTTCGGATCGCTCTGCCGGGGCGAGTCCGCCCCCTCCTTGTAGTGCCAGTGGGCGGCGATCCCCTCTTCGGCCACCAGATCCATCTCCCGCGTGCGGATCTGCACCTCGAAGGGCTGGCCGCTCCCACCGACCACGGTGGTGTGGAGCGACTGGTAGAGGTTCGGCTTCGGCATGGCGATGTAGTCCTTGAACCGCCCCGGGATCGGCCGCCACGCCTGGTGCACCACGCCGAGGGCGGCGTAGGTATCCTTGAGGTCCTTGGTCACCACACGGAACGCCAGGTAGTCGTAGAGCTGGGAGATGTCGATTCCCTGGCGGCGGAGCTTCTGGTAGATCGAGTAGTAGCGCTTGACCCGGTAGCTGATCTCCGCGTCCACCTCGGCGGCGGCAAGAGCCTCTTCCAGCCGGTCCCGGATCGTGGCGATCGACTCCTTGCCCACCTTCAGCTTCTCCTCGATGCGCGAGTGGAGCTCGGCGTACTGGTGGGGGTAGAGGTAGTAGAAGGCGAGGTCTTCCAGGTCGCCCTTGACCCGCGCCATGCCGAGGCGGTGGGCGATCGGGGCGTAGATCTCGAGAGTCTCGCGGGAGATCCGGCGCCGCTTCTCCGGCTCCAGATGTTCCAGCGTCTGCATGTTGTGGAGCCGGTCGGCCAGCTTCACCAGGATGACGCGGATGTCCTTGGCCGAGGCCAGGATCATCTTGCGGAAGGTCTCCGCCTGGGCCTCGTCCCGGCGTACGTACTCGTGCCGCGCCAGCTTGGTCACGCCGTCGACCAGCTCGGCCACCTCCGGCCCGAAGCTCTCCTCGAGCGTCGCCTTCGTCGTCAGGGTGTCTTCGAGGACGTCGTGGAGCAGGCCGACGGCGACGCAGGTCTGGTCGAACTTCAGGTCGGCGAGGATGTAGGCGACGAGGAGAGGATGGATGAGGTAGGGCTCACCCGAGCGCCGTGTCTGGTCGCGGTGCGCCTGGGCCGAGAAGACGTAGACCTGGCGCAGGAAGGTCTGGTCGTAGACCCGGCCCCGCTCATCGAGGCGGTGCAGGATGTCGTCGAACCGCACCACGCCGATGCTCGGCACCGGCGGTGGGGGGGATTTGTCGCGCGAAGGGGCCATCTCCGTCGTACGGACTCCGCATTTCGGGAGAGCCCGTTGACGGATTATAAGTCAGGCGCGCCTTCCGGAACGCCGCGGCATCACGAATTCCCGCAATTGCCGCATTCGACGGCAGGCCGCATCCGGCCCGCCGTCCATCCGACTTGGAGGCGGCTTCTTCAGGCCGCCTTCGCTTCCCGCCTCGACTTGGCCTCGGAGCCGAACAGGTACTCCCACAGCACCGCGAAGGGGCTCGCCACGTAGACCGAGGAGTAGGTGCCGACGACCACGCCCACGCTCAGCACGAACGAGAAACCGCGCAGGACGTCTCCGCCCAGGGTGAACAACGCACCCACCGCGAGCAGGGTCGTGCCGGAGGTCAGTATCGTCCGCGAGAGCGTCTGGTTGATGCTCTTGTTGAGGGTATCGGTGAGGGGCTCGCGCCGCGCGCGGCGCATGTTCTCCCGCACGCGGTCGAAGATCACTACCGTGTCGTTGACCGAGTAACCGACCAACGTCAGGAAGGCGGCGATGGTGGTCAGGTTGAACTCGAAGTCCATCAGCGCATAGAGGCCCAGGACCACCAGCACGTCGTGGAACACCGCCACCAGGGCGCCGACGCCGAACCGGAGCTCGAACCGGAACCACATGTAGAGCAGCATGCCGACGAGCGACAGCACGACCGCGAGGATGCCCTTGGTCCGGAGCTCGCCGCCGATCTGGGGGCCCACGCTCTCGGCCGCGAGCAGCGCAAACCCGCCCAGGGACGTGTTCTTCTCGAGCGCATCGAGGACCGTCGCGCTCACCCCTTCGGCCGACGCCACCTCGTCCCACGAGGTGAAGATGCCGTCCTCGTCGCGGGCCGCGATCACCGCGGCGGCGGTGGTGGCGTAGTAGTCGGTGGCCGTATCACCGCCCTCGGCAACCACGCCCTCCGGGTCGAGCTTCACCAGCTCGGCCGCCAGGGCGTCGGAGCCGGAGCGGTTGAGGTCGAAGATGACGCCGGAGTTGAACCGGCCGTCGAGAGCCGCCAGCACCTGCGCCTGACGCCGCTCTTCGCTGTCCTCGGCCTCGGTCTCCTCGCCGGTTGCGGCCGGAGCGGGCGCCTCGGCCTGCTCCTCTTCAGCCGCCAGGGGCGTCTTGATCATGACCTCGTTGACGGTCTCCTCACCAAAACGCTGGATCAGAGCATCCTGGAAGCCGGCGCTCTCCAGAAGGCCGCGGAGCTCGTCGACCTCCGGGTGCTCCTGGAACCGCAACGTGAGCTGGCTGCCCCCCGCGAAGTCGATCCCCATGTTCAGCTTGCCGTGCACGAACACGGCGAGAACGCTGATCAGGACCAAGATCACGGAGGCCACCACGAAGCCCCTCCGGTACTTCATGAAGTCGATCTGTGTATCGCGTAGAAACTCCATCACCTTCTCCTCGGCTCGTGATCGTCTCGTGCTAGATGGAGAGCTTCTCGATCCTGCCCCGGCGGGACGTCACGAGGTCGAACAACCAGCGGCTGACGAACAGCGCCGTGAAGATCGACGACAGGATGCCGACCGACAGGGTGACGGCGAAGCCGCGGATGGGCCCGGTACCGAACTGGAACAGGAACAGGGCCGCGATCAGGGTTGTGATGTTGGCGTCGAAAATCGAAGAGCGGGCCTTGTCGAAGCCGTTGGCGATCGCCGATTTGACCGTGCGCCCCTTGTGCAGCTCCTCGCGAATCCGCTCGAAGACGAGCACGTTGGCGTCGACCGCCATGCCGATCGTGAGGATGATTCCGGCGATGCCCGGCAGGGTCAGCGTAGCTCCGAAGTAGGCGAGGGAGCCGAAGACCAGGATCACGTTCAAGGCCAGCGCGAGCACGGCGTTGAGGCCGGTTCGCTTGTAGACGATCAACATGGTGAGCACCACGAGGACGCCACCGATCAGGCCCGCTCTCAAGCCCTGGTCGATCGAGTCCTGCCCGAGCGACGGCCCGACCGTCCGCTCCTCCAGGTAGTCGAGGCCGGCGGGCAGCGCACCCGAGCGCAGCGTGGTGACGAGGTCCTGGACCTCCTCCTGCGTGAAGCCGCCCTCGATGATGCCGCTGTCGGTGATCCGGCTGTTGATCCGCGGCGCCGAGACCACCTTGCCGTCGAGGATGATCGCCATCAGGCGGTTGATGTTGTCCCCGGTGAGCTTGCCGAACTTGTCGGCCCCCTCGGGGTTCATGCTGAAGTTGACCACGGGCTCCTGGAACTGGCCGCGGCCGGGGCGGGAGTTCTTGAGGTCGCGGCCCGTCACCGTTCCCGTCGCCTGGACGGCCCAGTAAAACTCGCCGACCAGCTCACCGGTCTCGGTGTTCCTGATGTCCTGCGACAACACCTGCACGTTGTCCGGAATCTGGCCCCCGTAGTGCGCGACGATGTCGTCGCGACTGGCTGCACCCGAGCCGGTCTCGGGGAACTCGACGATCCGGAACTCCAGGAACGCCGTGTTCTTGATCAGCTTCTTGACCCGCTCGGGATCGTCGACGCCCGGGAGCTGGACCACGATCCGCTCCTTGTCCTGCTGGGCGGTGATCACCGGCTCGGTGACGCCGAACGCGTCGATCCGGTTGCGAATCGTCTGGATCGCCTGGTTGACGGCGAGGTGCCGGGTCTCCTGCTCGAAGCCGTCGCGCATCTCGAAGAGCACGCGATCCCCGTCGCGGCTCCAGTGCCAGCGGGCCAGGTAGTTGTCGGCGATGTCGGCCAGGGTCTCTCCCCGGTCGCCCGGCACGCCGGTCAGCTCGAAGGTGGTCTCGGTGGTTCGCCGCGCCTCGACACCGGTGACGTCCTCGTCCTCGAGCAGGCGAACCGCGCGCTCCATGTCGGTCTCGGTCTCGGAGCGCAAGGCGTCGGCGGTCTTCACCTTGAGCACCAAGTGCATGCCGCCCCGGAGGTCGAGGCCGAGCTTCAGGTTCTCGTCGAGCGGGTAGGCCGAGAAGGCCAGGATGCCGACGATCGTGGTGATCAGCACACCACGCCAAAGAAGACTGCGATTCATCAGTTCTCCCCCCCCGGCTCCGCCTGGCCCTGGAGGCCGGCGATGGCCGACTTGGTGACGCGAACCTTCACGTTGTCCGAGATCTTCAGGAACACCACACCAGCCTCGATACCGGCGACCTCACCGTGGAGCCCGCCGTTGGTCACCACCTTGTCTCCGCGCTTGAGCTCCTCGAGCATCTGCTGATGCGCCTTCTGGCGCCGCCGCGCGGGCTGGATCAGCAGAAACCAGAAGATGACGAAGATCAGGACGAAGGGTACGAGGCTGCCGAGCATCTGCGTGAGGCCGCCCGGCTGCTGCTGCAGAAGTGCCGGAAGCACCTGGATCAATGAGGTCATGGGTTCTCTACCTTCCTGTTCACTCTCGCGTCGACTGGCCGCCCCAGCCCTCTTGTCGAACCGTCCGCAGCACCCGACGGCCTCTGCCGCCCTCCGATCCGACGCCAGCCGAGCCAATCGGCCCGACGGGGGAGGTTCGCACCGAAGTGGCGCGCCCCGTCTCCCTGGCGCGGTCGAACCCGTTCCAAGTCACGAGTGTCTCGCTTCGGTCGGGGAGTCGGAGGTGACGGGATCAAGAAGTCCTGCGAGCGCTCCGGACGCGGTAGCTTGGCGAATCTCGGCCATGAAGTCAAGGTAAAAACTCAGGTTGTGGACCGTGGCGAGGACCAGACCGGTGATCTCCTTGGAGCGCACCAGATGGGCCAGAAGCGCCCGGCTGACCCGCCGGCAGGTGGGGCACCGGCAGTCGGGATCGGGAGGCAGCGGATCGTCCCGATAGCGGGCGTTCTTGATCTTGACGATGCCACCCCGGGTGAAGAGATTTCCGTGGCGGGCGTTCCTGGCCGGCAGCACGCAGTCGAACAGGTCGATCCCGTGGCGAACGGCATGGAGGATGTCCTCGGGGGTCCCGACGCCCATGAGGTAGCGGGGGCGGTCCCGGGGTAGAACCGGCGTCGTCCATTCCACGGCCTTCTTCCGCATCTCGTCCGGCTCGCCGACGCTCACGCCGCCGACCGCGTAGCCGTCGAAGCCGAGCGAGGCGATCTCCGCCGCCGCCCGCTCCCGCTGCCTCTGGAAGGCGCTCCCCTGGACGATCCCGAACAGCCCGCCCGCCCGCGCGGTCGGCTCCCTCCTCTCCCACGCCTCACGCGAACGCCGCGCCCACCGCCCGGTGCGCTCCACCGCGGCCGCGACCTCGTCCTCGGTCACCGGCCAGGGGGGACACTCGTCGAGGACCATGGCCATGTCCACTCCGAGCCGGCACTGGGCCTCGACCACGCTCTCCGGCGTGAACCGCAGCGGAGCCCCGTCGACGTGGCTGCGGAACGACACGCCGTCGTCGTCGATCTTGCGCAGATCAGCCAGGCTGAACACCTGGTAGCCGCCGCTGTCGGTGAGGATCGGCCCCGTCCACGAGGTGAAGCGGTGGAGACCTCCGAGCCCCTCGATCAGGTCGATCCCGGGGCGTAGCGTCAGGTGATAGAGATTGGACAGCATCACCTGCGCACCGAGACCCTCCAGGGACTCGGGTGTGATCCCCTTCACCGCGCCCAGGGTGCCCACGGGCATGAAGGCGGGCGTCTCGATGACGCCGTGAGGCGTGGTCAGGCGACCGCGCCGAGCCTGCCCGTCGGTGGCGACAACTTCGAAGGAGAGCATGGCGGCGGGCGAAGCCCGGCGGTCAGGGAGAGGTCTGCTCGGTGGCGAGAACGTGCTGGTCGACGTCCGCCGGAAGCTGGACGTCGAACCGCTCGGGAGAGATCTCCGGGTTCACGCGCACCTCGGAGAACCGGTACTCGGTGGAGTCGCCGCCCGGCTCCACGTAGCGCAAGCGGACCGGCACGAACTGCTCGCGGTCGATCCAGATCTCCATGACCTCGATCCGCTTGGCGATCCTCGGGTACCGGGGCTCGAGCGTCAGCCGGTAGGGCTCGTCGTCCTTGTCGGGGAAGGTCACGTGGACCCGGAAGTAGTCGAGCAGCGTATCCAACGAGCCGGAGGCTCCCATGTACTTGAACACCTGCTCGGAGTAGCGGCCCACCTGCATCACCTCGGCCCGCCGCAGATCCTGGTACCAGGTGGTCATGGTGCTCTCGTCGATCACCACCACCATCGGGTTGGGCTCGACGAACTCCCAGCGGACCCGGTCCGGTGCCAGGAACAGGAACTCTCCGCGCGCCACCTCCGGCTCCATGAACAGCTCGCTGTCCTTTCGCTGGACGAACCGGGCCTCGAGGGAGCGCAGGTTCCGCTGCTCGAGCTTGACGCGATCGAACAGAGCGTCGAGACGCTCACTGCTCGACAGCCCGGCGGCGTCCGGGTCGGGCTGGACCGACACTGAGGCCGAGGCCGAGGCCGACGACGGAGCGCCGGCGAGCCCGAGACAGGAGAGGAGCAGGAGCGAGCAGAGGGAACGGGGAATCCTGGGCATGGGCACGCCTTCGGTGGCAGATCATCAATGGTAGCGGGAGCCCGGCCTTCGAACAAGACTCGGACGAGGACCGCCCGGGCCGAACACTGTCGGGTCGCGAGCAACAACCGGCCGGGCGGCCCGATCATTCCGGCTTCCGGGAGCGTGCCCCGCGGGGACGGCCCGTGGGCTCAGCGGGTCCAGCGGCGCGACACCACCGGGGGAACGGTTGCGGGTCCGCTCGCCGCCGGCGACCGATCGACGGCCAGGGCTCCGAGGAAGCCCTCCGCCGGCGCCAGACCGACGAGGGACCACCGCTCCACCTCGTCCGGCTCCTGCTCGAATCGGATCAACCGTGCCTCGCTCCCCGGGACGATCTCGACCTCGAAGGCCGAGGTCGGGAGCGACAGGCCGTCGCCCCGCGCCTTGACGTAGGCCTCCTTGCGTGTCCAGCCGGTGTAGAAGCAGGCCAGGCGGTCCGGTTCCGGCACCGCCCGGAAGACCTCGCGCTCCGCCGGGGCGAAGAAGCGCTCGACCAACATCGCGGCGTCGTCGATGGGACGGCACGCCTCGATGTCGACCCCGAGCTCCAGCCCCCGGGCGACCGCCACGAGAGCCGAG
>Ga0210062_1000164_pt1 | contig 19917 bp, 14 predicted proteins | sample Muzzi_CordA_D2_FD_185528 | JGI IMG/M metagenome (GOLD analysis project Ga0210062, IMG submission 185528) | Wetland microbial communities from San Francisco Bay, California, USA, that impact long-term carbon sequestration - Muzzi_CordA_D2 (SPAdes) | ecosystem: Environmental > Aquatic > Marine >...
TCACCTTCACGTCGCCGGACGTCCAGACCACCTGTGGCTCGTCCGCGGCCGCGAATGTGACGACATGGATCAGATCGGCTGGCCCGCCGGGCAACCGGACCTTGTTCTCCGAAATGCGCTGGGCGATTTCACCTGACTGGATGAATGCGTCGGCCACATGGGCGGCGAGCTTCTTGCAGCTGATGGTGAAGCCATGCGCCGTGTCCACGTCGTCGCTGCACACCATGTCGATCTTGGGTCCCTTCGAATTGAAATGCCAGCGCAACTGCATCAGGCCAGAGAAGCCGTCGGTGTGGTCAGAATGCATGTGGGTGAAAAAGATCGCATTGAGTTGCCCCGGAGGTACGCGGAGTTGCGAGAGCCGCATGGTGGTGCCGCGGCCGGCGTCGAACTGCAGTTTGAGCGCGCCGCAGTTGTTGCTGTCGTCGCCGTAGCGTACCAGCGTGCCGGCGCCGGCAAGACCATTGTAGGCCGGCGGGCCGCTCTGGGTGCCCGTCAGCGTCACCGTCATGCACGGTGCGGCATGCGCGGCAGGCGTTGCGCTGACCATCAATAGCGTTGAAATGAATGCGAACGCGGCCAATATTCGTGGCATTATCAACCTCCCGCTGGACGTATTTTTTTCCGGTGTATCGCTTGCTGTGCCGCAAGCCTGTGTTACAGCCGACTTGGCGGGCAATGTAAGCGCAAAGGCGGAATTCTCCAAAACCGGCGGGACGCAGGCCGGGCAAAGATTGCCGATTATCCCTAGGCTCCCGGCCGCTTTGCGCCAGCGGGCCGGAAAATGCGCCGGCCCCGCTGCGACGGGAGACATAAGCTTGTGTACCGCGCCCGCGAACCCCTATATCTCCCCCGTCACGGAGTACCTGAGCCCAAATGACCGACCCCGCCCCCGCGTCCCAGACCCCCGACAAGATCCCCGTCACCGTGCTCACCGGCTATCTCGGCGCCGGCAAGACCACGCTGCTCAACCGCATCCTCTCCGAGCCGCACGGCAAGAAGTTCGCCGTCATCGTCAACGAGTTCGGCGAGATCGGCATCGACAACGACCTCGTGGTCAACGCCGACGAGGAAGTGTTCGAGATGAACAACGGCTGCATCTGCTGCACCGTGCGCGGCGACCTGGTGCGCATTATCGACGGGCTGATGCGGCGCAAGGGCAAGTTTGACGCCATCATCGTGGAGACCACGGGGCTGGCCGACCCGGCGCCGGTGGCGCAGACCTTCTTCATGGACGAGGCGGTCGGCGCCAGGACCAAGCTGGATGCTGTGGTGACAGTCGCCGACGCCCTGTGGCTGAAGGACCGGCTGAAGGACGCGCCCGAGGTCAAGAACCAGATCGCCTTCGCTGACGTCATCCTCATCAACAAGACCGACCTGGTGCAGCCGGAGGAGCTGCGCGAGCTGGAAGCGCGCATCCGCGGCCTCAACCCTTATGCCAAGTTACACCGCACCGAGCGCGCGCAGATTGCGCTGGAGGAGGTGCTCGGCCGCAACGCCTTCGATCTCGACCGCATCCTCGACATCGAGCCTGAGTTCCTCACCGCCGAGGCGCACGGCCATGACCATCACGGCGACGATCACGATCACGGCGATGGCCATCACCACCATCACGGCGGCGGCCTCAAGCACTATCACGACGAGGAGATGCAGTCGGTTTCGCTCTCGACCGACAAGCCGCTCAATCCGGACAGGTTCTTTCCCTGGATCCAGGACCTGGTCGCAGTCGAGGGGCCGAATATCCTGCGCTGCAAGGGCATCCTGGCATTCAGGGACGATCCCGAGCGCTTCGTCTTTCAGGGCGTGCACATGATTCTGGACGGCGACCACCAGCGGGCGTGGAAAGAGGACGAGGAGCGCGTCAGCCGCATCATCTTCATTGGCCGCAACCTGCCCGAGGACAAGATCCGCCAGGGCTTCGAGAGCTGCTTCGCCTGATTGCCCAGGCCTCCACCCTGGATCGCGCTGTTTGTGTTGGGGGACGGCAATCTCCACAATCCGGTCATCGTGCGCTGAGGCAGATGGCTACGGCTTGGGCAAATCGCAGACGAAACAAGTCTTCTGCCGGGTGATCGTGACCTCGGCCGTGCCGGCGTTGTTGTTGTAAAAATGTCCGTAGAGGCCGGGTACGGGCAGCACCGCGTCGTTCACGAACATGAACAGTTCTCCGTTCCGGGTTGCGGTGATAACCTCCTCGACCGAGCCGTCCTTCGGGTCGGGATCGAGGAATGTCTCTTCGCCGCCTGTTCCGCCGAACCGCGCCACGATCCTGAACCATGGCCGGATCCACTCCCGGCGAAACGGGACGGCGGCCACCATGATCAGCTTCTGCACGAACGAGGGCGGCTCCCAGGAATAGAAGCCGCGCGCGGCCTCGATGCCGCCGTCCTCGAACGGGTCAACGGCTTTGACGGTAATCAGGTACTTCGCATTCTGCTCGAGCCTGACGCCCATGTTCTGGCACAGGCTCGACGTCTTGAAGAGCGGAAACCGTTTTGAATCTTTCGCAGCGATCTCGATCGTCTCGCCGGGAGCGATCTCGGCGGTCTTGCCGGTCTCGCGGCAAACCAGGCCCCAATAGTCCTGAACGTTATAAAGTGCGTGACTGGCGAGCGCCGCGCCCAGATAAAGAAAGAGAATGGCGAAAAATGCAGGTGCCAGCCCGCGCTTCAGGGCATTGTGCGCCGCGCGATACCAAGGATGCGAACGAAGCCGGAAAATGAAATCGTGCGGTTCCTCCGCTGCGCCGAGCTTCGCGTCCAGGGACTGCCGCCAGAGCACCCCCATCTCGTTCTGAATATGCCCGGCGATCCGTGCGCCGATCCAAAGGAACGCGATCAAGAACGCGACGACAATGAGGAACTGCACCGGATCGCGCGCATAGCCGTTGATCCAGGGATCAAGCACGCCGGGCAGGACACCGCCAACCAGCCGCACTATATCGGACACCCAGCGCAGCGGCGATTCCAGCTCCGCCGAGCGCGGCAGCGCCTTCATCAACGGAAACGCTGCCAGATAGACCGACACGCCCACCGTCAGGAAGTAAACGATGCGCCGCAACCAGATGAGGTTCCAGACTTTCTCCTGCAGTCGCGAACGCGCGAGCGCCTGCGCGGGCGGTTCATAGGAATTTTGTGCAGGCAGCACTACCTCGCCGGCGGGCGTGACGATCGCATACTCGGCCGGCAGGCCGACCGGAGAATACAGATGAGCGTAATTCCTGATTCTCGCCAGAACACTTTCGTGGATCTTCGGGATCACCTTGCTGCCGCCGCGCGACAGCAGCTCGTCTCCGAGGGCAGTAAGACGGCGTGGGCCATAGCGGTAATAGCCACCCAGTCCCTTGCGCGGATCATAGAGGCGCCCGTCCTTGTCCTGCGCCGTCTCCGGATGCGCGATCGTTTGCGGGCTTGCCGCCGGGACTGATTTGAAGACGAGTCCGGCCTGCTGCGCTTCATTCAAGATCCAGACGAGCGGGATTTGCGCCAGCGAGTCATCGGGATAGCCGCCGCCGACATTGGAATGCACGCCGGCAAACCACACCTGGCTGATGCGCTCGTCGGCGAGATGACCTTTTCCGTCGGCGCCCGGCGCCAGCGGCGTCTCATTGCGTTCGTCCCAGAGCACCGGATGGAACGTCGTGCGCTCGTCGTCGATGGAGAGGGCGTGACAGGCGCGCGCCACACGCGGGTCAAGGTCGCAGCGCGGCAGCAGCAGCGGGAAGAGCCATTGGCTGATGCCGCGGGTCATTTCCTCGACCGGCATGCCATAGGCGGCCACCGTATCCCAGAGGCCGAGAAAGCGGATCTTGGTGTCGTGGAAATTCTTGTCTTTGGAGTAGTCGGTGCGGATGATCGCATCGCGTAGCGCACGTGCAATCGCTTCGGGAAAGCGCCAGATCGTACGAAAATTTCGACGGAAGTCGCGATAGGCCGCCTTGGCGAGACGGTGCAGTTCCGCTTCCGAGTTCGCCCGGATGATGCCCTGCTCCAGGATCATGCCGATCACGATGCGGATCGTGAACGCGCCGCGGCTGAAGCCGAAAGCGAATATTTCGTCTTCGGGACTGCGGTGGTTACGACAGGCGAATTCGTAGAGGTCGATGACGTTGCGCTTGAGGCCGTAGCCGAAAGCCCCGCCGAGAAAGGCGTAAGGCTTGAATGACGAAGTGCCGACTCCGTCGTCGTAAAAGGCCACCTGTTCGGAATTCGAGAGATCGATGCTTTCGAAGACGCGCCAGACATTCGTCCGCCACACCTTGGCGGCGGAATTGCCGGTGCCATCGGACAGCAGGACGATTTTCCGGCCCATCCGCACCCCCCGATCGGATCAAGCGCAGATCACTACAACCGAAGGTTACGCCAATCCCGGGCCGCAGGCAAGGATAGGGGCGCGTTCAGAACGCCGCAGCCAGGGCGCGCGCGCCCGGCAGCCTGGCTTCCCTGTCCATGACGGTGTCGGTGGCCTGGATGAGCTTGGCCACGGTGTCATTGCGGCTGGCGACGGGATTGGCCGCGTAGCCCGCCGGCTGGAAAAAATTCGATGTCGGCACCCGGTCGCGGAAGTCCGCAGGCATCGTCACCATGTCGAAGCCGTTGCCGTCGCCGGTCAGGTTCATCATCTCCAGTTCGGCGGCAGTAAGCTTTTCAGCATAACCTTTATTGCGAGCAAAGATGATGGAATCCAGAAGCTTCTGCGTTTGCAGCAGCGGCCCGACATCGATATCCAGATTCAAGGCGTGCATGCCCATTCCCGGCGGCGTTCTGGCCAATGCTTCGTGAGCGCCCCACGTATCCGGGACCGAGCGGCTTACCTCGATCATCCGCTGCAGAACCGTGATCTTGTCCTCAAGCGCTTTCTTCTGGCTGGCGGCCAATGAGGCGGCCTTCGCTTTCAAGGCCCGCAGCAGCCGGTCGCCGTTTTCGGCGAGTATCTCGACGGAGTTCGTGCTGAGAAGCTGATTGTAGCCGAGCGCGGTGGAGATGGCCCGGGCGTCCGGCTTCGGCACTTCCAACCCGGCCTGCACGTCATAACGGCCGTTGCCGCCGGCCTCGAAGGCGTAAATACGCACGACCTGGTTTTTGCTCAAACCCGCGGCAGCTGCAACCCTGGCATAGGCGCGCTTGAATTTGATTTCGCTTCGCGGCCGTTGCGGCACGAAATTGAACTCATCCCGCGCGGACTTCAGAAAGTCGGTCAGCACCGGTACGTATTTGGGCGGCGGGGGCGGTGGTGGGGGCGGCAATGGCACCGGACTCACCGGCGCGGGCGGTCCGACATAAACGGGCGGCTGGGTGAGCACATAGTCTTCAAGCGCGATCTGCTCATGCGCCGCGCGCTTCGCTCTTCGGACGCGTCGTTTTTCTGCGATCGATTTCCAGTAGGCTGCCAATTCCGTCGCGTACGCCTGGCGGGCTTGTGTGTAGTCCTCCAGCTTCCGCCGATAGTCGGCCATGGCCGCATCGAGGTTGGCAGGCGGGGAAACCGCTGAAGGCTCGCTCGCGCCGCGGTCGGCCTTCTCCGCCGCCGGCAGGTCGAAAGGCGCCAGCAGGGTCACGGCGAGGCAGCAGCAGCGAAAAAGATGAATGGACCGGAGCCGCATTGACCCTCAAGGGGGAATCGATGAATTCAGCGACAGAATCAGAAAATTATTAGCATAAAATCCTGCCGCAACAGATGGCGAGACAGGGGCAAGCCCGGCAATGGCGACTCACAGGATACCGGCGGGTTTTGGCTCTTTTGAAACCAACGACAGGATGGCCTATGGAGCGCGTTCGAGGATGACAGAAAGAGACAATCAATGAGTGATACCAGCGTTCCGCTGCCCTCCCTCACCGAACGTGTGCGTGCCGTCAGCGCGGGTGGCCCCGTGTTCGGCGTGCATTTCCTCGGTAGCGTGCCGGTCTTCGTGCTCGGCGAGGAACACCTGTTGTTTGTCGCGGATGCCGGCGAACGGCGCGTGCCGGTGCATGGCGGCGGCATTCTTGCCAGCACCGCCGACGATGAGCGCATCATCACCGGCGGTGACGACGGCAAGGTCGTCGCCACCACTGCGGACGGCAGCCACGAGACCATCGCCGCCGATCCCAAATCGCGCTGGATCGACCAGCTGGCGCTGGCGCCCGACGGTGCCGTCGCCTGGTCGGCGGGCAAGACCGCGTTCGTGCGCACAAAAAAGGGCGAGGAGCGCTCGTTCGATGCGCCTTCGACGGTGGCGGGGCTTGCCTTCGCGCCCAAGGGCTTCCGGCTGGCGATCGCGCATTACAACGGCGTCACGCTCTGGTTTCCCAACGCGGCCGGTGCCAGCCCCGAAGTGCTGGAATGGAAGGGCTCGCATCTCGCCGTCACCATCAGTCCCGACGGTCGCTTCGTCGTCACCGCCATGCAGGAACCGATGCTGCACGGCTGGCGCATCGCCGACGGCCAGCACATGCGCATGTCGGGCTATTCGGCGCGGGTGCGTTCGCTCTCCTGGAGCGCCGGCGGAAACTTCCTCGTCACCTCGGGCTCCGAGCAGCTCATCCTGTGGCCGTTCGACGGCAAGAACGGACCGATGGGCCGCCAGCCGACCATTCTCGCCCGCGCCCAGACGCGCGTCGCCGTGGTGGCCTGCCATCCAAAGCAGCCGGTGGCGGCCGTGGGCTACGCCGACGGCAAGCTGCTGCTGGTGCGGCTCGACGACGGCGCCCTCATTCTGGTGCGCGATGCCGACGGCCAGCCGGTGAGTGCGCTCGGCTGGGCCGCCGACGGCCAGCAGCTCGCCTTCGGCACCGAAGCTGGCAGCGCGGGCGCGCTGGTGTTTTGACCTGTTCCTGTTCCTTCTACAGGCGGGCGAGGGACAGTAAGAGGTATCACCGGAGCCGCGCGCTCATTTCAGCGCGACCAGTTGGCGATCCATCATCCGCTTGAGAAATGCGGCCGCGCCGCATCTCGCCGCGACGACATTCGGGTCGAATACGGCATCGCGCGTGTACGCCCCCTTGGTGTATTGCGATGTGCAGTTCCACAGATACGGCGAATTGATCTTGTGGCTTCGGCGATAGCCCCACCCATTGAACTTCTCGAACTCGAACAGAATGCGCGTAAGGCTCCAGTCTTGCACCCGGGTCCAGCCGCCCATCGCGAGCGCGTCTTGCGCGCTCGCCTCCCAGGTAAAAGGCGGCTCTCCAACCGTCGGCCTGCCTTGTGGGAAATGCACGGTGCGTGCGGTCAGCGGATCGCCATTGACGAGGTGCACATTGAAATTGAGGGCTGCCTCCAGATAGTGAGCGATGCCGATCACGAACCATGGAACGCCCGTGGCTGATTCGATCTTGGCGTACCGGGCTTTGTTCATAACGATTTGCCGAATGGGCGGGTCTAGCTTGTCGCCGCTCGCCGTCAACTGCATGCTTTTGAACATCTGATCGTATTCGGGTGCCAGCACCGAATAATCGGACGTCGCGGATGGAGTCGTTGGCGGCGGTATCCGTTCTCCGCGCGCGATCAGCCGATCGAGCGCTCCCTTGTCGAATTTGACCGGCGACACGCCGTCAAGCAGCCTCCACGACCACGTGGTCAGTTCCGTCGGAATTTCTTTTTGGGTGGAGGTCAGGATATCTTTTGCAATCTTCACATATTCGAGCGAAATCTTGTCTTTCTCCAACGCGTTTTGCTGGGTGGCCTGAACTTTGGCGGCCTGCTGCTTGTCGTTCTCGATTGTGGATTGGAGGACCCAACCGCCGATCGCAATGACGATCGGAATGGCCGTCGTCGCAAAAATCTTCGCGGCCTGCTCGAGCTTGTCGAGACGCGTCGTTGTATGGCCGGTCCGTATCGAAGACATGGCTGCCCCATCGCATCGCGCGTGGCCTTGCAATTTAAGGGTGTAAGAAGGCGCGATGTCAATCGCGGCCAGTCGGCAGCGGGTAAAGGATTGCGGACGCGCGGAAACGATCGATCGTCACCAAAGGAAAACGGGCGGCCGCGAAGGCCGCCCGTTTTCGCTGGTGCTTATCTCACCAGCACGTTCCTGAACTGCCAGGGATCGCGCCTGTCGATGTCGTCGGGGAACAGGCCGGGCCGGCCGGCGAGCGGCGTCCAGTCGGTATATTTGCCGATCACCGGACCGAGATAGGGCATCTGGATGTCCAGGCAGCGGCGGAAGTCCATCTCGTCGGCCTCCACGATGCCGGCCTTCGGGTTCTCCAGCGCCCACACCATGCCGGCGAGCACGGCGCTCGTCACCTGCAGCCCGGTGGCGTTCTGGTAGGGCGCCAGTTCCCGCGTCTCGTCGATGGAGAGCTGCGAGCCGTACCAGTAGGCATTCTTCCTGTGGCCGTAGAGCAGCACGCCGAGCTCGTCGATGCCGTCGGCGATCTCATGCTCGTCCAGAATATGGACATCCTCCTGCCGCTCCGCCCGGCCGAACATCTCGTGCAGCGAGAGCACCGCGTCGTTGCAGGGGTGATAGGCGTAGTGGCAGGTCGGCCGGTAGCTGACCTTGCGGCCCGTGCGCAGGGTGAAGTAGTCGGCAATCGAGATCGACTCGTTGTGGGTGACCAGGAAGCCGTATTGCGCCTGCGCCGTCGGCGTCCACGAGCGTACGCGCGTATTGGCGCCGGGCTGCAGCAGATAGATCGCCGCCTGGCAGCCTTGTCTGTGCTTGCGCGCATTGGCCGGCATCCACTTCTCGTGCGTGCCCCAGCCGAGCTCGGAGGGCTGCAAGCCCTCGGAGATGAAACCCTCCACCGACCAGGTGTTGACGAACACGTCCTGCGGCTTCGGCGCCGTCGAGCGCTGGGTGTCGCGTTCGGCGATGTGGATGCCCTTGATGCCCGCCTTCCTGGAGAGCCGGCCCCAGTCCTCGCGCGTCTTCGGCTCCTTGAACTTGAGGCCGATGTCGGTGGCGACGTTGATCAGCGCCTGCTTGGCGAACCAGGACACCATGCCGGGATTGGCGCCGCAGCACGACACCGATGTGGTGCTGCCCGGTTTGCGCGCGCGCTTGGCGGCCATGGTCGCCTCGCGCAGCGCGTAGTTCGTGCGCGCCTCCGGCCCGAGCTTGGTATCGAAATAGAAGCCGGCCCAGGGCTCATTCACGGTGTCGATGTAGAAAGCGCCGATCTCGTTGCACAGTTCCATGATTTCGACCGACGAGGTGTCGACCGACAGGTTGATGCAGAAGCCCTGTCCGCCGCCGGCGGTGAGCAGCGGGATCAGCAAATGGCGGTAATTGTCCTTGGTTACCTCCTGGTGGACGAAACGGATACCGCGCTCATCAAGGATGCGGCGGTCCTTGTCCTCCGGGTCGATGACGACGAAGCGGGACTTGTCGTAATGAAAATGACGCTCGATCAGCGGCAGCGTGCCCTTGCCGATCGAGCCGAAGCCGATCATCACGATGGGCCCGTTGATTCGGGCGTGAACGGGCCAATCCGTCATTCTTCCGGTCCTCCAGCAGTGGTCGGGTGATATCCGCCGGGGCGGACAAACGGAAGGAATACGCGCCAAAAACCGGCGCGGCATCCCCGGTTTTGTGCCCGAATCAGGCGGCGATGGCCGCGCGATCGGCGGTGTCTGCCGCCGCGCCGGTGGCCTGCAGCAGTCCGCGGGCGCCGTCGAGCGCGCCGGCGACGAGTTCGACCGCGAGCAGGCGGTGGCGCTCGAACGGGCCGGGCATCCACAGCGCGCCGGTTTTGGCGGCGGAGAAGCCGAAGCGGCCGTAATAGGGCGGATCGCCGATCAGGATGACGGCACCGTGACCGCGCCGGCGGGCCTCGCGCAGCGCCCGGCGCACCAGCGCGGCGCCGATGCCGCGGTTGCGGCAGTGGCCGGCGACCGCGACCGGCCCGAGCAACAGGGCCAGTTGCCCGGAGCCGCAGCGCACATGCCAGAGCCGTGCGGTGCCGATCACGCGCCTGCCGTCGGCGGCGATGAGCGCGAGCCCCGGCGCCGGCAGCCGGCCTTGGCGCAGCCGCTCCGAGCTCTTGCGCGTGCGGGTCGCGCCGCAGGCTGCGTCGAGCAGCGTCTCGCGCGCGGCGACATCTGCGGGCTTCTCGTGGCGGATCGTTACCATGGCAGTTCTCCCGACCCGGACGCGTGCACGGGCGCGCGCTTACGGGCGCAGTCGATTTCGAGAGAGGGAAGGGGAGGCAGGCTCGGGCCCGCCTCCCGGCTGTTCAGATGTGGTACGTCTTCAGCGGCGAGAAGCCGTTGAAGGCCACCGACGAGTAGGTCGCCGTATAGGCGCCGGTGCCCTCGATCAGCACCTTGTCGCCGATCTCAAGGCTGACCGGCAGCAGATACGGCTCGTGCTCGTACATGACGTCGGCCGAATCACAGGTCGGCCCGGCCAGCACACACGGTGCCATCTCGTCGCGATCGCGTGGCGTGCGGATCGGGTAGCGGATCGACTCGTCCATCGTCTCGGCCAGACCGCCGAACTTGCCGATGTCGAGATAGACCCAGCGCACGTCATCCTCCTCGCTCTTCTTGGAGACGAGGACGACCTCGCTTTCGATCACGCCGGCATTGCCGACCATACCGCGGCCCGGCTCGATGATGGTCTCCGGGATGCGGTTGCCGAAATGCTTGCGCAGCGAGCGGAAGATCGCCGTACCGTAGGCTTTCACCGTCGGCACGTTCTTCAGGTACTTGGTGGGGAAGCCGCCGCCCAGATTGACCATGGCGAGGTTGATGCCGCGCTCGCCGCACTCGCGGAACACGGCTGCCGCCGAGGCGAGCGCGCGGTCCCAGGCATGCTGATTGCGCTGCTGGGAGCCGACATGGAAGGAGACCCCATGGGGCTCCAGTCCCTGTCGCAGGGCGTGCTCAAGCACCTCCACGGCCATGCCCGGCTCGCAGCCGAACTTGCGCGACAGCGGCCATTCGGCGCCGACGCAGTCGGACAGGATGCGGCAGAACACCAGCGAGCCGGGGGCGGCGCGGGCTACCTTGTCGACCTCGGCCTGGCAGTCGACCGCGAAGAGGCGGACGCCGAGCGCATAGGCGCGGGCGATGTCGCGCTCCTTCTTGATCGTGTTGCCATAGGAGATGCGGTCAGCCGTGGCGCCGGCAGCCAGCACCATCTCGATCTCGGAGATCGAGGCGGTGTCGAAGCAGGAGCCCAGGCTGGCCAGGAGCGCCAGCACCTCCGGCGCCGGATTGGCCTTCACCGCGTAATGGACGCGCGTGTCTGGCAGTGCCTTGGCGAAGGCGGTGTAGTTGTCGCGCACGATGTCGAGGTCGACGACCAGGCAAGGGCCGTCCTCGCGCCGGTTACGCAGGAATTCGCGAATGCGCTCGGTCATGGGTTTTGCTCCCCACGGCTCAAGGGGGCTGCCTCAGCCCCGGATGACGCGGTCTTTGCGAGGTCGGCGTCTGCGCGCTGTGGGGACGCGCCGGCGCCAGCACTCTCAAATGCCGCTCATGCCGCCTTAGGTGGGAAGGGGAAAACCCCGTCCGCACGGCCGGCAATGATGAACAAGCCTCTTCGGTGAGCCGGGTGTGGAGGCCGGCAGAGACCAAGGAAGCCCGATCGTCGTTGCTTTAAGCCGCGTCCCCTGCTGAGAGCAGAGTGCGCCGGTTTCGCCTCCGGCTGCCGGTCAGATGACTTGAGGAGCGCGAGACCTGCTCGTTCTCCCCAGGCGGCTGTTCGGCCTCTTGTCCGAACGCCCACCGACCGACACACGGCCACAGGCACGTGCGAAATTGGGCAATGCTGCAGATAACAAATTTTTCGCGTGATGCAAGAGATTTAGTTCGCTGTACGCAAAAACTTTCTTAACTTTTTGCCATCCGCCGGCTGCGGCGGAGGCGCCCGCGTTCACTTGCGGGCGGTGAACGGCTCGATGAGGTGAGCGTTGCGGACGAACTGCACCATGATGGCGATGCCGCAGAGCATGAGCGCGATGCCGAGTACGCGGGCGCCGATGTCGCCGAGTTCGAACAGTGTGGCAAGCGCCCATGAGGTAGCGAAGGCAGCGCCGAATACCTCGGCGCCGATCAGGATGGCGGCGCTGATCACGGTGACGACGTTGAGCCAGACGATGCGGCGGCCTGGGGCCATGAGACGCTCCTTGCGTTGACCGCAATCAAGCCGAATCCGGGCACCGGATCAAGTCCTTGAGGGTTGCCCCTGTTCACGCCCTCATGGCTCGGCTTTGATCTCGCGCATGGCGTCGGGCCGCCGGAATGGGAAATATTAATCATGGACATTTCACGCGCACTCCGGACGGTCCGCCCTGTTCTCGCCGGCCTCGCGACAGCCGGCTTGGCGGCGGGCCTCGCGGCCCGCTTTGCCGGCCTTGTTGGCTGGCCGGAGGCGATCTGGACGGCGGCGACGGTGCCGGTTCTGCTCGCCTTGCTGGCCGAGATCGTCACCAGCCTGCGGCGCGGCGACGTCGGGCTCGACATCGTCGCCGCGCTGTCGATGACCGCCGCGCTGGTCTTCGGCGAGCAACTCGCCGCCGCCATCGTCGCGCTGATGTATGCCGGCGGCCAGTACCTGGAGAGCTACGCCGAGCGCCGCGCCCGCCACGAGATGACCGCCCTGCTGTCGCGGGTGCCGCGCACGGCGCTGCGCCACCGCGACGGCGCCCTGGAGGAGGTGGCGCTCGACTTGGTGATGCCCGGCGACCGGCTGCTGGTGCGCCAGGGCGACGTGGTGCCGGTGGACGGCAGTGTGGCCGATGGCATGGCCGTGCTCGACCAGTCGGCGCTGACCGGCGAATCGCTGCCGGTGCAGCAGCGCGCCGGCGAGCCGGTGATGAGCGGTTCGACCAATGTGGGCGATGCTTTCGACCTCACCGCCACGCGCCGGGCGGCGGAGAGCACCTATGCCGGGGTCGTCCGCCTGGTGGAGGCGGCGCAGCGCTCGCGCGCGCCGATGTCGCGGCTTGCCGACCGCTATGCCATTCTCTTCCTGCTCGTCACCGTGGCGCTGGCCGGCGGCGCCTGGGCGCTGGCCGCCGACCCGATTCGCGCGGTGGCGGTGCTGGTGGTGGCGACGCCCTGTCCGCTCATCCTGGCGGTGCCGGTGGCGCTGGTCTCCGGGCTCTCGCGCGCCGCCAAGCTCGGCATCCTGATCAAGGGCGGCAAGGCGATCGAGAAGCTGGCCCAGGTGCGCGTGCTGGTCATCGACAAGACCGGCACGCTGACCTTGGGCAACGCTCGTCTCGTGGCGACGCGCCCCGCCGGCGGGGTCGCACCGGACGAGCTGCTGCGTTTGGCCGCCTCGCTCGACCAGGCCTCCAAGCACATCATCGCCCAGACCATCGTCACCGAGGCGCGCAACAAGGGCCTGACGCTGTCGCTGCCGAGTGAGGTGGTGGAGACGCCGGGTGAGGGCATCAGCGGCCGCATCGACGGTCGCGCGGTCATGGTCGGCGGGCCGCACTTCGTCGCCGCCAAGATCTCGGATTCCGGTCTTGCCACGCTCAGCCGCGACCACGCCCCCGGCGCCGTGACGGTGGCGGTGGCGCTCGACGGCCAGCTCGCCGGCCTGCTCATCCTGTCCGATGAGCTGCGCGCCGGCACCGAACAGCTGCTTCAGGGACTGCGCGGGCTCGGCATCGAGCGCATCGTGCTCGCCACCGGCGACCGCCACGAGGTTGCCGCGTCCATCAGCAGCGGGCTGTCGATCGATTCCGTGCGCTCGGAACTGACCCCTGACCAGAAAATCCTGGTGGTGCTGTCCGAGCGCAAGAACGGTCCGGTGCTGATGATCGGCGACGGCGTCAACGACGCGCCGGCGCTGGCGGCGGCCGATCTCGGCATGGCCATGGGCGCCAAGGGGGCGGCGGCAAGCGCGGAAGCCGCCGACGTGGTGCTGCTGGTGGACCAGCTCGACCGCGTGCTGCCCGCCATCAAGATTGCGCGCCGCTCGCGTACCATCGCGCTGGAGAGCGTCATGGCGGGCATCGGGCTGTCGATCGCCGCCATGGTGGCGGCGGCGTTTGGTTATCTACCGCCGGTGCACGGCGCGCTGTTGCAGGAGGTGATCGACGTGGCGGTCATCTTCAACGCGCTACGGGCGCTGCGCGGCTAGCCAAGGCCCGCGTTCATGTCTAGATGAATCGCATGAACGCTCCCTATCCGACCCCCGACAGCCAGAACCCGCTGCTTGCCGAATGGACCGGCCCCTATGGCCTGCCGCCTTTTGCCGGGGCGACGCCGGAACGGCTCCGCTCGGCCTTTGACGCGGCCCTGGCCGCGCACCGCGCCGAGATCGACGCGATCGCCGCTGATCCCGCGCCGCCGAGCTTTGCCAATACCATTGAAGCACTGGAGATGAGCGGCCGCGCGCTCGACCGCGTCGCCAGCCTCTTCTTCGTGCTGGCCGGCGCCGACACCAGCGACGCGATCGAGGCGGTCGAGCGCGACGTCTCGCCGTTGCTCGCCCGCCATTCCAACGCGCTCTATCTCAACCGGACGCTCTTCGCACGCATTGCCGACCTGCATGCGCGACGCGGTGCGCTCGGCCTCAGCCCCGAGCAGGCGCGCGTGCTCGACCGCTATCACACCCGCTTTGTGCGCGCTGGCGCCGCGCTCGATCAGACCGCGCAGGAGCGCCTCGCCGCCATCAACGAGCGGCTGGCCAGTCTCGGCACCCAGTTCGGCCAGAACGTGCTGGCCGATGAGAAGGCTTACGCCTTGCTGCTGGACGAAGCCGATCTCGCCGGCCTGCCCGACTTCGCCCGCCACGCTGCGCGCGCGGCGGCGCAGGAACGCGGTGCTCCTGACAAATTCGCGATCACCCTGGCGCGTTCCTCCTGCGAGACCTTCCTGCAATTCTCTGCCCGCCGCGATCTGCGCGAGAAGGTCTTCCAGGCCTGGATCTCGCGCGGCGACAACGGCGGCGCAACCGACAACCGCGCCATCATCGCCGAGATGGTCGCACTGCGTGCCGAGCGGGCGAGGCTCCTCGGCTTTGAAACCTTTGCCGACTACCGGCTCGACGATCAGATGGCCAAGACGCCGGCGGCCGCGCGCAATCTGCTCGACGAGGTGTGGCGCCGCGCGCGCGCCAAGGCGAAAGTGGAGGGCGACGCGCTGCAACAGCTGGTGGCGGAGGAGGGCGGCAATTTCGCGCTGGCGCCGTGGGACTGGCGCTATTACGCCGAGAAGCGGCGCAAGGCGGAGTTCGACCTCGATGAGGCCGAGCTCAAGCCGTACTTCCAGCTCGACAAGATGATCGAGGCCGCCTTCGAAACGGCGCGGCGGCTGTTCGGGCTTACCTTCGTGCCGGTCGCCGTGCCGCTCTATCACAATGACGCGCGCGCCTGGGACGTGAAAAATGAAGCTGGCAATCATGTCGGCCTGTTCATCGGCGACTATTTTGCGCGCTCATCCAAGCACAGCGGCGCCTGGAAGACTTCGCTGCGGGATCAGGAAAAACTGGCAGGCGACATCCGGCCGATCGTCGTCAACGTCTGCAATTTCTCCAAGCCGGCGCCGGGCGAGCCGGCGCTGCTCTCCTTCGACGACGCGCGTACATTGTTTCACGAGTTTGGCCACGCGCTGCATGCCCTGTTGTCGAACGTGACCTATCCGCTGCTCGCCGGCACCGCGGTGTCGAGCGATTTCGTCGAATTGCCCTCGCAACTTTACGAGCATTGGCTGGAGGTGCCGGAGATCCTGCGCAAATACGCGCGCCACTACCGCACGGGCGCGCCGATGCCGTCGGCGCTGCTCGACCGGCTGCTGGCCACCCGCACCTTCAACCAGGGCTTCGCCACGGTGGAATACACCGCTTGCGCGCTCATCGACCTCGAGGTTCACGGCCTGCGCGAGCCCGCCGGGCTCGACGTCGGCGCATTCGAGCGCAGGGAACTGGAGCGCATCCGGATGCCGGCGGAGATCGTCATGCGTCACCGCCTGCCGCACTTCCAGCATCTGTTCTCGGGCGGCGGCTACGCGGCCGGCTATTACTCCTACATGTGGTCGGAGGTGCTCGACGCCGACGCCTTCGAGGCCTTCGCCGAGACCGGCGATCCGTTCAACCCGGCGGTCGCCCGGCGCCTGCGCGACTTTATCTTTGGTGCCGGCAACCTGCGCGACCCGGCGGAAGCCTACACCGCCTTCCGCGGCCGCCTGCCAACGGTCGACGCGCTGCTCAAGAAGCGCGGGCTCGACGACGCCGTGCCGGCATGACCCTGCACACCGCCGGTCATCGCCGCGGCGTCGTCTGCGCGCCGCATGCCGCCGCCGTCGAGGACGGCCGCGCCATTCTCGCCGAAGGCGGCAACGCCATCGAGGCGATGCTGGCCATGGCGGCCAGCATTGCCGCGGTCTATCCGCACATGAATCATATCGGCGGCGATGGCTTCTGGCTGATCCGCGAACCGAGGGGAAATGTGCGTGCGCTGATGGGCGCGGGCCGTGCCGGAGCCAAAGCGACGCCGCGGCTCTATCGCGACGCCGGCCACGACGAGATTCCGGCGCGCGGGCCGCTTGCCGCGCTCACCGTACCCGGCGCCATCGCCGGTTGGATGCTGGCCGCGGACGCGGCCAAGGCCTTCCGCGGCAGGCTGCCGCTTGATCTCTTGCTCGGCGGCGCCATCAAGCACGCGCGCGATGGTTACACGGTGACCCGCAGCCAGGCGCGGCTTTCCGTCGAAAAACTTGACGAGTTAAAGGATGTGCCCGGCTTCACCAAAGCATTCCTGGTCGACGGCAAGCCGCCGGAGGCGGGCGTCAAGCTCACGCAAAGCGCGTTTGCCGCCACCCTCGATCATCTGGCGAATGCTGGCCTCGACGATTTCTATCGCGGTGACGTCGGCCGCGAGCTTGCCGCCGATCTGGAGCGAATCGGCAGTCCAGTCACCCGCGCCGACCTTGAACAATATCGCGGCTGGGTGGACGCGCCGCTGGGCGTCAGCATTCAGGCCGGCACGCTCTACAACGCGCCGCCGCCGACGCAGGGACTGGCTTCGCTCATCATTCTCGCGCTGTTCGAGCGATTGCGCGTGACGGAGGCGGAAAGCTTCAATCACATTCATGGCCTGGTCGAATCCACCAAGCGCGCCTTCCGGGTGCGCGACCGTGTCGTCACCGATCCCGATCGGCTCGCCGGCCCGCTCGATCGTTACCTGTCGCCCGCCTTCCTCGACGCTGAAGCCGCCAGGATTGATCGCAAGAAGGCCGCCAGGTGGCCGGCGCCGCCCGGCGATGGCGACACCATCTGGATGGGCGCCGCGGACTCAAGCGGTCTCGTCGTCTCCTACATCCAGTCGCTGTACTGGGAATTCGGCTCCGGCTGCGTGCTGCCGGCGACCGGCGTGCTCATGCAGAACCGCGGCGCCAGCTTCTCGCTCGACCCGAACGCATTGAACGCGCTTGCCCCCGGCCGCCGCCCCTTCCACACGCTCAATCCGGCCCTGGCCGCGCTGAAGGACGGCCGCGTCATTGCCTACGGCACCATGGGCGGTGACGGCCAGCCGCAGAGCCAGGCGGCGGTGTTCACCCGCCACGTCACTTTTCGCGAGCCACTCGAGCGTGCGCTCGATGCGCCGCGCTGGCTGCTCGGCCGCACCTGGGGCTCGACCATCACCAACCTGCGCATGGAATCCCGCTTTGACGGCAACCTGATCGACCGGCTGATGGCGGCCGGACATGATGTGCAGGTGCTCGACGAACCATACTCCGACACCATGGGCCATGCCGGCGCGGTGGTGCTGCACCCGGATGGTACGCTGGAAGGCGGCCACGATTCGCGCGCCGACGGTGGTGCCGCAGGCGTCTAGCTGTTCTAGTATTCGTCAGCGCAAGGCTTAGGTTCGGCTCCGGCAAGGAGCATCGAACCCGTGCACGGCGGTCCCGACCATCATCACCACGCGCCGGCGAACTACGGCCGCACCTTTGCCATCGCCACCGCGCTCAACATCGCGCTGGTGGCGGCGCAGGTGATCTACGGCCTGTGGGCCAATTCGCTGGCGCTGCTCGCTGACGCCGGGCACAATTTCGGCGACGTGATGGGGCTGGTCTTGGCCTGGGCCGCCTTCGCCGTCGCCGACTGGCGGCCGAGCTCGCGCTTCACCTACCGCATGCGCGCCGCCTCCATCCTGTCGGCCTTCGCCAACGGCATGATCCTGCTGGTGGCCACCGGCTTTATTGCCTGGGAGGCGGTGCACCGGTTGTTTGAGCCGCAGCAGGTGGCCACCACCGAGGTGATGGTCGTTGCCGGCATTGCGGTCGTGATCAACGGCATTTCCGCCTGGCTGCTCAGCGGCGGCAGCAAGTCCGATCTCAACATGCGCGGCGCCTTCCTCCACATGCTGGCGGACGCCGGCGTGTCGGTCGCGGTCATCGCCGCCGCCGGCGGCATCATGCTCACCGGCTGGCAATGGCTCGACCCGGCGGCGAGCCTGTTGATCTCGGTGGTGATCCTGATCGGCACCTGGCGACTGTTGCGCGATTCGCTGCGGCTTACGCTGAATGCCGCGCCCAGGGATATCGACCCGGCCGATGTCGAACGCTATCTGTGCGCGCAGCCCGAGGTCGCCACGGTGCATGACCTGCATATCTGGGCGATGAGCACGACCGAGACCGCGCTCACCTGTCATGTGGTGACGCCGAAAGGCCACCCCGGTGATGAATTCCTGCAGCGTGTCGCCCACGATTTGCGGCACAGGTTTTCCATCGGCCACACCACCATGCAGATCGAACTCACAGACCGCGGCCAATGCGCGCTGCAGCCGGACAATGTGGTGTAAGATTCACGGCGCCCTCAGCTTGTCAGGCGCGGGCTTGTCCCGGGCGTCCCGCCTGGACTGGCGCTGGCTTGCTCGCCCAGGCGCGCCCGCCGCGACCAGCCTTGCGATGACCGTCAGGAAAAATCCTCTTCCCTGAGCGCAATCGGCTGCCCATGCGGGGTGCGCTCGCAAGCCTGCTCCCAGGCATCGCGATAACGGTGCAGCGTCTCGCCGCTGGTTACACCCTTTTCGGCGACCAGCCGTTCCAATGCGGCGAGCCAGTGCAGATAATAGGTCTCGCCGGTGTCGGGATCGCCAGCGCCCTGCGCGCGCTTGATCTCGGCGCCGAGCGCCGCCGCCCACTCGGCCCAGGTGAAGACGCCGCGCTCATGCAGCGCCAGCGTCATGGCGAAGGCCTGCGCCTCCCAAGGTTCGCGAAACACCGGCCCGTCGGCATCGCGCGGGATGCTTGGCACTTCCTGTGCGGCACTGCGTGCGGCGACCTGGTCGATCATGCCGGCTCCAGATAGGGTTCCCAGGCGTCGACCGACACCTGCGTGGTCGGGTCGCCGTCGACGCCCCACAATTCAGCGCCGTCGAAGCGCACGGTATAGAGCCATTGCGGGTTCTCGCCGGCGCCGGTCGCGTTGCTGTCGGGGAATACATGACAGCCGACCACGCGCTCGACCATGCCGACATGCCCGCGCACATAGCGCGGCAGCCGCGTGTGGGTGAGTGGATTGATGTTCTTGGCGCGCACTTTGTCGCCGGGCTTGAAGCTGGCCTTGGTATTGGTGTCCCGTTCGGTCGGGCCGCCACGATGCAGCACATTGAGTACATCGTCGGACGACAGCACGCGCGGCACCGGCTTGCGCTCATGCAGCGCATGGCCGGCTTCGATTTCGTCGTCGGCGACCAGCGCGCGCTCTTTCAGCATGCTCTCAAGCGCCGCAAACCAGATCTGATAGTAGCTCATCGACAGGTATTCGGCCGGATCGCGGTTTTCACGGGCGAAGCGCGACATGTCGATGTTCCAGTCGGCGGGCATGGCCATGGCGAGGGTGAGCGCGAAGGCGCGCTTCTCCCATTCGGCGTGGAACACCGGCTCGTTCGGCTCGGGCTCGACCGGGCACTTCGTGCCGGGTCCCTGAAAGTCGCCATTGACCTCGTTGCAAATGTGCTCCCGCACCACCGTGCAGAAGCCGCTGGGCAGAATGCACGCCCCGGCCTTGCCGCCGATGGG
>Ga0210062_1000166_pt1 | contig 19907 bp, 12 predicted proteins | sample Muzzi_CordA_D2_FD_185528 | JGI IMG/M metagenome (GOLD analysis project Ga0210062, IMG submission 185528) | Wetland microbial communities from San Francisco Bay, California, USA, that impact long-term carbon sequestration - Muzzi_CordA_D2 (SPAdes) | ecosystem: Environmental > Aquatic > Marine >...
CACAATACCGCCGATATACCAGACCAGCGCCGCACAAATAACCAGGGTACGATGGGATGCAGCAGTTAGCAAGAGAAGTCTAAATCCTTATAAGAGCCAAGGCATTGTCGATATTTGACCGCTACTGCGCCAAACGCGCTAGTAACTGACGATGTCTTCTTTAATGATCGCGAAATTGATTTCATCGGGATGGTTATAGTAAAGCGTAATGTGCTTTTTGATGACAGCCAGTTGGTTTTCCAGTTTCGACCTGTATTTCCCGGACAGATGCGGGCTCCGAAAAAAAGTATCAAATTGACGCTCAATGGCATCTTCGGGAAATTCGTGACTTTTTGCAATGCTATCCAGATAAGCGTGCACGAAATAATCAACCACTGCATGGCAGGAGTTGATTTGTTCTCTTTTAGTGGCGACGTTCTCATTTAGCGATTCCATTTCTGATTCCGGTAAAGTCTGAGTTTCCAGTGTCTTGAGCTCCTCAAGCTCATTTTTCAGCTGATTGCATTGCAAGGCAAATTTGTGGATCGATTCGGCAGCGAACAGGGCTCTCCAGACAACCGCCTCAAAAGCTTCCGCTTTCTGTTCGGCAATTTCAGCCTTTGACTTAGCGATAAAATCTTTGATCACAAAAAGATTTTTCTGCTCGACATCATCTTTGGTATTGGCGATAAGACGTTCGATTTCGGTAACCATGTCACGGCCGGGATCCAATGCCAGAGCGGCATCGGGCCCTCGTTCCGGTCTTGCGATATCGGCCCATTGTTGTCGCAGGGAATTATTCCGGTTATGCGGGTTGACGATACCCGACAGGACGACCCGGAAGCCTAAATCGGTGCTGCGAAAGGCACCGTCTTTGAGAAAATAGGGCATCTCTTCACGCCGCCCCGGCATAATTTCCGATATTCGCTTGCGATAGCTGCCCCCTTTAGCGAGGAATCCGCCGGCTGCGCCATGCAGGCGCGAGTCAATTGAAAATCGAAAAGGGTCTAGCAACATTTCGGCCGCGTTTCCGGCAGTATCAAATAAACCCAGCGGGTTGGCGCATTTTGAACCGATCCAGGCCAACTTTTCCGTGGGTTTGGCTGCATCCGCCCCGGTGTAGACGGCATAGTCGGAGTAGGTGCGATTTTGCAAAGGAAAGAACTCTTCCTGATATAATTCGGATTCGGCTACCAGATGGCCGCCCCGCGCAGCATATTCCCATTCCGCTTCAGTCGGCAGTCGAATATAGCCGGTGCGGCCGGAATCAAATTCAGGCAGCGTATCCGGCCTGTTTTTGAGCAGCCACTCCGTGTACTGCCGGGTAAACTCGACGGCTTCAAACCAGGAAACATTCGTTTTGGGTCGGGGATCGTCGGAGGTGAACCGCACGTCCCATCCCGGGCAAACACCATTCATGACCGCCTTCCACTGAAAAGTCGAAATCTCATATTTGCCGATGAAGTAATAAAAAGCTTTGGGCGATTTATCATCCGGTGGCGGGCAACGGCCATTGCCCTTGCGAGCCAGATCGCGCAATTGGCTCCGCCAGGAATCAGGTAAATCTTCAAGGGTGAAGGCACCGGCCAGGTTTGCGATGCGCTTGCCTTCCATGAACCCCTGATCCGGCCGGCCGCAATTTTCACAACCGAGAAGCAGTTGTTGGTCTGCCAGGTAGAATTTAGCAGAAACACACACCGGCCGCAGGATCAATTTGCCACCGCAGGGCATCGGCAGTTCAAAGTCACCCTCAAATGGCGTGGGGTTGACCATATCTCTGATAATAGGGGTCTGAGAAAGACGTTTGGTTTGGGGTGACGGACATTCCTGGGCCGCTGCTGTCCTCGTGAACAAAGCCAGCGTCAACCCCATAATCAGGGTCGCTGCCGCCAGGCAGCAAATTTTGATTCGGATTGTCCGGAAATCGCGCTGCCTTTTGGCAGGCATGGCACCAGCGCGGCTTTTTTCTGCAGGAAATGTAAATTTGACTCTATTAGACATCGCGGATGACCTTTGAGGGTTCAATTTTCGCCACCCGAAACGCGGCATAGCCCGCGGCCAGAATCGACAGGAAAATCGTCATAACCAGCGCAACCATCAAGTGGGCCGGCGACAACCGGCAGACGTATTCACCCTCCGCCAGGTATTTGGCAAACAGGCTGTTAATGGCTATCTGTGATGCAAAATACAGGCTCGCCGCCAGTCCGGTTCCCAGAAGGGCCGTGGCAACTGACTGAACAACCGGATACCACATAATGCTGCCTGTCGTAAAACCGATCAGGCGCGTAATCCCCAGGTGGCGGCTCTTGCGATTGACATTGGCCAAAATGTTGCTGGCCATCGAGGCAAAATAGCCGCAAACCGCAACAAAGGCGATCAACCGAAAGATAAGGCTGAAAGAGCGATCAAGACTCTGGATGACTTCGATCTCCTCGACGCGGGTGTATATCTCCAGCTCCTGGGCGGTCAACCAGTCACGCAAGGCGGCAACATCATAGATCGATTTGGCGTAAAGTCGAAAGCTTGGATATTCTTTGGCCCCGGGTGGGCGTGATGCGCCCGGCCAGCCGAAAATCTCGGAGCTGAAGCCGTCGCGATAGTCTTCGGTAGCCTCCAACAATGCCAGTCGCACAAAAGCGGCGTCCCTGGGATATGCTTCAATGGGTAAAATGGCGATTACCTTCAAATCAATAGTAACCTGTTCTTTACGCCCCTGCACGGATCGCCCGACCCGCCCCACGACTTTCTGTCCGGTGGCAACCTTTAACTTGCGGGCCACCGAGGCAGAGAGCACCACGGCATTATTCTGCGCCGGTACCTTGCCCCATTTTTCAATTAACGGATCACCCGCGCCCGTCGGGATGAGATCCACTGCCAGCGTTCGTGGTTGGCCATCAGTGTCATGATAGAGAATCATGTTGGCTGCAATCGAGCGCGTCTGGGGAATAAGAAACGCCACTCCCGCCCGTTTGGCGGCCTGATTAAACCATTCCTGGCTATAACGGCCGCTTCCCACCGGCGAAATTTCAAGGTTTCGGGGATCCTGAACCAGGCGCTCCACCATGGTATTGATAATCCCGCTCTTGACGCCGAACAGTACCAACAGCGGCGCCAGGACCGCGGCCAATCCCAGGATCGTACACGCCGAAAGCAGCCGCTCATGGGAATAGTCACGCAGTGACAATCGGATGATAGTTTTTAAACCATGCATTTCCAATTTAATTACTATGCCTGTTTCTGAAAGTCTATTAGGATGGTTTCAGGTTTCACGTGTCAGAATTTAGCACCTTTAATCGCTTAATAATAATTGTGCATTGAGCGATCATAATAAAGAAATAGTGTCACCCAGACCAAGCGTCAGTGCCGCTCGAGCACAATTACAAGCTTCAGTCCGTTAGGTCTGCTAAAATCGCAATTAGCAATTGTTCCTGTTTATCCGGGTTAAGATCTGGCACGTGAAACCTGACGCCTGAAACCTCTAAAATATCAAAACAAACGGCAACATCGACAACAAATGGTCGATACGGCGCTGATATGGTTCTATCCCGACACCCTGGCCTTCACTGATCCTTTGATTTTGTCTTTGACCAGATTGAATTTCACGCGCCTGAATCCAAGTTCTTCCACGCGATCCCACTCGTGGGTTGCAACCACCAGGGTGACGCCTTTTTCCTCGGTCAGACGGGTAAAAATCCCCATAATTTCCTTGGCGTTGATTGGATCGAGCGAAGCGGTGGGTTCATCGGCTATGACCACGGCGGGCTCGTGGGCCATGGCCCTGGCGATTGACACTCGCTGCCTTTCCCCGACGGAGAGCTGGGCCGGAAATTTCTTTAGATGACGATCGATGCCCAGCTTCTCGGCAACCGTTTTAACGGCGTCCTGCTCCGCAAGACCGAGTCCGTAACAGCTGAGTGCAATGTTGTCATATACGGAAAGAAAAGGCAGCAGGCCGCCGGTCTGAAGAACATAACCGATATAGCGCATGCGGGCGCGGGCCAGTCCGTCTATATTTTTACGTTTCCAGGTATCCGCCACATCCAGGCGGTTTTCTCGGGTGGTAAAAAAAGCAAATTCGCCGGAGCTATCCGGTTGCAGGATCATGGCCAACAAGTCCAGCAAGGTGCTCTTACCGCAGCCGCTGAACCCCACCAGCGCCACCTTTTCGGCCTGGCGAATAATTAATTCCGGCACGGTTAATTCAAAGCCGTGTTCGCCGGACCAGTTCTTGGTAACGCGGCTAAGCTGAAATACGACCCGCGCCTGTTTGTCTTCCTCACCCGGGTCGATCGATGTTTTTTTATTTGCGGGTATAACGGATTTTTTGTTTTTGCGGCCTGGCAACAACGCCTCCCATAGAATTAAAAATATTGATGATTTTACCAATAAAAAATTCGAAATAATAACTTCTTAACCCTGTCAAATACCGAGAACCTATTTTGACAGTTTTGGCCGGATGAGTCTTTCCAAACGAATAGACTTTGATTTTGGTTTCGAATTTCGAGCTTCGAATTTCCGGCTGGGCCGGCTTAGGGCATCATGCTCAACGGCACCCGATAGACGCTGTCGCCGGGATCGGTTGATCCGAAACTGATCCAACTGGAAACATCATTATTGTACTGTTGATAGCGCCGGATCTTGGACTTAATATCGTCCACCAGGGCCTGTTGCTCTCCCACGCTCATGCGATACCAGTCTTCTTCCGTCAGGCGCATGATGCTGCTGCGATAGGGAAGATCATCAAGGAATTCGCCGAGCAAACCCAGCTGCCCCAGATTCTGGTTGGGTTTCAGGCTGAACTGGGTGGGGTCCCGCGAGATTTGAGCAGCTGCCGACAGGATGCCCTGGAAGAAATCCCGGGCTCCGGTGCGTTTGGTCCGCTGAGCCTGGTCTAATATCACCCGTAGCCGTTGATACAGGTCGCTGAGTTGATTTTTAGTAAGCAGGACGGTGACTTTAAAAGAAGGCGTATCCGGTCGCACCAGATCCATATCGGAAACCCAGGAAGTCACCACCTGAGGCGCCTGGACTTTGCCGCGCCGGCCCAGAAACTCAAGCTGCATGGCGTAGCCTAAAATGGCGGCCTTACGCTCGGCCTCCGCAACAACGCCGCCGGTCCCGGATGAAGCCTGGGCCGGCATCTGCAGACGTTCACCGCTACTGGCAGCCTTTACGAGCCTCACCATCTGAGCCCCGACCCCTTCAACCACCCGCCCGAAAGTTTGCACGCCCGCCTGGGTATCACTCGCATCGATGGGCAGGTAGAGATCGCCGATAGCTGAATCGGATTGTCCCGTCAGCGCCCGGTATTGGGACTCAGCATAATTGATGTTGTTAACTTTTTCTGCCAGCGGCGTTCTGAGATGAAGTACAAAAGTTCGCACACCTTTGGCAGCTGCCATATCGGCAATTTCAGCCTCATTCATGCCGGTTGAGGAATAAGGGTCATCGTTACGAATGGGGCCGGCGTCTGTAATGAGAAGCATGATGCGGGACTGATAAGGCGCCCAGTTCAACTTTTCGAGAGCCGTTTTAAGGCCGGCAAAGGCGTCTTCATTAAACGAATGCGACGAAACCCGGGCTTCTTCAGCAGCTGCCAGGGCGCTCTCGAACTCGGTGCGCTGCCGCCCGTCTCTCAGATCCGACAGGACTTTGCTGACATATTCAAGCTCCGGCGTTTTTTCCGTACTGCTGCGAAAAGCGACCAAACCAAAGGCCACCTTATCGGCCAGTCCGGCCTTTTGGATGGCATCGTAAATTTTACGCACCGCCTCCCGCGTACGATCGATATATGGTTTCATCGAAATAGTCGTATCGATAACAAATACGATGCTGGTCCGCAATTCGGACTCTTCCGGCAGCTGCCAGGTCCCGGGATCAATCGATGCAAGCTCTAAAAATTTAACCCCTTCGAAGAGTTCCACGGTCTGAAAAATCGGCATGAGATAAAAGCGATTTCTGGAAACCGCTTCCGCGGGCGGCTCCATCGCCAGAATCGGAAAATCCTCCGGCGCGGGAGTCTTGCCGGCCCGGGCAGCCTCGAATTGATCGGCCAGCTTAACGGCTTCCTCGCTGGGCGAGGCCGAACCGGCAACCCGGTCCAGGGTCTCCAGGTTCTTGAAGAAGAGCACCGGCTGGCGGCCCTGCCGTTCGGTAAAAATCAGGGTTAAGGCCTGCCGCCACTCGGATATTTTGTCTTCCCGGACCCAGCCGCTGATCTCACAACTGCTTGAAAGTCCAACCTTCAACCAATCGGTGCCATCGGCTGAAGTTCGTTCATAAACATAGAAAACGGTGAACGGTTTAAGCCTCGCCTCCAATATCCGGGCCGACTGGCTGGCGGATGCATATAGGTTGGCACCGGGGTGGGTAATCACCTGTTGAAATAGGGAGCGCTTACCGGGAATGAGCAAGGGTTTACACTGCTGTGCCGGGGCATCCTTGCCCCAGGCCAGCATCAGACAAGTCAACCCGATCATGGCCGCAATAAATGCTTTAATTCGGAAAAATTTTCGAATCAGCATTGTCCATCCTTTCAGCTTTAATAATTCAGCGCCAGGTATTTAGTAATTGCCTTGCTTCGTAAGCGCCCTGGTTCGCCTGCTCCTCAACCCAGCTGCGAAGCTGAGCGAGCCGGATCCTGGCGTCCTCCTGCCCTCCGGTCAGGGCCTCCGTATACCAGCCATAGGCGGTTTCCGGATTCTTACGAATGGTGCCGCTGGGCGTTTCATCGGTCGGGTCGTAATAGCGGCCCACCGCCAGTGCCGCTTCTGCATTCCCGGCGTCTGCTGCAAACTCCAGCAAAAGAAACGCCGCATCCGCCCGTTCAGGACTTTCGGGTAATGACTTGGCCAGGGCCAGGGCCGCTTCGGGTGTTATGCCCTCGCGCAGGGCCTGGCGCGCCTGTTCCAGTACCGGTGCATCAGGGGTGTAAGATGGAGGCGGGGGTGGTGGAATGGCTTCCTTTTTGGGAGGCAAATTGGCCATCCGGGGCAACTCGGGTTCCTGGGCCTTCTTGGGGGTCACCGCATCTGTCCGGAATGAATTCCAGACTAAATACCCGGCGGCGACAACCACCACCAATCCAACGATACCTGCAATTACGAGAATCCACAGACGTTCCCGGGACTTTACATTGAATTCCACAGTTTTTCCTTTGAGATTATTGTTACAGGAGAATGTTTATCTTCGAATAGACTTGTGGAACTTTCAAACATTAACCATCGCAATGCCTGGTTAAAAATTCCCTCCAGTATTGAACGCAACGGGGCCGATCCTTAAAATTCAATATGACTTCACAGTATAGAAAAATAAGGTATGTGTCAAATAAAATTGGTACGTTAGCTTCCGCCCGCCCGCTCAGCCATCGCTATTCATCACTTTATCAACAAGACAGCGCGCTGTGATGCCATCCTTCAAAATGCCGGGTCGTTGGATCGCGACCTTAGCGTGATCGGCTTTTACCCGGTTCCGTCTTTATTGGCTCTCTCCTAAAATTATTTCAATCCGGTCCGCCTTGCGAAAGCCCCGGGGCAGTTTTTTACCGCGACGACCACGCTCGCCGACAAAGGCCGCAATATTGCCCGGTGTGAAGCGCACAGATTGTTTGCCGGCATGGATTTTAATTGCTGCGCCGTCCGGTATGATCTCTATCAATTTGACATATTCCTCACGTTTTCTGAGCCTGGCAGGCGGGATTTGAATGATTTTGTTGCCCTTGCCCTTGGCAAGCTCCGGTAAAACCTGGAGAGGGATAACCAGCATATGACCTTCCGTCGTAATGGCCGCTAAATAGTCTGTCTGATAGTCGTTGACATATAGCGGCGGCAGCGGCTCGCAGCCCCCGGCCACTGAAAGCATGGCTTTGCCCTTGGTGTTTTTCGTGACCAGGTTGGAAATCTGCGTTACAAAGCCATATCCCGCATCACTGGCAAGCAGCACCTTGCGGTCGGGTGGGCCCATGATAACCGCCAGGAATCTGGCCCCGTTCGAAGGCGTCAGTCTTCCTGTCAGCGGTTCGCCCTGGCCCCGGGCCGACGGCAGGTTGTGGGACGGCAAAGAATACGATCTGCCTCTGGTATCGACAAAGATTGCCGGATAGATGGTTTTACCGCGGGCGGCACTCAGAAATTCATCGCCCGCTTTATAATTAAGGCTGATGGGATCAATTTCATGTCCTTTGGCCGCACGCACCCAGCCGCCGGTGGACAGTACGACGGTCACGGGCTCGATCGGTGTCAGCTCGACATCCCGGATAGCATGGGCTTCCTTGCGTTCGACGATCAGGGTTTTACGGTCATCGCCGTATTTTTGAGCGTCCTCTCTGAGTTCTTTTTTCATCAGCGTTTTCAGGCGCTGATCCGATGCCAGCGTTGTCTCGATCCATTCTCTTTCTTTTTCAAGTTCATGCTTTTCAGCTTTGATCTTGATCTCTTCCAGTTTGGCCAGCTGACGCAGTCGTATCTGCAATATGGCCTCTGCCTGGGTATCGGTTAAATCATATTTTTTGATCAAGACCGGTTTGGGCTCGTCACTTTCCCGAATTATGCGGATAACCTCGTCAAGGTTGAGATAGGCCACCAGCAATCCGGCAAGGATGTGCAGACGCTCATTAATTTTATCCAGGCGAAATTCCAGCCTGCGGACGACCGTCTGCCGGCGATATTTAAGCCATTGCTTGAGTATGTCCAAAAGCCCCAGCGTCTGCGGCTTGCGGTTTAGCCCGATAACCGTCATATTTATTTTGTAGCTTTTCTCAAGGTCGGTCGTGGCAAAAAGATGACTGATCAAGGCTTCTTTATCCACCCGATTGGAGCGCGGCATGATCATCAGCCGGGTCGGTTCGTCCTGGTCCGACAGATCGCGTATATCCGAAACCATCGATAGCTTCTTTTCTCTCATCAGGGAGGCCACCTGCTCGATCACCCGGGAAGGCGACACCTGATAGGGAAGCGATGTGAAAATAATATCGCCGTTTTCGTACTCACAGGTCGCCCGCATTCGAATCATGCCGTGTCCGGTTCGGTAAATGTTAATAATATCTTCCCGGGGTGTAATGATTTCCGCTCCGGTCGGGAAATCGGGACCCTGTACAAATTGACAGATATCCTCGATGGCGGATTTGGGTGTGTCGATCAGGGATATACAGGCATCGACGATTTCATTGAGATTATGGGGCGGGATGTCGGTTGCCATGCCGACTGCGATGCCGGTTGCACCATTTAAAATGACATTGGGCAGCCTGGCGGGCAGCATGCGCGGCTCGCTGAGTGTGCCATCAAAATTTGGGGCCCAGTCAACGGTTCCCATCGAAAGCTCGCTCAGAAAGACGTCGGCATAGGCTGAAAGGCGTGCCTCGGTGTATCGCATGGCGGCAAATTCTTTGGGGGAAGCAATCGATCCCCAGTTGCCCTGTCCGTCAATGAGTGGATAGCGATATGAAAAGTCCTGGGCCATTAACACCATGGCCTCGTAACAGGCGCTGTCACCATGCGGGTGGAATTTGCCCAGGACGTCGCCCACGGTGCGAGCCGATTTTTTGTGCTTGGTGGTTGCGCGCAGCCCCAGCTCGCTCATTGCATATACAATCCGACGCTGAACCGGTTTGAAGCCATCGCCGATAAACGGCAGGGCCCGGTCCATGATAACGTACATGGCATAGTTCAGATAGGAAGGTTTTACAAAGGCATCAAGGGAAAGCTGTTCGATGCCTTCATAGGAAATTACTTCGTCAACTGACATGGTGTTTTACTCCAGTAATAGGTTCAGAGGTTCTGGGTTCTGGGTTCTGGGTTCTGGGTTCTGGGTTCATGGAATCGCTTCGCTCTGACTTATTGAAAAAGTGATGCGTGGTGAAGACTGAGCGTATGGTTGCTTCCATCGCCCGAATTCTGTTTAACTCAGTCCTCAGCCTGCCGTGTCGAAGTTTTACGCAGACTGGCCTTCGTTACTCGATCCTGATTAGGGTTTTTCCTTCCATAATCTGCGATTTGCTTTTCATTCTCTTCTTTCGACATTCGACAGTTGCCTTCACATAGAGCCTTTGAACCTTGAACCCTGAACGATTAGGTTTAAATAACCTCAGTATCTGCCAGATCGCCTTCTGCTTCGAGCCATTGCTTGCGGTCCTTGGACCTTTTTTTGGCCAGAAGCATATCCATGGTTTTAACAATCTTTTTCTCATCATCGAGGGTAAGCTGGATCAATCGCCGCGAATCGGGCAGCATGGTCGTCTCGCGCAGCTGGCTCGGATTCATTTCTCCCAGCCCTTTAAACCGCTGCACATTGGGTTTTGCCTTTTTAGAGGAGTCGTTGAGCCGTTTTAAAATAGCATCCTTTTCATATTCGTCCAGCGCATAATGAACCGCTTTACCCTGATCGATTCGATAGAGCGGCGGCATGGCAACGAAAATATTACCCGCTTGAACCAGCGGCCTGAAATGTCTCAGAAACAGCGCGCACAGCAGCGATGCAATGTGAAGCCCGTCGGAGTCGGCATCGGCCAGAATTATAATCTTACGGTAGCGCAGCCTTGAAAGATCCGCAATACCCGGATCTACGCCGGTGGCAACCGCGATATCATGAATCTCATTTGATTTTAAAATTTCGTCGGTCTCCACTTCCCATGTATTGAGAATTTTGCCTCGCAATGGCAGCACGGCCTGGATCTGTTTGTCGCGCGCCTGCTTAGCAGATCCGCCCGCGGAATCTCCCTCCACCAGAAAAAGTTCACATTCAGCTGAATTCTGCGAAATGCAGTCCGCCAGTTTTCCGGGCAGCGTCGGACCGCCCCCGATTTTTTTTCGCACGATCTTCTTGACCGCATTCAGTCGCTTGCGGGCGCTATCAATCGCCATTTCCGCCAGCTGTTCGCCGGCCTCGGTGTGATGATTGAGCCACAGGGCAAAGGCGTCTCTGACCACATTTGAAACAAACGATGCGCATTGGCGGGAGCCAAGACGCTCTTTGGTCTGACCCGAAAACTGCGGATCGTTCATCTTGGCCGATAGAACATAGCTGCACTTATCCCAGATATCATCCGGCGCCAGTTTGATGCCCCTGGGAATCAGATTTCGGAATTCGCAAAACTCTTTAACAGCCGCCAGAAGGCCGCTGCGAAATCCATTGACGTGCGTTCCGCCTTGCGGGGTCGGAATCAGATTGACATAGCTTTCGGCAATCAGCTGCCCCTGCTCAGGCAGCCAGATGACGGCCCAGCTTACAAATTCCTCTTTGCCTTCATGGTCGCCGACAAACGGCGCTTCCGGAATCCGCTGGTATTCCATGAGGTTTTCAAGCAGATAGTCTCTGAGACCATCCTCGAAATACCATGAATCCGTTTCACCGCTGAGCTTGTTGGTAAAGGTGACCGTGAGGCCCGGGCAAAGGACTGCTTTGGCGCGCAATACATGTTTTAACTTGGGCAGGGAGATTTTAATCGTATCAAAATACTGCTCATCAGGCCAGAACCGAACCATCGAACCGGTATTGCGCTTTCCAACTGTACCTATTTTTTCCAGTTTGGATGCTTTTTCACCACTATTGAACGAAATGGCATATTTGTTGCCTCCGCGTTTAATTTCCACCTCAAGCCGGGTTGACAGGGCATTGACGACGGACACGCCGACGCCATGCAGGCCTCCTGAAAACCGGTAGTTTTTATGGCCGAATTTGGCCCCGGCATGCAGTTTTGTCATAATAACCTCAACACCGGTCATCTTTTCGTCGGGATGCTGGTCAACCGGCATGCCGCGGCCGTCATCACTGACCTCCAGCGATTCATCCTCGTGGTAAATGACATCAATCCTTTTGGCAAATCCGGCGATGGCTTCATCGATAGAGTTATCGATGACTTCCTGAACCAGATGATTGGGCCGACTGGTATCGGTATACATACCAGGCCTGCGCCGCACCGGATCAAGACCTTTCAGGACCTCCAGCGAAGATGCGTCATAATTCGTTTTGGGGATATCGTCAAATAAACTATTGTTTTTAATGGCAAACCTCCGGGGTAAAAATTGAAGATTGAAGATTGAAGATTGGTCCGCCAGCGGCGCAATGGTATTTTACCATTTTACCTTTCAGGTTTCGAATGTAGGCTGATTATTTCAACAATCTTTTTTTTGAGGCACTCAAAAAAAAACGGGGTCAGATTTGATCCGGTCCCGATTTTGGATTATCGCCTGTAATTTGGTCGCTCATTGAGTAATATATATACACCTGAAATCAAATTATTTCAACAGGTATCATAGGTTCAGGGTTCAGGATTCAAGGTTCAGGGTTCAAGGTTCAAGGTTCAGGGTTCAAGCAAAGCAAAAGCGAACAACAAAATCGATCAATTGCAGACAAGTACCGAAGGGAAAAGAATCATCAGGACTGAGTTTAAAGGAATTCGGACGATGGAAACAGCCACACGCTCAGTTCTCAGCACTCATCACTTTTTCAATTTGAAAGAGCGCAGCGATTCCATGAACCTCTGAACCCAGAACCCTGAACCTTATAACCTCACTTTTATCGACCTGGCATGGGCATCCAGCCCCTCGATCTCAGCCAGACGCATGACATCAGCGGCTTCGCGCCTGAAGGCGGCGCGCGAGTAATGAATAATGCTGCTGGTTTTCACGAAATGATCCACCGAAAGGGCCGAGGCGAACCGGGCCGTTCCGGCGGTGGGCAGCACATGATTGGGTCCGGCCACGTAATCCCCCATCGGTTCCGGTGTAAAATGTCCCAGAAAAACGGCGCCGGCATTGCGGATGCGGCCCATATACTCAAATGGCTCGGCAATTTGAAGTTCGAGGTGTTCCGGTGCGATGCGGTTGGCCAGCACAATGGCTGTATCAAGATCATTGACCACCAATACGGCACCAAAGCGTTTCAACGACTGTTGCGCAATATCCCGGCGGGGCAGCTTTGCCAGCTGTTTGTCAACTTCTGCGGCGACCTGCCTGGCGATTTTGGCGGAGTCCGTTACCAGGATCGCTGACGAGAGCACATCATGTTCAGCCTGAGCGAGCAGATCGGCTGCCGCAAACTCTGGGCGGGCGCTGTCATCGGCGACCACCAGGACTTCGCTGGGTCCGGCAATCATATCGATGCCGACGGTGCCGGAGACGATTTTTTTGGCCAAGGTCACATATACGTTTCCGGGGCCGGCGATGACATCAACCCTGGGAACCGTTACGGTGCCATAAGCCAGAGCCGCAATGGCCCAGGCGCTGCCGATTTTGTAAATATTTTTTAGGCCCACCTTTTGGGCGGCCACCAAAAGATGAGGATTTATTCCGCCCGTTTTGGTTGAAGGCGTCACCATCACGATATCGGGGACACCTGCAATTTTTGCCGGAATGGCAGTCATCAAAACTGTTGATACCAGGGGCGTCTCGCCACCTCTGGCGCCGGGCACATAAATCCCTGCCGCATCCACCGGATTAACCATCTGCCCCAGCAGGGTACCCGGTCTTTGGGTATCGATCCAGGATTGGCGAACCTGCTGCCGGTGAAAAGTTTCAATTTGCGAAGCGGCTCGATTCAAGGCCCGCACAAATGGGCGGTCCACCATTTTTGATGCCGCCTTCATTTCTGCGGCGGACACCTTCAGTGAATCAAGGGTCAAATCGGGTGCGTCAAAACGCCGGGCATATTTAATGACAGCCGCATCACCGTTCATCCGGACATCTTCAAGAATCCGGTTCACGGCCTGGTAGTCTTTTTTCCTGAAAGACAAACCGCGGTTGATAATGGCAGAAACTTTACTTTCGGCAGTTTTTGATGGATAGGTGTAGATTTTCATTGTTTTCGCTTGTCGCTACATTCAGTAATTATAAGTTTTGGAGGAGAGGATGCCCTATGGCTGCAAGGCATTGTTATCCAATTATTTTACTATCCGGCTGTGCAATAGTTCCTATTTGAGATTTATTTGCAATTTGGTGCTTGGGATTTGGGATTTTATCTGCTTACATAATTTTCCTGGACCAAAGACGCTCCGTCCGACAAATAGGCACCAAAATATAATCATCATCCAAGTTCGTGCCACTCTTTAGGGTGAAACCGGCATCTTTGTCAATCATTCTGATGGAAATATCAGCGAACAATCCCTCAAAATACCGTTTGACAACTGGAATGGGATCTGTGCTAATTAATCCGCCCTGAAAACAGCATATCCAGGGTTGCAAAAAGTTCTTTGAATACCGAAAAAAATTATTTGATCTAAGCTGCGGGCAAATAAATCAAAGTTAAGCGTCAATTCCATACGGAGGAAAAAATGAAGGCTAACAGAATCTGCAATTTCAACCCGGGACCTGCCGCCCTTCCCCTGGTCGTGCTTGAGGAGATCCAGGAAAATTTTTTGGACTTCAACGGATCCGGCATGTCCATTACCGAGATCAGCCATCGATCTAAACATTTTGACGACGTGATCAACGATGCTGTTGCCAGAACCAAACGGTTGCTGGACCTGGGCGACAACTTTCACGTCCTCTTTCTACAGGGCGGCGCCAGCATGCAGTTTGCCATGATCCCCATGAATTTTCTGGCGGAAAACAGCACCGCCGACTATGTGGACACCGGCACCTGGTCCTCAAAGGCAATCCGGGAAGCAGAGATTCAGGGCAAATCAATAAAAGTCGTCGCATCCTCCGCGGATAAAAATTATTCGTACATCCCGCAAAATATCAAATTCAATGCGGATGCGGTGTTTGTCCATTTAACTTCCAACAATACCATCAAGGGAACCGGCTGGGCAAAATTTCCCGATACCCAAGGCGTGCCGATTATCTGTGACATGTCATCGGACATCATGAGCAAACCCATCGACGCCCAAAAATTCGGCCTGTTTTATGCGGGCGCTCAAAAAAATGTGGGTCCGGCCGGGGTGTGCCTGGTAGTTATCCGCCGGGATATGCTGGGTCGGGTGCCGGATTCCGTGCCGACCATGTTAAGGTATGATACCTATGCCGCTAAAAACTCCCTCTACAACACGCCCCCGTGTTTTGCGATCTACACCCTTGACCTGGTTTTGAAATGGCTGGAAGATACCGTCGGCGGCCTCGAGCAGATGGCCGCCTTGAATCGAAAAAAAGCCGCCCTGCTCTACGATTTTATGGATGCCGGAACCTTTTACCGCGCTACGGCCGAGCCAGACAGCCGTTCATTGATGAATGTCACCTTTCGTCTGCCGGACGAGAATCTGGAGCAACAATTTATCCAGCAGGCACTGCAAAATGGCCTGGGCGGTCTCAAGGGCCATCGTTCGGTCGGCGGATGCCGGGCGTCACTTTACAATGCCGTTTCGGTTGAGGCCGTTGAATCCCTGGTCGATTTTATGAAAACGTTTGAAAGGAAAAGCGGCTAAAAGGCTGAAGAGGGGCATCCGGAACCTTGAACCTTGAACCCTGAACCTCTGAACCTGTTATTTCTGGTTTTACTTGACATTACGCTCGTATACTAATAATAACAGAGACTGGAATTTAAGAACGCAGCCGAGTTTAAAACCAAACCAGAGAGCATTACCGTAATTTTTTTAAGTACACTTTAATAATCCCCATTATAAAGGAGGCAACTATGGACAAAATTCTGAGAATTAACATGGGCGCAGCCGGCGGCCCCGAATTCAAGACTGAAGGTCTGGGTGATTATGCCGGTCTGGGCGGTCGGGCGATGACTTCGGGGATCGTGGCCAAAGAAGTTCCCCCGCTGTGTCATCCGCTGGGCGAAGACAACAAACTTGTGATTGCGCCGGGATTGTTGAGCGGTTCAGCGGCGGCCATGTCCGGCCGAATCTCGGTTGGCTGCAAAAGCCCGCTGACCGGCGGCATCAAGGAAGCCAATTCAGGTGGACAGCCATCCCAGATGCTCGGCCGATTGGGCTATGCCGCCATCGTCCTGGAAGGCAAACCCAAAGAAAAAAGCCTCTATAAAATATTTATCAACAAAGATGGCGTGGGCATCAAAGAAGACAACAGTCTGTGCATGCTCGGCAACTATGAACTGGTCGACAAGATGAAGGCCGAGTACGGTGAAAATGTCCATTGCATCTCCATCGGACCGGCCGGTGAAATGAAAATGTCCGCCGCCTCGATTGCCTTTACGGACATGGAGCAAAGACCTACCCGGCATGCCGGCCGCGGCGGTGTGGGTGCGGTCATGGGCGCCAAGGGCGTGAAGGTGATCGTCATCGACGACACCGGATGTCCAACCCGGTCCCCGGCAGATCCGGAGAAGTTTAAAGCCGCCAATAAAGAATTTGTCGCGGGCCTCAGAAAGCATCCGGTATCGGGTGAGGTTCTACCCACCTATGGAACCAATGGATTGACCAATGTCATCAACGAAGCCGGTGCCTATCCGACCAAAAATTTTCGGTTCGGCCAGTTTGAAGGCGCCAGCAAGATCAGCGGAGAAACCCAGGCCGAATTAGAAAATGCACGGGGCGGTGAAGGCTCCGCTACCCATGGCTGCCACCGGGGTTGTGTCATTCGATGTTCGGGAACGTTTTATGACAAGAACGGCAATTTTCTATCCAAACAGGTCGAATATGAAACGATGTGGGCTCACGGGGGCAACTGCGGTATCGATGATCTGGATGCCATTGCCCAAATTGATCGCTTAGATGATGATTACGGTATAGATACCATTGAACTGGGAGCTACAATTGCGGTCGCCATGGAAGGCGGTGTCGCCGAATTTGGTGACGTTGAAGCAGCCATCAACCTGGTCAAGGAAGTCGGAAAAGGCACCCCGCTGGGTCGGATCCTCGGCAATGGCGCAGCTGTCACCGGCCAGGTGTTTGGCGTCGAAAGAGTGCCGGTTGTCAAAAAACAGTCCATGCCGGCTTATGATCCGCGTGCGGTGCAGGGTCAGGGTGTCACCTATGCCACGACCACCATGGGAGCCGATCATACGGCTGGATATGCGGTCGCTACCAATATTTTGGCTGTCGGTGGGAACGTGGATCCTTTAAAACCCGAAGGCCAGGTTGAGTTGTCGCGCAATCTTCAGATCGCTACGGCGGCAATTGACTCCACTGGAATGTGCCTTTTCATCGCCTTCCCTTTACTAGATCAGCCGGAAACCTTTCAAGCTCTGATCGATGTAATCAGCGCCTTCAGCGGCCAGAATCTGACAGCCGATGACGTCACCGCTTTGGGTCGGTCGGTTTTGAAGAATGAACGTGAGTTCAACGCGCGGGCTGGATTTACCAGCAAAGATGATCGCCTGCCCGAATATTTCCAAAAAGAACAGTTACCACCGCACAACGTAACATTTTCAGTTTCAGATGAGGAGTTGGATGAGGTGTTTAACTTCTAATTATCGGTGACCCAAGCAATTTTAGGGGAGGTAAAAAAGTTTGCCTCCCCTTAGCTATTTGGAAAATCGAATAACCGGAGTACTTAAAAACGCATGAACGCTTCCAATGGGCAGAATACCAGCAGGCCGCAGCGACATGTCCAGCTTACAGTGGCATCCGACAGCATCCCCAAGTTTTATGGATTGCTGCGCAGCGGATTTTCAATTGATTTAGCCGTCGGTTGCAGTCTTGAGCACATGTTCTGCGATCAATTGGGGATTACACCGGACTACCTTCAGAACCGGGCCCAAACCGTATTCTTAAATAGCAGCCCGGTCGATGACCTCGCTTCGGCCGGCGTTCCTGACAAGGCTGTCATCTCCCTATCAGCCGCTATGCCGGGTCTCAACGGAGCGGTTATGCGCCGGGGTGGCCCGCTGGCGGGAATGCGGCATTCTATTTCGCACGTGCCGGATCAAGTCTGCAGTCAATCATCCCCGGGCAGGATTACCCTAAAACTTTTCAATCTGGTTGCCAAAGAACTCGGCCCGCATTTTCTAACGCGCGGAGTTGTGGTTAGTTCCAGAGCCCTTGGCGAGTTGCTTGCTCAGCAACCCGGCAGCTTCTGGCAATCTATTAAATCTGCTGAAATAGACGGATCACCCTGCAAGGTCGATCAACTTACGCTTCACGAATGGCCGGAGCAAGAAGTTTTGCTTCAAGTTCAAACGATTGAGTAAAAATTCAGGTCCGTAAGGCACGACTTTGATCCACTCCGGTGGGATGGCACAAATGGCAGCATTGACCTGCAGTGTTAAGCCTCAGGAAGGTTTCGCTTTTAAATCTGCAACTTGTTTGGGGATGAAACTATTGTTTGGGAAACTGCTTGGGCCCGAACAATTTGATTTTTTCATCCTCGGCCAGCGCTGTCTTTGGCTCTGGTGCCGGAACCTTGACTGCGGGCTCAGGGTGGGCCGCCGCCGGTTCGGCTGCTTGAATCGGTCGGCGGGTTTTAAGCAATTTATTGGGTATATAAACCTCATTGCCTTTCGTCAGATGATCGGGATTGAGATCCGGATTGGCCTTGGCCAATAAATTTCGATTGGCGGCATTGCCGGTGTACCATCTGGCGATATTTTCCAATTTTTCATTGTCCGCTTTAACCTGATAAGCGAAATAATCCGAAGTATATTTCGCGGCTACTTTTTGCGGCAACGCTACGCGCGTTTTCAGCAACGCAGGCGAAATCATAATAACATCGCCGCCTTTGATCTGATTCGGATTCAAACGCGGGTTGGTTTTGGCCAATTTGCGCCAATTTTTGGAAGAACCGGTGTACCATGATGCAATCAGAGAAAGGGATTCACCGGGCCAACGCACGGTATGTTTATAGTAATCATTACGGTATTCACCGGAAAAATTCTTCGGCAGGGGTTTGCGGGTTTTCAATAAACTGACCGGTATGATGACCTCGCTGCCGACGGCAATCTTATCCGGATTAATGCCCGGGTTAAGATCGGCTAATTTTTCTGAGTTTTTCGAATCGCCCGTGTACCATTCCGCCACGTAGGGCAGGGTTTCCCAGGACCATTGGGAGGTGTGGATAAAATTGTCCTCATCCCGTTGCTTGCCGACAGTGTCCCCATCTTGCGAAGGGTTGAAATCCAACTTCTCTCTTAGGGCGGACTGCCAATCATCAAATTTCTGCTCGACACCGGCACATCCCCAGCACATCGAGATAATGATTAACCCCATTATACTGATGCCGGTAAAGTTTCGAAGCCTGGTATTCATCCTTTTTCTCCTGTTTTCTTTTTCAATTGGCGCAGGTACTTTTTGGCGGATACATTCCCGGGGTTGAAAGCGACGGCCTGCTCCAAATTTTTAATACATTGTTTATGTTCGCCCAGCTTATCGTTAATGACGGCCAGATTAAACAGTGCTTCATCCGTAAATGCCGGTTTCAGTTCCACGACGCGACGGTACATCTTCTTAGCTTGTTGATAATTGTTGCTGATGGTATACACATAGCCAAGGTTGAAAAATGTATCCGGCAGATCGGGTGCCAGATCAGCCACCTTTAAATAAGTTTCAATGGCCTTGGGATAATCCTTCCGGCCCATGTAGATAAACCCCAGATTTGAAAGTCCCGAAATATTGTCGGGATCCATTTGCAGCGCTTTCAGCAAAAATTTCCGGGCCTGTTCCGAATCCGTCTCAATTACCTCAGCGGCCTGCCCCAATGAAGCTTTGACATAAAACTCGGAAAGCTCCCTCTTCATGGACGGATCGCCGGCGATTATTTCTTCAAAAAGAGCCGCCGCCAGAGTGTATTGTTTCGCTTCGAGAGCCGCCTTGCCGGCCGCAAGTTTATCAAGTTCTGCCGGTTGCCCGGCCACTATTGGCTGAGAAACAGGTGACGTATCCTCAGGCTGAGAACGGGAAAAAGACATTTGCTTTATCCCTAAGGCTACCACCACCAAAAAGGCAAGAACCACTAGGCCGGGTTTCAAGACCCCAAGCCTGAATCCGGGTCGCGACGATTTCTGGTTGTGCTTTTTTTTCGCGGTAGTATTCTGTTTCTTGATTCGCAAAACTTTGGCCATTTGCTGCCAGATTCCCTTGAATAGGACCTGCTTGAATT
>Ga0210062_1000168_pt1 | contig 19676 bp, 21 predicted proteins | sample Muzzi_CordA_D2_FD_185528 | JGI IMG/M metagenome (GOLD analysis project Ga0210062, IMG submission 185528) | Wetland microbial communities from San Francisco Bay, California, USA, that impact long-term carbon sequestration - Muzzi_CordA_D2 (SPAdes) | ecosystem: Environmental > Aquatic > Marine >...
CGCGCTGTCGCAGGCCTATGCCTTCTCCACCCGGCGACTGCCGCACTGGGAGACCGCGATCAAGTTCGCGCCCGATCTCATCCGTCGCGTGCTCGCGACCGGCATGCCGCGCGACGTGCTGGTCAACATCAATTTTCCCGATTGCCCGCCGGACGAGGTGGCCGGCGTCGCCGTTGCCGTGCAAGGCAAGCGCGACCAGGAATTGCTGCGCATCGAGGCGCGCCATGACGGGCGCGGCAATCCGTATTACTGGATCGCCTTCGGCCGCGGCGGCATCGCCGGTGCCGCGCATGGCAGTGATCTCGCCGCGCTGAACGACAAACGCATCGCGTTAACGCCGCTGCGCCTCGACCTCACCGACGAGCCGTTCATGACCACGCTCGCCGGGGTGTTCGATTAGGGTGTGCAACCCGCGCCGCGCCTTGCCGCGCAGGCGGACATACGGCGCTCATCATGATGGCGGCAAGCGGCTCTGTATTCCTTGCTTGCGCGGAAACGAGCGGTCAATGCAGGCTGCGTGAAATTGAACAAGGAAGAGGCGTTTCAGACCGTCGCCAGCAGGCCTGCCAGCGTGGTGCGCAGCTGGTCGGCCTGGAACGGCTTCTGCAAGGCCGGGCGGTCCCGATAGGGCTCGGGCAGGCTATGCTCGCCATAGCCGGTGACGAAGACGAAGGGCACGTCGCGCCCGGCCAGGATATCGGCGACCGGATAGATCTCCCGGCCGTCGACATTGACGTCAAGGATGGCGACGTGAAAATCGCCGCTGGCGGCGAGCTCGCTGGCCTCGGCGACGGTGCCGACGCCGGCCGCCAGTTCGTAGCCGATGTCGGCCAGCATATCCTCCAGCAACATGCGGATGAGATATTCATCCTCCACCACGAGAACGCGTGGAGTCGCTTGCGACGCATTGTCCATGAAATTCGCTCCCGCCCGTTAAAACGCCGGTGCCGGCGTCGAGTTCCCCGCGGGGGCGTAACCGCGAAGGTTACATCAATCGGTCCGGAACGTGCTAAAAAAGCGGCGAAAACGGGGGATGATTGTGACCAACCGGCGCCAGGCCGAGGATGTCGGCCGCATGGGATTCCTGCTGACGCTGCGCCGGCGCGGAATCTCCGATGCGGCCGTGCTGCGCGCCATGGACGAGGTACCGCGGGCGCATTTCATTGACCCGGCGCAGGGCGCGGCCGCCTATGCCGACCAGGCGCTGCCCATCGATTGCGGCCAGACCATCAGCCAGCCCTACGTGGTGGCCTATATGACGGAACAGCTCGGCGTTCGGCCGCATCACCGCGTGCTGGAGGTGGGCACCGGCTCCGGCTACCAGGCCGCGGTGCTGTCGCGGCTGGCGCGCGATGTGGTCAGCATCGAGCGCTACCGCACGCTGGCCGACAGGGCGCGCATGCGCCTGGCCGCGCTCGGCATCGACAATGTCGAGGTGGTCGTCGGCGACGGCCTGGCCGGCGTGCCTGCCAGGGCGCCGTTCGACCGCATCATCGTCACCGCCGCGGCCGAGCGGTTGCCGCAGGCACTCGCCGATCAATTGGCCGAGGAGGGCGTCATGGTGCTGCCGCTCGGGGCCCACGGCGGAACGCAACACATCGTCAAGCTTACCAAGTCGCAAACGGGGCTGGCGCGCGAAGACCTGATTCCGGTGCGTTTCGTGCCGCTCCTGCCGGGGCAGGCGCAGGAACTCTGACGCGCGCTGTGACATATTTGCCGGTCCGCCGCGCGACCGCGGGCAAATGCTGATTCTTAAAAGGTTGTTTACTGGTCACTGCTTTATTTCGCTTTCGAACTTTGTCGCGTACCAGTGAGTAACCCTATGCCGCGCTCCAACGTGCCGTCTCGCTCGCGTGCCTGGCCGCGCGTTGCAGTCCTCGCGCTGGTTGGTGTGACCGCCGCCGCCTGCTCGGACTCCGCGCGCTTCGTTCAACACTACGATCCCTTCGCCAAGAACACCGCCGCCGAGAACACCGCCCAGTCGCAGTCCGACGTGACGGGCTCGGTCGGCACGCGGCCGGCGTCGTCACGCCGTGTCAGCGCGCAGCCGCTGCCGGCGCCGGGCAGGCCGCAGACGGTGGCCGCCGCCAACCGCACCGGCGTTGCCAACGGCGCACAGGGGCTTGGCGCCTACCGGCCTGGCCGCTCCGGCGACGTCACCGGCTCGGTGCCCGCACACACCGCCTCGGCGCCGCCGCAGCCGGCCGGCCAGTGGAGCCGGGACGGCGGTTTGGCGGTAACGGTCGCGCGCGGCCAGACCATCAATTCCATCGCCCGCCAGCATAATGTGCCGGCCGCCGCCATCATGCAGGTCAACCGGGTCGCCGATCCGAAAGCGATCCAGCCGGGTCAGCGCCTGGTCATCCCGCGCTACGTTTCCGGCCATGCGCCGGCACCGGCCGGCGCGCGCACCGCCGCGGCCGCGCCCGGTGGCGTGCACGTTGTCCAGCCCGGCGAGACACTGATCGCCATCGCACGCCGCAACGGCATGTCGCTGTCGGCGCTGGCGCGCGCCAACAACATCGATCCCTATACCAGGCTCAATATCGGCGATCGCATCACCATCCCGGGCGGCGGGCGCCATCTTGCCACGCGCAGCGCGCCGGCGCCCAAGGTGGCGCGGCCGCGCCCGGCGCCGGTGGAGACGGTTGCCAGCCTGCCGACGCAGAATGTGCGTGTCGCCAAGCCGGAGACGCCCGAGGGCGAGCCCGCCGTGAGCAAGGCGGAGCCCGCCGGCGGCATCCCGTCCTTCCGCTGGCCGGTGCGCGGCCGCATCATCGCCGGCTTCGGCTCCAAGCCGAACGGCACGCAGAATGACGGCATCAACCTGGCTGTGCCCGAGGGCACGCCGATCAAGGCGGCCGATGACGGCGTTGTCGCCTACGCCGGCAATGAGCTGAAGGGCTACGGCAATCTGGTGCTGGTGCGCCACCCGAACGGCTACGTATCGGCCTATGCCAATGCCAGCCAGCTGCTGGTCGCGCGCGGGGACAGCGTCAAACGCGGGCAGGTGATCGCGCGTGCCGGGCAGACCGGCAACGTCAACTCGCCGCAGCTGCACTTCGAGATCCGCAAGGGCTCGACCCCGGTCGATCCGACCAGGTATCTGAGCGGGGCATAACTTCGCGCGCCTGCGCCGGACTGCATGGTTCCTGTCACTCGCGCCTTGTTATTCTTTGATCGTCACGCCCAGCCGCCCGGCGAGATCCTGCACGAACTGCCAGGCGACGCGCCCCGAGCGCGCGCCGCGCGTGGTCGCCCATTCCAGTGCGTCGCGGTGCAGCCCGTCGCCCTTGGCCGGAATCCCGTAGTGGCTGACATAGCCCTCGACCATGGCGAGATATTCGTCCTGGCTGCAGCGGTGAAAACCGAGCCAGAGCCCGAAACGGTCGGACAGCGACACTTTTTCCTCCATCGTCTCGCCCGGATTGATCGCGGTCGAGCGCTCGTTTTCCATCATGTCACGCGACATCAGATGACGGCGGTTGGAGGTGGCGTAGAAGATCACGTTATGCGGACGTCCCTCGATGCCGCCTTCCAGCACGGCCTTCAGCGACTTGTAGCTGGTGTCGTCGGCATCGAATGAGAGGTCGTCGCAGAACACGATGAAGCGGTGGGGTACAGTACGGGTCAGCGCCATCAGGTCCGGCAGGCTCTCGATATCCTCGCGATGGATTTCGATCAGCTTGAGCGGCCCGTCTTTGGTCTTGCCTGCGAACCGGGCGTTGACCGCCGCATGCGCCGCCTTGACCAGCGACGACTTGCCCATGCCGCGCGCGCCCCACAGCAGCGCGTTGTTGGCGGGCAGCCCCTTGGCGAAGCGCTCGGTGTTCTCGATCAGCATGTCGCGTACGCGATCAATGCCTTTGAGCAGCGACATTTCCACCCGGTTGACGCGGGCGACCGGCGCCAGCCTTCCGTCCGGGTACCAGATGAAGGCGTCGGCGGCCTCGAGGTCGGGCGCCGGCACGGCCCCTGGCGCCAGCCGCTCGAGTGCTGCGGCGATGCGTGCGACCTCGTCGGCGCCGGTTGCGGGCTTCGGCCTCGCCTTGGCGGGGGCGGCGCGTGATGATTTCGGCTTCGATTTGGCTTTGGCCATGACGTGATGCTTTGTCTGCGGAACTTGCGCCGCTGCTCTTAGCGGGCAGGGCTGTGCCTCGCAAGGCGGCTGCCGGGAAAAGGCCCTGAATCGCGGGTTTTAGCAGGGCGCGCGCCGTTGCAATTGGGGCGGTGGCCGCTATAGTCCGCGCCAAATTCGCGATAACGGACGCCGGTTCGGAACAGCCGACCGCGCTACCCCAAGCCTGAGGAACGACGCGATGCTGATTTCGCCCGCCTTCGCACAAGGCGCCTCGCCGTTCGGCGGCGAGGGCGGCATGCTGATGTCGCTGCTGCCGTTTATCCTGATTTTCGTCATCATGTATTTCCTGATCCTGCGCCCGCAGCAGAAGCGCGTGAAGATGCACCAGGAAATGGTCAAGAACGTGCGGCGGGGCGACACCGTCGTAACCAACGGCGGACTGGTCGGCAAGATCACCAAGGTGGTCGATGACGATCAGATCGAGATCGAAATTGCGGACGACGTCCGTATCCGCCAGATGCGGCAGATGCTCACCGACGTTCGCGCCAAGGGTGAACCGGTGAAGGACGAGCCCGCCTCCGGCTGACACCGGCGGCAGCGCGCCAGCATCAAAACGGACCATCATGCTCTACTTCACGCGCGTGAAAGCGGCGGCGATCGTGGCCTCGGCGTTCGTCGTCATTGTGTTCGCCGTGCCGAACTTCCTCCCCGCCAGGATGGTGGACAGCTGGCCGGTCTGGGCGCAACGCCACATCGTGCTCGGCCTCGACCTGCAGGGCGGCTCGCACATCCTGCTCGCGGTCGACACCGGCGCCGTGCGCAAGGAGAAGCTCGAGTCGCTGCGTGACGACGCCCGCCGCGTGCTGCGTGAGGCGCGCATCGGCTATACGGGACTGCTGGTGCGGGGCAACAGCGTCGAGGTGCGCATTCGCGACAACGCACGTTTTGACGAGGCGCAGCGCAAGCTGGGCGAGTTGGCGCAGCCGCTCGGCGGCATCCTCAGCGCGACCGGGCAGCGCAGCCTCGAGGTCACCACCGACGGCAACCTGATCCGTCTCACGCTCACCGAGCCGGCGATCCTGGAGCGGGTGCGTCAGGCGGTTGCCCAGTCGATCCAGATCATCGAGCGGCGCGTCAACGAGCTCGGCACCGTCGAGCCGTTGATCCAGCGCCAGGGCAACGACCGCATCCTGGTGCAGGTGCCCGGCCTGCAGGACCCGACCCGGCTCAAGCAGCTGCTCGGCAAGACCGCCAAGCTCGACTTCCACCTGGTCGACACCGCCGTGCCGCCGCAGACGGCGCAGCAGGGAGGCCTGCCGCCGGAAGATGAAATCCTTTACAGCGCCAGCGAGCCCAAGACGCCCTACGTGATTGAAAAACGCGTGATGGTCTCCGGCGGCGACCTGACCGATGCCCAGCCCGGCTTCGACCAGCGCACCAGCGAGCCGATTGTCTCCTTCCGTTTCAACACCTCGGGCGCGCGCAAATTCGCCGAGGTGACCCAGCAGAACGTCGGCAGGCCGTTTGCCATTGTGCTCGACAACCAGGTGATCTCGGCGCCGGTGATCCGCGAGCCGATCCTCGGCGGTTCCGGGCAGATTTCCGGCAGCTTCACCGTCGAGAGTGCCAATGACCTGGCCATTCTGCTGCGGGCCGGCGCGCTGCCGGCGCCGCTGACCATCATCGAGGAGCGCACGGTCGGTCCGGGTCTGGGCGCCGACTCGATCGCACAGGGCAAGATCTCCGCCTATGTCGGCGCCGCCATGGTGGTGCTGTTCATGTTCGTCACCTACGGCCTGTTCGGGCTGTTCGCCAATATCGCGCTGGCCGTCAACATCGCCATGATCTTCGGCGTGCTCTCCATGCTCAATGCCACGCTGACGCTGCCGGGCATCGCCGGCATCGTGCTCACCCTCGGCATTGCGGTCGACTCCAACGTGCTGATCTATGAGCGCATCCGCGAGGAAGTACGCGGCGGCCGCACGGCGATCAATGCCATCGACGCCGGCTTTTCCCGCGCGCTCGCCACCATTCTCGATTCCAATATCACCACCTTCATCGCCGCCTCGGTGCTGTTTTTTGTCGGCACCGGTCCGGTGCGGGGTTTTGCCCTGACCTTGGGCATCGGCATCGTCACCACGGTGTTCACGGCTTTTACTGTCACGCGCCTGATCGCTGCCACCTGGGTCCGCTGGCGGCGTCCGCAACGCGTGCCGATTTAGGGAAACGCGCATGATCCCGAAAAGCAGGAACCGGTTTTCGGATAAGATCATACGCCAGGAGAAATAATTCGTGCGCCTGCTCCGCATCGTCCCCGACAATACCAAGTTTGATTTCATGCGCTTCCGGCGCATCAGCTTTCCGGTGTCGGCGCTGCTGTCGATTGTGGCGATTTCGCTCTATTTCACCGCCGGCCTCAATTTCGGCATCGACTTCAAGGGCGGCACGCTGGTCGAGATCCAGACCCGGTCGGGGCCGGCGGATCTGGCCAAGATGCGGTCGGCGCTCAACGCCCTCGACCTCGGCGAGGTGCAGTTGCAGCAGTTCGGTGCGCCCAATGACGTGCTGATCCGCGTCGCCCAGCAGCCCGGTGGCGACACCGCCCAGCAGCAGGCGGTGCAGAAGGTTCGCGGCGCGCTCGGCAGCGACGTCGTCTACCGCCGCGTCGAGGTGGTTGGTCCGCGCGTGTCCAGCGAACTGCTGTCCTATGGCATCATCGGCCTGATGCTGGCCATCTTCGGCATTCTCATCTACCTCTGGTTCCGCTTCGAATGGCAGTTCGCGCTCGGCGCCATGATCGCCAACACCCATGACCTCGTGCTGACGATCGGCTTCATGTCGCTGACACGCATCGACTTCGACCTCACCAGCATCGCGGCGCTGCTCACCATTCTCGGCTACTCGCTCAACGACACGGTGGTCATCTACGACCGCATTCGCGAGATGTTGCGCCGCTACAAGAAGATGCCGATGGACGAGCTGCTCAATATCGCGGTCAACGCGACGCTGTCGCGTTCGATCATCACCCACTTGACCACGACCCTGGCCCTGCTGGCGCTGTTCCTGTTCGGCGGCAATGCCATCGGCAGTTTCACCGCCACCATGATGTTCGGCGTGGTGCTGGTCGGCACCTATACGTCGATCTTCATCGCCGCGCCGGTGCTGATCTATCTGGGCGTTGGCGCCGGGCGGGATGCGCTCACCGGCGATGAGTCGAACAAGGGCAGGGAGCGGCCCTGACCATGGCCGCGGGCGGCCACTCAACCGACGTCCCGCATCTGCCGACCCCCGCGCCGATCGATGCCTATGGCAATGGCGGATTCCGCTTCGCCGGCATGTCGCACCGCGGCTCGCTGCTGTGTCTGCCGGACGGCGTCTGGGCCTGGCCGGTGACCGGCATCAAGGAGCTGACGGAAGCGATGCTCGAACCGGTATTTGCGCGGGCGGAGCGGCTCGATTTCTTCCTGCTCGGCGCCGGCAGTGCACCCTGGCCGATGCCCGAGGCGTTGCGCGCACGCTTCCGTGCGCTCGGTCTTTCCGCCGACGCCATGGCGACCGGACCGGCGGTGCGCACCTGGAACATCCTGCTCGCCGAGAACCGCCGCGTCGCCGCCGGCCTGATCGCGGTCGATTGAGTCATGTCAGTCATGCCCGGCCTTGTGCCGGGCATCCACGTTCTGGTCCACGATGCAACGTCGAAGACGTGGATGGTCGGGACAGGCCCGGCCAGGACAAAATCGTTTAGACTGTAATGATGTCATCGAATGCCGAGCATTGCGCCGATCTGGTGCGCGCGGCCGACCGCGACCGCTGGCTGGCGGCGCTGTTCGCGCCGGCGCAGCATCGCGATGCGCTTTACGCGCTCCATGCCTTCAACGTGGAGATCGCCCGCGTGCGCGACCTGGCGCGCGAGCCGATGCCGGGCGAGATCCGCCTGCAATGGTGGCGCGAGGTCCTTGCCGGCGAACGCGAGGGAGAGGCGGCCGCCCATCCGGTGGCGGCGGCCCTGCGCGCAACGCTTGAACGTTACGCGCTGGCACCGGCGCCGCTGCTCACGCTGATCGATGCGCACACCTTCGATCTCTACGATGCGCCGATGGGCTCGCTCGATGACCTCGACCGCTTCGCCGTCGAGACGCAATCCGCGTCGTTTTCTGTTGCCGCCGGCATACTCGGTGGTGATGCAACGCGGCTTGCTGCGCTGATGCGGCCGGCCGGAATCGCCGCAGCGATTGCAAACATCCTCGGCGGCTTTGCCCGCCATGCCGCGCGGCGGCAGCTTTATATTCCGCTGGAAGTGCTGGAGCGGCACGGTGTCGATCGTGAGACCATCTTTGCCGGTGAGACAGGCGAGGGGCTGCGCGCGGCCTTTGCCGAACTGACCCGCCACGCCCGCCGCCAACTGGCGGCGGCGCGGGCGGCGGTGGACGATGCGCCCGGCGCAGTACTGCCGGCGCTGCTTCCCGTCGCCACCGTCGGCGCGGCGCTGCGTCGCGTGGAGACGCGCGGCTTCGACCCGTTCCATCCCGATCCGCTGCCCGCCTGGCGGCGGCAGTATCTGCTGTGGCGGGCGGCGCGCGACCGGCGGCGGATTTTCAATACTTAGTTGCCGCTCCTCACCATGAGGAGAAGTGCTTCGGATTGCCGCGCGGGTTGACAATCGAATAGACGAGCCGACGCGCGCGCCGCACAAACCCTGCATCACGCCCGGGCATCCATGGTGCGTACCCAAGGGCGAGCACGGTACCCGAAGCCGGATATGGTGCGCGTCATGATGGATTGCCGGGTCAGGCCCGGCAATGACCGGGTGGAGAAAGACTAACGTTCAGCTTGCCGGCAAGCGAACGGGAACTATTCCGCCGCGTCGGCATGCGCCGCCCCGCCGAGCCAGCGTTCCAGGTCGGCCAGCGCCCGCGCGCTGAGCGCGGCCTTGCGCGCCAGGTTCTTGGCCGAGCCGCGGCCGAACCTGCGGGCATCCTCGGGGTCGTAAGGCGCGGGCTGGGCCAAGGGCGGAAACAGGCCGAAATTCACGTTCATCGGCTGAAACGAACGGGGCCCGGCGTCGATGGTCTCGATATGGCCGCCGGTGATGTGGCCGAGCAGCGCGCCATGCGCGGTGGTCGGCGGTGGTGGCAGGAGAACGTCGCCGCGTTGCTCGGCGGCGGCAAAGCGCGCGGCCAGCCCGCCGATGGCCGCAGACTCCACATAGCCCTCACAGCCGGTGATCTGGCCGGCAAAGCGCCAGCGCGGATTGGCGTTGAGCCTGAGCGTGGCGTCGAGCAGCCTGGGCGAATTGAGGAAGGTGTTGCGGTGCAGCCCGCCCAGACGGGCGAACTCGGCGTTCTGCAGGCCGGGGATGGTGCGGAAGATGCGCACCTGCTCGCCGTGCTTCAGCTTGGTCTGGAAGCCGACCATGTTGAACAGCGTGCCGAGCTTGTTGTCCTGGCGCAGTTGCACCACCGCGTAGGCCTTCTCACCCGGCTTGTGCGGATTGGTCAGACCGAACGGCTTCATCGGGCCGTGCCGCAGCGTCTCAGGCCCGCGCTCCGCCATCACCTCGATCGGCAGGCAGCCGTCGAAGTAGGGCGTGTTGGCTTCCCAGTCGTGAAACACGGTCTTGTCGCCGGCAATCAGCGCGTCGACGAAGGCAGCGTACTGCTCTTGCGACAACGGGCAGTTGACGTAGTCGGCGCCGGAGCCGCCGGGACCGCTTTTGTCGTAGCGCGACTGGAACCAGGCCTGGCCGAGATCGATGGAATCGCGTTGCACGATCGGCGCAATGGCGTCGAAGAATGCCAATTGTTCCTCGCCGGTCAGCCGGCGGATGCTCACCGCCAGATCCGGCGAGGTGAGGGGGCCGGTGGCGACGATAACGCTGTCCCAGTCGTCGGGCGGCAGCGCCACTTCGCCACGTTCCAGCGTGATCAGCGGATGGTCCGATAGCGCCTGCGTAACGGTGGCGGAAAAACCGTCGCGGTCGACCGCCAGCGCGCCGCCCGCCGGCACCTGGTGCGCGTCGGCTGCCCGCATGATCAGTGAGCCGAGCCGGCGCATCTCCGCGTGCAGCAGCCCGACCGCGTTGTGGCGGTGATCGTCGGAGCGGAACGAGTTGGAGCAGACAAGCTCCGCGTAATCGTCGGTCTTGTGGGCGGCGGTTTGGCGCAGCGGCCGCATCTCGTGCAGCGTCACCGGCACCCCGGCCTGGCCGAGCTGCCAGGCCGCCTCCGAGCCGGCCAGCCCGCCGCCGACCACATGGATCACTTGTTTCTGCCGCGCTATCATGGCCCAATAGGTAGGCGACGGGGCGAAGCGTGACAACGGCCGTTGGGCCGTTACGAAGAGGCTGGCGCCGTGCAGTACCGGCAGTTCCTGTGGGCCATGATTACGGCAGCTCTGACGCTTGGCGGCGGGCAGGCGGCCGCGACCGTTACGCTGACCCAGGCAATGAGTGACATGTACGCAGCAGTGGGATTGTCGCCACCAACGGCTGCGCGCATGACCGTCTGTTACGGTTTCAGGTGCCGCCGCCGCATGGAACTGGCCTTCACCGGCAGCGAGCGCGCCACTCTTAAGTCCATCCTTGCCCGTGGCCGGGCGTCGCCTGCGGCCGAGCGCAAGGCGATTCAGCGGGCCTTCGTCTGGTTCGATCGCAGGGTGGGCAGGGAGGCCGGCACATCCAGGCGCGTCGCAAATGCAGATATCAGAACATTCGACGCAGCGCACAATTTTGATTGCTGGGATACAACGCGCAACGACACCAGCCTGCTGCTCGTGTTGCAGGAATGGGGTACGTTGCGCCACCACACCGTGGGCGATCCGCGCTACCGAGGCGCAATCTGGTTCGGCCAGCTGCCGCACAACACCGCCGTGATTGTGGAACGGCGGAGCGGAAGCAAATGGACGGTCGACATGTGGACCACGGCCTATGGGCAGCCGCCGGATGTCATGCCGCTTGCCAAATGGCTCGCAGAAAAATAGCGAGCCGGGGCGGCAAGACGGACGGCGCCACTCGCACAGACGAAAACGCCCGCGACAGGCGCGGGCGCTTTCGAACGGTTTCGGGAAACCCGAATTAATCCTGGTGCGCAGCGCTCCAGGCCACGCGCGGGATGTCCGAGCGGCTGATGCCGATATCGGTGAGTTCGCGGTCGCCCAGGCGATTGAGCTCGCTGACGCTGCGGTTATAGCGCTTCCACTCGCGGAAGAAGCGGACGATGGCGGCAAACATGGCAGTTCCTTCCTATTTCCGGGTCCGGCCCGGGGCCGGGGATCAATCTGCCGGGAAAATAGGGATATTCGGCCCGTTGAGTAGCAAAAATGCTGCGCTGCAGCGTTGCAGAATTGCATAGCTTAGACGTCTGATATTTAACGAAAAAGTAGAGAATTTAACCCGGATTCGGGGGCACGCAGGAACGCTGTTTCTCGCATGTGCAAAACGCTGGGCTGCGCCACGCCGACGCGGTCTCCGGGTCCCCACCAAGCCGGCGGATCGTGTAGCTTGGCGCTTCGCCGGCCGGGGTCGATCGGAATGTGCTTGCGGCCATTGACGGATCCGAGAGGAACGGCCGGGTAGGGGCCTCGTCTGTTGCCGGAGCAAGCGCAGCTCGACCGCCGCGTCGTCATCACCGCGCTAGGCATCGGCCAGATCCTGGCCTGGGGCACCTCGTTCTATTTTCCCGCCGTGTTCGCCGGGCCGATCGTGCGCGAGACGGGCTGGTCGCTGGGCTGGGTGGTCGGCGGCACCTCGATCGGCCTGCTGGTCGCCGGTCTGATCTCCCCCCAGGTCGGCCGCGTTATCGACCGGCACGGCGGCCGGCCGGTGCTGCTGGCCAGCTCGCTGTTCTATGCCGCAGGGCTGGTCGGCGTCGGCCTGGCGCCGACGCTGCCCGTCTATCTCGCCGCCTGGGCGGTGATCGGCCTCGGCATGGGCACCGGGCTCTACGATGCGGTGTTCGCCGCGCTCGGCCGCATCTACGGCAGCGGCGCGCGCGGGCCGATTACCAACCTGACGCTGTTCGGCGGCTTTGCCAGCACGGTGTGCTGGCCGCTCAGCGCCTTCATGATCGACCACACCGGCTGGCGCACGGCGTGCCTGATCTACGCCGCCCTGCATCTTGCGGTGTCGCTGCCGCTGCAGATGAGTGTGGTGCGCCGTCCGGCCGCGCAGACCGTAGAAAAGGTAGCCGAAAGCGAAGCTTCAAGGCGCTCGGAGCCGGGACCGATCCGCCACGAGACCCTGATCTTCGCCCTGCTGGCGCTGGTCCTCTCGCTCGCCGCCGGCGTCGGCTCGATCGTGGTGGTGCACCTGCTCATCTTCCTGCAGGCCAGGGGCGTCGACTTCGCGGTGGCGGTCAGCCTCGGTACCCTGTTCGGCCCGGCGCAGGTCGGCGCCCGCGTGGTCGAACGCCTGTTCGGCAGCCGCTACCACCCGATCTGGACCATGATCGGCTCCTGCGCGCTGATGGCGGTCGGGCTCGTCCTGCTGTTCGCGAGCTTCCCTGCGCTGGTGCTGATTATTGTGCTTTACGGCGCCGGCTACGGCGTGTCCTGGATCGGGCGCGGGACCCTGCCGCTGGCCCTGTTCGGGCCGGCGCGCTTTCCGCGGCTGATGGGCCGGCTCGCTTTCCCCAGCCTGATCGTGCAGGCGCTGGCGCCGTCGGCCGGCGCATTGCTGATCGAGGCCCATGGCATCCATGCAACCATCGGCGTATTGACCGCTTTCGCACTCATCAATGTGGTGTTGATCGCCGTGCTGTGGGGCCTGTGCCGGGCAAGCCCTAGCGCAGCGTGACCGCCGCCGGCGCGTGGCTGCCTTGCTGGCTGTGGGCCGCGCTCAACGAAAAGGCCATGCCGAGCAGGGCGAGGGCGAAAAGGCTGATGGCAAACCGGACGAGGATCATGACGCATCCCCTTGTGCGAATGTGGTTGTCTGCAGGAAAGCGCGCCGGCGCGGAAAGGGCTGTGATGGGCGTCAAGGATTGCCGCTTTCGGGCCGGGGCCGGGTGCCGGGGGCGCGGCCTATGATCCTGCCGCTGCAGATGCTCTTTTTCGAGGATCTCACGGTCGGGATGAGCGAAACCCTGCGCAAGGTCATCGACTCCTCCGACGTGGTCGGCTTTGCCGAGGTCACCGGCGACCGCAATCCGATCCATCTGTCCGAGCATTTCGCCGCCAAGACCCCGTTCGGCACCCGCATCGCGCACGGCCTCTACACCGCCAGCCTGATCTCCGCCGTGCTCGGTACGCGGCTGCCCGGCCCCGGCGCGGTCTACATCTCGCAGACGCTGAACTTCCGCGCGCCGGTGAAGATCGGCGACACGGTCACCGTGAAAGTCCTGGTCGCCGAATTGATCCCGGAGAAAAGCCGCGCCCGGCTCGCCTGCACCTGCGAAGTGGATGGCGAGATCGTGCTCGACGGCGAAGCCTGGGTGAAGGTGCCGTCGAGGGAGGCGGGCGGCCGGCCGCCGCCACGGTTGTAAACGGCGCTCAGCTTCCCGGCGGCGGCGCGAAGAAGCAGCGGGGGCTCCCGTCCGGCCGCTTGCAGCGCCAGTAGGCACCATCGGGCGAGGGCAGCGCCCGGCTATAAGGCACGACCTCGTTGACGCTGTCGGTGTGGGTCGGGCCGTCGAAGGCGTCGCCGGTGATCGCCTGCCCGTAAGTGACAATTCCGACGACCGAATAGCCGGTCGACGTTGCCTTCACCGCATCGGGCGCAACGACGCCGCAATCCTCGGCACCGCAACACCATTCGCCGGCAGGGTTCTTGTAGGACCCGCGGTTGATCCAGATCTCGTGAGCAAAGGCGGTAGCGCTGGCGAGGGTCAGTCCAAGTGCAAACAAAGAGCGCGTGAGCATGCGCGGCATGGGTGGCCTCCATCAAACCTCCCGGCGCAACGTCTCTTTTTTGCTCCTTCCCTGCCGTCCTTGATTGCCACCGGTTCAGTTCCGATCGGCAAACCGCGCCCTCGCCCTTGTGGTCGGTTGTGGCGAATCGCGCGAATTTGAAATGCTAGCACGTTTGCCGCGAACCGGAAGGTGCGCTGTTGCAGTGCGAATGGCCGGGTATGCAGGCGGCGCGGATCAGGAACGGCGTGTTCATCAGAGCTGGCTCGGCGTCGTCGTTTCGGCGCTGACCTTCGTCGGCGTGCGCTTGATTTCGTGCAGCGGCGCTGGAATAGTCGCGGCGCGCACATCCCGGACGCACTTGCAGCGGAATAAATCAAAATTTGGAGGAGGGGGGACGATGGCTACGTTCGTCGTCGCGCATGGCGCTTGGTCGGCTGGCTGGGTGTGGAAGAAGATGCATCCGCTGATGGCGGCGCGCGGCCACCGGCTGGTGACGCCGACCTGTACCGGCGTCGGCGAGCGCGTCCATCTGGCGCGGCCGGACATCGATCTCGACACCCACATCGCTGACATCGTCAACGTGCTCGAATTCGAGGATCTGAGCGGCGTCAACCTGATCGGCCATTCCTATGGCGGTATGGTCGCCACCGGCGTCGCCGACCGCGCCCGCGCGCGCATCGCCCAGCTCATCTACCTCGATGCCTTTGCGCCGGAAGACGGCGACAGCCTGTTCGATCTGCTGCCGGAGCAGACGCGTGCGACTCGGCAGGCCGGCCTGCAAGCGGGCGATGGCTGGCGCATGCCGCCGGGGCCGATGCCGCCCGACACCGCCGCGGAAGACGTCGCCTGGTGCATGCCGCGGCGGGTGCCGCAGCCGGCGAAAACCGTCAACCAGAAACTGAAACTGCAGAACGGTCCGCTGACGCTGCCACGCCAATACATCTATTGCACGCGCCGTCCGCCCGACGATCGCTTTGGCCGCTTCTACGCGCGCGCCAAGCGCGAGGGCTGGACGACGTACGAAATCGACTCCAGTCACAATCCGCACATCACCTGCCCGCAGCTGCTGGCGGAGCTGCTCGATCAGATGGCGCGCTAGATCTTCCGGCTGTCGTAGGCCCAGTGCAGCAACGCCTGGCGCTGGCGGCGACGGCAGAGCAGGTCGCCGGGCTCGCAGTTCTTCTCGATCTGCCGCACGTGCCGGCGGATCGCCTTCCAGCGGCCGATCTGCCGTCTGTCCTCCTGCGGCATGCGGCGGCCCATGTAATAGCGGCAGTACCACTGGAACCAGCCGCGCGGATCGTCCGGGTGGATCCAGCCCTTGCGCATCCATTCCGACCGCGGCTGGCTCGCATCGATGTTGAAGAAGTTGAGCGCACAGTCGCGGCCCTTGGGCGACAGCTTGGCGCGGGTGAACCAGCTTCTGGGAAACTCGCGCCGGCAGTCGGTCATGTACTTGCCGCAGAAAACGCCCAGCCGCAGCATCTCGGCCGGCGTCAATTCGGGCGCGAATTCGGGATCGAAGCCACGGCCGGCCGGCGCGGTCAGCGTGTAGCGATAACCCTTCTGCATCCTGTCGTTGACCGTGACGGTACGCTTGCGCATGGGGGCTCGTGAACGGTGCGGTTTGCGCCATATCGAGTTGCCGGCAGGCCGATGTCAACGGGGCGCACCCGGCCCATGCATTGCCGCTCTTGCTATTTGGCCGGGCACCCATAGTGTCGGCCGCGATCCGCATTTATGATGCGGAATTCGCGGGTTAAGCCGGACACAGGGCATGGCGCTTCCTCTCATCGTCGGCATCAGCGGGGCCTCCGGCGCCGTCTACGGCGTGCGCCTGCTGACCGCGCTGCGTGACGCCGGCGTGCCGTCGCATCTGATCGTCTCCAAGTCGGCGGCGGTCACGCTGAAGGAGGAGGCGGGCTTGAGCGTCAACGAGGTGCGCGATCTCGCCGCCGTCACCTATGCCAATGGCGACATCGGCGCCGCGGTATCGAGCGGCTCGTTCAGGACCCGCGGCATGGTCGTTATCCCGTGCTCGATCCGCACCGTCTCCGACATCGCCTATGGCACTACCGACAGCCTGCTGAGCCGCGCCGCCGACGTCATCCTGAAGGAGCGGCGGCGGCTGGTGCTGGTGGTGCGGGAGACGCCGCTGCATGCCGGGCATCTGAAGAGCATGCTGGCGGCGACCGAGAACGGCGCCATCATCATGCCGCCGGTGCCGGCCTTCTATCACCGGCCGCAGACCATCGACGACATCGTCAACCAGACCGTTGGCCGCTGCCTCGACCTGTTCGACATTGACAGCGGCTTGGTCAAGCGCTGGCGCGCGGACAAGGATGCGTGACGGCGCATGAGTGATGACGGCAAGCGCGTGCTGATCGCGGGCGGCGGCCCGGTCGGGCTGTTGTGCGCCTGGCTGCTGGGCCGCCGCGGCATTCCGGTCACGCTCTTCGACGAAAACACGGGGCCGCAGGCCGACCCGCGCGCCGCGACCACCCATCCGGCGACGCTCGAAGTGCTCGCCGCCGACGGCCTGGCCGCCGACATGGCGCGGGTCGGGCTGGTGGCGCCGATCTTCCAGTTCTGGGACCGGCCGAGCGGCGAACTGGTGGCCGAATTCGACCACGCCGTGCTCAAACACGACACGCGCTTTCCCCATGTCGTGCAATGCGAGCAGTTCAAGACCGCGCGGCTGATCCTTGAACGGCTGCGCGGCCTGGCGAATGTCGAGCTCCGCTTCGGCCACACGGTGACCGGTGTAGCGCAGCGCGAAGACGGCGTGACGGTCAGCGTGCACGACGGGCGCGGCACCACGCAGCACAGCGGCGCCTGGCTGGTCGGCGCCGATGGCGGGCGCAGCGCCGTGCGCAAGGAATGCAACATCGAGTTCGAAGGCTTCACCTGGCCGGAGCGCTTCATCGTGCTCACCACGCCCTATGATTTCGAGGCCGAGCGCGGGCTTTGTTACCGCAGCTATTTCGCCGACATCGGCGCCTGGTGCAATTGCTTCAAGGTTTCCGCCGCCGGCCCGCCCGGACTGTGGCGCACGGTCTATCCGGTCGACCCGGCGCAGAGCGATGACGAGGTCATGAGTGACGACGGCGTGCAGGCACGCATACAGTCGTTCTTTCCGGCGCCGCGGCCCTACGAGATCGTCCATCGCAATATCTACGTCACCCACCAGCGGGTGGCGGCGCGCTTTCGCAAGGGGCGGGTGCTGCTCGCCGGAGATGCCGCCCACGTCAACAACCCGATCGGCGGCATGGGCCTCAATGGCGGTATTCAGGACGCCGCCAATCTCTCCGACAAGCTGGCGCAGGTCGTGCTCGACGGCGCACCGGAACGGCTGCTCGATCTCTACGATCGCCAGCGTCGCACGGTGGCGGTCGAGTTCGTGCAGGAGCAGTCCATCGCCAACAAGAAGCGGCTGGAAGCGCGCGAGCCCGGGGCGCGCAGGCGCAATCTCGACGAACTGCGCGCCATCGCCGCCGACCCGGAGCGGGCGCGGCAATTTCTGCTGCGCACGTCGATGATCGCCAGCCAGCGCCGCGCCGACAGCATGACGCTGGAGGACGTCTGATGCGCGCGGCCACAAAGCCGGCGACCGCGATCCTGCGGCCCTACGTGGCAGCGCGCGCGGATTTCGAGTCCGGTACTGATACGCCGCGGAAATTTCTGGAGCGTTGTCTGGCTTCGATCGCCGCGCGCGAGGAGGAGATCGGCGCTTTCGTCCATTATGACGCGGCAAGTGCCCGGCAGCAGGCCGATGCCGCGGGCGAGCGCTGGCGCGCGGGAACGCCGCTGTCGTCGATTGATGGCATGCCGGTGGGCATCAAGGACATCATCGAGACCGCCGATTTCCCGACCGGGATGGGCTCGCCGCTGTTTGAGGGCTGGCGCTCCGAACGCGATGCCGCCAGTGTCGTCGCCTTGCGCGCCGGTGGCGCCGTTATCGTCGGCAAGACCGTCACCACCGAATTTGCCGCCACGGAGCCGCGCGGCACCCGTAATCCCCGGGATTCGGCGCGCACGCCGGGCGGCTCGAGCAGCGGCTCCGCCGCGGCCGTCGCCGCCGGCTTCCTCAGCGCCGCTATCGGCACCCAGGTGGTCGGCTCCATTATTCGCCCGGCAAGCTTTTGCGGCGTTGTCGGTTTCAAGCCGACACTGGGCGCCATCAATCGCGGTGGCAGCCACGACGCGCTCAGTCAAAGCAGCCACGGCGTGCTGGCGGCGTCGCTGCAGGACGCCTGGCAGGTCGCCTACGAGATCGCTGCGCGCGCCGGCGGCGATCCGGGCTTCTCCGGACTGATCGGTCCGCCGTCGCCGCCGGCGCCAAAGATGCCGCGCCGGCTGGCGATGCTGGAAACCGAGGGCTGGGCAGCGGCGTCGTCCGAGGTGAAAGACCTGCTGCTGGGAGCTTGCGCGCAGTTGCGCGCGCGCGGCGTCTCGGTCGTTACCGGCGCCGACCATGCCGGCGTGGCGAACGTCGGACGCGCGCTTGGCGACGGCATCGCCTTGGCCCGGCGCATCAACGCCTGGGAATCGCGCTGGCCGCTTAACACCTATCGCGACCGCGCCGCCGGCAAGCTGAGCGCGGCCATGCTGCAACGGCTGGCCGATGCCGAAGCCATGACGCCTGACGACTACCGCGCCGCCTTGGCCGAGCGTGCCCGACTGCGCGCGCTTTACGCCGATCTCGCGCGCGACTGCGATGCCTGTGTGACGCTGTCGGCCCCTGGGCCGGCGCCGCTCGGCCTGCAGTCGACCGGCAATCCGGCTTTCGCCGTTCCGTCATCGCTGCTCGGCACGCCGTCGATTTCGCTGCCGCTGTTATCGGTCGACGGGTTGCCGGTCGGCTTGCAGGCGATCGGGTTCGAGCATGGTGACGCAGATCTGTTCGCCTTCGCGGCCTGGCTGCAGCAGGTATTGGACACGACGTCATGAAGCTCGCCGTCCCCGACATGATCTCGAATTCCTATTTTCCGGCCGAAGCGGCCGTGGAACTCGGCTTCTTTCGCGAGCAGGGGCTCGACGTATCGCTCGAGCTGATCTTCCCGGTCGACAAGGCCTACGAGGCGCTGCGCGACGGCGCGGTGGATTTCGTCGGCGGTTCGGCACATTCGGCGCTGGCCGCCTTTGCGCGTTTCGACGGCGTCAAGCTTCTGTGTGCGCAGGCGCAGGGCATGTACTGGTTCCTGGTGCTGCACAACGATTTCGGGGCCAGGCGCGGCGATCTCGGGGCGGTCAAGGGCAAGAATATCGGCGCCGCGCCCTGGGTCGACATGGGCCTGCGCCGGCTGCTGATCGCCGCCGGCATGGATCTGGAGCGCGACAAGATCAGCATCGCGCCGGTGCCCGGCGCGCAGGGGGCGGGCGTCAATTTCGGGCTGACCGCCGCGCGCGCGCTGGAGGAACGCAAGATCGACGGCTTCTGGGCCAACGGCATGGCGGCCGAACTCGCTGTGACGCGCGGCATCGGCACGGTGGTGCTCGACGTGCGCCGCGGCGACGGTCCGGCGCAGGCGTTCAACTACACCATGGCCTCGATTGCCGCGTCCGACCGGCTGATCGCGCAGTCGCCGAATCGCGCTCAAATGCCGCCGTTTGAAGAACAGGTTGACCATACGTCCGGATACCGAGTCGGGTCGTACCCGTTCATCCGCGTCGTGAAGCACGCGACTTGCACAATTCGCCATGATCACCATCTCATCGACATCGCGGATTGTTTGTTCCACCAGTTTAA
>Ga0210062_1000170_pt1 | contig 19650 bp, 10 predicted proteins | sample Muzzi_CordA_D2_FD_185528 | JGI IMG/M metagenome (GOLD analysis project Ga0210062, IMG submission 185528) | Wetland microbial communities from San Francisco Bay, California, USA, that impact long-term carbon sequestration - Muzzi_CordA_D2 (SPAdes) | ecosystem: Environmental > Aquatic > Marine >...
CCGGCGTGCCGCTGCCGCCGGTCAGCCGTTCGAGCACCGAGCGCACGGTGCCACCGGCGTTGCGCCCGCGCGCCGCATTGAGCAGCGGTGCCGCCGCGCCCGAGCGGCGGATCAGCGCCTCGGCGTCGGGCAGCATGATCGGGTCGTCCCAGGCGCCTTGCACGATGAAGGGCAATTCGAACGGGCGGGTGTTCTCCTTGACGGCGGCCACCAGCGCGGCGGTGCCGGTGAGGTCGAACTCGCGCGAAGGGATCGAGGCGGAGCCGGCCAGCGCCACCCGGACCGACGGGCCGGTGATCTTCATGTCCTCGACCTTGGCCGTGCCGCCGACGATTTTGAGCGCGACGCTGATCTTGTCGAAGGGCGTGCGCCCGGTGCGGAATTCGCCGCCGCCGGACAGCGGCCGTCGCTCCAGCCGGCGCAGCAATTGCTCGACGTTGAAGCCGAGCAGCGCGCCGTCCCGGCCGGTGAGCCTGGCAGTACCGTTCAAGGTGCGGGTCAGCGCCAATATGCTGTTGCCGGAGCCTTCCACCGCGAGCGACATGTCGCCCTTGCCCTCCAGCCGTCGCAGCCCGACGAGTTGATCGAGGCAGCTTTCCAGCTCGACATCGGTGAATTGCAGCTGCGACTTTACGTCGACGCCACCGTCGAAATTGGCCAGCGTCACCGAGCCCTTGATCACGCCGCCGTAGGCCTGTGCCTCGCCAATGGTGATGACCAGATGGCCGTCGCGCAAATTGGCGCCGATGGCCGTGCGGCCAAGTTTGGCTTCGGCCAGCGCGACCTTGGCGGCGGACAGCCGCAGGTCGAGGTCCATGCCGGCGAGGCCATCAAGCGCAATGTGGTCGCTATCCCAGTGCCGGCGATTGCTGGTGAGCAGGCGCACGGTGGAAACATAGGGCGTCAGGTCGAGCGTGTCGGAAGCGAGCGTGCCTTGCAGCGTCTTGCGGCCGTCGGTGGCGAAGGTGAGCACGCCCTCGGCGCTGTTGCCGTCGAGCTCGACGTTGACGCCAGCCAGCCCGATGGTGCCGCCGGTGACGTTGGTCTTCGCCTTGATGGCGAAACGGCCGAAGCCGCCGCCGGGCAGCGGACGCTTGCCGAACCAGACCAGCGCGTCGCGCAGCGAGCCGGAGTCGGCCGCAAGCGTGCCTTCGATCTTCAGCGTTGGCTTCAGGCTGATCGAGCCTTCGAAGGCGCCCTTCATCGGTGCGCCGGCCAGTCGCAGCTTGATGCCAGTGCGGCTGCCGGCCAGCGCGGCGGCGAAATCGCCGAGCGTGAGGCTCGCATCCACCGGCTCGGCGTGCCAGACGAAACGGCCAGTGGCGCCGAAGCTCCTGGAGATCGACGGCCAGGCCAGCGACAGCTCGACGTTGTCCAGCGTCTCGTAGATCTTGCGCTCCTGGTCGCGCACCGCGATGATGCCGTTCTTGATGCGCATCTCGGAGAAGGCGGGCAGCCGCTGCGCATCCGGTTTCTGGCTGCGCGCCAGGGCCGCGATCAGGCCCGACCAGTTGGAACGACCATCGGCGTCGACGTCGACTGCGATAGTCGGCCGCTCCAGCGACACGTCGGCGATCTCGACGCGGCCGATGAGCAGCGGCAGGAAGTGCAGATGCGCGGTCAGCCGTTCGGCGGTGAGTGCCGGCCGCATGGTGCTGCCGAGCATGACGTCTTCGAAGCTTACGCTGCCGGAAGGAAACAGCGATACGGTGACCGGTCCACGCAGGGTCGGATTGAGTCCGGTGACCGCGCGGATCTCGCTCAGCACCTGGCGGCGCACGCTGTCGGTGGAGACCAGGCTGCGCGCCGTGACGAGTACGCCGGCCCCGGCCGCGACCAGGACGAGCAAAGCAATTCCCAGGCGTTTGAAGCCGGTCGCAGCGGTCAAAGTTTGATACCGATTGTTATGTCGCTGTCGGATGCGGGCCGACTACCTATACCATCTCTCGTGGCGCCGCCAACTTTGCGCCCCTCTGTGACCCTTTCATGGCCATTGGCGGTGCGGCGAAGGTCCATCAGACATCCTGTCGCAGGCCGTTTCCGGCGTTACCGCGGCGCTATTGTGCCAGCACGCCGGTGGCGGGGAACGCGACCTCCACCAGGGTGCCGTCGTCGACCCGGCTGGTGATGCGGAAGCGCGCGTGATTGGCTTCCGCCAGGGCTTTTGTGATCGGCAGGCCGAGCCCGGTGCCGGTCGCGCCCCGGCGCGCCGTGGTAGCGAGCTGGCGGAACGGCTCCAGCGCGGTCTGCAATTCCTTCTCACTCATGCCGTTGCCTGTGTCGCGCACGCGCAGCACCACTTCCTGGTTGTCGGTCAGCGCGGTGGAGACGATCACTTGCCCGCCGGCACCGGTAAATCTGATCGAATTGGATAACAGGTTGAGCGCGATCTGCCGCACCGAACGCGCGTCGGCGACGATCTGCGGCAGGTTTGCCGGCAGTGAGGTGCGAATGATGACGCGCTCGCCATTGGCCTCCTGCTGCATGATAGCGACGCACTGCTGTACCAGGTCATTGAGGTTGATGTTGACGAAACTGAGCTCGAGTTTGCCGGTCTCGATCTTGGACAGGTCGAGCAGGTCGTTGAGCAGCGAGATCACGTGGCTGCCGGAGATATGGATGTCCTTGAGATACTGCTGGTAGCGCTCATTGCCGACGGGGCCGAAGCGTTCGTCCATCATCACCTCGGAGAAACCGATAATGGCGTTGAGTGGCGTGCGGATTTCGTGGCTGATCTTGGCGAGGAATTCCGACTTGGCGGTGGAGGCTTTCTCCGCCTCCTGCCGCGCGTTGATCAGTTCCTCCTCGGTGCGCTTCCAGGCGGTCATGTCGCGCAGCACGGCGCACAGCTTTTCGCCGTCCTCGATGCGGCCCATGGTGATGTAGAGCGGCACGAGCCCACCCTGGCGCACGCAGCCGATGGCCTCGCGGCCGGCGTCGAAGCTCTCCGGCCCGCCCTTGCGCGTCAGCCGGTCGAGATGGTCGAGCACGCTGCGCCGGCTCTCCGGCGCCAGCAGGTCGCCGAGCGCGCGCTCGACGAGATCGGCGGCGTCATAGCCGAACAGCGCCTGGGCGCTGCGGTTGGCGGAGAGAATGCGACCGGCGCGGTCGAGCACCAGCACGCCGTCGGTGGCGGTGTCGAGAATGGCGCGCAATTCCTGATTCTCCGACTCGGCGCGGCGCAGCGCCTGGTCGGTGGCGCGTGCCTGCTGCTGGCCGTTGTTCGGCTGCGTGTTGATCATCAGCACCAGCGCGTTCTCCCTGTTCCAGGATACGGAGAACAGGCGGCCCTCGACCGCTTTCTGGTTGCCGTTGACAGTGCTGATGGTGAGCATCTTGCCGCCGTTTTTTCCGTCGGGCGCGGCCGGCTTGTCTTTCGTTTCGATGAACAGGCTGTCGAGGCCGCCGGCTTCGCTCAACGCTTCGAGATCGGGATAACCGGTCCAGTCGAGGAAGGCGCGATTGGCGTAAAGCAGGTTGTTGAGCCGGTAGACCATGATGCCGAGCGGGAGTTTCTCCAGGATCGGCCGGCCCTCGCTGGTGTCGCGGGCAGCGTCGCCATTGCGCGCGGCGCGCGGCGGCTCAGCGGGAGGTGCGGGTGGCGAAGGTGGCGGCGCGATAAAAGGCTCGCCCGGCAACTCGGCGCGGGTTGCCGAGCCGTTTTGGCGCGGCTCTTTCTTCAGCCGCTCACTCAGTTCGCGGGCGAGTTCCTGAAAGGCGCTGTGCTCGCCGGGGCTCAGTGCCGGCTTGACCGGCGGTGCTTGTTGGGCGGCGTGCGGTGGCGCCGGCGTTTCCGCTGGCGGGGCCGGGAACGGCAGCACCTTGGCCGGCGCCTCCTCGGGGGCTTGTGGTTGTGGCGCGGGCGGCTCGGGCGCGGCGGCCTGGGCACGGCGCACCTGCAGGGTGGCGGCCCGCTCGACGGCCCGGCAAATGCCGAAGCCGCGGAAGCCGACGAAGCGGCGGTCGCGATCGAATACCGGCAGGCCCGACATTTCGATCGGCAGCCGCTCGTCGCTGTCATCGACCGGCCAATGCACGGTGATGCCGCTCCAGGTATCTCCGGTGGACAGCGCGCGCGCCACGGCGTCGCCGTCGTCGAGCTTGAGCTCGGAGACGATCTCGCCCCAGGGGCGGATCAATGTGGCGGCGGTCTGCGGCCCGAGCAGACGGGCGAAGTCCTCGATGCCGTGGGTGAAGCGGTTGTCCGCGTCCATGTGCCATACGAAGCGCAACGGCAGATGCGGAGATGCCGGCGGCGCGCCCGGTGCCGAAGCAACAAGCGGAGGTGCGGCCGCAACCGGATGCACGGTCTCGGGCTCCGCTTGCACATCGGCGCTGGCGCGCGCCACCAGCAGCAAGTAAAGCGCGGCCGAGCCGAGCCGCAGCAGGGTCACGGGCCCGAGCGCGAGTGTGCCGTCGGCGCGTCCGTTCAGCGTCGCCTCGCGCGCGATCTGTTCGGCGCCGAGGGCACTGAGATTCTCCGCATTGCCGAAGCGCTCGCGCGCCTGGCGCAGCCCGTCGGTCCATTCGCCGTCGGCCGCAAACAGCGCCGCCTCGCCGCCGAAGTCGGCGAGCAATCGGCGCGCGCGTTCGGGCAGCGGCATCTCCCTAACGGCGCCGTCGGTGGCCACCACCAGAATCCCGGCGGCATTGGCGAGCGTGATGCGCGAGCACAGGCAGATCAGCGTGCCGCCTAAGCGCGCGCCGAAGCCGCGCAGTCGCTCCAGCCGCGGCGCGCCGTCCTGCGGCAGCATGCTGGACAGCCGCGCGATCTGGACGGCGGCCGGATGCCGCTGCGGATCGAAGACCAGCTGCGCCGCAGCGCTTGGCGAGCCGGCGTCAAAGATGGCGGCGGCGCTCGGATTGGCCCACAGGATTCGGGTGGCATCCGTGCTCCACAGCCATGTCGGAGCCGGCGACAGGGCATGGGCCGCGAGCCGCTGATCGCTTAGCCAGGCGATTTGGTTCTCGGTCCCCGTCATGCTTTCCGCACAAATTACGGCTAATAAAGAATTAATAAGGCCGGGCGGCGAAGGCGTAAACGACGGGCCGCCCGTCATCCCGGTTCAACCGACAATAACCTTAACGCCGCCCCCGGCTCGCGTCTTTCAGGCGCGGCCGCGCGTCCTAAATACAGTTAACGCCGGCCGCCGCCGGCATGCGAACAGGCAGGAGGAACGTCATGGCGAAAGAGGGCAGGACGACGAACTTCGAAATGCCGGCCGAAATGCGCGCGCTCGCCGAGAAAAGCGTGGAACAGGCCAAAACCGCTTTCGATACCTTCATTGCGGCCGCTCAGAACGCGGTCAGTTCCGCCGAAGCCCAGGCCAGCGGCGCCCGCAGCGGCGCCAGGGAGGTCGGCGAGCTCGCCATCCGTTTTGCCGAGCAAAACGTCGCCTCCTCCTTCGACTACGCGCAGAAGCTGGCCCGCGCCAAGGACGCCCAGGAGGTGATGGGCCTGCACGCCGACTACGCCAAGAGCCAGATCGCCGCGCTCAGCGAGCAGGCCAAGGAATTGGGTCAGCGCACGGCCAAGATCGCCGGTCAGGCTGGCCGTCAGGCCGAAAAGGGAGCCGGCAAAGGCTGACGGCGCACCGCTGAAGCCAGCATAGGGACCGGGGCCGGCGACAGGGGTGTTTTGTGCGTCGCAATATTTTTGTTGCAATGCACCAAAAGCAATGCTAAAGAGATATCGTTGAGTCCGCGGGGTGCGCCAAAGCGCCCTGGCAGGGCTCCCCAGATAGGCGCGAGCCGGCTTTATCAGAGGGCGGCGGCTCGCCAGACCCGAAAGCTCCAACGCCCTCCGAGCCAGGGATGACCGCCATGTCCGAAGCCACCGAAACCCCGACCGCCACCCCGAAATCCAAGCCCAAAGCTGCGTCGGCACCGACGCCGTCGGCATCCATCTTCGAGATGCCGAAATTCGAAATGCCCAGGTTCGAGATGCCGAAGATGGAAGTGCCCGCCGCCTTCCGCGAGATCGCCGAGAAGGGCATCGCGCAGGCCAAGGAGAACTACGAGAAGATGAAGTCGGTCGCCGAGGATGCCACGGACACGCTTGAGGACACCTACGCCTCCGCCTCCAAGGGCGCCTCCGGCTACGGGCTCAAGGTGATCGAGCACGCGCGTGCCAATACCGAGGCTACCTTCGATCTGATGAGCGCGCTGATGACCGCCAAGTCCTATGCCGAGGTGGTTGAGCTCTCATCCGGCTTCATGCGCAAGCAGTTCGACGTGCTCACCGCGCAGGGCAAGGACCTGGCCGAGCACGCGCAGAAGGTGGCGACCGAGACCGCCGAGCCGATCAAGGGCAGCTTCACCAGCGCGCTCAAAAAGGCGGCCTGACGAACACCCGATCGGCCTGCGGATCCGCCCCGCCGCATCGCGCAACAGCAAGCCCAGGCCCGTTTCGCCTGGGCTTTTACGCATCCGGGCAGGGCCAAACGGTCTGCCTAAGGCGCTTGCCAAACGGGGATGTCGAACCTAGGTTCGCCCCGCAACGTCCTATGCGACGTCCGTGCAGGTGTAGCTCAGTTGGTTAGAGCGCTGGTCTGTGGAACCAGAGGTCGGTGGTTCAAGTCCACCCACCTGTACCATCGCTGCCGGTGCGCATCTTCAACGCGTTGATCTTTACAGCCCGCCGACCGCGGCGAGTCGCGTGTTCGGGTGCGGCGGAGACTGGTTTGTCAGCCCAAACCCCGGCCCCTATGCTGCCGGTCGGGGGCTGAGCGGAGTGCGCGATGTCGGATGGCGAACTTGAGTCGAAGCTGGAAGCGGTCGCACGCGCCCATCGCGATCTGCAGAATCTGATGGCAGCCACCGATTTCGGTGCGCTGCTCCTCGATTCCGGCCTGCACATCAAGCGGTTCACCGAACCGGTAACGAACCTCTTCAGCATTGCGCCCGGCGACGAAGGCCGGCCGATTGCCGATGTCGCCCACCAGATCGAAGACGCCGATCTCGTCGCCGACGCGCGAGCGGTGCTCGCCGAGCTCACGCCGATCAAGCGCCAGGTGAAGAGCCGTGACCGTCGCTGGTACGAGATGCGCCTGCGCCCCTTCCGCACCGGCGACGGCAGCACCGACGGAGTTGTCGTCACCTTCCTCGAGGTGACCGAACAGCGCCAGGCAGAGTCGGCGTCGCGCGAGCGGGAACGCCAAATCCAGCGGCAGAAGAGCCTGATCGATCTCTCGCATGATCCCATCTTTGTCTGGGATTTTGACGGCGGCATCGTCGAATGGAACCGGGGCTGCGAAGACCTTTACGGCTACAGCTCCCAGGAGGCTGTCGGCAGGGACAAGGTGGAACTGCTGCGCACGGCCGTGCCCGGCAGCTCATTCGAAACGTTGAAGGCGGAGTTGCTGCGCGACGGCAGCTGGTCGGGCGAATTGCAACAGCGGACCAAGGACGGCCGCACCGTGACAGTGGAAAGCCGCCTGCAAATGGAATCGATGGACGGCCGCCGCCTGGTGCTGGAAAGCACCCGCGACATCACCGAACACAAGCTCTGGGAGCAACGCCAGCACCTGCTGCTGCGCGAATTGACCCACCGGGTCAAGAACACGCTGGCGGTGGTTCAGTCGATCGCCAACCAGACGCTGCGCCATAGCCGCACGCGCGAGGACTTCGTCGATCGTTTCAGCGGCCGGCTGGCGGCGCTCTCTGCCGCTCACGGCCTGCTGGTGCAATCGGATTGGAAGGGCGCCGACTTCGATGCGCTGGCACAGGCGCAGATCGAACCCTACACCTTGGAGAATGCGGCCCGCGTGCACCTGGAGGGCCCGCCGATTGCCTTGTCGGCCGGGCTTGCCACGCCGTTCGGCCTGGTCCTGCACGAGCTCGCCGCCAACGCCGCCAAATACGGCGCACTATCGCGCGAGGACGGCCGTGTCGACCTGCACTGGAGCGTGGCGCCGCAGGACGGCGAGCGCGTGCTCAGCGTAGTCTGGCGCGAGATGAACGGCCCGCCGCCCAAACGCAACATCAAGCCCGGCTTCGGCAGCATGCTGATCGATCAGGGCGTGCCCGGTGCCAAGGTGCGCCGTGAGTTCGGCAAAAAGGGCTTCGTCTGCACCATCGACTTGCCGTTGCGCGCGGACGCGCCGCCGGGCACCGCCGCGGGTTGACTACGCTCGCCGCTACGCAAAAACGCCGGCGATTGGCTCGCCGGCGCAATGTCTGCTCTTCGGACAGGCGGTCAGCGCCGTGAATAGCGACCGGTATTGTTGGTGCGCGGGCCGATGAAACCGCGCGGACGATAGATGCGCTGGTAGCGCGGCGGCTCGGGCGGTCCGCCGGGCCCGCCGAACAGCCAGTCGAAGAAACCCGGCCCGCTGTAGCGGCCGTAATAGCCGTCGTTGTAGTCGCTGAACATACCGGCCGGCATGCGCACGGGCTTGGCCGAGGTGTCGGGCGGATGATCGATCGCAATGTCGGCAATCTTGCGCTCGCTGCCCTTGAGGATTTGAATCATGCGGGCGTCGCGGCGGTAGACGTCGTCACGGAATTGCAGGTTGCCGTCCTCGTCGACGAAGGCGGTCTGATAGGTCAGGTGCACCGGGATCGGCTTGGGCAGGTTGATGTTGATCTCACTGGTGCCGAACATGCTCTCGATCTTGCGCTTGGTGTAGTTCTCCTGCGGCAGCTCGAGCGAGAGCAGCTTCTCGGCGTATTCGATCGGATTCTGCACCCGCATGCAGCCGTGGCTGTAGGCACGCGTGGGGCGCTTGAACAGATACTTGTCCGGCGTGTCGTGCTGGTAGACAAGGAACTTGTTGGGGAAGTTGAAACGGATGCGGCCCAGCGCGTTGCCGGCGCCCGGCGGCTGGTAGATGTGGATGGTGCCGTCGGGATCCTGGCGGATCTTCAGGCCGTAGCGGTCGAGCACGGTCGGGTCCTGCTCCAGCGCCGGCAGGTATTCGTTCTCGATAATCGACGGAGGCACGTTCCAGGTCGGATTGACCGTGATGTATTTCATCTCCGCGCTGGTCATGGGCGTCGCGTTGCCCGGCTTGCCGACCACGATCCTGGTCTTCCAGAACAGCTTGCCGTTGTGCATCAAGCTCAGCGAGTAGTCCGGCACGTTCACGACGACGTACGTGCCATCCTTATTGCCGAGCTTGCGCGGCAGCCAGCGCCAGCGCTCCATGTTGACGATGACGGTGTCGATCGGATCGGCTGGCGTCCGCTGGCCGACCTTCTCGCCGTTGAGCGCGGCCACTGTATTGGGCCCGACCATGCCATCGACGCCGATGTCGGCCTGGGTCTGGAAGGCCTTCACCGCATCGATCACGTCCTCATCGTAGAGCGGGCTCTCCTTGTCGCCGGCGACATCGAGGCGCTCGCGCAGGATCACGACGCGCTTGTCACGCATGCCGGGGCGCAGGATACGGCCGCCGGGCACGCGCACGTGCTTGGGCTCTTCCGCTTGCGCTTTGGCGATCAAGCCGCTGCGCAATTCGGCCAGCTTGAGCTTGAGCGCCTTGAAGCCGGGCTGCGGGGGATTGTAGCTGTCGAGCGCCTTGGCGGCGTCATCCGCCTCGGCGAGCTTGGCCAGCACCTCGGCCGGATCCGGCGGATTTAGCTTGAACAAGATATCGGCGGCGACCCGGGTGAAGTGGGTGCGGCCGATCTCGGCGTGGCGCGCATAGGTGAGCACGGAATTGGTCAGTTTGAGCTCGTCCGCTGCCAGGCTGTCGGCGGAGAAATCGGGCGTTGGATAATCGCGCGAATCGAGGCCGACGGTCTCGACCTGCTGCAGGAAGGCGATCGCGGCCTTGGCGCGGTCGTTGGCGCCGCTGTCTGTCACCCACAGCGGCTTGTAGTCGTGCGCCTTGTAATAGGCCTCGACGCCTTCGCGATCGGCCTTGCGGGAAACGTAACGGTCGAGCCGTGCTTCGATCAGTTCACGCAATCGCTCGGCAAGTGCGGACCGGACGGTCGGCGCCGCAGCCGGTGTGCTGGCATCCTTGACCGGCTCAGCGGCGGGCACAGTGGCGTCCTGCGTCGGCTCGCTCTTCGGTGCGGCTGCCGGGGTCGCGGCGTTCTGTGACGGCTCGCTCTTCGGCGCGGCTGCCGGGGTCGCGGCGTTCTGTGACGGCTCGCTCTTCGGCGCGGCTGCCGGGGTCGCGGCGTCCTGCGTCGGCTCGCTCCTCGGTGCGGCTGCCGGGGTCGCGGCGTCCTGTGACGGCTCACTCTTCGGCTCGGCCGCCGGAATCGCGGCATCCTTCGTCGGCTCGCTTGTCGCCTCGTCCTTGGCCGTCGCTGCCGTGTCCGATTCCGTCGCTACCGGCGAAACATCGGTGGCCGGCTTGGGGATCGATGCGGTCGTCTCGCTCTGCACGGCCGGTTCAGACGCATCTACATCCTTCGCCGCCGTCGTCGTGTCCGGCACCGGCACCACGACCTGTGTTTCGGACGTCGGCGAGTCCGCCTGCTGCGCCTGCCCGGACTGGCTGGCGAGCGCCAGACTCAGGCCGAGGGCGGTCGCGGCGACGAGACGGTCGAGACGAATTTTCACTTGCATCTCCCAATAACTAGCCGGGAAGCACACCCACAAATATATTCTAGCCTATAGCGCAACGAGGTTACGCCTTTCACAACGCTCGGGGTCTGAACAAATACCAAGTGTGGCTATTTTGCACCGTGATCAGCGTCACATTCTGCCCGAATTCTACGTCAACCCGGCGTGAGACGGGAGCAGCCTCGGGCCGGCCGCCCGGTTCTTGGCGGGTTTTCCCCATCCTTCGCAGATGGGCCACCATCACCTCCGCGTGATTGCCGAACGGTGGCTACCCAGGCACGAAAAAGCGCAGTCCATCACTGGTCGCTCGACCATGTCCGCAACCTCCACATGGCGGCGGGACCGCCGGGCCGCAAGCCGCCGCCGACGGGCAGCCGGCACCCTCTCCGGTATGCGGATCTGCGCTTGCGCAATTTGCCGCAGGCCGTCGGCACAGAAAAAACCGGGCCCCGCAGGGGCCCGGTCTGAGGGTGCCGGTGTGGGGACCGGCAGTACTTCCAGAGGGGAACAAGCTGTGCATCGGTGACTTCTGGGAGGATACTCAAATCCGCTGCACAGCGAGGCGTCAGTATGCGCCACCACTGCCGCGCGGCAAGGCAAGCGGCCGCATGTCAGCCATGCGCATAGGTCGCGCCGGATCGCCGCGCGCGAATCGCTCTTGTCGCCAGGGAGGTCAAAATTTCCAGCGCTGCGCGTTGGCAACCAGGAAGTCGCGAAACACCTGGATGCGGGCCACCGACTTAAGCTCTTCCGGATAGACGAAATAGGCATCGAGCGCGAGCGTGTCGGCTTCGCCGAACAGCTGTACCAGCCCGCCGTTCTCCTCCACCAGATAGTCGGGCAGCATCGCCACCCCCAGGCCGCGCTGGCAGGCGCGCAGCAAGCCCAGCACGCTGTTGACGGTCAGCTGCGAGCGGCGCGGGCCCTTGCCCTCGCGGCCCACCTCGACCGGCCAGCGCCGGTTGGCGAAGTGCTGCGGCACATTGCCACCGAGCAGCAAGATGCGGTGGTTGTCGAGTTCCTCGTGTGTGCGCGGCGTGCCGACGCGCTTGAGATAATCGGGCGACGCGTAGGCGTGGAAATGCACGGAAAACAGCTTGCGCTGGATCAGGTCGGGTTGCGTCGGCTGGCGCAGGCGGATTGCGACATCGGCCTCGCGCATGGCGAGGTCGAGTTCGTCGTCGGTTGTGATCAGCGTGATCTGGATGTCGGGGTAGAGATCGAGGAATTCACCGAGTCGCGGCAACAGCCAGTGCAGGCCGATGCCGGGCGTGGTCGACACTTTCAGTTCGCCACTGGGCCGTTCGCGGCTGTCGGTAAGCTTGGTACGCGCGGCCTCGAGCTTCATGAACACTTCATGCGCCGTGCGGTGAAGCACTTCACCCTGCTCGGTGAGGATCAGCCCGCGCGCGTGGCGGTGAAACAGCGAGACACCGAGTTCGTTTTCCAGCGCCGACACCTGGCGCGACACCGCTGACTGTGACAGCCCGAGCCGCTCGCCGGCGTGGGTGAACGATCCGGCTTCCGCTGCAGCGTGGAACACCTTCAGCTTGTCCCAGTCCATGCTGGCGTTGGGATTGGCCATGCCTATTCCGCCGCCGCGCGCTCGTGCGCGTGGGCGGCAAGGAATTTCTCCGCCTCGAGCGCCGCCATGCAGCCCTGGCCGGCGGCGGTGACTGCCTGCCGGTAGATGTCGTCGGTGACGTCGCCGGCAGCGAACACGCCGGGCACCGAGGTGGCGGTGGAATGGCCGGCGGTGACGATGTAGCCGGACGGCTTCATCTGCACCTGGCCGGCGAACAGTTCGGACGAGGGCGCATGGCCGATGGCGATGAAGACGCCGTCGACGCTGCGCTCGCTCACCGCGTTGGTCTTCACGTTGCGCAGCTTGACGCGATTGACCTTCATCGGGTTCTCGCTGCCGAGCACGTCTTCGAGCACGGTGTCCCAGACGACCTCGATTTTCGGGTGCTTGAACAGCCGGTCCTGCAGGATCTTTTCGGCGCGGAAACTGTCGCGCCGGTGCACCACCGTGACCTTGGAGGCGAAATTGGTAAGGAACAGCGCCTCCTCGACCGCAGTATTGCCACCGCCGATCACCACCACTTCCTTGTTGCGGTAGAAGAAGCCGTCACAGGTGGCGCAGGCCGACACGCCGTAGCCCTTGAACTTCTGCTCGGATGGCAAATCAAGCCAGCGCGCCTGGGCGCCGGTGGCGATGATCAGGCAGTCGGCAACATAGGTATCGCCGGAATCGCAGGTGAGGCGAAACGGGCGGCTGCCGAGTTCCACCTTGTTGACATGGTCCATGACGATCTTGGTGCCGACATGCTCGGCCTGCGCCTGCATCTGCTCCATCAGCCAGGGGCCCTGGATGACGTCGGCGAAGCCCGGATAATTCTCCACGTCGGTGGTGATGGTCATCTGGCCGCCGGGCTGGATGCCCTGGATCAGGATCGGTTCCAGCATGGCGCGTGCGGCGTAGATGGCGGCGGTGTAACCGGCCGGGCCGGAACCGACGATGACGACCTTGGCGTGCACGGTGTTGGACATGGCTAGCGCCCCCCTGGCGGGCGTCCCCCGGGCTGCATTCGGGCCCGGACGGGCCGGGCTATCGCCGGCTCTTTTGCGAGCACAATCTATGTTTTTTGGGCAGCCATGCAAGATACGCAACCCACGGAAGTCACAGGCTGCAACAGCGGCAGGTCACTTGGCCGTGCACAGGCCTGCGCAACAATCTTTCGCGAAAGATTGTTTCGCGATATGCCTGTTTCGGCCGGGATTTCGCCGACCAATCCGGAGAAACCGCCTTGCCCGCCCGTCTCGATGACATCGACCGCAAGATCCTGAAGGAGCTGCAGGACGACGGCCGCATCACCAATGTGGAATTGGCCCGCCGTGTCGGTATCTCGGCTCCGCCCTGCCTGCGCCGGGTGCGAGCGCTCGAGCAGGCGGGTTTCATCAAGGGTTACCGCGCGCTGCTCGACGAGAAGAAGCTCGGCTACGAGGTGGCGGTATTCGCCTCCGTGCATCTGGCGAGCCAGGCGGAGGCCGACCTCGTCGCCTTCGAGGACTTCGTGCGCGCGCAGCCGCTGGTGCGCGAATGCTGGATGCTCTCCGGCGAGGTCGACTTCGTGCTCAAATGCGTAGCGCCGGACCTGAAGACCTTCCAGGGTTTCGTCGAGAAGCTCACCGCCGCGCCCAATGTGCGCAACGTGAAGACCTCGCTGGTGCTGCGCCAGTCCAAGGACGCTGCCATGGTGCCGATGGACAGTTGGTCATGACGGGACGCGCCCGCGCCCCGGAATGACGATGGCCGGGACAAGCCCGGCCATGACATTCGCAGCGTTGATGAAGCAAAGCGGACCCCTCAACGCCACTCCACCTTCTTCACTTCGTAGGCCTTGGCGCCGCCGGGCGTGTTGACCTCGACATTGGCGCCCTTGGCCTTGCCGATCAGCGCCTTGGCGAGCGGCGAGGTGACCGAGATGCGGCCTTCCTTGGCGTCCGCCTCCGGCTCGCCGACGATCTGCCATACCATTTTTTTGTCGGTGTCCTCATCGACCAGAGTCACGGTCGCGCCGAACTTGATGGTATCGCCGGACAGTTTCGACACGTCGATGACGTCGGCGCGCGCGAGCTTGTCCTCGAGTTCCGCAATGCGGCCCTCGTTGAGCGACTGCGCCTCCTTGGCGGCGTGGTATTCCGCGTTTTCCGACAGGTCGCCGTGCGTGCGCGCATCGGTGATCTGCTGGATAATGCGCGGACGCTCTACCTGCTGACAATGCTTGAGCTCGGCCTCGAGCGTGGCATAGCCCGCCGCGGTCATCGGTATTTTTTCCATCGTCTCATCTCCTCCTGGCGGCCGCCCGAACTTTTCTCAACCTGCTTGAAGCGCCGCCAAGCCCTTCCCAGCTCCGACAATAGCGTTCCTTCGACTCGCAATACGACTCCGGCAGCGGGTCCTCCGCGCACCGGAGCCATGATAACCGAGGGCCGGAGATAAAACGCACCGCCCGCGGCCGCTTTTGTCAGGCCGCAACCGTGGTCTTCCCCGCCGTACTCGCGCCGCCGCTTGAGGCGCGGGCCGGACGTCCTCGGTCAGGCCCGGCCGTAATAACTCTGCAGCGCGCGCACCTCGAGGTCGCCCCCGAGATAGGCTTTAATGCCTTGCGCCGCGGCGACGGCACCAGAAAGAGTGGTGTAGTACGGCACTTTATGCAAGAGGGCGGCGTGGCGCAGGGAGCGGCTGTCGGCTAATGCCGTCGCCCCCTCGGTGGTATTGAAAACCAGCTGGACCCGCCCGTTTTTGATGGCGTCGACGATATGGGGCCGGCCTTCCAGCACCTTGTTGATCTTGGCCGCCTCCACCCCCTGTTCGGCCAGGTAGCGCTGGGTGCCCGAGGTGGCGATGGTCTGGAAGCCGAGCGCGGCGAGCAGCTTGATCGCCGGCAGGATGCGCGGCTTGTCCTCGTCCTTCACCGAGACGAACACCGTGCCTGTACGCGGCAGGCTGGTGCCGCCGCCGATCTGGCTCTTGGCGAAGGCGATTTCGAAGCTGCTGTCGATGCCCATCACCTCGCCGGTGGATTTCATCTCCGGTCCGAGCACGGTGTCGACGCCGGGGAAGCGGGCAAAGGGGAACACCGCCTCCTTCACCGCCCGGTGCTTGGGCCGCATGCGTTTCAGGCCGAACGCCTTCAGACTCTCGCCGGCCATGATGCGGGCGGCGATCTTGGCCACCGGCAGGCCGATCACCTTGGCGACGAAGGGCACCGTGCGCGAGGCGCGCGGATTGACCTCCAGCACGTAGATTTCGCCGTCCTTGATGGCGTACTGCACGTTCATCAGCCCGCCGACATCGAGCGCCAGCGCCAGCGCCCGCGTTTCGCGCTCGAGCTCGGCGATGGTCTTCTCGCTCAGCGTATGCGGCGGCAGCGCGCAGGCTGAATCGCCGGAATGGATGCCGGCCTCCTCGATGTGCTCCATGATGCCGGCGATGAAGGTGTCCTTGCCGTCGCAAAGGCAATCGACGTCCACCTCGGTGGCGTCGGACAGATAGCGGTCGATCAGCAGCGGGCTCTTTTGCGATACTGCCAGTTCGGTCGGCCGGTCGAGATCGGAAGCAAGGCGGGTCACGTAGCGGTCGAGCTGGGCGCCGTCCCGCACGATCTCCATGGCGCGCCCGCCCAGCACGAAGGAGGGACGGATCACCACCGGATAGCCGATGCCATCGGCGATGGCGCGGGCGGCGCCGGGCGAGGTGGCGATACCGTTCTGCGGCTGGCGCAATTTGAGCTTGTCGAGCAGCGTCTTGAAATGCTCGCGGTCCTCGGCGAGGTCGATGGCGTCAGGCGAGGTGCCGAGGATCGGCACATTGGCCGCTTCCAGCGAACGCGCCAGCTTGAGCGGCGTTTGCCCGCCGAACTGCACGATGACTCCGTGCAGCGTGCCCCTGGAGCGCTCGATCTCGATGATCTCCAGCACGTCTTCCGGGGTCAGCGGCTCGAAATAGAGCCGGTCGGAGGTGTCATAATCCGTAGAAACCGTCTCCGGATTGCAGTTGACCATGATGGTCTCGTGGCCGGTCTCCTTCAGCGCGAAGGCGGCGTGGCAGCAGCAATAGTCGAACTCGATGCCCTGGCCGATGCGGTTGGGCCCGCCGCCGAGAATGATGACCTTCTTGCGGTCGGATGGCGCTGCCTCGTTGACTGCCTGACCGGCGAACGGCGCCTCGTAGGTCGAATACATGTAGGCGGTGGGCGAGGCGAACTCGGCTGCACAGGTGTCGATGCGCTTGAACACCGGCCGCACGCCCAGCGACCGGCGCGTCTCCATCACCGCGTCGTCGGTCGTGCCGGTGAGCTTCGCCAGTCGCCTGTCGGAAAATCCCATTGACTTGAGGCGGCGCAGCGGGCCGGCGGTCTGCGGCAGGCCCTTCTTGCGGATCTCGGCCTCGCTGTCGACCAGGGCGCGAATCTGGGCAAGGAACCAGGGATCGATGCGGCAGGCGTTATGAATGAGCTCGTCGCCGGCACCGAGCCGCATGGCCTGCGCCACCTTGAGCAGCCGGTCCGGCGTCGGCGTGCCGAGTGCGGCGCGGACGGCGTCTTTATTGTCGCTGTCATCGACACTCTTGTCGGTGTCGAAGCCTTCGATGGTCAACTCGTCGAGGCCGGTGAGGCCGGTTTCCAGCGAGCGCAGCGCCTTCTGCAACGATTCCTGGAAGGTACGGCCGATCGCCATCGCCTCGCCCACCGATTTCATCGAGGTTGTGAGCACCGGTTCGGAGCCGGGAAATTTCTCGAAGGCGAAGCGCGGAATCTTGGTGACCACGTAATCGATGGTCGGCTCGAACGAGGCAGGCGTCGCGCCGCCGGTGATATCGTTGGCGATCTCGTCGAGCGTGTAGCCGACCGCCAGCTTGGCGGCGACCTTGGCGATCGGAAAGCCGGTCGCCTTCGACGCCAGGGCAGATGAGCGCGACACGCGCGGATTCATCTCGATGATCACCAGTCGCCCGTCCACCGGATTGACTGCGAACTGCACGTTGGAGCCGCCGGTCTCCACCCCGATCTCGCGCAGCACCGCGATCGACGCGTCGCGCATGATCTGGTATTCCTTGTCGGTCAAGGTGAGCGCCGGCGCGATGGTGATCGAGTCGCCGGTATGCACGCCCATCGGATCGACGTTCTCGATCGAGCAGATGATGATGCAGTTGTCGCGCTTGTCGCGCACCACCTCCATCTCGAACTCCTTCCAGCCCAGCACCGATTCCTCGATCAGCACCTCGCTGGTCGGCGAGGCGTCGATGCCGCGCTCGACGATGTCGATGAACTCCGACTTGTTGTAGGCGATGCCGCCGCCGGTGCCGCCCAGCGTGAAGGAGGGGCGGATGATCGCCGGCAAGCCGATGTCGTCAAGCGCCTCCAGCGCCTGCGGCAGCGTCTTGATCTGATGCGAGCGCGGGGTTTCCAGGCCGATCTTCGTCATCGCCTCGCGGAACAGTTCGCGGTCCTCCGCCTTGTCAATCGCCGCGGCGGTGGCGCCGATCATCTGCACGCCGAACTGGTCGAGCACGCCCATCTTCTTCAGCGACAGCGCGCAGTTGAGCGCGGTCTGTCCGCCCATGGTCGGCAGCAATGCGTCGGGCCGTTCCTTCTCGATGATCTTGGCGACGATCTCCGGCGTCACCGGCTCGATGTAAGTGGCGTCGGCGAGATCGGGGTCGGTCATGATCGTCGCCGGATTGGAATTGACGAGGATGATCCGGTAACCCTCGTCCTTCAGCGCCTTGCAGGCCTGCGTGCCGGAATAGTCGAATTCGCAGGCCTGGCCGATGACGATCGGGCCGGCACCGATGATCAGGATCGACTGGATGTCGGTGCGTTTGGGCATGCACTCGCGGGCGAAAGGGCACAAAAAAAGGGCGCGCAAGTCGCGCGTCCCCCGGACCGCGCCGAGGACGAGAACCTCGCGCGCGGGGGCGTCTTAGACCAGATTCGAGGGCCAGGGAAGGGGACCGGCGGCGGTTGCCGCACAAATGACGAAACCATGCGCGCCCGGAACCGTTGTCAGTCCATGAGCTTGTCCGGCCGTGTCCTGACTGCCGCCAAACACAGCAACAAGGGCGCCTGGCTCGCCGGGCTGGCGCTGGCGGGCACCTATGCGCTGGCGCATGTGCTTGACCGCGGCGGCGCGCCCCCTGCCGAGGCGAAATCGTCCGTGCCGCCCGCGCGCCGGCTTGGCTGGGCCGGCTGGAAGCGGGTGCTCTACCGCACCTATGAGGAGATCGTGGAGGACCGCCTGCTCGCGCTCGCCGCCGGCGTGGTGTTCTACGGGCTGCTGGCGCTGTTTCCGGCAATCACCGCCCTGGTGTCGAGCTACGCGCTGTTCGCCAATGCCGGCACCATCACCGACCACCTGGCGATGCTGCACACGGTGATGCCGGACAGCGCCTCCGGCATCGTTGACGAGCAGGTCAACCGCATCATCTCGCGCACCACCGGCGATTTGAGCTTCACCTTCTTCTTCGGCCTCGGCCTCGCGCTGTGGAGCGCCAATGCCGGCATCAAGGCGATCATCGACGCGCTCAACGTCATCTACGGCGTGAAGGAACGGCGCAGCTTCATCCGGCTCAATCTGGTCTCGCTCGGCTTCACTATCGGTACCATCGGCGGGCTTTTGCTGGCGATCGGGGCCATCGTCGTCCTGCCGATCGTGTTTTCCTATCTGCCGCTCGGCGGCTACGAAGGCGCCGTTATGACCTGGCTGCGCTGGCCGGCGTTGTTGACGCTGGTGATTCTCGGCCTCGGCGCGCTCTACCGTTTCGGCCCCAACCGCGATGATCCGCGCTGGCAGTTGATCAGCCCCGGCACGGTATTCGCCGCCATCGCGTGGCTCGCCGGCTCTGCCGCGCTGTCCTTTTATCTCGGTAACTTCGCCAATTACGACGCCACCTACGGCTCGCTCGGCGCGGCCATCGGCCTGATGATGTGGCTGTGGATGACCGCGATCGTGGTGCTGGTGATCTTCCTATTCCTGCGCTCGTTCCGTTCGACCCTGATCCCGGCGATCACCATTCCGGTCTCGATCCTCGGCACCATCGCCGGTATCTGGATCGCCGGATTTTCGATCAATATCCTGACGCTGCTGGCGCTGGTCCTGGCGACGGGCATCGTGGTCGACGATGCGATCGTGGTGCTGGAGAACATCCAGCGCCACCGCCGCATGGGCGCGGCCGGCCGTGCCGCCGCCGTCCTGGGTACACGCGAGATCTTCTTTGCCGTTATCTCGACCACGGTGACGCTGGCGGCGGTCTTCATCCCGATCTCCTTCCTGCCGGGGACGGCGGGCGGGCTGTTCTCGGAATTCGGCTTCGTGCTCGCCTTCGCGGTGGCGATCTCATCCTTCGTGGCATTGTCACTCGGCCCCGTATTGGCGGCGCGTTTTTATCGCGGCGCGCCGGGCCGTGCGGCAGGCGAGGATGCCGACGCCCAGCCAACGAAACCGGCGGGCTTTTGGGACCGTTTCGGCGACCGGGCCGCCAATTTTTACGCGGCCAGCCTTGCCGTGTGTTTGCGCTTCCGGGTCGTCGTGCTGGTCGTGGCGGGGGGCTTCGCGGTCGG
>Ga0210062_1000172_pt1 | contig 19557 bp, 16 predicted proteins | sample Muzzi_CordA_D2_FD_185528 | JGI IMG/M metagenome (GOLD analysis project Ga0210062, IMG submission 185528) | Wetland microbial communities from San Francisco Bay, California, USA, that impact long-term carbon sequestration - Muzzi_CordA_D2 (SPAdes) | ecosystem: Environmental > Aquatic > Marine >...
GCGGCCTGCTGCTCTTCCAGGCGCAGCTTCTCGATGGCGTTGTCCTTGAACACCTGGACCGCCCTGGCCATCTCGCCGACCTCGTCGGTACCGGCAACGTCGATCTCGACATCCAGCTTGCCGTTCGCAAGCTCGCCCATCAGGCGGGTAAGCCCGGCAATCGGGTTGGTGATGCTGAAGCCCAGGAAACCCATCACGCCGACCATGGCGACCAGGCCGATACCGAAGACACTGAACGCCGTTGTCGTGGAACTCTCCACCTGGTCACCCAAAAGGCTCATCGCCTCTTGCAGTTCCTCCGCGCTGGCGTTCTGCAGCGTCGCCAGGGCGCCATCCAATTGCTCGCCGCCCTCGTCGATAACAGTGTCCAGCCGCTCGAGGTCGTTCTCATCCTGCCGCCTCAACGCGCTTTCGAGGTCGACCGTGGCCGCCTGCTCCAGCAGCGCCACGTTTTCCATGATCTGCGCCGCGAGCGCGCGGCCATCGGCCACCTTGCCCAGTTCGCCGGCCTCTTGGGCCGCTTCCATAAGGCGCTCCCTTTCGGATTTGAACAGGTTCAGCGAACCATCCATGACGTCCCGGCGTTCCTTCAGGATCTTGCCTTCAAGCTGGTCGACGATGGAATCCATGGCGGCAAGCACAAGTTCCTTGCCCGCCATGCGCAGATCGACGAGGGCCTGAAGATGCACGATTTCCTTGTCGACGACCGTTTGGGCCTTCGAGACCTCACCGCTGGTGCTGACGAACAACCAGACCAGAACGCCCATCCCGACAATGGCCGCGGTGCACATCGCCACAAGCTTGGTTTTGATATTCCACTTGATCATCGCAAATCTCTCCATTTTCCCGCCTGATGCGCCAGTGTCTTTTGCACCCGCATCCAAGGTTGCATGAGCGGTACTCCGCCCTTCTCTTACCGTCACATCAGGGCCGCAACACCAACTTCTGGCGACCCCTTATTACGAAACTATACATAATGGATACTAACAATACCTTAATGGCATAAGGGTTATTGATAATGGTCATTATGGAACTACAAAACGGCCATCGCTGTTTGTCCTTAATATTTGAATTGTATTAGCCTTTTATGAATATTCTTGGTCGGCAGGCATAGTCATCTTCTTGTGGATTTCTCGAACCGTGGGCACTCGTCTCGGGGCTTCCGGCCACTGCCCAGGAGAGGCAAATGCCATGAGAACCAGGCATCCAGACAAAAAAGGGCCCCCCCGAAGGAGGCCCACAAATCCGTCGCGCTCGACCGGCCGTTACACGGCGCGCACCTCGCGCAGGAACCTGTCTACCTCGCCGCGCAGGCCTTCGGCCTGGCGCGACATGTCCTGACTGGCGCTGAGCACCTGTCCTGCTGCGCTGCCGGTTTCGCTGGCGGCGCGTGAGACATTTTCGATATTCTGGTTCACGTCCTGGGTGCCCCTGGCAGCCTGCTGAACGTTCCGCGCAATTTCCTGCGTGGAGACGCCCTGCTGCTCGACCGCGGTGGCGATTGTCGTGGCGATCTCGTTGACTTCGGTAATAACGTCGCGGATCCGCTCGATGGCGCCGACGGCGTCGTTGGTTTCTGTCTGGATGGCCAGGATCTGGTCCGAAATGTCCTGGGTGGCCTTGGCCGTCTGGTTGGCCAGGTTCTTGACCTCTCCGGCGACCACGGCGAATCCCTTGCCGGCCTCACCGGCGCGAGCCGCCTCGATGGTGGCGTTCAGCGCAAGCAGGTTGGTCTGGCCGGCGATGTTGTTGATAAGCTCCACAACCTCACCGATCTTGGCCGCCGCGGCCGCCAGCCCCTGCACCGTATCGTTGGTGGTTTCGGCCTCCTCCACCGCGTTGGCGGCGATTTTGGCCGACTGGTTGACCTGGCGCCCGATCTCGGCAATCGAAGCACTGAGTTCCTCGGCAGTCGCCGCAACGGTTTGCACATTCGCGGTCGCCTCGTCGGAAGCGGTGGCGACACTGGCGGACTGCCGCGTGGTTTCCTCGGCTGTCGTCGACATCTGCTGGGCGGTAGCCTGCATTTCGGTGGCCGACGAAGAGACGCCGTCGACAACCTGTTTGACCTGGCGTTCGAAACGGTCGGCCATCTCCAGCATGGACTGGCGCTTTTCTTCCTCAGCGCGCAGCTTTGCAGCCTCCTGCTCCCGCTCCAGACGAATTTTTTCTCCGGCATTGTCCTTGAACACCTGGACGGCGGCGGCCATTCGGCCCAACTCGTCACGGCGACCGGATTCGACCTCGGCTTCGAGGTCTCCCTCGGCCAGCTTGCCCATTACGCGCGTCAGCCGTTCGATCGGTCCCGTTATCGTGCGGCCCACGACGAACAGGATCACGATCAGGGCGATCGCCGAACCGGACCCCATGTAAAGCGCCCACCAGGATGCCTCGTCGGCCGAGTTGTTCAGCGCGATGCTTGTTTCCTTTTGCTGGGCGGCAACTGCGTCCTGCATTTCCTCAAGGATGCTGACCAGCCCCTGGCCGAATTCATCGATATCGTCGTTGAAACCGGCGTAGGCCTCCTCTCCGGCGCGAGCCTCGATCGCTTGCACCAGTTCCTGACGCATCACGCGGTCCAGCGTATTGGTCAGTTCGGAGACCTCGGCCGAGAGCTTTGGTTTCCCGATCCGCCGGGCGGCCTTATCGATCAGTTCCTGGCTGTTGCGCAGCGCGTCGATACCGCTGTCCATCACCTCCAGGCGCTCGTCATAGACATAGCCTTCGTCGGCATCGATGATCGAATCCATTCCGGCCAGAACCAGTTCGATCGTGCCGACGCGAAGGTCGGAAAGCTGCTCGGTCTGGTCCAGCATTACCTGATTTTCGAGCGTCGCGCGCCGGACCACATTAGCGGCATTCCACGAGATTATGGACAGCAATGCCAGGGCAACCACGGCCACGATCCCCATCAGGACCAGCTTTACCTTGATGGTCGGCGAAAATCTGCGTTTCATGCTCCGTCTCTCCAAATGCGCGACGCCACAAGACAAGTTGCCTCGGGGAAATATCGTTTTGCCCCGTTTCCGGGCCAACCTGCAATACGCGGATACGGCGCCTGGCCACGCCGACTACCGCGAAACCGATATCCCACTCCCTCGCAGGAAGAAAGAATCCGATCGCAACAGGAATAGATTACTGTCAATTAAGACTGAGTTAACGAAGGCCGGTTTGGGACACCTGTGACGGCGAAATTATCTTTGGCAGGCCCTAGCGGAGTAAATCAATCCGGCAATTCTACCTCTATGGCCTCGTCCAGCATCACCAGTTCGGTGTCTTCCGGGCCGCCGTCGTCGTGGCGGATCATGGTAAAATCGGTGGGGCGGTCCAGCACACAAAGCGGCCCGTGCCAGACCCCGGCATCGTAATTCACCGCTTGCCCGCCATCGGCGACGAAAGCGCGGATGTTGTCGATATCGGGACCGCCGTCTGGCAGGGCGGGGCAGACGACGGCGAGATAGCGCGCCCCGTTCATCGGCACGAATAGCTGCATCGAATGGGGATGCCGCTCGATCGCCTTGACCAGCGGCGCCCGGTGGGCGACCCGCATGAAAGTGATGTTCAGCTTCGCCTGATCGCGCAGATTATCGGTACTGGCGGCATATTCGTCACGCTGGGCCGGATCGCCGTTAGAGGTAAGCACCTGCCCCCAGGGGGCGAGGGCTTCGGGTGTCAGCGGCTCGGCCTTGATTTTTCTGGTCATGCTCTTATCCCTAATCGCCGACAGCGACGGCGCCGCATTCGGCCAGCGCCGCGATCTCGTCCGCACTATATCCGTATTCAGATAGCACTTCATTTGTATGCTGGCCATAGAGTGGGGCGCCATGTTGCACGCCACCCGGCGTGCCGGAAAACTTGATCGGCAGCCCGATGGTCTTTACCGGGCCGAGCCGCGCATGTTCGGCCTCGACCACCATTTCGAGCGCCAGGGCCTGTGGGTCGCGGTGCATCTGGGCGATGTCGAGGACAGGCCCGGCGGGCAGGCCGGCGGCCTCGAACTTCGCCAGCCATTCATCGGTGGTCCGGGTGACCATATGCTTTTCCAACGCCTCGGACAGCGCGGCCAGATGCGACATGCGCCCGGAATTTTCCCTGAAGCGCTCGTCCCCGGCCAGCTCCGGTGCTTCCAGCACCTCGGTCAGGCGCAGCCAGTTGGCCTGGTTGGCCGCGCCGATATTTACCCAGCCGTCGCTGGTGCGCAGCGCCTGATAGGGCGCGTTCAGAGGATGAGCCGAGCCCATGGGCCCGGGCGAATTGCCGGTGGCGAAGGCGATGGCCGACTGCCAGTAGGTGTGGGTGATGGCGGCCTCGAACAGCGACGTATCGACTCGCTGCCCCTCGCCGGTCTGCATCTTGTGAACATATGCCGAAACCACGCCCAGAGCGCCCAGAATACCGGCGGTGATGTCGCTGACCGGCGCACCGACCTTGACCGGCGGGCGGCCCGGCCCCTCGCCGGTGATGCTCATCAGGCCGCTCATGCCCTGGGCGATCAGGTCGAAACCGCCGCGGTCGGCATAAGGCCCGGTACGGCCGAAGCCGGAAATCTCCGCATAGATCAGGCCGGGGTTGATCTTCTTCAACTCCTCATAACCCATGCCCAGCTTTTCCATGGTGCCGCGGCGGTAATTCTCGATGACAACGTCGGCATCCCGCAGCAACCGGCGCAGAACCTCCCTGCCCTTCTCGTCCTTGAGATTGACCGCGATGCCCCTCTTGTTGCGGTTCATCATCATGAAGGCGGCGGATTCGCCGTCGATGTCGGGTGGCACGGAACGCCGCGTATCGTCGCCGCCCGGCATTTTCTCGACCTTGATAACGTCGGCGCCCATATCGGCAAGCATCAGCCCGCAGACCGGCCCCGCCATGATATGGGCGAGTTCGATCACCTTGACGCCCTTCAGCGGCCCATGCCGTTCCGTCATGGCTCAGCGCCCCTTGAAGTCAGGCTTCGTCTTGGTCAGGAAGGATTGGTAACCGATCCGGAAGTCTTCGGTGTCATAGCAGGCGTAGCCTTCGTCCAGTTCCGCGTCGCTCAACGGCGCGGGGTCTTCCAGCCGGTCGAGGAACTTCTTGTGCCAGCGCGCGACCAGGGGAGCACCCTCGGCTATGCGTTGCGCCGTTGCCATGGCCTCTTCCTCGACCTTGTCGTCGGGCACGACACGCGTGACCAACCCCTTGTGTTTCGCCTCGTCAGCGCCAAAGACGCGGCCTTCCAGCAGGATCTCCAATGCCGTCGATCGCCCTACCAACCGCTGCAGACCGTCGATCTCGGGATAGGCCATGACCAGCCCCAGCCGCTTGATCGGCACGCCAAAGCGGCTCGACTCGCCGCAGATGCGCAGATCGCAAAGCGCCGCGATTTCGAGGCCGCCGCCGACGCAAATCCCCTCGATCAGAGCGACGGTCGGGTGCCGGCAGGTTTTCAGTGCGGTCAAGGTATGGTGCAGGATCTGGCCATAGGCCCTGGCCTGTTCGGCATTCGAGCGGTCGGTCTCGAATTCCGAGATATCGTTGCCGGGCGAGAAGGATTTCCCGCCGGCACCACGCAGCACGATGCAGCGCAGATCGTCGTCGGACGCCAGTTCCTCCAGAACATGGCCAAGACGAAGCCACATCGGCTTGGTCATGGCGTTCAGCTTGTCGGGACGATTCAGCGTGACGGTCGCGACATATCCGTCGCGATGTACAAGGATCGTGTCTTCGGGCATCGCGCCTTATTCCTCAACCGTAGAATAGATAGACCAGCCCCATCGGGATGACCGGAATATAGGTAACCATAAGCAGGATGAACAACAGCACGGCGACGAAATACATGTTGTACTTGCTGACTTCCCAAATATTCGCCTTGGCGACCGAACATGCGGTGATCAGCACGCTGGCGACCGGTGGCGTCTGCTGGCCGATGCCCAGATTCAGGGTCACGATCAGGCCGAAATGGACCGGGTCGATGCCGACGGCGTTGACCAGCGGCATGACGATCGGCACCACCAGGATGATCGCGGCGGCCGAATGCAGGAACAGGCCGAGGACCAGGAACAGCACGTTCAACAGGGCCAGCACGACATATTTGTTCTGGGTGAAATCGCCGATCGTGGCGGCCAGTTGCTGCGGCACCTGCTGTTCGGTGAGGAATACGCCGACCAGGGCGGACGACGCCACCAGCAGCATCACGACAGCGGTCTGCACGCCGCCCTCCATCATGGCTTCGCGCAAATGTGGCCAGTCGAGTTCACGGTAAATAACGCCGCCGATAAACAACGCCGCGAATACCGCCAGCGCCGCGCCCTCGGTCGCGGTCACAAAACCGCCAAAAATACCACCGAGAATAATGACCGGCAGCATGAAGGCCCAAGCGGCTTCCTTGAACGTCTTCCAGACCCTGGGAATCTGGAACGCCTCTTCCACCGGGAAGTTACGGCGCACGGCGAACCAGTAGGCGACCCCCATCATCATGAGACCGCCCAGCACACCCGGCACGATACCCGCGACGAAAAGCTGCACGACCGAGGAGTCCGCCATGACCGCATAAAGGATCATCGGTATGGACGGCGGGATGATAACAGCAAGTGTTGCGGCGGAAGAGGTCACGGCAGCGGCGAATGCATTGGGATAGCCGCGCTTTTTCATCGCGGGAATCAGGATCGAGCCCAGTGCCGCCACGTCCGCGACAGCGGAGCCCGAAATTTCAGCAAAAAACAGGGACGCGCCGATGGTGACCATCGACAGACCGCCCTTGATGAACCCCAGTAGAGCAGAGGCGAAAGCGATCAGCCGCCGCGAAATTCCCGAGGAATTCATGATGGCGCCGGCCAGAATGAACAGGGGGATCGCCAGCAACGGGAACTTTGTGGAACCATCGAACATAACCAGAGCCAGGTTCGGCAGAATATCCGGTCCCGCCGTGAGAACCATGGCTACGGCCGCAACCACGCCCAGCGCAACCGCTATCGGAACGTTCAGCAGGACGAGCAGCAGAAGGCCGAGAAACATCAATAAGATTGTCATTCTTCCCTCAACTCCGGCGGAATGTCGTGATGTACTCCCCGGCGCGCTTCGTCGAGAACGCGAGGCAGGCTGATCAACTGCGCGATGATGAAAAGGACGGCTCCAATCGGAATAACCGACTGCACGAACTGCGACGGCACTTCCGGCAAGCTGACGAGATAGTCCCCTTCCAGGATGATCAGTACCGACCAGCCGACCCAGGCCAGCAACGCGAAAAAGCTGATAACCACACCCTCGCCGAGCCACACCGCGGCGATCCGCAGATTTGTCGGTAATGTATCGACAAGTCCCGGGAATCCGATATGAGCCCGTTTCAGTGCAGCTAGCGACGCCCCGTAATAGGTGAGCCAGGCCAGCATGATCGAGGCAACCTCGTCATACCAGGCTAGCGATGCGCCCATCTTGCGATAGATAATGGCCAGCAGCACAACAACGGCAAGGCCACCGGTCAGCAGCATGACGATGACTTCCATAAGCTGTCCGAACGGGCGTTCAAGGCGGGCCAGAAAAGACATGCGCAGGGTCCCTGAATAAGTAAATGAAGATTTCAGGCAGTGGGATCCACCCTGCCGCCGGATCCGAAGAGCGTGGCGGCAGGGCAGCGATCCGGTGGGCGTCAGTTAGCCAGTGACAGGGCTTGGTCGACGAGCGCCTTACCGCCGTCGACGTCGGCCCCGAATTCCTCATAGATTGATGCGCTGGCCTTTACGAAGGCCGCCTTGTCGGCTTCATTGACCTGCATACCGCCGGCTTCCAGTTTCGCCAGCAGATCTTTTTCCATATTCGCCGCGGTCTCATAGACGAAAGCCTGCGATTCCTTCGCAATTTTCTCGAGCTCGCCGGCGATATCGGCGGGCAGGCTATCCCACTTTTTCTTTCCCACGAGAACATAGGCCGGCGTATAGACGTGTCCGGTAAGCGACAGGTATTTCTGCACTTCCTGGAACTTTGCGCTGGCAATCTGCGCGAAGGGGTTTTCCTGGCCGTCCATCACGCCGGTCTGAAGCGCAACAAAGACCTCGGAAAACGCCATCGGCGTCGGATTGGCGCCATAGGCCTGGAACATCTTGACCCGCCATTTGCCCTTGGGCGTGCGCAGCTTGATACCTTGCAGGTCGGCCGGTACGTTGATTGGGCGGGTATTGTTGGTGATATGGCGGAAACCGTTCTCCCACAGGGCAAGCACCTTATAGCCCTTTTCTTCCGCCATCGGCTCCAGCTTTTTCCAGAAGATCTCGTTTTCTATCCTGCTCATATGGGCCCGATCCTTGACCAGATAAGGCATGTCAAACATGCCAAACTGGTCGACGACCGACGACATCACGCTCGAGGGCAGCGCGAAATCGACGGTGCCGAGTTTCAGCTTCTGGAGCAGTTCCTTGTCCTTGCCGAGCTGGCTGGAGCCATAGACCTCGATCTTCACCTTGCCGGCCATCTGCGCGTTTACGCGTTTGGCGAATTCCTCCGCCGAAACCGCGAACAGCGAGCCCGGAGCACCGACATGTCCGAACTTCAGGGTGAGTTCCTCGGCCGAGGCCGGAAGGGCGAAGCTCGCCGCAAGAGCGATGCCCGCAATGATTTTGGTAAGTCGCATTGTTTCCTCCTTGTTGTGATATCGGGTTAACGTTTTTTCTTAATTATTTTTCGCGGGAGACATCAGTTAGCCGTTTCTCCGCTCCGCCAGAAATTCCATGGCCGCCGTCACGCCTCGCGGCTGGTGCGGAACGCCCGCGATCGACAGCCCCATCTCGACGCCCGTCAGTGCGCCCATCAGCATCAGCTCGTTGAAATCGCCCAGATGGCCTATGCGGAACACCTTGCCGGCGACCTTGCTCAATCCGGTGCCCAACGACATGTCGAAGCGATCGAGGATCACCTTGCGCAGCGCATCGGCATCGTGGCCTTCAGGCATCATAACTGCGGTCAGCGAGCCGCTGTATTCGGCCTCGTTGGCGCAAAGGATTTCCAAGCCCCAGCCGCGAACGGCGCGACGCGTGGCCTCGGCCAGACGGCGGTGCCGGGCGAAGACATTGTCCAGCCCTTCATCGTCGAGCAGCATTTTCAGCGCCTCGCGCAAACCATACAACAGGTTGGTCGCCGGCGTGTAGGGAAAATACCCTTGATCGTTGGGTCCGCTCATTTCCGACCAGTCCCAGTAGGACCGGGGCATGGTCGAGGATTCGGCCGCCTTTCGCGCCTTTTCGCTTATCGCGTTGAAGCCCAGGCCCGGCGGCAGCATCAGTCCTTTTTGCGAACCGCCAACGGTAACGTCGACGCCCCATTCGTCGTGCCGATAGTCGATCGACGCCAATGACGAGATGGTATCGACCATTAACAGCGCCGGATGACCGGCCCCGTCGATCGCCTTGCGCACTGCGGCGATGTCGCTGGTCACGCCGGTCGAGGTTTCGTTATGAACCACGCAGACGGCCTTGATGGCATGCGCCTTGTCTTCGGCGAGGCGCACGCCGATCGCCGCTGCGTCCACGCCATGCCGCCAGTCGCCGCCGATGAGCTCTACCTGCAGCCCCAGCCGTTTGGCCAACCCCGACCAAAGCGCCGCGAAATGGCCAGTCTCGTACATCAGCACTTGATCGCCGGGCGACAGCGCATTGACCAGCGCGGCTTCCCAGGCGCCGGTGCCGGAGCCCGGATAGATTATTACGTCACCATCGGTCTGGAATACCCGTTTCATGCCGGCCAGGCATTCCCGGCCAAGCTCCGCGAATTCGGGCCCGCGATGGTCCATGGTCGGGTTGTCCATGGCCCGAAGCACACGGTCGGGAACGTTGGTCGGCCCAGGAATCTGCAGAAAATGGCGCCCACTGCGAAAAGCCATACGGTTCCCCTGAATTAAATTCCAGCCTCGATTATAGAGCGGCTGGATCATTGTTTTTCATCCGGGCCTGAATTTTGCATACAATCTCCGCCGGGGCAAGTCACTTGTTTGCACTCCCGATCTCGTAACGTTCTGTGGATTTATCGGGCGGCAACGGATACAACCGTTTTCTACGTCATGATTTTGTATACAAACAACGCTGTATACTTGACCGCTTCTCGTAAACGGAGTACCCGGCAGTATGCTGAATGATCAAGTAGCCAGGAGCGGGGCAGCGCAGGACGACTCCGGCAGCCCGCTGGCGCGCCGCCTGGGACGGGAAACGCAGGCCGAAATTCTATTCGATCCCTTCAGTCGCGGACGATACAGCACCGACGCCTCAATCTATCAAATCATGCCGGTGGGCGTTGTCGTGCCGCGCAGTGTCGACGATATCCGCACCGCAATCCAGATAGCGCGGGACGAAGGCGTCCCGGTTCTGCCGCGCGGCGCCGGAACCTCGCAATGCGGCCAGACCGTCGGCGAGGCGCTGATCATCGATACCAGCAAGCACCTGCGCGACGTGATCTCGCTGGACAAGGAGAACCGGCGGGTGCGGGTGCGCCCCGGCATCGTGCTGGATCACCTGAACGCCTGGCTGCGGCCGCATGGCCTGTTCTTCCCGGTCGATGTATCGCCCGCCAACCGGGCCACCATCGGTGGCATGACCGGCAACAACAGCTGCGGCTCGCGCTCTATCCGTTATGGCAACATGGTCCATAATGTGCAGTCGATCGAGGCGATCCTGGCCGACGGAACCGAGGCCTCCTTCGGTGCGGCGCCCGGAAACCTGGCCGAACTGGAAGCGCCGGGGCGCTATATAGAGTTGATTCAGAAAATGCGCGCCCTTGGGCTGCGCGAGGCCGCCGAGATCGACGCGCGCATCCCGAAGCTGCTGCGCAAGGTTGGCGGCTACAATATCGAGACGATCGATCCCCGGGGCCACAACATGGCCAACCTGCTCGTTGGCTCGGAAGGAACCCTGGCTTTCTTCCACGAGATTGAGTTGGATTTGCAGCCGATTCCGGAACACAAGGTGCTGGGCGTTTGCCATTTCCCAACCTTCCGGGCGGCGATGGAATCGACGCAGCACATCGTGAAACTGGACCCGGCGGCGGTCGAGCTGGTCGACCGCACAATGATCGACCTGTCGCGCGAGATTCCGATGTTCCGTGCCACGGTCGACAGTTTCGTGCGCGGCGCTCCGGAGTCACTGCTGCTTGTGGAGTTCGCCGGAGATGATCTGGAGACGCAGAAGCGGAGCCTCGCCCGGCTGGTCGAATTGATGGGCGATATGGGCTATCCGGAGGCCGTTGTCGAGGTGACCGATCCGGCGTTTCAGCGCCAGATATGGGAAGTACGCAAGGCCGGCCTTAACATCATGATGTCGATGAAGGGCGAGGGAAAACCGGTCTCCTTTATCGAGGACTGCGCCGTGCCGCTGGAGCATTTGGCCGACTACACCGAGCGGCTGAACGGCGTTTTCGAAAAGCACGGCACCAGCGGCACCTGGTATGCCCATGCGTCGGTGGGCACCCTGCATGTACGCCCGGTTTTGAACATGAAGGAGGGTACGGACGTACACAAGATGCGCGAAATCGCCGAGGAAGCCTTCGCCATGGTGCGTGAATACAAGGGCTCCTTTTCCGGCGAGCACGGCGACGGATTGGTGCGTTCCGAGCATCTTGAAACCATGTACGGGTCGAAAATCGCCCGCGCGTTCGAAGAGGTGAAGGACGAGTTCGACCCCACCAGCCTGTTCAATCCAGGCAAGATCGTACGCCCTTCGAAGATGGATGATCGTACGCTGTTCCGCTATCCGCCGGACTATGCGCCGCAGCCGATCGACACTGTGCTGGATTGGTCGGAATGGGGCGGGTTCCCGGCGGCGATCGAGATGTGCAACAACAACGGCACCTGCCGCAAGGCCAGTCCCGGCGTGATGTGCCCATCCTATCGCGCTACCGGCGACGAGACCCACGTTACTCGCGGCCGCGCCAATGCGCTGCGACTGGCGATCACCGGACAGTTGGGGCCGGAGGCCCTCACTTCGCCGGCCATGAAAGAGGCGATGGATCTCTGCCTGAGCTGCAAGGGCTGCAAGCGCGAATGCCCGACCGGCGTCGACATGGCGCGAATGAAGTATGAGTTCAAAGCCCAGTGGAGGCTGAAGCACGGGCTCAGGCTGCGCGAAAAGCTGGTAGCCTGGCTGCCGCGCTACGCACCCTGGGCGGCCCGGATCGGCCCGCTGCTGAACCTGCGTAATCGCATCGGGCTGCTGGCGCGGCTGGGCGAATGGATCACTGGCTTCAGCGCGCGCCGCAAGCTCCCCATTTGGCGCCGCGACTGGTTCCGCCACGACCAGCCGCCCGCCGGCCCGGAAAATGGGCCCGAAGTCGTTCTGTTCGTCGACAGCTTCAACACCTGGTTCGACCCAGAAAACGCCCGCGCCGCCGTTAAGGTACTGGCGGCCGCCGGGTACCGCGTTCATATCGCACGCGCGCCCGAGGGTGGCCGGCCGCTATGCTGCGGCCGAACCATGCTGGCCGCCGGTCTGGTCACCGAGGCCCGCGCCGAGGCAAGCCGTATGATAGAGGCGCTGCGTCCCTGGATCGAAAAGAGCGTACCTGTTGTCGGGCTTGAACCGTCCTGCCTGTTCTCGCTTCGCGATGAATTCAAGGCACTGGTGCCGGGCGAAGACAGTGCAAAGCTGGCCGGGCTGGCCATGCTGTTCGAGGAATTCGTCGCCCGTGAGGTGGATGCCGGGCGTTTCCATCTGGACCTGGAGCCCCTGGAAGGAGGCAAGGCTATGTTGCACGGCCATTGCCACCAGAAGGCCTTCGGCGCAATGGGATCGGTCGAAAAGACCCTTTCGCTTGTACCGGGCCTGCATGTGGAAACCATTGAATCCACATGCTGCGGAATGGCCGGTGCCTTCGGTTACGAGGCGGAACATTACGACCTGTCGATAAGAATTGGCGAAATTGATCTACTTCCGGCAGTGCGCGCGGCCGAAAATAACGCTATCATAGTAGCCGACGGAACCAGTTGCAGGCATCAGATCCAGGACGGCGCGGGCCGCCTGCCGGTGCATGTCGCAAGGGTTCTGGCCGATGCCCTGCGGGGGGAATGAGGGGAAGACAGTATGAACGATGAGATTTCACAGACGTCGGAAGTAACGGAAGAGGAAGCGCCCGAGCGCCGGTCGCGACGGCCGCTGCACGAGGAAGCGGCCGACCGCCTGCGCGACATGATTGTCGGGGGCGAATTGTCTCCGGGCGAACGCTTTACCGAACAATCCCTGTGCGACCGGATGGGCCTCTCCCGTACGCCCCTGCGCGAGGCCATCAAGACCTTGACCTCGGAGGGCCTGATAATTCTGCAGCCTAATCGCGGGGCAAGCGTCGCCTCGCTCAGCCTTAAAGATATCGAGGACACCTTCCGCGTGATCGGCGTCATGGAAGCGCTTGCCGGGGAACTTGCCTGCGCCAATCTCTGCGATGACGACGTCGCCGAAATACGCGTACTGCACTACCAGATGGCGCTTCACAGGGCGCGCGGCGAGCGGCTGGACTATTTCAAGCTGAACCAGCGCATCCACGAGAAGATCGTCGAATTATCGGGTAACGCAGTGCTGATGGAGACCCACAAACGGCTGGGCGGCCGCATCCGCCGCCACCGTTTCGCTGCGAACCTGGCGCCGGAGCGCTGGGACCAGGCAATCCGCGAACATGAGGAAATGCTGCAAGCATTGGAGCAGCGCGACGGCAGGAAACTGGCGGAAGTCCTGCGCCGGCATCTCGACAACAAGCGCGCGGCGGCCGAAAATGCGACCGCCACCGAAAGGGAAGATCACCCGGGTTAACCTTTTCCCAACACGAATCAGGCTGAATGCTTCCGGCGGAACAACAATCCATTGGGGTGCATCATGAAACGCAATTGGTCCAACTGGCTGGCCTGCCTGATTGCGGTATTTTTACTGGCCGGGGGACTAACGGCTTGCGGCGGCAGCCAGGCTACTCAGAACAGCGCCGCCTCAACGGGCCAGCCCAAACCGCCGCCGGCGGACATACCCTACAAGCTGGGCAAGCCCTATACGGTGGCGGGCGTTCGTTATGTGCCGCGCGACGACAGGTCCTACGACCGCACCGGGATGGCCTCATGGTACGGCAAGGATTTCCATGGCAAGCCCACCGCTACCGGCCGCAAATACAATATGTACGAAATGACGGCGGCCCATACGACCTTGCCCACCGGCACCCAGCTCAGGGTCACCAATCTGGAAAACGGCCGATCGGTCATCGTGGTCGTCGCCGACCGCGGGCCGTTCAGCAAGAAGCGCATCATCGACCTTTCCTATGCGGCGGCAAAGCATCTTGGCTTCGTAAACCAGGGTACGGCGAAAGTCAGGGTGACTTATTACAGGGCGGCGCGCGGTTAAAGTTTTTCCAGTGCCTTTCGCACCGCCGCGATCTGATCGGCGACCGAGATCGGGCATTCGGCGGTAACTTCCAACGCGCGATCTTCATAAACATTGGCGCTGTCGTTTTCGACGGCCCATTTGTCGACGACCCTGTCGCGCTCCTGGATCAGCACACGAATTTGCGGGCGGAACAGGGTCATCACGTTGGTAACCCAGATATTGACCGCCCAGGACGGGCGCACATGGTCGATCTGGAAATAGTCGAGCATACGGATCACGTCCGCCGCCTTGTACCAGGTCTCGCCCGTTACCCAGCGGTTGGTGGTGAACAGCTTGATCGGATCACCCTGCTTGTCGCAGGATATGGCGACCAGATGGCTTAACGCGTCGTTTTCCCCTTCGGGCTCGGTATATTCAGGCACCGGCGCGGGTTCGATTCCCGAAGGCATGCCCTTGGGCCGCAGGAAGGTATGGAAATGGCCATGCTCGCCGGGCCGCTCGTCCTTTGGATGAGTATGATAGTAATATTGCGCGTTACTGCGCGGGTCGAATACGTCGCCGTCAGGGTAATGATTCCATTCATAGAATGTGGCACTGCCGCTCAACAATTCGCCAACGATATTGTCGCCGGTATTCGAAAGAACACGAACGGATTCGAGTACCCTATCGCCGGCCTCGAGCATCGCCTCAAGTTCGGCCCGCGGCAGGCTGCTCAAATCGATGGATCCGGCGTCGGCCATTGCTAATATCCCTCATACCTGTCGGGACTTCCTAGCAGGGCAGCCGCCCGCTGCCAATCAACAATTCAATCAACAATTATTGAATGGCAGAGCCTTCCCGCCATTATTCGGCGTCGCGCACCAGACGGAAGCCGATCAGGATATGTTTCAGCGTTGCCGGACGGCTGTGGCGCGCGGCGGGCCGGCAAATGCCACAGCCCTTGTCGTCCCACGACCCGCCCTTGACGACGAACCGCCCGCCGGCAACCGCCTCATCCGTCCATTCATAGACCTGACCTGCCGCATCGAGCATGCCGAACGGGCTGATCCCGGAAAGATTCGCCCCAGCGATCGTGGTATCGAAGGGGCCCTCGTCATGGCTGTTCAGGCGTTCCGGGTCGAACTCGTCGCCCCACGGGAAGCGCCAGCCATCGACGCCGCGGGCCGCCTTTTCCCATTCGGCCTCGGTTGGCAGCCGCCAGTTGTGCCCTGTTTTCAGGCTTAGCCAGGCCGCGAAAGCCGTGGCATCGGTATGGCTGACCAGCACGACCGGATGCCGGCCACGATCTTCCGGCGGTTTGCCGTCTACCCAGATGTGGCGCTGGACCAGAGCCCAGGGATGGACCAGCCCGGAGCTGTTCCATTCCGCCTCGCCGATCTCGGGCTCTGGGCGCCCGGTCGCAGCGATAAACATCGCATACAGGTCGTTGGAGACCGGCCGCTGCATGATGAAATAGGCGCCCGTCTCCACCTCTCGCCGGAAGATCTCCCGTCCATACCATGCCCGGTCCCGGGTGATGCTGTGGCCATAGGCGGCTTCGTCCATGCGGTAGGCCGCCTCGCGTTCCGCATCGTCGGACCCCATGATGAACGGGCCGGCGGGAATCTTGACCACGGCCGGCCACGCCGGCGGTTCCGGCGGCGCGGTGCAGCCAGCCAGCAGGATCAAGGTCAATAAAAAAACCAGGCGTTGCATGGCGCCCCCCGACTAATTGAACCCTGGCATGCTGCCATTTTCGCGAGCCGACGCCAAGGGCGTTGACGAATGATGGCACATGATCACCATTTGGCGCAGCCGACAGGTGGTGCTATTTTCGCCGGTGCAATGGCAAAACCTGGATGGATCATACCGGCGGCCATATTGCTGTTCGCCTTCGCGTCGCCGGCCGCGGCCGACCCCCTGTTGTTGCAGGGCGAGGCGCAGCGCGGCGACACGGTCGTCCATTCGTTCGAGCATGACGGGAAGACCCTGGAGTTCCGGCTGACGCCGATTGGCCAGGGCTGGTCGATCTGGATCGGGGATCCGGCAAACCGTGAGCGCAACCAGGTAATCGCCGCGACACCGCCCTACCGCGGAATCAATCCGGCAGTCATTCAGGGTTGGCATTTCCGCAATGCCGACAATACCGGTCCCAACGATCCCGGTGAAGGCAACGTCAATGCGCCTGGCAAAATTCGGAAATTCGCATTCGTGCTGGACGGAGCCGACTATCAGGCGGCGCAGGAGGCTCTGGAAATCCTGATGTGGCCGGAAAACAGAAGCCAGGACGAGGTAGAGGAGGCGAAGAATCGCCTGAAGGCGGTACCCAAGGCGCGGGCGGTCCTGGAGATCGAGGCGCTGGAACTGGGAAATCTCAGAGAAGGCGAACAGGCCTGGATAGAGCGCATGGCCTTCCGGCTGCGGATTGATCTGCCATAGCAGCCATAAGACTCGGCTTTGTTCACCTCTATTTAACGGATTTCTTGGCAATATTTCCTCGCGGCCCGGCTGCATGCCGCGATGGAACCGAGGGGACCTGTCATGACCACCATTATTCTCACTGTTCTCGCCGTCACTCTGGCGGTATTCCTGCCCAGATTCATCACCTCGCAGGACCCCGCGAAAGACCGGATTCTCGGCTCTGTCCGCCACACGGTGAGAATTCTTTGTTTTGCTGTGGCCGCGCTGGTCGCGGCCTCCTCGTCATTCGTGTATGTCGAGAAGGACCAGACGGGCCATCTGGACAAGACCGTGGGATTGAAGAGCCTGAAAGACGGCCATATTCTTGCGATCAATGGGGAAATGGGCCCGCAGGCAGATGTCCTGCCGCCCGGGTTCCATGTCCGTTTTCTCCTTCGCATCTTCTACAACGTGAAAATGGAGGACGTGATCGAAGTGCCGCCCGGCCAATATGGCTTCCTGTACGCCAAGGACGGCGATCCGCTCCGCGACGGCCAGACCTATGCAGACCCCTTCCCGCCCGGGACAGCCGACAAGATGGCGAACGATGCGGCCTACTTCCTTACCAACGGTGGGCAGAAAGGGTCCCAGACAACCGTCCTGACACCGGGCAAATATCGCCTCAACCACTTCCTGTGGCGCGTCGAGCTTGGCGATGCCACCGATATCCCGAAAGGCTTCGTCGGTGTCGTCAAATCCAACGTCCATTCCCGGGTCGATTTCGGCAGCCTGATATCCGACAAACCCGTGGATTGCACCGCCCGCTCGGACGCCGCCGGCCCAGCCGGCGGATTGAGCGTACCGCTGGTTCCCGTCGGCTGCATCGGGATCTGGGAACAGGCGCTGAATCCCGGAAAATACTATATCAATACAAAGGCCTACACGGTGACGCTGGTCGATACGCGCGTACAGACCTGGGAATATCGCGGCGGTTTCACGCGACGGCAGATTTCGCTGGCGGTCGACCAGCAGGGCCAGATCACCCAGCGTGAGGAATCGGTCAATATTCCCGTACCGCGGAATGCGGCGGACGAAGCCATCTTCCTGAAGGTCGAAGGCTGGACCATCGCCCAGCAACTGCGTGTTCTGGTGCAGGTAACGCCCAACCACGCCCCCTTCGTCGTCGCTTCGGTCGGTGGTTTGCAGGAGGTAGAAGACCGCATCATGAGCCCGGCGGTGCAGTCGGTGGTGCGCAACGTCTCGGGCGGCATGATCCGTGTGCCCACGCCGGTTCTCAACGAGAGCGGCAGCCCGGTCCTCGACGCCAATGGCGAACCGGAAATGCAGATGGTCACGCGCCGGGTTCGCGTGCTGGACGTGATCGAAAACCGTTCCGCCCTTGAGGAAGCCATCGAATTCATCATCCGCAACGAGGGGCTGAAGGCCGGCGTGGACATCAAGGAGGTCCGTCTGCTGGAGCCTGACCTGCCGCCCGAGCTGCTGGTCGCCCGCAAACGCGAACAGCTGGCCCAGCAACTGGCCAAGGCCTATCATCAGGAGCGCGGCGCACAGAGCGAGCGCATCATGACCGAACAGACCCGCGCCACCGCTGACCAGCAGGACAAGCTGGTCGAGGCACAGATCGAGGTGCAGCGTTCCGAGCAGTTCGCCATGGCGCGGCGCAACGAGGGTCAGGGCGAACGCGACAAGCTGACCCTGATCGCCGAGGGCCAGAAGACCCAGGCCGCCGTGCTGGGCGAGGATCGCGTGGTCGAACTGCGTAAATTCGAATTCGTGGTCGGCCGCATGCTGGATTTCTTCGACAATAATCCGGAGGTGATGGCCGCGGCGCTGAACAATGCCCACAAATTCGTGCCCGAACGCGTCTTCACCATGGGCAGCGGCGATGGCGCCAACAGCCTGACCGGCGCGGCCGGAGTGCTGGGCGACTTCCTCAGCAGCAACGCCAACAAGGACAAGCCGGCGCGATAAAAAAAAAGTTCAGCCCCTGACCACCAGGACCGAGCAGGTGGCGTGACGCACGACGCGCGCGGCGTTGGGGCCCAGCAGGTAATCGCTTTGCACCGGCCGGTGCGAGGCCATGACGATGAGGTCCGCGCCGATGTCGTCGGCCGTGGCGAGGACTTCCTTGTAGATCGTGCCGTGGCCAACCGAATGGGTAACCTCGATTTCCGCGGGAACGTTCTCGCGAACGAACTGCGCCAGCGCCTCGCCGGCCCCGGCCAAGGCCTGTTTCTCGTAATCGGCGGGGAAGAACGAACCCACGATGGCCATGCCGAAATCGGGCACCACCGTCATGACGTGGAGTTTGCCGCCGCCCGAAGCCGCCTGCTCCAAAGCCACGGGCAGCGCCTTCACCCATGAGGACGGCTCGTTCAGATCGATGGCGAGCAGAATGGTCTTGTACATTTGGTGTCTTCCTATGTGGCCGCCGGCGCGGCCTTGCGGCGGCGCTGCAGCATAACGATTACGATGAAAAGGAACAGCGCCGGAATGTAGAATAAATATTTGGGCGGCTGTTCGGCTTCGGCCTGCACGTCGACGATCTCCCAGTCGAAATCGACACCGGCCTTTTCGGCCGCGGTGCCGAAGACGATGTTGTCGACCAGCACCTTGCCGCCCTCTTCGCGAATCTCTATCCCGGCATGTGCCAGGCGCTTGGGACCGCTGGCCAGCGGGCCCAGCGGCAACGGCACGATCTTGGTCACGAAGTCGCCATCAATCGTCTCGCCCGACATGGTGACGCGCAAAAAGACATCGGGCTTCTGCGCCTCGGCGATCGCCGCGATCTCCTGCGGCGGGCGCGTCTCCAGCGGTGCCACCACCATGTCCATCCAGAATCCCGGCC
>Ga0210062_1000173_pt1 | contig 19557 bp, 18 predicted proteins | sample Muzzi_CordA_D2_FD_185528 | JGI IMG/M metagenome (GOLD analysis project Ga0210062, IMG submission 185528) | Wetland microbial communities from San Francisco Bay, California, USA, that impact long-term carbon sequestration - Muzzi_CordA_D2 (SPAdes) | ecosystem: Environmental > Aquatic > Marine >...
AAGATGACGGCAACGGGGTTGCCCATTCTGCTGTCCACTGGCATGAGTTCCCTGAGTGAAATTGATGACGCAGTTAAGCGGGTGAGCGCAAGCGGAACACCCCTGGTCGTGCTTCAATGCACCACTGCATATCCTTGCCCTGCCGAGAAGGTAGGTCTGAATCTCGTTTCTGTTTTTCGCAACCGATACAGCTGCGCTGTCGGCCTTTCGGATCACTCGGGGACAATCTACCCGGGTCTGGCGGCAGTAACGCTGGGCATACAAATGCTTGAAATACATGTCACTTTCAGCCGCAAGATGTTCGGCCCCGATGTGCCTGCCTCCGTCACCCCAAGCGAGCTGCGCCAACTTGTTGAGGGTGTTCGCTTTATCGAAAAGATGTTGTCGAATCCGGTAGAGAAAGGGGATTTGGCCAGCGATATGCAGGCATTGCGCAATATGTTCACCAAAAGCATCGTCGCAAGCCGGGATCTGCCGGCCGGCACGGTATTGCAAGAAAAACACTTGGCGTTAAAAAAGCCCGGCACCGGCATCCCCCCCGCCCGATTGCCGGAAGTGATTGGACGCCGGCTAAAACAACCGGCAAAAAAAGACGAGCTTATTTTACAGGAGGCACTCGATGAATTAGTGCCCATCCGGAAATAAAAAGGGCACAATTAAGTTTCCAATTCAGCAGAAGTATTTATGGCCCACAAATTGACAAACTTTATCCTCTCCAAAGGAAAAGGATCAGGGGTGGCATAATGAGAAAAATCTGTATTGTTATCACAGCTCGGCCAAGCTATTCCCGCATTAAAACTGTGCTGGAATCAGTTCGCGATCATCCAAACCTGGAATTACAGTTGGTCGTCGGTGCTTCGGCTCTATTGGAACGCTACGGTCCGGCAATAAGAATCATTGAAGCAGACGGTTTTAAGCCCGATGCGGTGGTCCACATGGTGGTGGAAGGCGAAAATCTGGTCACCACGGCCAAATCTACCGGTTTGGGAGTCGTGGAGTTGGCGACCATCTTTGACAATCTCAAGCCGGACGTGGTGGTCAGTGTCGCTGATCGCTACGAAACGATTGCTACCGCGATTGCCGCCTCCTATCTCAATATCCCTGTCGCTCACGTGCAGGGCGGCGAAGTGACCGGCTCAATCGATGAGAAAGTGCGTCATGCGGTAACAAAATTCGCCAACCTGCACTTTGTCTCCAATCAACAGGCAGCTGAGCGGGTCATCCGCATGGGTGAAGATTCTAAAACGGTATTTGTAACGGGCTGCCCGTCGGTGGATCTCGCCGCGCGCGTTCTGGCTGAAGGACAAAATAATTTCAACCCATTTGAGCACTATGGTGGCGTCGGACACCAGTTTGACATAAAAGACGGTTACCTGGTGGTCATGCAGCATCCGGTAACCACCGAATACCAGTATTCACTGGAACAAATCAACGAGACGCTGACAGCGATCGAGAAACTGGCCTATCCCACGTTCTGGTTCTGGCCCAATGTGGACGCTGGATCGGATCGGATCTCCAAGGGCATCCGGCATTTTCGTGAAACCCAGGATGTACCGTTCATCCATTTTTTCAAGAATTTTACGCCCGAAGATTTTTTGCGTTTGTTAATCGGATCAAAATGCATCGTGGGCAATTCCAGTGTCAGTATTCGTGAAGCATCATTTCTGGGAGTACCGGCGGTCAATATCGGCAACCGGCAGTCAGGTCGCGATCGTGGTCCGAATGTCATCGATACCGGTTATTCGACTGAAGAAATAATGCAAGCAATAAAGCAGCATCTGGGCAATGGCAAATATCCATCGGCTTACTTGTATGGCGACGGTAAATCCGGTATGCGGATTGCCAAACTTCTTGCCGAGCAACCTTTGAGGGTAGACAAACGCTTGACGTATTAGCGCCTGATCGAACTCGTCCAGGAGAAAAAGAAAGCCTTTGTTACAAACCGACAATTCTGAGTTACCGGCAAAAAAAATATTGGCCGTCATACCGGCTCGCGGCGGGTCTAAGGGCGTGGTGCGCAAAAACATCAGATCCGTGTGCGGCAGGCCTCTGATTGCATATACGATTGAGACGGCCCTGGCCGCCCGGCATCTTTTGTACCGCACAGTGGTAAGCACCGAGGATCCGGAGATAGCAGCGATTGCGCGTGAACACGGCGCCGATGTCCCATTTATGAGACCCGCGGAACTGGCTGGAGACAAAGTGCCGACACTGCCGGTTCTTCAGCATGCGGTAAGTTTTGTGGAGTATCAAGACGGAATTACGCTTGATTGGGTGCTTTTGCTTCAACCCACGACCCCGTTGCGTCTTATTGAAGACATTGAGAAGTCGGTTAACTTGGCTCTTCAGAATAGCTGCGACTCTGTCATAAGTGTCGTAAAGGTTGTTGCAGAGCATCCTATTTTAATGAAACGCATCGAGGACAATCGCCTTTTGCCGTATTGTATCAAAGAAAGGGAGGGCACCCGCCGGCAGGACTGCCAACCGCCGGCATACCTGCGAAACGGCGCAATATACTTGACCCGTCGTGATGTATTGATGGAAAAGGACTCGATCTGGGGCGAAGTTATCCGCCCCTATGTGATGCCTCCCGAAAGATCGGTCAATATTGATAGTGAACTTGATCTCAAACTTGTCGAGCTCATAATGCAGGAGCAGTCTTTTATTGCGATTTGATGCGCAACAAATACCAGCCGCCTTAATCTGACTGCGTCAAAAAGAGCAAGTAAAGTATTTACGAATCTGAACTAAAAATATGCTTGATTTCGCTGCCCTATCCGCCAAATATGGGAGGTTATAATAAAACATGAACACGTCGAAGGCAACGCTGCTGATTCCCGTCGAACTGCAGGTGCGTGAGCTTGATGCGAAGCTGCTGTTGGCGTGTGTTGCAGCACGGCGTGGATTTCCAGCGGTCATCGGTCCACGCCGGGAAATGCATTTTCATATTCATTCTTTTCCAAAAAGTATCTATTTATCCAAAAGTCTGACCATCGGCAGTTCGTCCGTATTTCGGATGCTTAAAAAACTGGGGCATAAAATTGTGGCCTGGGATGAAGAGGCTCTGGTGCATCTTCCGCCTGAATCTTATTACCAGGCCCGACTGTCTGCGAAGTCGGTTCAATTTGTTAATTGTCTGATTGCATGGGGTGAAGATAATGAGGAGCTATGGCACAATTATCCGCAAATGCCCCCCGGCTTGCCGATTCGAATCACCGGCAATCCGCGGGGCGATCTTCTGCGCCCCGAATTGCGCAGCTTTTACGATTCTGAAGTTGAAAAAATACGCCGAAAGCATGGCGATTTCATTCTGGTCAACACCAACTTCAATCAGGTAAACGCCTATCATCCAGGCATGAACTACATTAAACCCCCAACGGGTCCCGATAAGAAGATGGAATTGGGCCGCCGGGCACTGCTTATGGGGATGAGCCTTGAGTATGCCGAAGGCCTGACGCGGCATAAACAATCTATCTTTGAGGACTTCCAGGCGTTAATTCCGGTTTTGGATCAGGCTTTTGCGGATCACACAATCGTCGTACGCCCGCATCCGGCTGAAAATCCTGAGGTCTACCACCGCATCGCCGAGCGCTGTCGAAGCGTTCAGGTGACGAATGAGGGCAATGTCGTACCATGGCTGATAGCAGCCAAAGCCCTGATTCACAACGGCTGTACAACCGGGGTGGAGGCCTATGCGCTTGACTTGCCGACAATTTCATACCGGGCATCAATAGACGAAAATTATGACCATGCGTTTCATCGCCTGCCCAATCAGTTGAGCCATGAATGCTACGACCTTGAACAACTGCAGGCCAAGCTCGCAACTATTCTTAACGGCGACCCTTGCAATGCCAACGGCGATAAACGCAAGCGAATTATGGCGCATCATCTGGCAGCCATGGAAGGGCCGTTGGCCTGCGACCGCATTGTCGATCTATTCGAGGAACTGGATGGTTCATTTGAGGAAAAAAAGGTGCCCTCATTGAAAGAGCGCTATAAAAACTGGCGTTGGTCAATTCGACGGCGAATCAATAAGATCTTCAGGGGCTATAGCGAGGATATGTCGCACAACAAGTCCGATTTTTTGCGCCACCGCTACCCGGGAATATCCAAAAAGGAGATCAAGGCCAAATTGGATAGCTTTCAGCGGGCGTTTGACAGCGATGCCGACCTTAAGATAGAGACAATTTATCGGAAGTTTTACAGAATCAGCAGAAAATGATGTCGCTTGCTTCTCACCGCGCCGGTTTTTAGTTTCGGCACGAAATCATTTCAAATCCGGGTTTAGCCTGACTAATCCCAAGCGATCTTTGGAGGTAGATATGCGAATTTTCATTCTAGGTACGGGGAAGTCCGGAACCACGGCCTTGGTTTACAAGGTCGCGGGCGGGCTTCCGAACTGCAAGGCATTTTCCGGCGGCAAACCGGGGAAATATTTAGGGGATTACGAAAACGCTGTTTACAAGCACACTTACGAGGAGACCAAAGGAAAAAGCTTTGAATTGTACCTGGACCATCTAAAGGAGGAACATTATGATCGCAGGATCTGGATGGCCCGTGATCCTCGTGATGTAGCCGTCAGCCGGATGCTTTACCGCTGGCAGCGAGGCAACAAGGGACAGAAAAAACAATACCTGGCTCACCTTAATCTCGTGCTAAAAAAAGAAAAGAACCCCCACTCAGTTTCATTTTCCGAAATTTACCGCTATGCCAGATTCGGTCAATGGCCGCTTAGTCTTAAAGATGTTTTTGAAGAGGAACAGTTTCGATATCAGCGAATGCATGATTTTGTAAAACGCCTGGAGGGCGATTGGTTCTTTTTTACCTACGAGGATATGGTTAACAAGAAATTCGCAGGATTAAATAATTACCTCGGGTTTAATGTGACTGAAAACGCGGAAGTACCCGAAACAACCGGCAAGGCCAAGGTGATTCGCAAAAAGGCTACCGGGGACTGGCGCCATTGGTTTACCGAAGAAGACGTCAATCTCTTAAAACCGGCCTATACTCCCTATATGGAGCATATCGGCTATGATTGCGAAGATTGGAAGATTAGCCCTCAACCGGTCATAGAACCAGAGTACTCATCGGCTTATATGAAACAGCTGGCTCGCCGGGCGACTAAAAATATCTTCCAACAATACCTCAAACCCATCATCAAGCGCTTTGCGAGTCGACCATAATCAAATCTAATTTATCTAAAAATAACAGCAAGCCTATGCGCCGATAAAAAATTCGAACAATATGAAACACAATGTCGACATATTACATTTATCTAAGAAGCCTCATTTTAAGACCGGCAGCTTTAACCGCTTTATATACGAGCAAATACGGCAACTCGGTGAATTCCGCCAGATAATGATAAGTTATGGGGATAAAAAAAAGACCAGCTCCGGCGAAAAAGAGTTGGAAGACTGCTTTGTGTTGGTTAACAGCCAAGGCTTAAATATCTTTCAAAAGCTCTTTCTTAAGCTTCCGATTCGCTTCAGGGCTTTCGGGTCTACCGAGGCTGGAGGACCTGAAAAGCTTATCTACCTCTGGCAGATTGCCAAACTGCTACCCCAGCTAAAGCCAAAAATCATAATTTTTTATGAACAATACAAAATGGGTATTGAACTCCGCAAGGTGATCAAGTGGCCCTGCAAGTTTGTGCTGGCACATCGAAGATTTTCCCACTTTTTGGAAAAGAAAGAATTCAAAAGGTATTGCAGTCTTGAAGCCTATGATGTTATCTGGACCCAGACCCACGCTGCTTATCGATTTGATAAAGCGCGCGCAGATCGTTATGAGCCGATGGTCAAAGTGATACCCAATGCTGTGGATGTGGATAAATTCCGGCCTGTGTCCTCTGAAGAAAAATGCCATTTGCGTAAAAAATGGAGTCTTCCCGAGCAACGTTTCATCATACTTTTATTAAGCCGCCAAGTCCCGAAAAAAGGCGCCCATTTACTTCTCCATTCGTGGCCCAAAATATTGTCCGAAGCCCCCAATGCCTTTCTTTGGATAGTCGGTGGAGGGGACGCGCAATACAGACAATATCTTGAGAAGATGGTCGGCATCCTCAATTTACATGATAGCGTGCGCTTGCAGGGGCCTATAGCTCAAAGTGAGGTCCACCTTTGCTATCAGGCCGCCGATGTATATGTATTTCCAACTTTACATCCGGAAGGAATGGCCAATACATTGTTGGAGGCCGCAGCGAGCGGACTTCCCTGTATCGCGGCCGATCATCAGGGTGCGATGGAGCATTATTCAAAAGACGAAGTTATCTTTGTAGCGGATCCAAATTTAGAGGATAGTTTCATTGAACCGGTTTTAAATTTGATTAGAAATGAGACTTTAAGAGAGTCTCTGAAACATGCTGCCAGAAAAAAAGTGGAGCAGTATTACAGTCAGGAAATAATTTTTGCTCGGCTCAAAGAATTTTATCGCCGCCAACTTGCTACCATTTTCTGATCTTTTTGCAGAATCTCGCCCCATACTTGAGGTGTTTTGTGATGGGAAAACTAAGCAATCAACAGGTAGGGCAAGAGAATAAATATGCCTATCCTTATCACTACATTCCCAGATGGGACGGATATAACTTTTCGCAGACTAAAAATTTATCGTGGGGTTTTGAGTATTTGTCTTATCTTAATTTTGTAATCGAAAAGGCCAGCCAAATTGGTTTTAAGTCACTGCTGGACGTTGGTTGTGGAGATGGGCGTTTCATCTATGAACTCAGTCAAAGATTTCTCAGCGATCATTTGGTAGGTTTAGATTATTCTCGACGCGCTATTGATTTTGCCAAAATAATAATGGCGGATACTCAAGTTGAATGCGTGTGGGGGGATATTCGGGATGAAAACCTATTTGACAAAAAATTTGACATCATAACTCTTATCGAGACTTTAGAGCATATTAAACTTGATGAAGTCAGAGCATTTTTAAAGGGCATCTACAACTATCTGGATAAAGATGGATCATTTATCATTACGGTTCCCAGTAAAAATTTGGAATTAAAAAAAACGCATTATCAACATTTTGATCTGAACTCGTTGAAAGATGTATTAAGCCCCATTTTCACGATTACCGATGTAAGTTATCTGAATTACAAATATTCTAGGTTTATTAAAAAAATCCTGTCCAATAAATTTTTCATTCTAAACCATAAGAAAATGCTTAGGTGGTTGTATAATTTTTACATTAATCATCTTCTCATCACGGATGCCGTGAAATGTCGTCGGATTGCCGTTGTCTGTAAGAAAGAAAGCCTGCCTGTTCGGGAGATTGATGGGTAACGACCTATAACAACCCATTTTTTTAATCGGTTGATGATCGACTTTCATGATATCAAGCACCTGTTCTGAAACCGGCCATTTGACTCAGGGATGCGCTTAATTGCTTTTGCCTGTATTAGTCGTAATCGGCTCCCAACTATCCGGTGTTAAACTCACTTCCTGCAGTTTTATGTCAATTTTACCGAAGGTTAAAATTTTGCCGCTGATCTGGACCGGCAATTGTGTGGCCTTGTCTATAAATATATCAAAATCTCCATTGATCCCCAGAAATGAAAATTCTTCATGCTCTTTGCCTTCAGGAACCAGGGCGCGTGGTTTAAATGAGACTTTAGCGGCGTCGATTTCCTTCTCCCGCCGGGTTTGATTGCCCCCCGAATTTTCAAGATAGTTCAATTTTATTCGCCGGTGTCCGTCAAGCGAAACATTTAACCGGTGTAATTGTTTTTTATTAAAGACGCACAGACTGAGGGGCAGTTCCTGCAGTTTAAAGCTGTTGGCCGACACGAGATAAAGAAGTCCGGAAGGCTCTAAAACGGCCGAACAGTTTAACCTTTCGAGGTTATAGGCATAAAACTCTTCTCTAACTTTCGTCCATTGTTCAGGCGGAAATTCATCCTCTTTTGAATCCTGCGGTTTGGTCCTCAGCCGGAAAACACCTTGGTCGGTAAAGCGGTAACGCTTTTGCCACTTTTCATAGCCCAGAAACAACCGGTCGCGTTGCAGCGCCTTTCCATCCTTGGGATCGTACCAGGCTTGCGTTTTTAAAATTTGATTGGAACCGAACGGCGGTTTAATATCGGAGTGCACCGTGATAGTCATCATGGTGGCGCCCGATGCCTGCAATATTTTACCCTGTGAAACGGCGGTCAGAAGATGGGTCACCTCTTTGGCCGGCAACTCCGCAAGTCGTATCTCAGTTGTCACCTTGCCGAATACACTGTTGGCCTCATAGGACAGGCGGCGCCACGGGACCCTTGCGGACTCGAATTTATTTGAAGATGAGGATTGCGCCTGGCTTGAATTTGCCGGCAGACCGAGGCCTATCAAAAGCAATAGGCCTCCGATAACAAAACTGGTTTTGCGCGATATCATTTAAACTTCTCTCAAGATTCATTATTCCACAGTAAATTTTAAAATCACGGTCTCTATGATTATCGCAATATGAAATCTGGCTGTCAAGCCATAGAGAAAATGAAAATGGTTCGAATCCAATTATTCGAGCAGCCGGGGAATTTATTGCGATTCGGACCGTCATTCCCATTACATTCGCCATTCGACACCTGTCCGCCTCCGGCGGATTCATCATTCACTTATTCCTCCCTTCGTTGATCCCGCACTCAAGAGTTTAAGCTAACAACCGATATATCTTTATATCGCAGCTGAATTGTTCAAATCGGCTGCGCAGATTCGCATGGCAAACGTCATGCATGCATTGTGAATTCAAAATGGAGAAGGGGCATCGTGTCAGACATATTTGCCGGTAAACAACTAAAATTGCATATTTTTTTGTACTGTATTTTAATAGCAGGCAGTTTCGTGTGGCCCGCTGATGGTCTCGCGGCTTTGCCTGAGACGGTCAACGCCGTTTATCTGCCTTCCCACGGCTTTACCGAGCGCAAAATCACCGAGTTTACCCATTATGCCGGACTGGCCGGACTGAATGCCGTGGTGATGCATGTCAAAGATCCCCATGGCTTGATCTACTGGCACACGCGCAATCAAACCGCCCGGGACAATGGTGCGGTTGCCGCCAACGGGCTTTTGGAGAGGGCTTTGAAATCCCTCAAAAAACAAGGGTTTTGGTGTATCGCCAAACTGGATGTCTTCGTCGACCATCGGCTAGTCGCCAATAATCCTTATATGGGTATTCTGGACGTCCGAACCGGCGGGCCGTGGAATGATAAAAATGGGTTATACTGGGCCAATCCGTATAATCGTGAGGTTTGGGACTACAATATCGCGCTTTGTCAGGAGCTTGTTGAACTGGGCTTTGACGAAATTCAATTTGATTATATCCGCTTTCCCAGTGACGGTGATCTTTCAGTCGCCAACTACCCGATTAAAGATGAAAATTTATCCAGAACCGCGTGCATCGGCAAATTTTTAGAAACCGCCTACAAGCAGTTGAAGCCAACGGGCGTAACGATTTCAGTCGATGTATTCGGATTGGTGGCTTGGAAAACCGAAGATTTCGGTGTCGGCCAAAAAGTAGAGGCCATGGCGCCAAATGTTGATGTCATTTGCCCCATGTTCTACCCATCCCATTTTCCAGAAGGCTTTTTAGGTCACCAGAATCCCGGAGAAAGCCCGCTCGAAATCATGGAGTTAAGTACCCGGCGCATGCAAAAGCGCACGGGTAAAAAAATCCGCCCCTGGATCCAGGGCTTCTGGTATTCACCGGAAGAAATCAACGCCCAGATCGACGGCCTGTCCCAGGCGCGCACCCATAGCTGGTCCGTCTGGAATCCGTCCGGTAATTATTCGGCAACTTATGCGGCCATTGCCCTGCGATTAAACCAGGTGTTTCCCGCGCCGCAATTTTACCCGTCCGTTGCAGAAATCGGTCAAAACGACGAACGCGCGGTCCCGGGCAAATCAAGAATCGTCAATTTAACCAATTATCAACAGGGATACACCATTATTTCACTGGAAGAATCCGTCAAAGGGGCCGGCAAGTCGTATTCCACCCTGATTCAGGTTCTCGATACGCTGGATGAGGGAATTATGGACCGGATTCTAAAGGCCCGCGCAATACCATTTTCACGCTTAACCGGCAAATATAAAAAGAAGTTGCGCCTGGCCGATTTGCTCTGCCGGGATCTGCAAATAGATCCCCGGGTTCTTAGACCCAAACCCATTTATATTGATTGGAAAAATGGCTGTCAGTTCACGCAGGACATTCCCCGTGACCGTCTGAGCAATTATCGTCAGGCCGCTGAAACGGAATTTGCAAAAGGACAGGACATATATGCTAAATTTCCAATTCACAAAACGAGATAGGAGAACCTCGTGCTGGTTAGATAAAATTCACGTGGGTGAATTCTGGTACTTTCAATCTTCATTCTTTAATCCTTGTCCGCCTGGAGGATTCAATTTTCATTCCCGGCCCCCGGCCGGGGAACGTCCTTCGGATCACAGCTGAGTTTATCGAAGTCTGCCGCCAGGGATTCAATTCGTTTTAAGAGATAGGATCGCTGTTGCGGAGTTATCAGTCGATCCAATCGAATAATTAATTGGATGGTCATATCGATGTTGGCGTCAATTTTCGCCTGATAGGCCGGGGTTCGCAGTTGATCGGAATTTACGATGAGTTCCAGCAGCGTAGCACTTAATTCGGGGCTGCTGCCTCTCTGGGAGAGTAGGCGCCGCGCTTCGGTTTGGAGTATTTCACGATTCTGCAACCAGTCTTTAGAGGTGGGCACCAACTGAGAGCTCCAGGCAGAAATCGCTTCTTTTTGTCCGGCAGTCAGATTTGATATCCAATATTTCAGTCGTTTAATGCTGCGTTTTTGGCGGTTCTCATTCAACTGTGGGATCGGAAGATTGACGTATTCTGCTTTAAATTCCTGATTCTGCTTTTTAAGGTTGTCAAAAAGCTCAGCGATTTGTGCGTCAGAGGCCGTTATTAAAATAGCATGGATATCCGGCCCGATCTGTTTCAGCAACCCCTTGTAGAGTTCCATTAATTTGTTTATGTGAAACTGGATCTTCGCATAATTAATCGGCTGCTCCGCATCGGCGAAATCCCGGCCGATCGCTCTTAAACTCTCGGCATAAGCCGGCAGCTGGGTGCGACAATGCCAGTCAAGCTGCTTAAGCAGTCGTTTCTGGAGCATATTTTTCTGGGTGTCATCAAGGGAAATATAGTCGCTGACATACCACGGAATCAGCCATTCCAAATGAGGATAGATTAATCTGGGACCGCACCCCGTCAACACAATCACAAAAGATGAAAGAAGCACAAATTTTTTCATAGGACAGATCCACTTGAATCTATCTAATGGTGACTTGGGCTTTGTATATAGCCAGGAAACGGAAGTTAACAATTATTGAGCAGATCGCAAGCGCAGGTATTCGAGGAAAAAAAGCCGGACCCGGCTTTCAGCCCATAGGGCTTGCAGTGCGGCTTCCGGCTCATAAAGCTGCACCTCGGAGAGAGGCAGAGACCGGCTTTGATTGCCCCTGAAAGTGTTATGGAATTGGACCCCAGGAGCACGGTTCTACCCTCATAGCATGTCGGGCTCAAAGAGCGTATTGAGAAAAACGTTGTAGAATTTTATACAAAAATATCGGGTAGCACCGGCAGTCAGACGTCTCTTTGTATAAAATTCTACAACCTGGTTAAGCTTTGCATTCCGGCCGGATAAATTAATTCAACAGTTCGTTGACGGCATCCAGCAATTCCTGCAAAGCAAACGGTTTATCAAGGGTGAGTGCGCCCAGTTTTTTGGCCATATCAAAATCGATATCCGTCCCATACCAGCCCCCGCCGGACATCGCGATCAGTTTAACATCCGGATATGCCTTTTTAAGCTCGATGATGGTTTCGATGCCCTCTTTTTCCGGCATGATAATATCGGTGACAATCATGTCGGCGGGTTTTTCATTGAAATAACGGATGCCCTCCGCACCGTTGGAAGCCTCCACGACCTCGTACCCGGCGTTAACTAAAACCTGCCTCAAGACGCAACGAAAATTCTCTTCATCATCGATAAGCAAAATTACAGGAGGCCTCTCCTCAGATCGACTCCCAAGCATGTGGCCGGTATTTTTTCGGCAACGATTGCGCATGGGATCCGTTTGGTGACCGGAAAATGTTTTCCCGCATTCCGGCAGTCCCCTTTCAAATGCCCCTTTTTCCAAATTGTCAACTCCGGATGGTACCGGGTTTGCAGCAGCGGTATACGCTGTTGCCGGCTGCTCAAAATACTCCATAAAAAGCTCCTATTTCTCACATTCAATTTATTATTTGCCACCAGTGCTGTTTTTTGCTTCAATGGATCCGCGCGCTTAATTTTCCAACGCAAAAAACAGCAATTTCCCCCCAAAACAAGAAATGATCGGAATTAAACCAATACAAAACCAATACAATTTTTATGCCAACTTAATACGATATTCCTATTCTGTTTATTTTCAGACTGTTTGCATAATGTTCGCGGGTCTGACGATTGAAAATATGACAATAATTGGCATTTATTCTGCCTCTAAATGTCACATCACAATTGAGCCAAGCTCGATTATGACGGTTGCGGATTGACTGTGGTCTGTTGTACAACGGTCAACGGAATGCAGCGGATCATTTTTAATTTTTAAATTCTAAAGACATCACACAGAACCCGGACCAACGGACCCAATTTTCAGTTTTAAAAAAGTTATCGCAATGAAAATAAAAGATCGCACGGAAGAGATCATGCTGATCAATATGAATGTTTGGTTCGGGTTGGACTGCCGGGGCATTGTTAAATTCGGGGAATATGAAACCGGCCAAAAAAGGGCTGCCAGATTTCAGAACCTGACAAATGGATTGAAAGATCTGCGACCGGATGTTATCGGAATTCAGGAGGCCAACCCCCTGCCGGGTTATGTCAGAGAATTATCCAATGCGCTGGACTACGATGCGGTCTGGAAAGTCACCAATTCCGGAATCAAGTTGCTGGGTTTCGGCATCCCGACTAATTTTGCAGCCGGAAACGCCGTTCTGGCTCAACGGGGATATGGATTAAAATTTCTCGGTGTCCGGCGGCTCAGCGGAACGGGGGTCCAGACGGATTATTTTTCGATGCATTTCAGGGAATTGCGCGATGTCATCGCCGCCCGGGTCGATATCAGGGGGCATTCGCTGATTATCTTCAATACTCAGATCCATTACGGTATTATTTGGAACAAAAAGTGGCAAAAAAGCCTGACGGCAATGATCCATGACGTCGATATCCCGTCAACAGCAAAAAAAAACCTGCAGGAATCCATCCGGAAGAGCAATAAACGCAGACGGCAGGAAATCTTGCGGCTGATTGATTTTGTAAAAGAGACCACACAGAAATATAACTTTCCTTATGTAATTATGGGGGATTTTAACGCGACAGTTGAGTCTTCCGAAATGGCGAATCTCTTCACCGAGCTGAACCTGCTGGATACATATGCCATAAAAAACCCGGACCAAAAGGGATTTACCTGGGATCCGTCAAAAAATTCCAATACCGGGTATGATGCCTCGCCATTCTGGGCAAACGGCATCACACCACGCGACCCGCTGAATAAATTGGAAGCTCAATTTGACCGTAACATGGCACGACGAATTGATTTTATATTTTTATCTTATCAATTTGACCCAGATATGATAAGGAGAGTAGATTTGATTTTTAACAGGCCGGTAGATGGCATTTTTACCTCCGACCACTTCGGCCTTCAAGTGGTGCTCAATCAGCTGCCCTAATGGATTGAACTAATGGTTATTAAGGAACACCGACACTTATTATTCAATAATGCGCCGCCAGCTACAAAGGATGGGTGAAACCGAATGAATGCTTCGACGCTTAAATTGACCAAGTCACCAATGAGCCTTAAGTCTTTCAAATCCAGTGAACGTGCGAAATTTGAAACACGGGCGGATACTACCGTAAGAGAAGGCCTGCCGGACTCAATGGTACTGGCCGTCATCTCTCTTGCAACCATCTACTGGGTCCTGGACTCCGTCTTAAATATCTTTTTTTCTAATAAATTCAATCTGATAGCCGAACTTATCGGACCTGACCTGTACGATATTTATCTGCGCGTCATCGTCTTGTGCCTGTTCATCATGTTTGGCTCCCATGCGCAATCCGTCATCAACAAACTCAGAGAGGCGAAACAAAAACTCAATGAATCCGAAGAATTGTGGCGCTCTCTGGTGGCAACCGCACCGGACATGATAACCGCTGTGGATCATAATGGGATTATTCGCTTTATCAATCAGGATATTGCCGAACTGCCGCGTGCCAAAGCAGTCGGCAGGAGTTTCTACCAGCTTTTACCCCAGGAATATCGCTACCTGGCCGAAGAATGCATCGAAAGTGTCTTTCAGACCGGTGAAACGGAAAGTTTCGAAGTCCGCATGGGCACGCATGTAAACCCTAAATGGTATACCTACCGTATCGGCGCTTTGAGGCTGGGCACCAAAGTTATCGCGGCAACGATTATCTCCTCCAACACCACCGAGTTTAAGCAGGCTGAAGAACTGGTCCGGTATAAGGAATTATTTGACAATGTTGCCGAAGGGGTGTTTCTGTTCAATCCTAAGGGAAGATTTATCGAATCCAATGATCGGATCCTGGAAAGTACCGGTTACACAAAAAGCGAGTTCTTAGAACAGAATATCACAAAAATTGTGGAAACCGACCAGATTTCATACGTTGAAGACATGTTGAAAAAAGTCACCCTGGAAAAAGAGCTGCGCTTCGAACTCAACATTAAAACCAAAAGCGGCGCCATTGTCCCCAATGAGGTCAACTGCCGCTATGTTTCTTATCTTGGCAAACCCTGTTTTCTATGTGTCGCACGCAATATTACCGAAACAAAATTACTCCATAACCAGTTGCTGAGGTCCGAGCGGCTGGCAGCAACCGGACAGCTGGCGGCATCCATTGCCCATGAAATCAACTCCCCACTGCAGGGAATAACCGCCCTGTTGAGCGTTATTCGGATGAAGCATGCCAATGATGAGGATTTATTAAAAAAATTAGACCTGATTAAAAATGCCTTTATCAGCATACGCAATACGGTTCGCAACCTTATAGACCTCAACCGGCCGGGTAAAGAAAAAAAACAGCCGATGGAAGTGAATCAGGTCATCGAAAATACAGTCGCGCTGATGCGCAGCTATTTGAAAAAAAACATGGTGAAAATCAACCTAAACCTGGCTGCTGAAACATCAAAAATAAATGCTTCACCCCAGCAAATCGGTCAGGTCATAATGAATCTGGTCAACAATGCCGTTGATTCCATCATTCATTCACCGAACTTTCACAAACAACTTAATGAGTCTGAATCTTTCGGTGGTTTGATCAGCATCGACACAGTTTGCCGGGGGGAAGAAATTGTTATCAGGATCAAAGACACCGGCCCGGGTATATCAAAAAAGGATATGAACCGTATTTTCGATCCTTTCTTCACCCGCAAAAAAACGATGGGCATGGGGGTCGGACTTTCGATATGCCACGGCATCATAGAAGATCATAAAGGTTCTATTGTGGCCGAAAATATAGCTGAAGGCGGAGCAATGTTTACCATCAGCCTGCCGTTTAAATAAGGATGTGGCTGAACCCCTGAACTCCTTTTATCTACTTGCTCTGTTCTGCAGGCTGCTCAGGCGCAAGATTAACCTCGATAGTCTGCGGCGTAAATTGCTCGATTTTCACCCCGGGCGGCAGATCAACATTTTTGCCGGATAACCTGATCTTATGTTTTCCGGCCGCCAGGCCTTTCATATCAACACGCACCAGAACTTCTTCCGGCTGAATCAGGTCGATCTGGCGCTGCCGGCCTGAAACTGTCAGATTCACCACCTTAATGGCCCCCGGCCCTTGCGGTATCTCGACCGCAGCGTTCTCCAAACGAACCGGTGCACTGAAGGTGATTCTGATTTCCTGCTGAATTGCCAGAAATAGCCAGGCAACTGAAATGAGCGCGAAGGCCGCCAGTTTCCGTTTCCAATTTTTAATGAAAAAATCTTCCAAAAAATGTTGAAATGTCGGCACCTGGATTTGCGGACCGCCCAGCCATTCATTTAGCTTTTCCTGCAACGACTCCGCTTGCCGCCAGTTGGTGATTTTACCGCCGACGACACTGACCACCTCGGATCTTTCTTCAGAAACTACCAGACAAACGGCATCCGTCAACTCTGACAGACCAAGAGCGGCGCGGTGACGGGTGCCGTATCGATCCGGCAGATCCTCTGTTCGAGACAACGGCAAAATACATCCCATATGGGTCAGACGTTCCTGAGAAACAATCACGGCGCCGTCGTGGGCCGGGGCATTGTGGTTAAAAATGCTTTTGATCAGCAAAGGGTCCGGCAGAGCCATGATTTGTTGACCGGCGTGGATAAGGTCGGAAGGGTTATCGTCTCTTGTCAGAACGACCAGGGCCCCGGTTTTCTCCGCTGCCAGATCGAACAAAACCCGGGCCAGGTCTTTGGTAAATGTCCCCCGCAGGGCGCGCCGGCGCGATCGGAGGTAACGCAACGGACTGACTTTCTCCAGAACCTGCCGGATCTCGGATTGAAAAAGAATCAGCAGCAAGATTAACAGTACTTGCCACAGAATCTGGAAAACCCAGGTTGTCAGGAATAACCCCCACAGCTTGGCCACCGAATATATTCCCCCCAGAGCAACCAGCCCGATCAGAACTCTTAAAGCCCGGGTCTCACGAAACCATTCGTAAAGCTGGTAGGCAACAAGGGTTAAAAAGAGGATATCGATCAAATCACGCCAGGTGGGAGCCGGTATGAAATTCAATAGGGGCAAGAGGATACTCCAATTATAGGAATGAAGATTGAAGATTGAAGATTGAAGATTCGAAGAATGCTATCAGTTTTATAGGAAAATCGTCTCCGACTAAATTATTGTAGAAAATTAGTTTTAGGCGTTATAAATAGGCGGAGCGAAGCGACATCCACAAATCGCCATTCGATCCGCCGGAGGCGGATCATTCTTCATTCGTCATTCCATAGGTTTCCCGCATTCCTTGCATTTACCGTCGGGTCCGATGACACCGATACAGTTGTCGTCACTGCATAAGATTCTATTTTCCCATGCATCCTCAACCGGGGCAATATTTTCTTCAGCTATCTCTGTGGTCGCGGAGGATGGATCGATATCTTCCGCCACAGTATCCGCTTCGGTCTCAGCATGACTCATCTCGGGAAGATCACCTTCATATTTTTTCCCGCACTCTTTGCAGCGCCCATCTGAGCCGATCACGCCGATGCAGTTGCCGTCGCTGCATAAAACGCGATTGTCCCAGTCGCTATTGTTAGGGGTAATTTCTGATTGATTCTCTTCGGGTACTTCTGTTTCCATTTGTTCTGCTCCATTTCGTATGCACTCCGGGGTCTATTGCATGAAGTGAACTTTCTCACAAATCGAGCAATTCTTCAACCTCTTTGAGCGTGTTGATATGATAGTCCGATGACAGCTCCCGGTTGCGGAATGCGATCAGTGGTATCCCGGCTGCCCGGGCGGCCATTTCGTCCACCCGGGAGTCACCGATATAGATTGTCTGAAAGGGCGCCAGGTCGAAATAATCCAAAACTTTATGCAGCGCCTCGGGATGGGGTTTGGGTCGCATAACGTCGCTGGAGGTGACAATCAGATCAAAATACCCATCCAGATTAAACTCTGCCAGTAATCGGTCGATGGTGTCCGTCCGGTTGGTGGCAATGGCCGTTTTAATTTTAGGCCGGAGCTTTTCAAGCAAGGCGATCAGATGCGGTTCTATCGTAAGGTATTTGAGGTACTGTCTGTAATCCATACTTTGGCGAAATTCATGGGCCGCTGCCAGGGTTGCTTCATCAGGAAACAAATAGGCCAAAGATTCGGCCACCGTATGCATATGGACGAAGGTAAATTGCTCGTCCGTCACCGCCGCTTGGCCGAATTGCTGCAAAATGCGACTATAGTAAACGCGATTGGCCTGGGCGGTGTCGAACATCACGCCGTCACAATCAAAGGTAACCGCTTTAATCTGGTGCATGGTCATTCGCTTTTGCGTGCGCGCAGATATCCGTAAACCCTTACGCTGAGCTCCGGTCGGACGTCACTGTCTGTTTTCACAATGATCGTATCATAATATCGACCGGTTGCCTGACTTAAATTTTCAACCGTTAATTCATAGGCCTGGCCTTCGGATTTTTTGACTTCAGCCAGCTCAATGTTGATGTTTTTGCCTTTTTGAGCCCAGGCATCGAGAATTTTAAACGGATATTTTTTATCGGGAATAATCGTGACCATACCCTTGATGGAGTCTCCGGCAAAACCACGTAAACTGACATGTTCCGGACTGATTGTGGCGAATTTCTCCACCGGCCCGGATATGACCAGATCCTGCTGCGGATGACTTTTATCATTCGTATAGACACCGGCGGTCTTCTTCATGGGTCTTCCGCCATAGCCCTTTGTATTGACGCTTAACGTTATTTTTCCCTCACCACCGGCGGGGATCTCTTTTGAATAAGAGACAGCGGTGCACCCTCAGCCGGTCTTGACACGGTCAACTTTCAACGTGTCTGAACCTTTGTTCTGAATGACAAATTCGTGCACGACTTTGGCCCCGTCGAGCACCGGAGAAAATTCATAGCTGGTTTGCGGGAAAAAAGCAGACGGGCCGGGTTGGTCCTGAGTGCCGAAACCGACGGCCGCAAACAGCGTTAAAAACAGCGCCACCGATAACACGGTAACAATTTTAAATCTCATCATAAACTCCTTCCAAAGGTATAATAGACTGAATCTTAATAAAAAATTTTATGACGCATGCCGAGGAATGTCAAGAAAACTAAAATTAAAATACTTGAAGCCGGATAGAGTGACCAGTAGCCAGTATCCAGTATCCAGTGATCAGTGACCAGTGACCAGTGACGAGTAACCGGCCGCGGACAACCCAGCACCGAGCATCCACCATCCAGTATCCCTCACCCCGCAGCCCGCAACCAGTACCCAGCATCCAATACCCAATACCTAATACCCAGCACACTTACATCAAAAAGACGGGATCCACATCAATCGCCACCTGAATCCGGCGATGGCTGAAGACGCTATGACTCTCCGCCATCAGTTGATTGATAAATTGATGGAGCGCTGCGCTGTTTAAGCCTTTCAGCAGGATCTGCCAGCGGTAGCGTCGGGCAATTCGGGTCAAAGATGCTTCGATAGGCCCCATAATCTCAACGCTCTGATAATGAGCGGAATGGATTGCTTTTAGCTTGCGGCAGTGGCCTCCCAGAAGATGGGCATGTTTTTGGGTGGCCTGCGGGTCCTTGCCCGATATTTTAAGCTGGATCATTCTTGAAAACGGTGGATAGGCGAGCGCTTGTCGAAAACCGATTTCCTGCTGATAAAATGAATAAAAATCCTGGTTTCGGGCGGCGGCAATGCAAAAATGTTCGGGGTTGTATGTTTGTAAAATCACCCGGCCGGGTCTGTCACCCCGCCCCGCCCGGCCGGCAACCTGGGCCAATAGTTGAAAGGTTCGTTCACCGGCTCGAAAATCCGGAAAGCTCAGGGAAAGATCCGCGCAAATGATTCCG
>Ga0210062_1000174_pt1 | contig 19546 bp, 12 predicted proteins | sample Muzzi_CordA_D2_FD_185528 | JGI IMG/M metagenome (GOLD analysis project Ga0210062, IMG submission 185528) | Wetland microbial communities from San Francisco Bay, California, USA, that impact long-term carbon sequestration - Muzzi_CordA_D2 (SPAdes) | ecosystem: Environmental > Aquatic > Marine >...
AGCATCCGGCATACCCGCAACCGCCGCAGTTGGCGCCGGCAAAGGCCGCCTCGACCTGGGAGATGCGCGGGTCTTCCCAGACATAAAAAATTCGTGAAGCAGCTCCCAGCACGATTCCACAAAGGGCTCCGAGCCCCAGCATAAAAAATGTTCCTTCGACCATAGACCCACTCCTTGGTATTACCCTCTTTGAGCAAAACTCAGGATACTTATTATCCGGCTCATTGGCAATAACGCACGATATTCAACAACTCAAGTGATATACACGGCATACGCTCTTTTTAAAAGGAGCTATTTTATCACTATGGATCTGATATTTCAAGTTCAAACAAACGGTTTTGATGTAAATTTGAGTGTCCGAAAAAAAGAGGATCCCTTCGGTTCTCGAGGAGCGTTTCACTTGATGAGCGCTTCGCTTGAGGGGCAAAAATGACGGAAGACTGAATCCTATTCTATCAACTATCAACTCAATCAACGAATTACTTGCAGGCGCCGCACATTTTGCAGGACTCGACCTGACAGTCCGGTGTGGTCTTCGCTTGTTTGGCGCGTTGATATTCTTTGGGGCGTAATTTTTATATCCATACATGACAACCTCGAAAAAAGTCCTGAATTCGTCATGCCGGTCCCGGATCAAGTCCGGGATGACGGATCCGGCATCCAGAAGGTATTGAATTCACTAAATTCCGGCCTTCGCCGGTATGAAGTTTGATACGAACTTCAGACTTTTTGCGAAACAATCATACATCATAGTGTCAAATACTGTAAATTTATGTAACCTACTGTAAAATCATGGTTTTTATTCTTGACCTTGTCATCGGGGTTTGATTATATTGCGCTGATTCGGACGAATAAAATGCTTAAAAATAATTTTACGGCGAACCAAAATATCAAACCAGGTTAACTCGTAACCGTGGCGGAGGCACCTAAAAGCAGTGAGTATTCATCGCTGTCCAGGGCCCAGGGCTGATTCCAGCCAAACAATGCACATGTGGGATCTGCAGGGGGGCACGATGCTGTTGAGGAATGTGTTAAGGGGGCTGCTGATTGTTTTTTGCATTCTGCCGGGTGCGTCGGTATCGGAAGATTCGGGTACGCTGGGTTGTCAGTATGATTACGATTTGGACGGTGATGTCGACGGACTTGATCTTCAAGTGTTTGCCCAGCAATTCGACAATTTTGATCTTGATCTTTTTGCCAACTATTTCGGTCATAACACCTGCGCACTCTCTCCTCTTGTCCCCGAGGACATCGATCTGGGCCTGTCCGATGATCAACAGCAGGGCGGCGGCGGGCTGGTGGGGGACACCGTCCGGATTCTAAACGGCAACACGGTGCTGCTTCGCTCGGATATCGCTTTTGCCTCACCCCACACCCATGGACTGCCTTTTCAAACGACCTACAACAGCCAATCCGACTTTGCGGGAAGCGCCGGTTTCGGCTGGACCCATACCTACGATGCTTTTCTGATTCCCGGCTTTGCTTGGGACGGCCAAACCTTCCTTAAGATTTTGGATCATACGGGCCGGGCGCACTATTTCAGACAGGATGCGCCCGGTGTTTTCAAAGGTGAATTTAAGGAACGAAGCCATGTCGAAGCCGAATCCGGCGGATACGTCTGGTACCGGTTGGACGGCAGCCGGTACGGGTTTGCCGATACGGGCCGGCTTGACTGGATAGCGGATGAAAAGGGCAACCGCCTGTCGCTGGGCTATGATGCCCAAAGCCGGCTGGAAACCGTTGGCGATAGTGCCGGTGGACGTTTGCTCACACTGCATTATGCCGGCGGCATGCTGGATCATATTTCCGGGCCGATCACCGCCGCCGTATCGGACGGGGTATGGGTGTCATATGAATATGACAGCTATCAGAATCTAGTCTCCGTGGACTATGCCGACGGTTCCGGGTTTATATATACTTACACCGACCCCGATGATGTCCACAATTTAACCGCAAGGCGCAATAAGGCCGATCACCTGCTGAATACCTGGGCCTACGACAGCCAGGACCGCTGCATTGATAACTACAGTGTCAACGGAACCGGAGTGACAATCGACTATGTCAGCGGCATTCAGGTGGATGTCACCGATGCCTACGGCACGCTGCGCACTTATGAAGTATCGGAGATAAGCGGCCGCAAGCGGGTGACAGCCCTCCAGGGAGCCGTGGCGGCGCCATACGATGAAAACAATATCGTGCGGTGGCAATATGATACGAATTTAAACTTAATTGAGGTTGAAACCGCCGGCGGGGCGATCCATCAATATCAGAATTATGACGAACGGGGAAATCCCCAAACAGTGGTCCTGGCATCCGCACATTGGAACAGCGCACGATTGTTTACACTTATCATCCAGCAATGAATGTTGTTTTAACGCGCACCGAACCCAGTGTGCTCGGCACCGGAGATAAGGTTACGATCCGGGATTTCGATGATGACGACAATACCACGCCCAATGAAAATCCGACAAATCTGCTTTCCCGTCTCATCGAAAAGGGGTTTACCCGGGACGCTGCAGGAGCCACTGTTGCCTATGAGTATGTAAATGAATTTACATACAATACCAAAGGACAGGCAATCAGCATCGACGGCCCGCGAGCTGATGTCAGTGATGTGACATCTTTCAACTACCATCCCAACGGCGATTTGGATTTCATCACGCGTCCGTTGATCGGGACAGCTTTTTTTAACAACTACGATGATGCGGGCCAACCCGGCCGGGTCACCGACGTCAACGATCAATCCGAAACCTTTTCTTATGACGGACGCGGCCGGGTTACCGGCGTCACCCATGAAGCGGATGCCGGCCTCAGCAGTGTCTCTTACAATACTGCCGGCCTTGTCGATGCTGCAACTGATGAAGACAGCGTTACCAAAAGCTATGCATACGATGTGAACGGACGGCTGTATAGGGTTTACGATCATGACGGCAATTACCTGGAATACCTTTATGATGACCAGGGCAATCTGATTGAAAAAGGCACGCACGACCTTTCAGGTAACCGCACAGCCCGCCGGCGCAGGTCCTATCAGCACCCGAGTCTGCCGGGCAGGCTGTGGCAAGTGATCAAAGCAGAAGGCAGCTACAGGGAATACGGCTATGACAACGACGGCAGAATCCATTCGATAATCGATTTCAACGGAAATACGACCGTCTATGACTATGATCGACTGAATCGGCTGATCTCGGTGACCCAGCCCGGCAGTGCTATAACCAGCTATGGCTATGATGGTCACGGCAACCTGGCATCGCTGCTCGATGCGCAAAACCATGAAACCACCTATACCTATGACGACCTGGGGCGGATGGTTTCAAGCAATTCAGCCGATACCGGAAGTACCGGCTATGTCTACGATGCTGCCGGAAATCTGGTTCAAAAAACCGATGCCCTGGGTGTCACGGTCCATTACACTTATGACGCCTTAAACCGGCTGACTGAGGTGCAGTTTCCGGACCCGAGCCAAAACATTACCTACAGCTATGATGCGGGCAGTCAGGGGTTGGGGCGCCTGACCGGCATGACGGATCCGGCCGGTGTCGGCGGCTTCGAATATGACCGCCGCGGCCGCCTGGTCGGCAAAGATCGGACGATTGCCGGAAACACTTATGCAATTGCGCGGGCGTTTACGCCCGGCGGCCGGATGAATTCTTTTACCTATCCTTCCGGACGAACCATTGACTATTCTCGCTATGGCTCCGGCAGGATCCAGCAGGCCACGACCACCTACAATTTTACGATGAAAACCCTGGTTGACAACCTTTCCTATAATCCGTTTGGCGCTGCCAAAGGGCTGACGGCAGGTTCGGGTGGTGCCGTCAACAACCGGGTGGATGAAGACGGCAAGCTTGAAGTCATTAATTCGGGCCAACCCATGCAACAGAAGTACAAATACGACGGCAACCGCAACCTGCTGTCTATTTTTGCGAGTAACATGCCGCGGTATAATCAGGCTTATACTTATGACGATTTCAACCGTCTGCTGAGTGCCAAGGCGGTCTTCGGAGCTTTCGATTACACGTATGATGATGTCGGCAACCGCTTGACCCGAACAAATAACGGACAGGTGGACACCTATGCGTATCAGCCAGGCACCAATCGGCTGGCACAGATCAGCGGCGCCACTCCGGCAGCATTCAGTTACGATGCCAACGGTAACATAACCAATATTGGCAGCAAAACCTTTGTCTACAACCACAACAATCGCCTGGTTCGGGTTGAGGATGGATCGGTTGTTCTCGGAGAGTATGCCTATAATGGATTCGGCCGGCGTGAAATCAAAACCGTGGATGGGGTTACGACGATATTTCATTATGATTTTGACGGCAACCCCATCGCCGAGGGCTTGCCTGATGGTACCATAAATGCCGAATATTTATATGTTGATCACTCCCGCATGGCTATGGTAAAGGTAGGAACCGGCAAGTTTTACTTCTACCACAATAATTATCTCGGCACACCGGTATTGATGACGGATGGTACCGGGACGGTGGTGTGGGAGGCTGATTACAAGCCCTTTGGGGAGGCAAGCGTTAATCCGAACTCTGCGGTGGTTAATAATTTCCGCTTTGCGGGCCAATACTATGATGACGAAACCGGACTGCATTATAATTACCACCGTTACTATGACCCCAAGATCGGCAGGTACCTGACTCCGGATCCGATTGGATTAAAAGGAGGAATTAACCTCTTCGTTTATGCGGGCAATAATCCGATTAATGCGATTGATCCCTACGGTCTTCAGAGCACAAAGAGGTATCGCGGGTATAATAATTGGCAAGATTTTTCAAGATCCTTGAGCGCTACAGGTGGTCCTCCTCCTGGAGTAGAACCAGTTCCAATTCCTTGGGATGAATACAAGCAATTTGCCAAGCAATTTGGCTTGCTTGTTGGAAAACAAGTTGTTAACTATCTAATTAACAAAGGCATACCGGTTGAAATACAGATCTTAGATCCCAGATTTTTCAGCCCGTCTCCTGCAGATGCGGCAGATATTCCTTCATCCCCTGTTGGAGCGACAGATTGTTATTCGTCTCCTGCTGAATAAGAGGAGAAAATTATCTACAGACCTAATAGATTATCGGAATTAGTAGGTTTTTAACACAAAGAAACTCATTTATTTAATGGTAACTTTCGGATCAATTTTATACGTTATTTTACCTCTAATACTGGTATTTATTTTACTCACAAAAAAAGATCGCTTTGAATCTGATAGTAGCTTTTGGATAAATCAGAAATGGCAATGCTTCGACGTCCTACTAATAGTAATATGCCTTTCCTCATTTCAACTAGTTGCGTTGTTTTTAGGTAAATTTGGAATTGTTAATTATTATCACATTTTTATCTACGGCAATTTTCTCTCGAAAGTGGCGTTAGGAATATTGCTATTTGGGCTTCTATATTACAAATACAAGAACAATTTTACCGTAATTGGGCTGTCGAATAGGGGCTTTCTAACGAAAGTAGCGATTGGTTTAGCCGCGTTTTTCTTCTATTCACTATTTATTATAGTACTTTCTTTCCTTGTAAGTAGTGAAAGTATATTGTATATCTGGTCCCAATTTTTTATTAATATTAAATTGAACCAGTGGCCATTCCTTGATTCTTTTATATATATATTTGGCTTAGTTATTCTTACCCCATTCGTTGAAGAGTGTGTATTTAGGGGCTTCATGTATAGCCCCTTTCAAAGAAAAATAGGAGAAGTAGGAAGTATTTGCTTAACTTCAATTATATGGGCTGTAGCTCACTTCCAAATTAAATCCTTATTAAGCCTGTTTGTTATAGGAATTATTTTATGTTACCTGTACAAAAGAACCAAATCTCTTATCCCGGGAATAATTGCGCATAGTATGATGAACATTTCAAATTTATTAATTTATGCCTACTTGACTACGTAAGGAAATTGAAGGGAAAATGGTAATAAGGAAAGAAATGGCAATTCAGCTGAAAACAAAAAGGGTCGCTCCATCACTCTTGACATTAATCGAAGGCGATTGAAGGTTTTTCTTTAATCGCCTTTTTCCTTTTTTAGGGGCGGTGGGCGGGCATAAGAATAGCCCCGCCGCTTCCCTCGTTGTTGAGTTTGCGTCTGGCGTGATAAATGACGGTGTACATAAGACAATTTTATCGGACGGCATTTTACCGCAGCAAAATAAGAAAGCCAAAATTCTGTCCGATAAAATTCCTTATGTATAAAAGCAGTTTATCATGCCAGGCGCAAACGGTTAAAATAGACAAGCGGCGGTTCCTTATTTTATTTGTTTTTGTTAAATTTATCTTTGAGCTTGAGCAAAGATTCCCGCAGCGGGGGTCGGAGCAGTTTTTGTGGATGGGGGCGATGTTGTCTTCTTCGGCCTCAAAAAGGCAGTTGACGATATCGTCAATCATTTTAGTATCAAGGCTTCCCTCAACGGTGATATCTTCGTTTGTGTCGATATCTTTGGGTGAGAACTCATAAATATCATAGAGCTGCACCCAGGTGTCTTTGGGAAAGAAGGTTTTGCCCGCCGGGATAAAAAACAAACTGCGTTTTTTGATGCAACCGGCAGTGGAAGGTTTGTCTTTTTTTTGTGAATTGGTTTTTACGAAAAGATAGGGCTCTTTTTTGCCTGGAGTGTTTAAAAGGATGAGATATTTTTTACCGGTGAAGCCGTTGTGAATGACCAACTGTCTGTGATGGCTGCGTGGACACTATAATTATTTTGGTGTTCGATTTAATTATAGGAACTTGAACAGCTACTTTCGCCAGACTATGGTGATTGTACGCAAGTGGCTTAACAGGCGCCGCCAGAGACGAAGCTGCAGCTGGCCGAAGATCATTAAGCTGTAAAAGATATACCGCATAGAATGGTCACGGATTTTGATCAAACCACCGAGACCGGCACAACTGTTGTTACTTTGCTAACTGCGGAAGCGAGTATTCCTGAAGAGCCCGGTGCGGGAAAACCGCACGCCGGGATCTGCGCGGGGGGCGTCGGGCAACCGGCGTCCCTGCCGGACTAAGAAACAGCATTTAGCATGACAGACTGCGCCATTAAGATCGACATGCGGCTTCCTTGTTTTATGTTTTCGGTGCAACCTGGCTCAGCTGGCTTTTTGTTGCACGCTGATTTTCTCCGCTATTATATCCACATGCATATGTGATCGGATAAAAATCCTATTTTTTCTATATCTCCCAGTTAAAGTGTCAAATAATGTAAATTTATGTAAGGTATTGTAAAAACATTAGTTTCTCCTTGATATTGTTCCAGGATTTTGTTTATATACCGATGTTGAATGTTTAAAACCTTATCTCGAAGATCGCAGGCCGATGCTCTGAAGCCCTAATAATATTGCGCTGTAAGGGTAGCTGTATCTGATATCATCTGGGGAATTATTATGATAGCGGTGCATAATCTTAAGATTCGGCAATGAAATAGGGTGTGCCAAAATTAGCTGTGAAACGTATTCTGCGGGTTCAAATTTGGTATAAATAAAGTAGATTAAAGGGATTTATATGTTAAAAGGCAAGGCTCTGAAAGTATTTTTTCTGATTGTGACAACCACTTTTTGCCTGAAAACAAACGGAATTTCAGAGGGCTCATGTCCTCCGCCCTATGACTGTCCTCCCAACTTATCAACGATACAAGGAACCGTGCAGTATGAGCAAGATTGGTACTTCATATGGGATCCCAATAATCCACAGGAAATAAATCGCAACAGCTCTCTGGTTATCAAAGTTATCGGAGGACAAGTCCCTTATAAGTGGTCGGTGACGGGAGATGGATTTAGTCTATCCGATGATCAAACACAAGGGTTGTCCAACACCCTTATTGCGGACGATACCGCCTGCGGGTCGGCAGTGGTTACAGTAACTGATTCTCGCAACAGCCCACAAGTTGGCGGCTCAGTCCGTACATTGGACTACGGGCAATGGGTGCATATCAGCCAAACCTGTGAGATGCCCGGCGCTCCGACAACACCCTGGATAGACCAAGGATGGGGTTTATGGAAAGCAGAAAAAATTGCAGGTGGACGAAAACAAACTACAAAGATCTTTAACTATTCGGGTTTTGGGAATTGTGATTTGGAGGAAGAAAATTGCAGCGAGGATGACGGAGAAAATGGATGTGCCGCATCATGTTCAGTTCATTTCCTTTGCTGGAAGCAAGAAGGTTGCAATGAATGTTTGACGCCCCCGGCTATATGGCCAACTACGCTGGATCCTTGTGGTGTCGGATCATCTTTAAATGCAAATAAAGTAGGGCAACAGGCATGGGAAACGGGCTGCGTTTTTTGTGAAGCCTACGATCGATACTGCTATAGCGGCGTATGCAGCTGTATCAATAGCTGGAGTTACTATGAATATCAATGCAATTGAAGAAAAAAGGACGGAAGACTGAGTTCTTTCCTATGAACTATCAACTTTCAACTCAATCAACTCAATCAACTCAATCAACACTATCAACCAGTCAATCAGTCAACCAATCAACTTAATCAACTAATCCCTGACATTTGCAAACACCGCATATTCTGCAAATTTCCACCTGACAGTCCGGGGTGGTCTTTGCTTGTTTGGCGCGCTGATATTCTTTTTGGAGATAGGATTTTTTGATGCCATGGTCGATAAAATCCCAGGGGAGCCGTTCATTCAAATCCCGCTCCCGCAGGACATAAAAATCCGGGTTTAGCGGTGCGGTCTTGAAAGTTTGAGCCCAGTTACCCCGATTGGTGTGGGCCAGAGAAAGAATATCGGCGACTTTGCGATCGCCGCGTGACAACATCGCCTGGATATAGGCCCAGCGGGGTACATCTGTATTTATTCTCAGGTTGGCAACTTTTTTCAAGGCTGTTTTTATTTTTTTAATTTTTCTTTTCAGCGTACCGACTTCGTCCATGGCCGCCCATTGAAAGGGGGTAAACGGCTTGGGAACAAATGAGTTGAGACTGACGGTTATTGTCCCAATGTGTTTGCGGGCCCGGCTGGAAGTTAAAAAGCGATGTTTGATCTGCTTGACCAGACTGATAATCGCATCAACATCTGCTGCGGTTTCGGTCGGCAGGCCGACCATAAAATACAGTTTTAAATTTGGAATCCCGTTTTCGACCAGGGTTGTGGCGGCATTCAGGATATCATTTTCGGTGAGCCCCTTGTTGATGACCTTGCGCATACGCTGTGAACCGACTTCCGGTGCTATGGTTGCTGTTTTGACGTTGCTTTGTTTCAGTGCCGCCAGCAGACTGTCGCTTAAGCGGTCGGCGCGCAGTGAACTGAAGGAGATCCTAAGATTTTCATCCTTGAATTTTTCGCACAATTGCTCGATTCCCGGAAGATCGGATACCGCTGCTCCCACCAGTCCAATGCGATCGGTCAATTGGGCACCCTGCTTGATGGATGCTACAAGCTGTGATACGGGGCGAAATCGTGGCGGCCGGTAAATAAATCCGGCACTGCAAAAACGACAGCCGTGGGGGCAGCCGCGGCCGGTTTCAATTAAAAATGTCTGCTCAAAGGTGGTGTGGGGAGTCAGAACCGCACTGCAGGTGGCATCCTGATCCAGGTCATCCATCCGGATGCGTTCTATTTTTGGCGGAACGTCCGCCCCTGGTTCAAAGCTTTCAAGGGTGCCGTCATTTTTGTATCGGGTTCGGTAAAAGGCGGGCACATAAGCCCCCGGGACTTCGCGTGCCAGGTGCATTAGCAAATTTTTCTTAACCAAATGAGGTTCAAAGATTTCCAAAAACCGCGGCAGGATTCCCTCAGCCTCGCCGATCAGAAAACAGTCAATAAAGGCCGCAATGGGTTCCGGATTCAAAAAACAGGCGACACCTCCGGCAATGATCAAGGGGTGGTCGTCGCTTCGCGCAGCGGCTCGCAGCGGTATCCCGGCTTTATCCAGAATGGCGAGCAGATGGGGGTAATCGTTTTCAAAGGACAAAGAAAAGGCAATGATGTCGGCCGCGGCAAGAGATCTGCCCGATTCAAAAGTTTTCAACTGAGTCGTTTGAGACCGGCCGTCATCCGGCAAAAAAGCTCTTTCGCAAACCACATGATCATAGCTGTTAAAAAGCCGATACAGAGTTTGAAACCCGAGATTGGACATGCCCACGTGATAGTGATTGGGGTAAACCAGGGCGATACTGACTCTTGAGTGCCAGGATTTTCGTATGGTTCCAATCTCGGCGCGAGTGTCCGGGAGGGGCGATCGGTCAGAGTTGCGCTGCATAAGGTCGATTGTCCGTTGTTCCGCCACAGGCGGATACTTTGCATGATCGTCGTCGGCCTCTAAAAAAATGCCGGAACAATAACAGGCTGTGCTGAAAACATCCGGCACTATTGAAGGATGCCCAGCTATTAAAATGAGACCATTCAGCGAATAGTCAATGGGTGACCCGGCTTTCGACAGAAAGACGGCCCACTGCGTCAAATCCGGTTTGACTGCCCGGAGGACAGCCGGCCGGATGGCACAAGGCAATGCCCATCATCAACAGATACGCCTGCCGCGGAACAACGGATTTTGGCAAAACAACGTACAATAAATACCTTTAATCGGCCTTTCTTCTTAAAAAGGTGGGCACGTCCAACTGGCTTTCATCAATGATCCTGCCACTGGTGCCCCGGTAAACGGCACCGGATGATTCGCCCACCGCTCTTTTCTGGCGGATGAAGGTCGGTTCATCGTAATCGATGATTTTATCCAGATCTTCCGGCGTGATGTCTCTGATCTTGCCCCTCAGCGGTTGCTCCACCCGCCCTTGAATTTCGGGTTCCTGGCCGATTCCAGTTGCGATAACCGTCACCCTCATTTCATCACCCAGGCTGTCATCCACTGAGGTGCCCCAGAAGATTTCAGCCTCTTCTCCGACTTCCTTGTGGATGAACTCCGATGCCTCGGCGACCTCTTCGAATTCCATATCACTGGTGGCGGTGATGTTCATCAAAACCCCCCTGGCCCCTTTAATGGGAATGTCCTCCAACAGGGGATGTGAAATCGCCTTTTCGGCAGCTTCCACCGCACGGTTTTCGCCGGAGGCGATGCCGATGCCCATCAGGGCCAGGCCGGCTTTGGACATGGTTGTTTTGACATCGGCAAAGTCCAGGTTGACTACCCCCGGCATCATGATCAGATCCGTGATGCCTTTTACCGAATGCAGCAGAATCTCGTCGGCTTTGACGAACATTTCCATCAGCGTTGCTTTTTTTGATGCCAGGCCGCGAAGACGGTCATTGGGTATGGTGATGGCCGTATCCACCACCTTTTTCAAGGCTGCAATTCCTTCTTCCGCAATCTTGGCCCGCTTCTTGCCTTCAAAGGAAAACGGCCGGGTCACGACTGCGACCGTCAAGGCTCCCAGGTCTTTGCAGATTTCAGCGATAACGGGGGCGGCTCCGCTGCCCGTCCCACCGCCAAATCCGGCCGTAATAAATACCATGTGACTGCCGGCCAGGGCCTGTCTGAGTTCTTCTTCATTTTCCAGGGCCGCATCACGGCCGACCAGGGGATTCGCCCCGGCCCCCAGCCCTTCGGTAATTGCCTCTCCCAGCTGAATTCGGATCGGAGCCTTGGAAATTTCTAGGGCCTGGGCATCTGAATTGGCCGCAATGAACTTGACCCCTTGAAGATTGGAGGCGATCATGTTGTTGATGGCATTACCGCCGGCACCACCCACTCCGATAACCTTGATTTTTGCCGATTTTTCCTGGTCAACATAGGTAAACATTTTTGCCCTCCTGCCGATTTGAGTTAATGGTTCTTGGTTCATGATCAATAAAAAATAGTTATTTGTTATTGGTTATTAGTTATTGGAAATTTGTCATTCCTTATTACTAACTGTTAACTGCTGACCTCTGTCCTATACGCCCTTTGCGCTATGCTTTTTTTTCCGACCTCCGCATTCCGACTTCCGAATTCTTACATCCTCTGTCTTCTGTTATCTGTCCTCTGGAGACTAAACCACCTCACTAAACCACCGCTTCATCCGGGACATCACCCGGTTGAAGATATTTTTATCCCGGATCCTGAATTTTTTGGCATCCTGGTTGCGCGCACCAAATAAAACCAACCCCACTCCGGTGGCATACATGGGGTTATTGACCACATCCACCAGGCCCTTTATTCCCTGGGGTCTGCCGATGCGGGCGGGAAGTTTGAAGACCGATTCCGCCACCTCCGACACCCCTTCCAGCAGGGAGGTTCCGCCCGTTAAGACGATTCCAGAGGGAATTGCATGTTCCATTCGGGCGCGATAAACCTCCCGATAGATCAACTCGAAAATTTCCTCCAGCCGGGGTTCTAAAATTTCTCCCAGAATCTGGCGCGGCAGTTTGCGGGGATCACGCCCTCCCATACCCGATACTTCGATGGTTTCGTCACTGCTGATGTCACCGGCAAGGCAAGTTCCGTATTTCTTTTTGATTTTTTCGGCTTCGGCCTGGGGTGCCCGCAAACCGATGGCAATATCGTTGGTCAGGTTGTTGCCGCCTAAAGCCAGCACAAACGTGTGCTTGATATTTTTCCCTGAAAAGATCGCCAAATCGGTGGTGCCGCCGCCGAGATCCAGCAGGGCCGTTCCCAGTTGTTTTTCCTCATCGGTCAGCACGGCCTCGCCGGATGCCAGGGACTCCAGGACGATATCGGAAACATCGAGTCCGGATCGATTGGCACATTTAACAATGTTGTGGGCCGATGCCACTGCCCCGGTAACAATATGAATTTTCGCTTCCAATCGAACTCCGGCCATGCCGACCGGGTTTTGAATCCCCGATTCATCATCGACAATAAATTCCTGGGGAAGAACATGAATGACTTCACGATCCATTGGAATCGCCACTGCCCGGGCGGCATCAATTACCCGCTCGACATCGTTATCGGTGATCTCCGAGCCTTTGATGGCCACAATACCGCGGCTGTTAAACCCGGTGATGTGCCCGCCGGCAATACCGGCGCACACCGATGATATTTCACAGCCGGCCATAAGCTCCGCCTCTTCCACCGCTTTTTTAATCGATTCCACTGTTGATTCGATATTGATGACCACACCTTTGCGCAATCCGATGGAAGGATGAGTTCCAATACCGATGATGTTGATATCCGACCCGGATGCTTCACCGACAACTGCACAGATCTTGGTCGTTCCGATATCAAGACCCACGATAATGTCCTCTTGTCGACGCATGCTTGCCCTCCTTGGGTTCTTAAAAGTTATTTCTTTAAATCTTCAATCTTCAATTCTCCACCTTGGCGGATCCACCTTAGGGTTCCGTTTTAATGGGATTAATCACGATACGCTGTAAATTATTCAAATCTATTCGATCAAAATCAAATATGCTGCGCTGCCGTTTGAGATACGAAAATAATTTTGCCAGCATGTGATATTTCCCGATATAGTCACTGTAACCGAGTTTTATGGACTTGAGACGATCAAAGGCATAGATCGTCAGGCCGATTTGGCGGTCCACACTTATTTGCCGGATAAGATGATTCGGCAATATGCTGCTTTGCTGTTTTCCAAGTTCTAGAACCTGCATCACGGCCCTGAGTGGTGCCGAATCAGCCGGCGTCTGACCCGCATTTGAGGACGCCAATCGGCCATAGACTTGCAGATCGGATAGTTCAAGTCCGCTGATTAGCGGCAGATTCACTCCGTCTGCAGGATCCCATGCTTTAAATATCCGGCCCTGATGGTTGATTAAAAATTTTTGTCCAAAATCAACTATCGCCAGCGCAGTGTGCTCTTTAACCCGAATGATGAGTCGATCCGGAATTTCGCGGCTGACTTCAGCTTCGGCGATCCATGGATGGGCCAGCAGTCTTTTTCTGACCAGGATCAGATTTATGGCAAGAATATTATCGCCGACATGGACCTGACCCTGCCGTGCTACCTGCTCATGGGTGAGCCGTTGTGTTCCTTCGATAGTTAACGCTTCGGTCGCAAAATAATCACACTGGGTCACAATTTCGTGAATCAGAATAAAAAAGCCGGTTACCGTCGCCAGCGCGGCGACCGCGACCACCACCTTAAATCCCAGCAGGATCCGGCCCAGGAACCGAAACCAGAGTTGGGCTTTTTGGCCTTTGCGGTAATTTTTGCGCGGCTTATTTCGTTTAAACAATTGAAACCTCATCACTTCGGGAGCACTTCGTTTTAGGAGCGCTGCGCTTGAGGCAAAAAAGGATGGAATCGCTTTAATTTTAAGATTCCTAACCTCTGAACTCCACATGCCATGCTCTCTGTGCTCTGTCATCCCTGTTGCCCAATCTAGTCGGTTCTCACCTTCTCACCTTCTCACCTTCTCACCTTCGCAACTTCCCAGCTTCGTCTTTTTCCCGCATCTCGACTTCCGCCTTCAATCTTCTCAGTCCTCAGCACTCAGTCCCCGGTACTTTTTCCCTCAAGCGAAGCGCTCCGCAAGTGAAACACTCCTCGAGGGCCGAAGGTTCGCTCATTTTAATTCCTCTAACACCTGCTCTCCGACCTTCCAGACATCTCCGGCGCCCAGCGTCAGCAGGATGTCACCCGATTTTAAATTTTGCTTCAGGTAAGCCACTGCCTTTTTCATCTCAGCCACATAAACTACTTCCCGGTGACCGTGAGCCTGGATTCCTTCACACAGGAGCTGCCCGGTGATGCCTTCAATTGCTTTTTCGCTGGCGGCATAGATCGGTAACACCAGCAGAACATCGGACTGATAGAAGGCGCGGGTGAAATCATCAAACAGGGCCCGGGTTCGGCTGTAGCGATGGGGCTGAAATACCACGACTTTGCGTTGATCGGGCCAGCATTTCTCGAGGGCATCCAGGGTGGTTTTGATTTCAGTCGGATGATGCCCGTAATCATCTACCACTGTAATTCCACCTGCTTCACCTTTAATTTCCAGCCTGCGCTGGACGCCCTCAAGGGTTTCCAGCGCGCTTTTGATTGCCGCAAAGGGCACATCCAGCTCGATGCCCACGGCAATGCTGGCCGTGGCGTTATAGACGTTGTGAATGCCGGGTAGATTCAAAGTTATGCGACCCAGTTTTTGCCCCTGGTGGATGACCGTGAAACGGCTTTGCCGCTTTTTAAATTCCACATCCCGTATCTGGAAATCCGCCTGGGTACTCATGCCGTAAGTGGTATAGCGTTTTTTTATCTCGGGGATGAGATCCTGAATCGGTTCGTTGTCCAGACAGAGTATCGCCAGGCCATAAAACGGTATGCGATCGATAAAGTTCAAGAATACGGCTTTAATGGCATCCAAATCCGGGTAAAAATCCAGATGCTCCCGATCGATATTGGTCACAACGGCAATCGCGGGCGAGAATTTTAAAAATGATCCATCGCTCTCATCGGCTTCGGCAACGATAAAATCCCCCTGGCCAAGCACGGCATTGGAACCGATACTTTTCAGTTTGCCTCCGATGACCACCGTCGGATCGAGTCCGCCCCGGGCCAAAACCGACGCTACGATCGAAGTGGTTGTGGTCTTACCGTGAGCGCCGGCGATGGCCACGCTGTATTTCAAGCGCATCAGCTCCGCCAGCATTTCAGCGCGTGGGATCACCGGAATGGATTCGCGTTCGGCAGCCAGGACTTCCGGGTTATCGCGGCCGACGGCCGAAGAAGTGACGACCACATCGGCGCCGCTGATCTGATTCGCCTGATGCCCCTGAAAAATAATACCGCCTAAGATCTGGAGGTGTTCGGTAATATCGGATACCTTCAGATCCGAGCCGGATACCTTGTAGCCCAGGTTGAGAAGCAATTCGGCAATGCCGCTCATGCCGATGCCACCGATACCCACAAAATGGATGTGATATTTTTTTTGATACATAGGTTTATTCCAGAGGAATGAGCGCTTCGCTCGAGGAGCGTCCCGGATAGATATCGGCGGCACTCGAGGATCGGCCCTTCGTGCCTTGAGGCAACAGCGAAACTATATTCCGATTATTTTTACTCATTGCTAATTTTATCCCACTGCTCCTTGTGCTGTTCTATCTTCGAGAATCTCCCCTTATTTTTGCATCTTTCTTTTTCTCTTTCGATGCCGTAAAATCCATCTTTAAGTCTCCCGAAGGAGACAGACGCTCCTTGAGGCCCGCTTCAGCAGGGCCGCTCCTCAAGCGGAGCGCTCCGCTATCAGCCTATAGCAATCATCCACGATATCCTTGGCCGCATCCGGATTGCCGAAGCGACGGGCTTTGACGGCCATTTCATTTAAGGCCTCCCGATGGGCGGCATAGTATGAGATCTTCGCGCTGAGGATCTCACCGCTGAGATCCTGCTCGATGATTATCTCGGCCGCACCTGCATCTGAAAGAATGCCGGCATTGAGCACCTGATGGTTGTCGGCGGCGTAGGGAAAGGGGATAAAGATAACCGCTTTGCCCAGGGCTGTTACCTCAGCCACCGTGGTTGCACCGGCCCGGCAAATCAGCAGATCGGCCCGGCTGTACAACTCAGCCATATTGTTGAAAAACGACTGCACCGTACATCGAATATTGCTCCGGCGATATGCTTGACTGACCTGCTGTTCATCGGCTTCGCCGGTCTGATGAACAAATTGCAGATGGTCTTTATCCTCGAGGTGCCCCAAGGCTTCAATGACCGCCATGTTAATGCGGTGGGCCCCCTGACTGCCGCCGATGATCAGCACGGTAAAAATCCCGTCGCCGGTGTCGTCGATTTTTTCGGCCGCGTGACGGGCTGAATATTCCAGCAGATCGCGGCGCACCGGATTGCCCGTCCACCGAACCTTGCGCGAATCCAGATTGGATTTGGTGTTCTCAAACGAAATATAAATTCGGTTTGCAAAACGGGATAAAATTCTATTTGTAATTCCCGGCAATATATTTTGCTCCTGAATAACAATGGGTATGCGCCGCAACCAGGCAGCGATGATTACCGGGCCGGCCGAGTAGCTTCCGAGTCCGATCGCCAAATCCGGCGAGAAATCCTTGAGAATTCGCATTGACTCCAAAATACCTGCGGGAATTTTCAGGACGGACAGCAGTTGGTGGCCGATCCCGCGTCCCTTAATCCCGGCGGCTGTGATGCACTGAAGTTCAAAGTCCGTTCTTGCAAGTACCGATTTTTCCAACGGGTTGCCGGTGCTGACAAAAATAATTTTGGTTGCTGAATTGCGCGCTGCAAATTCCTGTGCAATGGCTATTCCGGGAAAAAGATGTCCACCGGTTCCACCGCCGGCAATAATGATGCGTAGCGGACGGTCTAATGATTGTCCAGAGCTATTATAGCCTGTACTTGATGCTGTGGGACCACTGCAGACTGCAGCTAAAAAGCCCGGCCCAGAGGGGCTGAAAGCTGAAAGCAAAGAGGTTGGTAGACTACTGCTCTTTGAGCTTTTAGCCTTGAGCGCTGAGCTATATATTTCATGTGTCGGGTTATTGAACATTTAAATATGATATTTTTTTGGCGGTCTTTGTGTCTGTTATACTTGCCCCAATATTCATCAAAATCCCAATCGATGTCATATTCAGCAGCAATGACGTTCCACCGTAGCTTAAAAAGGGCAGGGTGAGCCCCTTGGTCGGCAACAGCCCCAGGGTGACGCCCATGTTGATGCATATTTGTAATCCCATGGCCGATGTCAGGCCGACGGCCATCAGGGCCCCAAATGTGTCCGGCGCCTTGCGGGCTATCTTAAGACCTTTTAAAAGAATCCAGGCGTAAAGCACAATGATCAACAATACTCCCACCAGGCCGAATTCTTCGCCGATAATTGAAAAGATGAAATCCGTATGCGGCTCGGGAAGATAAAACAGTTTTTGATAACCTTTCCCGATCCCCGCACCCCACAGGCCTCCGGTGCCAAAGGCCATTAAAGAATGGACAATTTGATAGCCTTCATCGGCCGGGTATTGCCAGGGATTGAGGTAACTCAACAGCCTTCTGATCCGGTACTCTTCGCTGATTAGAAAAAAATAGGCAATCGGCACCATCGCGATCAGCGACGTAATAAGATGGAGGCAGCGAACCCCGCCGACAAACATCATCAACCACGTCAGGGCTGCCAGGATGAGCACCGATCCAAAATCCGGTTGCCTGATAATACACACGCTAAACACACCTAAAACGGCGGCATGCGGTAAAAATCCGACGGAAAATTCTTTGAGCTTTTCACCCTTTTTCTCCAGGGAATAGGCCAGAAATACGATCATCGCAAAACGGGCAAATTCGGACGGCTGAAACGATAACTTCCCGAAATGCAGCCATCTGGCAGACCCGCCGGCCGCAAGGCCCAAATCGGTGAATTGGATCGCTATCAGAAAAATGAGGGCCAGGGCCAGCAGCGGGTATGTCAGCGGACGATACCAGCGATAGGGGAAGTGCCGGCAAATAACCAGCCCAACGAGCCCGATCAAGGCAAACAGGGCCTGCCTTTTTAAAAACAGGTAATCCGAACCAAACTTTTTTAAAGCGACTGCGGAACTGGCGCTGTAAACCATTACAATACCGATGCCGACCAGAAAGAGGACCGGAAACAGCAGTCCGATGTCGTATGAAACGTTATTTGCGCTTTGTTTGTCGGAATTCATACCGGATTCTTCCGTTTAAGCTTTTCCACCGAATCTTTAAAATCCTCACCCCGCTGGCCATAATTGTCATACATGTCAAAGCTGGCACACCCGGGTGACAGCAGCACCACATCTCCCGGCGAACTTGCCTGATACGCCTGCCTGGCGGCGTCTGACATGGAGGTTACCGCTACGGTGGGTGTCGTGTCTGCTAACGCCGTGCGAATCAGATCTGCGGCTCGGCCCATGACGAACAGTTTTTTGACATGTCGGGAGATGACTTCCCTGAGTTCCTTAAAATTTCCGCCCTTATCCAGACCGCCCATGATCAGAACCACCGGTTTGTCAAAGCATTCCACGGCTCGCCTGACTGCATCCACATTGGTGGCCTTCGAGTCGTTGAAAAAATCGACATCCTCGATGGTTTCAATATGCTCGAGTCGATGGGCACTGCCCTTAAATTGGTCCAAACAATCCTGAATCGCTTCCGGCCGGGCCCCGGCTGCCAGGGCTGCCAGACCGGCAGCACAGGCATTTTCAAGATTGTGCCGACCGGAAAGTTTTAGTTGGGAAAGATCCATAGACACCGGAATGCGGAATATTTTATCCCGAGTTTCCAACTTCTCCGATCCTATTGTGATGCGATGATAATCTAAGACCGCACCCTCTTCATCGGATAGCGGGTTTGGATATATTAATTTACGACTAATAATTTTTTCGGTCAGCGATCGGACTAACGGATCGGAACCATTTAAAACGGCAAGGTCGTCAGCCTGCTGGTTTTCGAATAACCGAATTTTGGCCGCGGCGTAGGCTGCAAAATTCGGGTAGCGATCCAGATGATCAGCGGTGATGTTCAGCAGTACCCCGACATGCGGTCGGAAGCTTTCGATGGTGTCCAGCTGAAAACTGCTGATTTCCGCCACGATGACATCCGCTTCCTGTTTGCCGCCGGCATAATCGATTAAGGGATTGCCGATGTTACCGCCCACAAATACTTTGAATCCCGAACGTATGAGCATATCGCCCACCAGCTCGGTGGTTGT
>Ga0210062_1000176_pt1 | contig 19500 bp, 14 predicted proteins | sample Muzzi_CordA_D2_FD_185528 | JGI IMG/M metagenome (GOLD analysis project Ga0210062, IMG submission 185528) | Wetland microbial communities from San Francisco Bay, California, USA, that impact long-term carbon sequestration - Muzzi_CordA_D2 (SPAdes) | ecosystem: Environmental > Aquatic > Marine >...
TTTTTCAACTCCAGCCGGGTTTGAACCCTGAGCTTGGCATCCAGGTTGGATAAGGGCTCATCAAATAAAAAGACTTCCGGCTTTCTCACAATCGCGCGTCCCACCGCGACGCGCTGGCGTTGTCCGCCGGAAAGCTGTTTGGGTTTGCGGGATAATAAATATTCAATTCCGAGTATTTCAGCAGCTTCCTGAACGCGCTGCTTGATTTCGTCTTTGGGTCGTTTCCGCATCTCCAGCGAAAAGGCCATGTTGTCGAAGACGGTCATGTGGGGATAGAGGGCATAATTCTGAAACACCATGGCTATGTTGCGGTCCTTGGCCGGCAGTTTGTTGATCAGATTATCTCCGATGAAGACATCTCCACTGGAAATGCTTTCAAGACCGGCGATCATCCTCAGTGTGGTGGTCTTGCCGCAGCCGCTGGGTCCCACCAGCACCACAAATTCCTTGTCTTTGATGTTCAAATTGAAATTGTCGACTGCGACCACTTCGTCAAATTGTTTGCAAACATTTTCTAACCGTACTTCAGCCATAGCAAAATTACTCCTTCAATGCGCCGGTCATGCCCGCCACATAGTGTTCAACAAAAAATGAGTATACCAGCGCTACCGGTACTGAAGCGCACAGGGCGCCGGCCATCAGCGCGCCCCAGTGGTAAACGTCTCCCCGCACCAGTTCGGTGACCAGTCCGATGGGCACCGTCTTTTTGGCCGTGCTGGAAATAAATGCCAGCGCATAAAGATATTCGTTCCACGAGAGCGTGAAGCAAAAAATGCCGGCCGAAAGAACCCCCGGCATGCAAAGGGGCAGGATGATCTTGCGAAATATTTTGATCCGGCTGGCGCCGTCGATCATGGCACATTCTTCCATTTCCTTGGGAATGGATTTAAAATAGCCCATCAGCAGCCAGGTGCAAAAGGGGATCAGAAATGTCGGATAAGTTAATATCAGCGCCCACAGGGAATCCCACAATCTTATTTTGAAAATAATATGGGCCAGCGGAATAAATAAAATGGTCTGGGGCACCAGATAGCCCAGAAAAATTGCCACGCCGGTGGGACCGGAGGTTTTAAACTGGAGCCGCTGTATGGCGTAGGCCGCCAGCAGGCTGAAAACCAGCGAGATCAGGGTCGCTGAAAGGGCTACAATAAACGTGTTTGCCATCCATTTGAGAAAAATGGTTTCGGTGAAAAGGACGACAATATTTCCAATGGTCGGCGAGTGAACATAAAACGGATTAAGATCCATGTTATAAAGTTCTGAATTCGACTTGAACACCGTGTTGACCATCCAGTAAAAGGGAAATAGCAGGAATGCCAGATAGGCCGCCAGCGGCACATAGAATTTAAATACCTTGGATCCAACCCGTTCGATTGCCATTTGTTAGTCCTCTCTTCTCAGAAAAACGAAGGCGATAAAAACGCAGGTTACTAGGATGGGCAGCATAAAATTGGAAATGGCCGCTCCTTCGCCGAATTGTCCACCCTGCATGGCTCTCTGGAAAGAGAGTGTTCCGAAAATATGTGTTGTACCTGCCGGCCCACCTTTGGTGATGATCCAGACCAGTTGGAAGTCTGCAAAAGTCCAGATGGTGGAAAAAACAGTCACCACGGTTAACAGCGGGGTAAGCAGCGGCAGCGTGATTTTACGGAATTTTTTCCAGGCACCGGCGCCGTCAATTTCAGCTGCTTCGTAAAGATCCGGGCTGATCGTCTGCAAACCCGCCAGCAGACCGATGGTAAAAAACGGGACGCCGCGCCAGACGTTGGCTGCAATTAAAGACCATCTGGCGTTCCAGGGATCGCCCAGAAAATCGATGAAATGGTCGGTGATACCCAGTTTTATCAGGGCCCATGAGATGCCGCTGAAAGTCGAATCAAACAGCCACCAGAAACAAATGGCACTCAAGGCCGTCGGAATAATCCAGGGCAAAAGGACAATGGCCCGCATTATTCCTTTGCCCTTGAAATCCCGGTTCAATACCACAGCCAGGCCGATTCCCAGGACGGCTTTGAATATAACCGCAACAACCGTGTAAAGAAATGTATTAAAGCAGGTTAACCAGAATGTGGGGTCCTCAAGAAGCCACTGGTAATTTTCAAATCCGATAAAATGCCCCTCGCGGCCCACAATGGTGTCGGTGAAACCCAGCCAAAGACCCAAAAAAAACGGATATGCCAAAAAAATCAGTAGCAGAAGTTCGGCCGGGGCCACAAATAAAAGACCCAAAATCGTCGGGTTTTCAAGGGCTTGGGAGATCCTCCGGCGGAATCCGGATTGTCCGTATGTTTGCTCTGAGGCGTTGATGGCGTCCACGCGTCTGCCTCCAAATCAGTGACTAATTATTGGTTGTTTTTGCATTGAGAACTGATTTTATTGTACCGTCAAGCAATAACTAATAACAAATAGCAGTGGAGGGGATGGCCGTTCCTTATTCAATGTCCGGGCCATCCCCGCCGTTTTTGATTAATATTTACAGGGATCGCTATCGGTATGCCCGGGCGATTTGTTTTTCCGCTCGCGAGATGACAGCGTCTTTGGACATTCCCCTGGTACAGTAGTTGGCAAACATGTCGACCACGACATATTCAGCCATGGTTGCGGCCGAACCGGGACCGATGGGTCCGGGATAACCGTTCCACAACATATTTTTGACGCAGTCACGGTAGGCGGTATTCTTAGGATCACTGGTCCATACGGATAATTTACGATAATCCTTAAGGCCCGGGGTTACATAGCCAATCATGGCATCCATCCACGGCTCGGCCTGTTCTTTTTCCAGCATGAACATTAGAAAATGCTTGGCCGCATTGGGAACGGCCGTGTGCTTGAAAATAAAGGCCTGGTCATACAAATGCAGCTGGGTGGGTTTGCCGACCGGCCCAATGGGCAGTTCAGCATGGTAGATGTCTTCCGCAAGTTTTTTCAGCTTTGGATCTTTTTTGGCGGCATAGTAAATGCTGATTCCGTTGTTGGTCACTGAAATCTGGTCCGCCAGAAAGGCCTTGTTGTTGTGGGGGTCCAGCCAGGAGGCGCAGCCCGGAATCATGGCGCTGTACAATTCTTTCATGCCATCCAGGGCGTTGCGCGTCTCGGGACTGTCGATGGCCGGGTTGCCGCCTTCATCGACGGTGGAGGCCCCGTATGACCACAGCCAGGTGTAGGCAAAATTGTTGCCGTCACCCACTGAATGGCCCAGGGCAAATCCGACCGGGTGGCCCATGCTGTTGAGTTTTTTGCAGCACTTGATAAACTCATCCGTTGTCTTGGGAAATTCGCTGTAGCCGGCCGCATCGGCCCACGATTTGCGGTATACGATTTGCTGACCGGGGGCACCCATTGGAATGGCGATCCAGCGGCCGTCTTTCACGCCGTATTTGATGCAAGCGTCTTCCCATCCGCCGTATTTGGCGCCCAGGTATTCGGCCACATCGGTTACGTCCACCAGCTTGTCGGGATACAGCCACGGGTCGTCATGCCAGCCTAATACCAGATCCGGGCCGGCACCGACAGCCGCCGACATGGCGGCCTTGGGTCGGACATCTTCCCAGGAGAGATATTCATTGATCACTGTGCAGCCGGTGGCTTTTTCCCACTTGCGGCAATTGGCCTCCCATAAGTCTTTGTCACCGCCGACGAAGACGCTCCACCTGAGGACATTCAGGGTAGCTCCCTTTTCGACCGCCAGATTCGGCGGCGTAGCTGCCAGCGCCTTGCCGGCCAGTGGGCCCAACGGGCTTGCCAGAATCGCGGCACCGGCCAGACCGGCACCTGAAGTTTTGATAAAATCCCTGCGAGTCATCTTGTTATCCTGCTTTTTCATGGCAACTTCCTCCTTTTACAGCTAAGTTTAGGGTTAGTTTCCCAATTTTCGATGTCACGTTATCCAGCTTATAAATTCAGATCATCAAGGATCTGGGGGCCTTATTACAAAGGAGCAAAAGGCCGATGAAACCTGTTTCAGATTAGATCCTTGGAGAGTCTAACTGCACCTCCTTTCTTCTGTTTTACTGAAAGGTTAATATGAATGATTGTTTTCCCTTGATCTGAACCTGATTGATCCGATAGTTTAAATCGCTAAATGGTTTTTATGTCAATAAAAAAATACTAAATCTTATCCCTGTTGACAGTTTCAAGAGGTGTTGATAGTTGATACTGGATGCTCGATGTTGGATAGTGGATGCTGGATACTCGATGCTGGATGTTGGAAAATGAAGGGCGGAAGGTAGACGGAATTCGGAATTTGGAATGCGGAATGTGGAAAAGAAAAGCGGAAGAAAGGGAGCAGGGCACACGGCGGAAGGGGTGCGGCACACGGCGATAAGGACAAGGCGTAAGGCTAAACGAGTTCGGTCTTCCGTTCGCAGGGAATGCGGAATTCGGATCTCTGAATGAAAAGGATTATTGTGATATAGAAAGAATACTGACGCATTCACGTTTCCGACTTCCGCACTCCGACTTCCGACTTCTATTTTCTGTCATCTGTAACAAAATACAATAAACAACGCACCATAAACAACAAACGACAAACGCCTGAATCGGGTTTTCTCGATTCAGGTAAACGAAAGGAACAGTCATGACCTGGCGCAGCAAAGATATCCTTGAACGACCGGAGTGGTCCATGCATCGATCGCTCTATAAATCGATGGGTTACAGCGATTACGATCTGGACCGCCCCCTGATTGGCATTGCCAACTCCTGGAATCGGGTGGTTCCGGGACATTATAATTTAAACCAGGTATCGGATTTCGTTAAACAGGGCATCCGGCAGGCCGGTGGAACGCCGGTGGAATTCGGCGTGATTGCGGCCTGTGACGGAATTGCCCAGGGACATGCAGGAATGCACTTCATCCTGCCCACCCGCGACCTGATTGCCAACGACATTGAAATGATGGTGGAGGCCCACCGTCTGGATGCGGTCGTGCTGCTGGGCTCCTGTGACAAAATTGTGCCGGCCATGTTAATGGCGGCCGCCAGACTGGATCTGCCGGCTATAATCGTCGTTGGAGGACCCATGGAAGGCGGTTGTCAATTCGACGGCCGTTCTGCGGATATCACCTCCGTGATGGAGGGGTTGGGGATGCTAAAAGCCGGCAAAATTGATGATCAGAATTATCTGAATCTGGAAAACTGTGCCGGACCGACCTGTGGTTCCTGCTCTTTTCTGGGCACCGCCAACACCATGTGCTGTGTGGCTGAAGCCATGGGGCTGTCGCTGCCGGGAAGTGCAACGATTCCGGCAACATACGCCGGTCGCTGGCGCATCGCCCAGGAATCCGGGCGCCAGATCATTGAGTTGGTTAAGCAGGGCATCACCGCCCGTCAGATTCTCAATCAAAAGGGAATCGAAAACGGCATCCGTCTCAGCACGGCCATCGGTGGCTCAACCAATGTGGCGTTGCACATCCCGGCGATCGGATACGAGGCTGACTGCGAGATCAGCATGGAACTTTTTGAGGAACTGTGCCGCAGCACACCGCACATCGCTAAAATGAACCCGGCGGCTGCCCCCAATGTTCCTGATTTCCACCATGCCGGCGGTGTACCGGCAGTCATGAAAGAGCTGCTTCCCATCCTGCATGGCGATGCATTAACCGTGACCGGTAAGACGATGGCTGAAAATCTTGCTGCTGTCGGTGCCCCCAACCGGATGATCATAAAAACGATCGCGGATCCCTGGAGCAATGCGGGCGGACTTGCCGTGCTGCGCGGCAATCTGGCACCCAATACCGCAATCACCAAACCCGCTGCCGTTCATCCGGATATGCACACCTTTACCGGAACGGCGCATTGCTTCGATTCCGAGGAAGCGGCTAACCAGGCCATCCTGGAAGGTCAGGTAACCGAAGGCCAAGTCATCGTGATCCGCTACGAGGGGCCCAAGGGGGGACCCGGGATGCGGGAGATGTACAAAGCCATGAAACTTTTATATGGCCGGGGATTAGCCCTGAAGACGGCCCTGGTCACGGACGGTCGGTTTTCCGGCACCAACAACGGCTGTTTTGTCGGACACGTTTCACCCGAGGCAGCCGAAGGCGGTCCGCTGGCCATCGTGCAGGACGGCGATGAGGTAACAATTGATATTCCCAACCGCAGCCTGCACCTCGATGTTTCCGATCAACAAATCCAGGAGCGGTTGTCCGGTTGGCAGCGGCCGGCACCCAAATATAAGCGGGGATACCTTGCGCTGTATTCACGATTGGCGGAGTCGGCGGATAAAGGGGCCATCATTCGGCATAAAATCGAATAAATACTGAAGGTTTCAGGTGTCAGGTTTCGGGTGTCAGGTGGTGGCGGTGCTGAATACATCCTAAAATTTTAGGTTTTTTAGTCCGCCTCGCGCGGATGAGGCATTTTAAGTATTAGATAATTGGCATGGACAGCATTGTTATCATTGCAGATGATTTAACGGGAGCTGCAGATTCGGCGGTCCAGTTCTGTCCTTTTTTCGAAGATACCAGACTGGTATCTTATCAACAATTGGACCGATTAATAAAACCGGCCCTGCCTGCTTCGACCCGGGCAACGGCCATTTATACCAACAGCCGCGCTCTGGGAGTCGATCAGGCGTGTCAGCGTCTGATTTCCGTAGCCCGCAAGCTTGAGGGGACAGAAGCGCTCCGAATATATAAGAAAATTGATTCCTGTATGCGCGGCAATGTGGGATCCGAGTCAGACGCCCTGCTGAGTCAGCTCGGCTACGAAGCCAGCTTCATCACACCGGCCTTCCCCGAAATGGGTCGTACCACCCAGCAGGATATACACAGGGTTCACGGTATTCCCGTGGATCAGACTGAAATCTCGCAGGACCCGGTGACCCCGGTGACCGTGGCAAGCCTGACCCGGCTGGTGGCGATGCAGAGCCGGTATCCGATTGGTCACGTAAGCCTGGATTTTCTCGAGAACAACGATCACCGGTTGATCAAAGAGATTGAACGGCTGCTGCTAAGCGGCGTCAGGCACATTGTGTTTGATGCCGTCAACCGTGGCCATCTTGATCGGATTGCCCGGATACTTTTTTCGTTTGAGAGGAAGATCCTGCCGGTCGGCTCTGCCGGTCTGGCGGGCAGCATGGCAAAGCTTTTGACCGTGAAGCCGGCTTCGGATGAACTTGTAAAAAAATCCGCACCTGAGGGATTTAATTTGCTGGTTTGCGGTTCTACTTCGATAGTGACGCGACAGCAAATCGAAAAATTGCTGGAGAGCCACGCATATGAAATCATTGGGTTGGATCCCATAATGCTGGCTGATCAGAATCGCAAAGCTGAATTTTCGGAAACTGTTGCGTCAACGCGGTCCCGGTTGAGTCAGAAAAATGTGATTCTTGCCATAAAATCGCAACAAAATGGCCGCAGCACTCCCCGGCAAAAAAATGTTCAACCGACTGCAGATTCGATTGTCAGGGGTTTGGGCCTTTTTGTGGCTGATGTCTTTGAGGTGACCAAACCGGGAAATCTGCTTCTGACCGGAGGCGATACCGCTGATGCGGTTTTAACGGCGATTGAGGCTGAAGGCATCAGAATTTTAGGAGAAGTTGCTGCCGGTGTTGTGCAGGGCGTGATCATAGGCGGTCAACTGGATGGTCTGCCGGTGGTCACCAAGGCCGGTGCATTCGGGCAAGACGATACGCTGATGAAGGTGCATGAATTTTGGAGTAGAAGGTAAGGTGTCAGGTTTCAGGTTTCAGGTTTCAGTACAGGTGATGACTGCCGGTATTGGCCCCGTCTCGGATTACGGTGAGTTCAGTCGAGGCGTGAATACCCCAGCGAACCGAAAATAAGCGATAGAATGCATTCATTCGATTTTGGATGTTCAATGTTCGATATTCGATATTCATCAGTTTCTTCTATCGATTAAACTGGCCACCTCCGGCTTTTCTGACACCTGACACCTGACACCTTTTATCGATTTAGCTTGATTCAGTACTATATTAGATTTTAAGTAAACTGACACAATAAATTACTGGAGTTAGCCAATGAGTGAAGACAAACGCCCCATACTGGGAATTTCGGTGGGAGATCCGGGCGGGATCGGTCCCGAAATTTCCGCCAAGGCATTAGATGGAGAAGAAATTTATGACCTCTGCCGACCGCTGGTAGTGGCGGACAACCGATTTATGGCGGATGTCCTGGGATTTACCGATGTTGATTTAAAGCTTAATCCAATCCAGCATGTGCGAGATGCTGTATTCCAGCATGGTACCATTGATGTTCTAGACCTGGGCAACATGCCGGTTAATCGTTTGCACTATAAAGAAGTGACCGCCGACCAGGGCAAGGCCTCTTTTGAATATGTTGCCAGGGTGATCGAACTGGCTCTGAACAAAGAAATTGACGGTACCGTTACCGGACCGATCAACAAGGCCGCGATCAATGCCGCAGGGCACCATTATGCCGGCCACACCGAGATTTATGCCACCTTGACCGGCACCCGGGACTATTCCATGATGTTATCCCACGGTAATTTTCGCGTGACTCACATCTCCACCCACGTCAGCCTGAGGCAGGCCTGTGATCTGGTTAAAAAAGAGCGGGTGGCTCGCGTGATCGATCTGACCCATGATGCGCTGAAGAATTTCGGCCTGTCCCGACCCCGGATCGGAGTTGCGGGGTTAAACCCCCATTGCGGTGAAGAAGGAATGTTCGGTCATGAGGATGATGAAGAAATTAAGCCGGCCGTGGAACTTTGCCGGGAGAAAGGCTATGAGGTTGAAGGACCTATTCCGGCGGATACGGTATTTTCAAAAATGAGAGGCGGCATGTATGATGCCGTAGTGGTCATGTATCATGACCAGGGACATATTCCCATGAAATTTTTCGGCTTTCAATATGATCAGAAAACCGGTCAATGGGGTGAAATGTCCGGCGTCAATGTTACCCTGGGACTTCCGATCGTGCGCACCTCGGTGGATCACGGAACCGCCTTCGGCAAGGCCGGGGAGGGCCGGGCCAATCCTCAGTCGATGATTGAAGCAATCAAGCTGGGAGCGTTGCTTGCTGGAAAGGGAAGGTGAGAAGCTGGGAGGCTGGGAAGCTATATAGCTGGAACGCTGGGAGCCGGAAGCTACTAAGGCGAGAAGAATATGGCTTAAGCTCAAAGCTGAATGCTGAAAGGTTAAAGGGACAAGCTGAAAACTCACAGTTGAAAGTTGATAAAGAGCAAGTTGAAAGATTAAGGGCTGCTGGTGGTCAGTTCGTAAGTTCGTGACCAACGAAGGAATTAGATCGATTCGATTCCTTTCACTATTCAACTAATCAACCAATTAACCAGGCAACCATTCAACTAATACGCTAGTCAATCATATTGGCATCGGCAAACACGGTTATAATTTTTACCCAATTATCGTCTGTTTAATATGAAGGAGGTTATCATGATTGTTGTTGCGAAACTGAAAGCCAAAACCGGTGAAGAGACAAAAATGGAAGAGGCCTTGCGGGGCATGGTGGCCAAGGTGGCTCAAGAGCAGGGGACACTGACCTACACGCTCCATCGATCCCAGAAAGATCCGAGCATGTTTCTGTTTTACGAAAAATACCAGGATGCCGCAGCCCTGAAAGCCCACAGTTCAACGCCATATTTCAAAGAGTTATTCGGCGCCCTGAAATCGCAGCTGGCTGGTGCGCCGGAAATTGAAATGTACGATGAGCTGGCACGGGTGAGAGAATAAGTTTTTTCGAGATCGCTTTGGTTAAAAAAAGTTCAGGAATACCCGGTATTCAACGGTTGAATTTTTTCGGTTGAATATTAAATGCTTGCGGTATTTTTTCAATTTTATAAATGTCGGAGCAAAGCGACATCCATAAATCTTCAATCTTCAATTTTCATTCCCGGCTTGTCCGGGTTAGGAGGTATTTCCCATGGCCGTCATTGAAAAACAACCTTTCGGCGATACCGGGCATTTGAGTACGCGAGCAATTTTCGGATCGTTTTGTCTCAGTCAAACCAGTCAGGATACGGCCGATGAAGTGCTGGAAATACTTCTCGAATACGGCATAAACCATATTGATACCGCACCTGCATATGGTGACGCCGAGCTTCGCGTAGGGCCCTGGATGAAGCAATACCGGGAGCAATTTTTTTTGGCGACCAAGACGGACAAAAGAACTTATCAGGAGGCCCGGGAACAGTTTTACCGTTCTCTTGAAAGACTGCAGGTCGACAGGGTCGATTTGTTGCAGATGCATAATCTGACCGACGTGGTTCACCGGGAAATCGTGATGAGGAGCGGTGGCGCATTGGAGTTTCTGATTGAGGCCCGGGACAAGGGGCTGGCGCGATTTATTGGAATTACCGGCCACGGCATCCTGGCGCCTAAAATGCACCAGCAAAGCCTTGAACGATTTGATTTTGATTCCGTTCTTTTGCCATGCAACTACCCGTTGATGCAGCTTCCGCGATATCGGGACGATTTCAATGAGGTATTATCTTACTGCCGGGAGCACAATATAGCCGTCCAGACCATAAAATCAGCCGCCCGTGGCCTGTGGGGGAACAAACCGCGCAGTCATAGCACCTGGTATGAGCCGCTGAACGATGAAGAAGCCCTTAAAAAATCAGTCCACTGGGTGATGGATCAGTCCGGAATTTTTTTGATAACCACGGGTGACCTCCAGGTGCTGCCCAAATTTTTAGCAGCTGCAGCCGATTTCCAGAAAGCCCCGCCGGATGATGTGATGGCGGCTATGGTGGCAGAGCAGGGGATGCAGCCCCTTTTTGATCAGTAAGATTCCTAAATTAGGTTTCAGGTGTCAGGTGTCAGTTCTAAGCTGGTAGCCGAGATGCCAGTTTGATCGGAGATAAAACTTCTCAGTAACATGAAAAGGTTTAATTATTTTGTGGGAGCGGTTTCCAACCGCGATTATCTCGGTTTGCTCAACCCCAAACTAAGACGATTTTGAGATTTGGTATTTCGGGCATTGTGATTGTTATTTGAAATTTACTATCTGCTGACACCCGAAACCTGAAACCTTATTTTTTATTCACCATGCTTTCTGGGAAAGATTGCATATCACCGACAAAAGGACACTCACAAATGGAAAAACTCCCCCTGCATTATCAAACCATCACCGATCTTGCCGACAGTCTTCGAAAGGGTGAAATTACTTCAACCCAGCTGACGGAAAAATTGCTGGCCCGAATAGATTCGCTTGATGGAAAGCTAAACGCATTTAAATTAACCTGCCCGGAACAAGCTTTCGAAAGGGCACGCGCAGCGGATCAGGATTTAGCAGATGGCAAGGATACAGGTGTCCTGCACGGGATTCCCTATGCTGTCAAGGATCTGTTTGATGTCAAAGGTCTGCCCACGGCGGCCGGCTCAAGACTGCTGGAAAAAAATACAGCTACTGAGGACTCCCGAGCTACCCAAAGGCTTTCAGAGGCCGGGATGATTTTATCCGGCAAAACAAATACCGTTCAATTTGCTTTCAGCGGTGTCGGGATCAATCACGATCACGGCACGCCCCACAATCCCTGGAGCCGAACCCCTCACATCCCCGGGGGCTCCAGCAGCGGATCGGCGGTTGCGGTGGCTGCCGGACTGGTTCCCATGGCCCTGGGAACGGACACCGGCGGCTCGGTGCGCGTGCCGGCGGCGCTTTGCGGGACGGTTGGTTTGAAGACCACGGTGGGCCGCATCAGCCGGACCGGGGTCTATCCCTTAAGCTGGACCCTGGATTCGGTGGGCGTGTTCAGCCGCTCGGTGGAGGATGCTGCTCAGGTTTATCAGGCCTTGCATGGCCCGGATGTCAATGACGAGTCCACGGTGGGCGTCGCACCGCATGATGTGCTCAAAGAGCTGAAGGCCGGGGTGAAGGGACTGCGGCTGGCTTTTGCGGAGTCGGTATTCTGGGAGGACTTGGATCCCGAAGTAGCCGAGGCCGTGCGAGGATGCGGCAGCGTACTTGAACAACTGGGTGCCGATGTCAGCAGCATCGATTTCAGCGAAGCCATAGAAGCCCGGGAGTTGAACCCGGGCGGTGTGATCATTGCCGGCGAGGGTTACACGCTGAATAAAAAATGGCTGGAGGAACACTTTGACGAACTGGACCCGGTGGTGGCCCATCGCATGATCAAAGGCCGGGATGTTACCGCCGCTCAATACCTGCAAACCAATTATCTGGCCAGACAACTTCGTGCAAAAACCGGAAATACCTTAAAAGACATCGATGCTCTGCTGGTGCCGACGACCGCGGTACCCGCCAGGCCGGTGGCGGAGGTCGATACCGACATGGATAACTACCTGGCCCAAAACATCCGTTATCTGCGCAACACCTCCATCGGAAATATCCTGAACTTTTGCGGCTTAAGTGTGCCGTGCGGATTGACCGGGAGCGGTTTGCCCATCGGACTGTTGATTTACGGTAAACCCTTTCAGGAAGAGGTCGTGCTTCGAATCGGATATGCATTGCAACAAGTCACCGATTGGCACCGACGCATGCCGGATTTATCGTGGGCTTTAAATGATTGATTATTTATAATTGTTTGATTTTAGCTTTTTAAAAATTAGTTAGGCACGAATTTTTGCAATAGTCAAATAGTGAAAAAATCGTAACTATCACCAATAAAAAGGCTACGGGTACCCGATTAGCAAATGGAGCCTTTTGTAGGTTGGGTTGAGGCCGACCGAGTCATGTTGTCCACATCTTCTCAATAGTTAACCACCTCATCAGTGGCTATCCTTGACCTCCTAACTATCTATGGTTATAAATAATAGCTAACTATTACCCTGATGAGTCAGTATAGTGTATCATCACAACTACTCCCTGCCGCTTCGCTGTTAAACCTGATTATGCAGGTTAACGCCATGACACCAAAGGATTATAAACGCAAACTCACCGCCATCCTTAGCGCCGATGTGAAGGAATACAGCCGGCTGATGCGGGAAGATGAGGATGCGACCATTCGTACTTTAACTATCTACCGGGAAAAGATGACGAAGCTTATTGGGCAGTTCCGGGGACGGGTGGTGGATGCGCCCGGGGATAACCTGCTGGCGGAGTTTGCCAGTGTGGTGGATGCCGTCAAATGCGCGGTGGAGATCCAGCGTGAGCTGGCCGAACAGAATGCGGCCCTGCCTGCCGAACGCAGGATGGAGTTTCGGATCGGTGTCAACCTCGGGGACGTCGTTAAAGAAGAAGGTCGAATATATGGAGACGGCGTCAATATTGCTGCCCGTTTGGAAAGCATATGCGACGGCGGCAGCGTCTGCATCTCCGGCAGTGCTTATGAGCAGGTGGCGCACAAGCTTGATTTGGAGTACGAGGATCTGGGTGAGCACGAAGTAAAAAACATTCCAACGCCGGTTAAAGTTTACCGGGTATTATCATATCCGGGTGCAGCCGCCCATCGCGTTATCCGAGCGAAAAAGGAGACCGGGAGAACCTGGCGCAATAGAATTATGCTCCTATCGGTAATCCTGTTTGTGGGATTAGCAGTGGGGATCTGGCAGTTTTATATGCGGCATCCCTCGATTGAACCTGCCTCGGTTGAGGAAATGGCGTATCCACTGCCCGACAAGCCTTCGATTGACGTGCTGCCTTTTGTCAATATGAGTGATGACTCGAATCAGGAGTACTTCTGTGATGGAATCACCGAAGACCTGATTACGGATCTGTCAAAAATTTCGGATATTTTCGTAATCGCCCGCAACTCGACCTTTGCTTACAAAGGCAAACCGGTCAAAATAAAGCACGTGGCCGAGGATCTCGGTGTGCGTTATGTACTGGAAGGCAGTGTGAGAAAGGCTGATAACCAGGTACGAATAACCGTCCAGCTGATCGATGCAACTACCGGCCATCACCTGTGGGCAGAGCGCTACACGGGAATCATTGATAACGTGTTTGCCTATCAGGATAATATTACCCAAAAAATAGTCGATGCCCTGGCTGTTAAGCTGAATATTGATGAAAAGGAGCAGCTTGCCCACAAGGATACGGAAAACATAGCAGCCTATGACCTGTTTCTGAAAGGCTGGGACCATTATCTTCGCTGGACACCTGAAGATTTTTTTAAAGCCATTCCTTTTTTTAAAAAAGCCGTGCAGATCGATGCGAATTATGGGCGGGCGTATGCGGCGCTTGCAGCCACGTATTGGAACGGATCAATTACATATCCTGGCATGAGTCAATATGGTGTGCGAAATGAAGAAGGTTTTATTTTGGCGCGCGAGTATCTGGAAAAAGCCATGAAAAACCCGACATCACTTGCTCACTATCTTGCCAGTGAGATGAATTTAGACCATTATCAATGGCAAGATTCACGCGTGGAAGCGGAGCGCGCAATTGCCCTGGAGCCTAATAGTGCGATTATCAATCTCCAGATGGGATATGTTTTGACGATGATCGGCAACCCGGTAAACGGTCTTGATTTCATCCAAAATGCGATGCGATTGGATCCGCATTATCCGGCGAAAGCTTTATTCTTTCAAGGACTGGCTCATTTTAGTTTGGCGGATTTTAAAAAGGCCGTTTCTTGATTTGAAAAAAGCCACCAATTAAGCCCGGAGATGTTAGAACCTGCTCAATTTTTAGCAGCCACCTACACACTGCTTGAACGCGATGAGGATGCCGGGAGATTAGTTGACAGGCTCCACCGTGAATTCCCTGCAATTCCATGGCTACCGAGGTGGGCCGTGCGTAGTTTTCCCATCAAAGACCCGAAAATTTTAGATCGTTTTGTTGTGAATTTTCTTAAATCAGGTTTACCAACAACACCGCCTTTTTCTTACTACAAGATATTAGATGAAAACAGACTTTCAGGAGAACAGATCCGAACATTAGTGTTTGGTCGAAAGGTAATCGGGTTGGAGGTCGGATTCGGTTCTGGTGGATGGCTTGAGCGCAGCCCTGATGGAAAAGCGAATTTTCGAAGGTTCATAACCGGTTCCGATAGCGGAAAAAGCTGGATTGAAAATGACCTTCTCTGTGATCAATGGCAGGAACGCTTCGGAGGCCATAAAATCTGCTATCCAGTTTTCCGAAATCCTGAAGGTACTCCTGAAAACAAGGATGAGTATCTGATTCCTTATACCTGGGGGATGTTTACATTTTCAGTGTTGGATTGATCAGGCTATTGTTTCTTCTTTTGGACTGAAAATCTGGCTTCATTTAAATTAGCCCTTCGCCTCCCTTTACAAATGCCTAAAACTGCGCAGAGGGACGGCAAGCGGAGGTGCACCTTTATATCCCGGATCCTTCCAACCCTGAAGAATCGCAAGCGTTGCCAATGCATATCCAGGTTTTGCGAAACACCTCTTTCCTACTTGTTTCGGAACGTTATTTGGACAAATGCTCTAATCCCGGATGTATTTCACCACGAGATCGCCGACTTCGCTTGTACCAAGCCCCATCTTTCCGGCATCCATAGATTTCATATCTTGCTGGATTGCTTTCATCACGGCTTTTTCCACAAGGTCAGCGGCGTTATCTTCCTCCAGGTAGGTCAGCATCATTTGCCCGGCCATGATGGCGGCCAGGGGGTTGATAATGTTTTTTCCCGTATATTTTGGTGCCGAGCCCCCAATCGGTTCGAATATGGCGGCACCCTCAGGGTTTATGTTCCCTCCGGCGGCAATCCCCATCCCGCCCTGGATCATGGCGCCAAGGTCGGTAATGATGTCTCCGAACATGTTATCGGTTACAATTACGTCAAACCATTCCGGATTTTTAACCATCCACATGCAGATCGCATCAACATGGGCATAATCCTGCTCAATATCCGGGTAGGCCTCACCGACCTCATGAAAAACGCGCTCCCATAGGTCGAAGGCATACGTCAGAACATTGGTCTTGCCGCAAAGGGTCAGTTTTTTGTTTCGATTCTTTTTGCGGCAGTATTCAAAGGCATAGCGGATACAGCGCTCCACGCCTTTGCGTGTATTAATCGATTCCTGAACGGCAATTTCATCCAATGTGTTTTTCTTCAAAAATCCGCCGGACCCTGCGTAAAGGCCCTCTGTATTTTCCCGCACCACATCGAAATCAATATGCTGCGGCCCCTTATCTTTTAGCGGTGTGTCCACGCCCGGGTACAGTTTTACCGGTCGCAGATTTATATACAGGTCCAGGGAGAACCGCAAATTCAAAAGAATGCCTTTTTCCAGAATCCCCGGCTTGACATCCGGATGTCCAATCGCCCCTAAATAGATCGCATCCATCTGTCCAAGTTCCTGAATTGCAGAATCCGGAAGTATCTCGCCTGTCTTTAAATAGCGTTCTCCGCCAAAATCATAATGAATCAGGTCGTAATCCATACCCGCTTTCTCGGCCACGGCCTTTAAAACTTTCAACCCTTCCGCAACAACTTCGGGACCGGTTCCATCTCCGGGAACCACTCCGATCTGATAATTTTTTTTCATCCACGCTCTCCTTTCGACGATATGCGGCATCCGTCAATAATTAATTCCTGAATAAATCCTGGAATCGGAGGCACGCCGCGGTGCATCATAACACCTAAAAATAATATTCCTAGATAGATCTACATTTTAACGCTTTGTCAAGTTTTTATTCTATTTAAAATTCTTTTTGAAAAAGATTTGGCTTATCGTGAAGGGTGGTCCAGTGGGGCTTTATGATGAGATAGAATGTTCTTTTAATACACGCCGTATTCCTGAAGCGCTTCCCACATGGCGATGATATTTTCGGGGGGGACGTCGGCCTGGATGTTGTGAATGGTGTTAAAGACGTAGCCGCCGCCGGGGGCCAGGGCTTCGATATTGCGTCGCACGTCGTCTTTAACTTCTGCGGGTGTGCCGTTGGGCAGGATGCCCTGGGTATCCACCCCGCCGCCCCAGAACACCAGATCCCGGCCGAAATCACGCTTGAGAGCAGCCGGCTGCATGTCTTTGGCGCGAATGTGGATCGGATTGAGGATGTCGACTCCCATCTCCAGAAAATCAGGGATCAACGGGCGTACGTTGCCGTCCGAGTGAAAAAAGCGCTTGGCATGGGGAGCTAATTTCGCAAAGGCTTCGAATAATATTTTAACCCGTGGTTTGACCAGCCTGCGGAACATATCGGGGGATATGAGCTGGGATGTCTGGGTGCCGTAATCATCGGCATAGGTCACGATATCCACCAGGTCGCCCAATTCGGCCAGCGCCGTCTGCCAGTAGTCCAGCTTGAGTTCCAGCAGTTTATCGAACAAGGCACAGGAAGCCTTTTCATTGGTAATCATCATCATGAGAAGGTTTTCCATGCCCACCATGCGCTGAGCAAACTCGAAGATTCCGGCAAATGCATCTTTGAGGACGACGGCATAACCGGCGGCGCGATGCTGCCCGGCCAGTTCACGCAGTCCCGCCATCCGCTGCGGATTGCCGACATCCGGCCAGGAATAGTTAAAAATATTTTCAACGGTGAGGTCGGTGCGGGGCAGGGGGGCTTTCACAACACTGAAATAGAGGCCGTTTTGTTTAGGTCGGTGGTGGGTAATTCCCCATTCATCGGAATAGGCCCAGTAATCGCCGACATCCTCCTGGACAACCTGCCAGTTGTGGCTGTTCAGGGGATACAGGCCGCGCGTGTCGATGTTGAGCCGACGGCCCAAATCGTCGTCGATGTATGCCAGCTGCTGGATGGCATCGCACATTTCTACTTCGACTTCAGGCAACCCCAGTGCCCTGCGCAAATTTCGGTAAGCCACCACGTGAATGCCCGTTACCTGGCAACTGCCCAGGTCAAACGGGACCCGATCGGGTTCACGGTGATCCAGGGCCGATAATATTCTTTCACGGGAGTTCATTGAATTAGTTGATTAAGTTGAATGGTTGATTAGTTGATGGCAGAAAATGTCGAATTGTTGACTGTTGGGCACTTGGCGTTCCCAGCTCATAGCTGATAGCTCAAAGTCGCAGATCCGCCGTTTCTTTGGAGGACTCATAGTTGTTCGGAATAAAATCGATTCTAATTCTTTGCTGCTCAGGAACTCAGGAGCTTAAGAACTTATGAGCTCTCCCATATCCAAAATCAAATAACTAATAACCCATAACAAATAACTTCCGGCTTACCGAAAATTTCTCCTGACCGGAGTCCGTTTAAGCGGCAATTGAACGGGCTTGCCGCCTTTCAGGGCCGAGCGGTAAATGGCCAGGATAATCTCAATGGACTTGCGGGCTTCATGTCCGTCGATAAAGGGCTTTTTGCCGGTCTTGAGGGAGCGGACGGCATCTTCGAAATTTTTCAGGTGTCCGCTGATATCAATGGCGCCGGGGTCGGCTGCACCAGCACCTGCTTCTCCCAATTGTGCCTGGAACTTTTGTTTTATTTTTTTATCCTGAGATTTTTTCTTCTTGAAATCCCAGACTGTAAATGATTCGTCCCGCATAAAGATGGAGCCTTCAGAACCGCATAAATGGACTTCGGCCGGGTGACCGGTAGGTGAATAGCAGGATGTGGAGCCCTCGATGACCCCCAGGGCACCGTTTTTAAATCTTATGATGGCAACGGCGTTATCTTCGGTTTCAATCCGTTTATGAATGGTGCGCTCCGCATAGGCGCAGACCGATTCAACATCACCGGCCAGATAGTACAGCAAATCGATAGTGTGAATGGATTGGTTCATCAATGAACCGCCGCCGTCCAATAGCCAGGTTCCACGCCAGTCTCCACTGTCATAGTAGTCCTGGGTGCGGTACCACTTGATGTAGGCATCGGCCAGGGTGATTCTACCCAATCGGCCGCTGTCGACGGCTTTTTTGAACACTGCGGTGGCCTCATTGAATCGACGCGGAAAAATACCGGCCAGCATCACCTTATTGGCTTCGCACTCTCGAATCATGCGATCCACGCGCTCCAGGGTCACCTCAAGCGGCTTTTCACAGATGATATGTTTGCCGGCTCTGGCAGCCTGAACACAGGGTTCCAGGTGAGCCCCGCTGGGTGTGGCAATCGCGACGACGTCCAACCCCGGATGGGCCAGAAACGCCTTATAATCCTGATATGAGGCACAATTATACGCTCTGGCAACCCGGTCCGCATTGGCTTTGCTGCGGGAAAACACACAGGCCAGATGCCCGCCTTTCATCGCCTCGATGGCCTGAGCGTGAAAATTTGCGATCATCCCGCAGCCGACAATTCCGAAACCATAACCGCCTTTCTTCGCCATGACTTCCTCCCCTTCGAAAAAGAATAGTTTTTTGAGTTTGTTGTGTTTATTGTGTTTATTGAGTTTTTTATGTTTATTGGGTGATACATTGATTAAGTTGATTAGTTGACTGGCTGATTGGTTGAATAGTGCACTTGGCGTGCCCAGGTCGTAGCTTTTAGCTCATAGTTCATAGTTGCTTGGAAAAAAAACAGTTATATTTTTGAATGCTTAAGATCTTAAGATCTCACGAGCTTAGCAGCTTTCCTATCCCAGCTTCCGACTTCTATCTGTTCAACCTTCCAATTTCCGCCTTCCGCCTTCCGCCTTCCACCTTCCCATTTCCGTTTCCGCCTTCCGAATTCCCAAACCTTAGTCCCCGTCAACAAGTCCTCATTGCTCAACGCTATGCGCCAT